>Ga0209510_1004889_pt1 | contig 11532 bp, 4 predicted proteins | sample BiotimSIPDNA_FD_185749 | JGI IMG/M metagenome (GOLD analysis project Ga0209510, IMG submission 185749) | Anaerobic biogas reactor microbial communites from Washington, USA - Biogas_R1 time_0 SIP DNA (SPAdes) (version 2) | ecosystem: Engineered > Bioreactor > Anaerobic > Unclassified | place... | reverse complement strand
GCATCCAAACATTTAACAGACCTTACGGATTTGCAGAGATTCTTTTCTGCAGAAACAAAGAGCGCTGAAGGCGCGGAATATCAATAACCGCGGGCGTTAGCCCGTGGATTCGGGTGCATACCGGTGAAACCGTCCGTGGTAGGATGTTGGCAATTGCGGTACTATGTGATCGGACGGAATGAGAACCCCCTTCCCGTTCCCCCCAAGGGGGAAGGCTCGTTCTTGAGGTAGGGGCAGTCGGGTTTGTTATGGATTGCTTCGTCACCGCCTAACGACTGCTCCTCGAAATGACAGGCTGCACTCCGTTAAGGGGTTGGTTTTGGCGGCAGAGCCACCAAAACCAACCCCTCCTGATTCGATAATGAAGCTCGTCATTGCGATCCCGATGAGGAACAAAATCGGGATCGCAATCTTTCCTTTTACCACAATGCTAAGTTTGTCACTAGTGTCGGAATGGATAGAATATTTGGGCTAAAGCCATGATTTGTTGATGTTGAAATTCCAATCCATGGGCTAAAGCCCATGGCAATTCATCACATGGCTATAGATAACTGTAATATAAGAACATGAAAGAACGAATACCACATCATTGTCAATTGTCAATTTAATTCGTCTTTCAATTCGTAAGCAGGCTCCTTTATGTACTGCTCTTATTCATTGGGAAGATAAACCGGCCACATTGTTGAAAAAGAAAATAAATTTATTATGCGCCTGACAATGTGTTATTTATAGTGATGCATTTTTTGTCCTGTTTATCATGGAAATGATGGTTTACGGCATGTCATCTTGCTGAAAATACAGAAAACTTATAGTTTGTAACTTTCTACCCCATTTCCCTTTCAATTTTTAGTCGCTGTTTTCTTTGAACAAATGCACAATGGCGTCGAAAATCAGTAGTACTGGTAACTTCAAACAGTAGTACGACTAACCATCAACAGTAGTACTACTGACCACCAACAGTAGTACTAGTAACGACACTCAGTAGTACAACTAACGAACAACAGTAGTACAACTAATTTACCTGAAAAAGCTTTTGAAAAGGAAAAGGAAAGAGTTCGGAAGGGGAAAAAAAAAATTCGGTAGGCTTACAAAATGAATCGGTTTTTTTGCTCCGATTAAATTCATTTCATAAATTGCCACCGAATTCTAATTTGAAGAAGATTCAGTCAGTCTTCAGGGTCACTGCAATGATCCCCGAAGGCGCACGACCTTAGGAAGCAGAAGGTATTGAAACATCAACAAGCCTTAGTTGCTTCCTAAGTTCTTTTGAGGGCTTGTAAATCAGCCGGCAACCTTTTACCATGCCCGGGGTTAACTTCTCGGCCGACTCGGCTCCTTCGCTGGCCACGTTCACATAAAACGAGCCCAAATCGCCTAACGACACGATTGTCCCCTCACTGACTTCTTCCACAAAAATAACCAAGGTTTGGGTCAGTACTCCCAGCACATCGGCCTCGCGGAATGAACAACGTTTCGAAACTTTTTTCGAAATATCGGCCAGGTTCACTTTCTTTTCGTGTACCGCGTTGGCATAAAATTTAGAAGGCGCATCCTTATCTAAAGGGTTGTGCTTCTGAACAGTTTTTAATTTAATAGCCATTGTTACATCTGTTAATGGTTAAACAATCGGTTAATTCTCTCTGAAATCGTTGTGGTTCCACTGCCTTGCAGCTCCCCTCGAATAAAACTTCTTTCATTCTAATAATAAAATACAACGCTTTTCAACTTGAAAAACGGTTATAGCAAATATAATTTACACTAATGTAATAGAACAACATTTTTCAGATAAGTTATTAAGAAGTTTTTAACTTTTTTTTGTATTACTATTGTATCACAAGCTTTTATTTGCATAATAAATAGAATAATATTTAGCAAAATAAATGTTGTTTTTGTTGCTTTTTATAGTAATTTATTCGCGATGATTTCAATATTGATAATAAAACACCCTCAAAAGGACTCAAAATGGATCAAAAAACATTAAAACGATGAGTTCATTTGTACGTAAGTGTATTGGGTAATGAGTAGGGAGTAATGAGTCGTGGGTAGTGAGTAATGAGAGGGAGTAGTGGGTAGTTTTTGGGGTCTGTTCAATTAACTGTGTCAACTGTTAATTTTGATGATCTGTCAATGCTTTCTATTGCCTTCTATTGCTTTCTATTGCCTTCAACTGCTTTCTATTGCCTTTCAGGCCGGCATTTCTCATTGTCAATTGTCAACTGTCCATTTTCCATTGTCAATTCAACCCGGTCGTGGCAGGATGTTGGGGAAAGCCCCCTTCCCGTTCCCCCCAAGGGAGAAGGCTCGTTCTTGCGATAGAGGCAGAGCATTTTGGGACGCATTTCTATAAAAACAAGAAATAATAAATAAGAAACAAGGAATGAGGAATTTACCCGACAGAAAAATAACCAAAATCCAATATTGAATAACCAATATCCAATTCTTTTGCGGGAGGAATATTGTGTTTTCACTACGCAATGCAATCGCTCAGCAGCAGGGTTCTTGCGATAGAGGCAGTCGGGTTTGTTAAGGATTGCTTCGTCACCGCCTAACGACTGCTCCTCGCAATGACAGGCTGCACACCGCTAAGGGGTTGGTTTTGGCGGCAGAGCCGCCAAAACCAACCCCTCCTGATTCGATAATGAAGCTCGTCATTGCGATCCCGATGAGGAACAAAATCGGGAGAAGCAATCTTTCTTTTTACCACAATGCTAAGTTTGTCACTAGTGGGCGGAATGGATAAAATGTTGGGCTAAAGCCCTAATTTGTTGATGTTGGAATTCCAATCCTCGGGCTAAAGCCCGAGGCAATTCACCGAGGCAATTCACCGAGGCTATTCACCGAGGCAATTCACCATGGCAATTCATCATGGTAATTCATCACATGACCATTGATGACTGCAGCATAAGAAAACGAAAAAACGAATACCACATCATTGTCAATTGTCAATTATCAATTGTCAATTATCAATTGTCCATTTGCATTGATTCGGGAAATAAAATTACTGCCCTATTTTAAAATTCGGATTTTTTGCGTTACTTTATTCGACGGTTTTTTAAGCAAAATCTCCTGCCCATTTCGCTTCACCAGAAAAAGATAGATATTGTAAAACATTTTTAGGGGAAATTAAACACATCACGGTATGAAAAAAATGCTACACGCTTCGCTTGTTGCGATTATAGTATTGTTAGCCACGTCGGTATCTGCACAACAATTGCCTGCCCGGCATCCGGCCAACCAATCGCTTCGAAATGAAATAGTAAAACAACGTTTGCAGCAATCGATAGCGCAAAGCGAAACGGCCGACCCGGCCAGTACTGCCCTACCTCCATTGGGTGCTGTTCCCACTAACGTAGATGATTCATTGGCATTGGTTGCATTATATAATGCAACTAATGGAGGTTGGTGGAATACCAATTCAAACTGGAAAGAAACAATTGTTTCTTTATGGAAAAATGTAACAGTTTCAAATGGCCGGGTTACATCATTGATTTTAGAAAACAACAATCTTGTAGGCGAAATTCCTGAGCTAATTGGAAATTTGACAGCACTGAAAACACTTATGCTATCTGGGAACCAACTTTCTGGAACACTCCCATCAACTTTCTGGAATCTAACATCACTGGAAAATCTCAAACTATCGAATAATCAACTTTCTGGTAGCATTCCAGACGGAATTAGTAATTTAACCAATCTAAAATACCTCTATCTGGATAATAATCTTTTTACCAACAACTTTCCTACCACCTTAGGACAATTACAAGATATTAATGAATTAAATATCTCAAACAATAATTTCTCAGGGGAATTTCCTAGTACAATTAGCAATATAAACATGATTTGGCTTTTGAAGCTATCAAATAACCAATTCACAGGCAATATCTTAAACAATCTTACAAACCATATATTTCTCATGAACATTGAAATCGCCGACAACCAATTTTACGGCGACATTCCTAACGAATTTGGCAATTTTGAATATCTGGAAACTTTTTATGTAGAAGACAATGCTTACACATTTAGCAGCATTGAACCCATCTTTAGCTGGCCTAATTATTCCTACATTTCAGCAGCATTAACCTACTCCCCTCAGGCCGATGTTGGCACCGGCGATACGGTTACTCTTGCAGAAGGCTCACCGTTACGAATTTCCATTACCGGATATACCCCCGCCGCTCACGATGTATTTAAATGGTACCACAATGATATCCTCCTGCCTGCTGCAGTCGATTCATTCTTCGCTATCCCGGCCGTTGCTGCCGGTGATTCCGGAAACTTCCGCTGCGAAATAACCAACACTGTTGCTACCGCCCTTACCCTGCACAGCAAAAACTTCAGGCTCGAAATTGGCGTAAGCAACACAGCCCCGGTGGCTAATGCCGGCCCCGACCAAACGGTAGATGAAGGTACACTGGTTACCCTTAATGGTACTGCTTCGTCAGATGCCGACAGCGACCCGCTCACCTACCTGTGGACTGCCCCCGCTGGAATTACCCTGAGTGACAACACGCTGGCTCAGCCTACTTTTACCGCGCCTACCGTAGCCACCAGCACTACCTACAAATTTTCACTCGTGGTAAACGACGGCACCGTAAACTCTTTGCCCGACATTGTGGTGATTACGGTAAGCAATGTCAATACTGCCCCTGTGGCTAATGCCGGCTCCGACCAAACGGTAGATGAAGGTACTCTGGTTACCCTTAATGGCTCCGCTTCGTCAGATGCCGACAGCGACCCTCTGACCTACGAATGGACTGCCCCCGAAGGAATTACCCTGATTGACAACACGCTGGCTCAGCCTACTTTTACCGCGCCTACCGTAGCCACCAGCACTACCTACGAATTTTCACTCGTGGTGAACGACGGCACCGTAAACTCTTTGCCCGACATTGTGGTGATTACGGTTAACCCAACAGCCACCGTGCCACCCACATTGACGATTAAAAATTACACGTTGCCCGAGGCTGAAGTAGAATGTTTTAATGCCCAGCAAACCATTACTGTTACCGGAACAGAGGGACCCGTAACCTTTGAAAACAACAGTGTTGCTACGCTTATTGCCGGACAAAATATTGTTTTTATGCCCGGATTCCATGCCGTAGCAGGAAGCAATGTTCATGCCTATATCTCAGATGTATTCTGCGTTCCTGCTCCCATCATGGCACAACCCGAGGAAAAATCGGCCCTTGTTGACATAGAGGAAGATAACAATACGCTCGGTTCAGAAGAAAAAAGCATAAAGGTATTTCCTAATCCAAGCGAAGGGTTGGTAAGTATCGCGCTGAGCAATTACTCCGAACCCGCGCTTGTGAATGTGTATTCCCTGCAAGGAAAGAGCGTAGCATCGATACTGGTAAACGCTACAGCGACCATCGATTTGGGACATCTTCAGAAAGGGCTGTACATTGTAAAAGTGAGCAGCAACGATGACATGACAACCAAGAAGCTGATGTTGAAGTAATTGGATTTATTATTTATTATTTGTTCGGATGCGGATCTTTTCTTTTTAACACGAAGACACAAAGACGCGAAGAATTATGATTGATTAACTGGGTAGTGAGTAGTAAGTAATGAGTACAAAGAAGAAGGCAGGTTCGATGCGAAATGGATAGCTCTGGAGTTCAGGGATTTATTATTTATTATTGACAATTTATTATTTGTTCGGAATGCCGGGGGTAGAGCTTTTAAGCTTGATGGCACAGTGTATGCTCGTTAGCAGATAGTTTTATGCGAAAAGGTTAGCATGTTTGTTTCTTTCGCCTCGAGCCGGCTAGGCTCTTCATTTTTGCCTTGATGCAAAAACGAAGCAAAAAGATCAAGGCTGTCAAAAAAAGACATCTTCTTCTTCTCAATCACCAAGTGCGGCCGGGTGATCTTCTCCCATCCGGTCGAAGCTTCCCGGTCTTACTAAGTGATTGTTTTGACTCAGATTGTCTTTCTTTGAAGGCCTGTCCGGCATGCGAAGCATCCAAGCATTTAACAGACCTTACAGTTTTGCAGAGATTCTTTTTTGCAGAAACAAAGAGCGCTGAAGGCGCGGAATATCAATAACCGCGGGTGGAATGCAATGGAGCCCGTGGATTCGGGTGCTTGATGAAACCGGCCGCGGTAGAATGTCGGCAAATGTGTTTATGTGTGATCGGACGGGATTAGTACAATGTATTTGTGTGGTTTCTATTGCTTTCTATTGCTTTCAATGCTTTCTATTGCCTTTCAGGTCGGCATTTCTCATTGTCAATTGTCCATTTACCATTGTCCATTCAACCTGGCCGCGGCAGGATGTTGGGAAAAGCCCCCTTCCCGTTCCCCCCAAGGGAGAAGGCTAGTCTGTAGAGACGCGATTAATCGCGTCTCTACAGACAGGACAAATTATCAATATCCAATATTGAATATCCAATTTTCTACTCTACTGAGGGAGGAATGGGGCAAAATATTTGGCTAAAGTCCTGATTTGTTGATGTTGAAATTCCAATCCTTGGGCTAAAGCCCGAGGCAATTCACTGAAGCTCAAGGCAATTCACCATGGCAATTCATCACATGACTATTGATAACTGTAATATAAGAACACGAAAGCAACAAATACCACATCATTGTCCATTGTCAATTGATGAAGCCTTGTTTTAGTCCCGCTGTAACGGATTTGTAGTAATATTTTCGTGCACGTGATAGTCGCCTCCGGTACCATCAAAAGTAAACGTCGAAGAAGGACATCCACCAATGACACCGCCGGCCCCGTCAACATTTCTATCAGTAATGATTACCTGTATGTTGGGATTAGCCGTTGTAAGGTTTGATGTAGTAAAAGTGTTACCCGAGATAGTCCCATTAGGCACAATACTAACAGATCCACCAAGAGCATCGCCCGGAACAAGGTCAACATAGCTTCCGGTGCCACCGCCCCGGGTTATGGTGAACGAAACATTTTGCCCGGAGCAAAAATCTTGATTGGGTGAAATTGATGCCGTAATAGGACGGCGAATAGTTACCCGTTGATCTTGTGTGGTGCTAAAACCGGCATCGTCGGTAGCCGTCCAGGTAATTACATATACTGTATCGTTTGCTACAGGACGAGGAAACGTAATAATTGGAGACGGATCTGTTGAAGGATGAGTAGTTCCAGAGACCACAACTGCACTCTGTCCCTGAGCCCTTACTACATAATCAATCTGCAGATCGGCGTCACAGTCATCAGATGAAGCAGGAAAGCTGATGGTAACACTTTCATTATGACAAAAATCAAAGATCGTATCACGAGGATCAGCAAGTGTTGGATTAGTTCCTACGCTGATGCGCTGGGCACCAAGAACGAAAGATCCGCAAGCATGGTTGACTGTCCAGTTTCGGTAAAATGAAAACTCAACAGGATTATAACAATGCCATTGAATAGCCTGATCAACGTAACTATAAGTTACTAGCTGTGCATCAACACAACCTGATGGAGTACCTGTTTCTGAAGAATTTAAGGCTGAGTATATGCTTCTTCCACGAACATCGAAGGCATTTATGGTATAATCTTTATCGGAAGCAGAACTTTTAACTCTGATCATTAAATAAAATTCATGCCCAGCAACAGGCGCCAAATCAATCCAAGCTGACTGCGTTAGAGTAGTATTCTGATTGGGATCACACGATACAACCGGGTCAGCTTCCCACCGACATCTGTCGGTGAAAAATGGGGTCCAAACAGTAGTTGGTGGGTTAGAATTATCCGTTGTGTAACTAATTTCCAAAAAATCGTTAGCATCCCAAGTATTAGAACCACCACTCTGTGATGCACTAATCCGTACCTGAATATTTGAAAAATTCAATGCCGGAATCCGGTAAGTCATTGAATCATTATTAGAAGTTCCTGTAGAATTTCCATCATAACTATACGATGTAAAAACAGGGTCTAAAGCAATAGCCTCAATACCTGAAGAAGGGTAAGAAGGCAAATCATATCTTCTGTTTAACGGAAGCGTACATCCTGTAGGAAGAGCATCGGCAACGATTGAGAAAGTTTCAGTATTGTTTGTTGCAGCACACCCATTGGCATCGCTTACCGAAACGGTATAATCACCGGCACATAATCCAGTGACCTCGTAAGGAGAAGACTCATCTGTACCAGTTATACCACCAGTAATATCGTAAGGCGCGGTACCTCCGTTAACTGTTACCGTTATACTCCCGTTACATGAGGCGCAAGACCAGCTTTGCCCGGCAAGGGAAAATGTCAACTCATTGGGTTGCGAAACATCAACATTACAGGTTGCAATATCACCACCTGAATCACGCACCCAAAATTGAATACCATTGCCTGCTGAAATACCCGTAAAGTCATGTGTTACATCTGATGTTGGAGAGCTGTAAGTAGTTCCATCAGAGCTATATTCATAGTCGGGGGTACCAAGACTTACCGTTACAGTAACCGTTGCAGTGCCTCCATTACAAGTAATAGGTGTTGTTACAGAACCAGTAAGGGAGAGTTGAGCATCGGCAAGAAACGGAGATACAACTAACGCGATAAAAAAAATCCACAAACAGATTTTATGGATTGAATACCCATTCGCCTGGTCTTTATGTTTTTTATTATTTTTCAATTTCATTATGCGCCTAATATTATAACAAACAGCTTAATCACCTCAAAAATAGGAACTTTTTTTTTAATACCCTGCCTTAGTGCCAAAATTTATGACGAAGGGCGTAATTTATTCCACCATTACCGGTTCTGAAGGGATAAACGCATCCTTGTCTTATGGTTAATAACAGGCCACCCGTGTGCTGTACCGTTCGTTTCCGGCAGTGAGCACAAAGAGGTATGTACCCCGGGGCAAATCGCCCACATCGATACGCGGGGAAACACTGCTCCAGGTTCGGGTTTTTACCCTTCGCCCCATAGTGTCGTAAACCGAGCAATCGGCCTGCCGAACTTCGGGGACAAGCACTTCAACCTGCCGGACGCCTGGCAAATAACGGGCTTCGAACACAGTACCGGAACTATAGCCGGCCGAGACCTCCCCGCTTTCGTCATTGCAGAGTACCCATCCTTCGGCATTAAAGGTTACCGAGGTAGGAGCTGCCGCATACGGTATGGAAAACACCTGCCCCTGCCGGGTATTATCGAGCCACAAGGTAGTGTCGCGCCCTTGCATATCGAGGGTAAAGGGAAGCTTCATCTCGAAAAAAGGCCCTCCGGTAAGCGATGGGCTCTGGTTGACCGTAATCTCGAGCCTGTCGGTAAAATACGAGTACTGAATGTTGTATTCGGGATATCCTTCTCCATACACCCAGTCGTTGAAAAACTCGGCGAGCGAAATGCCCGCAGCCTTTTCCATATTATCGCGAAAGAGATCGGTAGTGGCAAATCCATTGGTAACGCGTGGATCGGTAAGGTAACGCCTCATGCCATCGAAAAACGGCGAGTCGCCCAACTGTCCGCGCAACATATGCAATACATACGAGCCTTTGTCGTAGCTTAGCCGCGAATCGAAAATGCGGTCGATATTGTCGACATCGTTACAGTACACTGCGCCATCGGGTTCCGACATTATATATTGGCGGGTATACTCTTTCCATTGCAGCCAGCTATCGGGAGAAAACTCTTCGAACGTCAGTGCTTCGAGATAGGAAGCAAAGCCCTCGTTAAGCCAGATTTCGTTCCAGCTTCCGCAGGTGATGTAATCGCCAAACCACTGGTGGGCCAATTCGTGGGCTATAAGGTTTTTCTGAAAGCCACCCATCGAGCTCATGGTCTGGTGTTCCATTCCCCCACCCCAGCTAAATTGCGCGTGCCCATATTTCTCGTTTTTAAACGGGTAATCGATAAACTTCCGGCTGAAGAATTCGATGTAATCGCCCGTAACCGCGGTTTGCATGCGAGCAGTAACACTGTTGGCAGGATACACGTAATTAAGAATTTCGACCTTAGTCCCATCGCCAAGGGTGGCATAGGTTGAGAACGAATCGTATGTTGTAGACGAGAAAAACACCAGGTAAGCAGCAATTGGGTGTCGGTGTTTCCAGTGGCAAACGCGGCGGGTACCATTAATCTGGTCGGAAACAAGCACCCCGTTCGATGCCGTTCTGTACTTCGAGGGTGTATCGACAATAATATCTATGGAATCGATTTTATCTACAAGACTCTGCTTGCATGGCCACCAATCGCGGGCGCCGTAGGGTTCAGAGAGAGTAGCGATAGCCATCGTTGAATTATCGATCTGGCTTTGAAATATTGACCCTAGTCCGGTATTGGCGGGAACTCCTTCGTAGGCAATACTGAAAGAGCCCTTCTGCCCCACCCCAAGGGCCGATGGTAACGAAATAAGCAACGTGTGTCCCTGCCGGGTAAATGCCAGCGGGGTAGTTCCTGACTCTACCGATTTAACAGTGAGCGCGCTATGCAAGTCGATTGTAACCGACGATAATTGCGGCACCTTCGATACAAACTCAACATCGACAAGCCCCGAGAGGAAAAAAACAGCCGGGTCGATACGCAAGTGAATGCGGTTATAGGTTAAATCCCAGTCGGCGTACGACGAGTTCTCGTAAAACGGGGCATGCAGGCCAAGATCGCCCGAGGGCAGGAATCCGGCTTTCCGCGACAGCTGAAGATCGGGGTACTGAGCCAGCATGGTCGTTGAAAATGCCATGCAAACAAGAGCAAAAAATAAAGGCAGAAAAGCACGCTTCATGTTGAAAGAATTAGGTTGATAAATGTAGATGCAAGGTACGATTTTTTCTTGAGTGTCCGAGTTCCTTAGTACCTGAGAGCGTGAGCAACCAAAATTGATTATTTATTATTGATTATTTATTATTTGTTCGGAATGCGGATCTTTTCTTTTTAACACAAAGACACAAAGACGCGAAGAATTATGATTGATTAACTGGGTAGTGGGTAGTGAGTAGTGGGTAGTGGGTATTGAGTAGTGGGTATTGAGTATTGAGTATTGAGTACAAAGATGAAGGCAGGTTGAGGCGGACTGGATAGTTTCGCAGTAATATCAAAAGATGCAGGAATAAACCTTATTTATTATAGCCCAACCTTAGTAGAAAAAAAGATCCTCTCTACACGAAACCTTATTACCTTATTTGTTGATTAACGATTGATAATTAACGATCTATGATTTTTATAGTGCGGAGGACGGTGTTCTTATGGCTATAAGCTTTAGGCTGCAGGGTGTAAGCTATATGCAGATGAAGGTTGATGCGAATGAATAGCTCCGGCCTTTAGGGATTTATTATTGATGATTTATTATTTGTTCGGAATGCGGATCTTTTCTTTTTAACACAAAGACACAAAGACGCGAAGAATTATGATTGATTAACTGGGTAATGGGTAGTGAGTAGTGGGTAGTGGGTATTGAGTATTGAGTATTGAGTACAAAGATGAAGGCAGGTTGAGGCGGACTGGATAGTTTCGCAGTAATATTAAAAGATGCAGGAATAAACCTTATTTATTATAGCCCAACCTTAGTAGAAAAAAAGATCCTCTCTACACGAAACCTTATTACCTTATTTGTTGATTAACGATTGATAATTAACGATCTATGATTTTTA
>Ga0209510_1004881_pt1 | contig 11546 bp, 8 predicted proteins | sample BiotimSIPDNA_FD_185749 | JGI IMG/M metagenome (GOLD analysis project Ga0209510, IMG submission 185749) | Anaerobic biogas reactor microbial communites from Washington, USA - Biogas_R1 time_0 SIP DNA (SPAdes) (version 2) | ecosystem: Engineered > Bioreactor > Anaerobic > Unclassified | place... | reverse complement strand
ATACAGTTGATCTGGAAACACCTGCGAGCTTTGCGATATCCTCAAGTTTTAGATTGTCCATTTATTTTCTTGTTATCGATTCATAAAGAAATATTTTGGGAGCGCTCTCAAAACAAATTATAGAATATTGGTGATTGATTTGTCAATAGATTTTGCGAAACTCGTGGAAACGTTAACATAAGAGATCGCTTGGCTGCTAATTTGTTGAGTAAAACACAACAATGTTCAACTTCTAGCGGAAAATTTCAACAAATTGAATGCATAGATGAACCCGTAATTCATCTGTGGTTTGTTTTCAACAACTTATAAAAAAAATTCTTTTTATAGAACTATATAGTTGAATCAAACTGCTCTAAAAAAAATTTAAGACAAATACTTTCTAAAAAAGGGAAGTTTTTTCAATAAATGATAAAGCGTTACATATAACCTGGTATTCTTGGGATTCATACGTATATACAAGCTTGATAACCTCCCTAAGTACTTATAAAGTAAGCGATCGGCTGGTATTCGAATTCCACCTCGCTCAATAGCAACCAGCATGCCAAGAATATCTGACCTTGAGATATATCCGTCCGAATGGACAGTATGGTCTCCTTGAATTAAAAATTCTTGATCTCCGTTGTTTTTTCGAATGTTTACCACCCTATGCAAAAGCGCCCTTCCATTCCCAACAATAAATAAAACAACATCGCCTTTGTTTATTTGTTCTGGTTCTAAAGGAGCTACACAAACAATATCACCATCCCGGATCAAAGGTTGCATGCTCGTTCCCTTTGCTCTGAAACGGATTGTGTGCCCAGCCCTCAACATTTCGGAGCTGATAATTCCAAATTCCTTCGAATCACAGGTCAATTGTTTTTTCGATATCACAATAGTCAAGTTTACTTCGAAAACAAAGCTTGAACAAATAATTGACGAGCACCTATTAAGTATTTGTCTATGCTGTCATTGAATTATATAAAATAAGAGGTTACCAAACAAAAAACTGGCAACCTCTCTTTTTTAAGAATATTTAGTTTACTATTTGATAACCAATGGCAGGTAAAAGGTGTAACTAGCAGAAGAAATATGAATAGTGACTGTTGCGGGCTCACTGTTGTCCTTCCCATCATTCACCAAAAAAGTAAAGCTGTCCACACCGCTGAATCCTGCATCAGGTGTATAGGTTAAATTTGGGGCTGTACCGGTCAGATCACCGTGTAAAGGCCCAGACTGGACTGAATAGCTCAACACGTCGCCATCCGCATCTGAACCGGTCAGTAAAATTGATACGGCTGTGTTTTCCTCCGTAACCTTCGACTGTGAATAGGCTACTGGTTTATCATTGATCGAATATACCGTAATTGTCACCTCTGCCGTACCGATCAGTGTTGCTCCATCATACACATCATAAGTGTAACTATCAACGCCATACCAATCTTGATCTGGAGTGTAAGTAAATGAACCATTGGCAGATAATTTGAGTTCTCCATTGGATACATCAGAGGCTAAACTGGCTGTCAGAGTGTTGCCTCGTGCTAATCCAAAGTCATTTTTCAGAACGCCATCTTCAGCACCAACGACAAGTTGAAAATCCTCAGCAGTTCCATAAAAATCATCAACAGCAGCAGCTGTCCGGTTGATGATCAAGGCGGGGTCTCCAAAGAGCTCATAGGTTTCCAGCAGGTAAAGACTGCTTCCACTAGCCCAGAGCCTGGTCAGGCCGCTTGCAATTGCTTCTCCAAGGACCTCGGCACCATCGTCGAACACAGATTCAAAAAAGCCTCGATCCATGTAGTCGTGTCCACCTGAAACTCCTAGTCCAGTAGGTGACCAACTGGCAATAGCACCTTTATTTTCCGCGCGCGTGACCACTTCCCCAAACGCTTCAGTAGCCGGGTCTATAAAATATCCTTCACTGCAGGTCATCGCTAAAAATATCGGGTATTTGCCCTCATTCGTGAACCCAGACACATCCGTTGTTTGAATAAAAATGTTAGGTGGGTTGTTTTGGGCTTGCCAACCTTTAGAAAAGCCGTGTCCAATAAAGTTCACAATCAATTTTCCATCATTAATTCCAGCTTTCAAAGCTGCTACAGCTTCAGTGATGTCGGTATGGGTGACACCATAATACACCTCACTTACATGATATGGCTCAGGGAGGGTGTCAGCTATCAAACCAGCAGAATAGGCTGCAAAATCACCTCCACTATCGGCTGCACTCGCCACTGCAAGAACTTGCTTTGTCCAGTCACCTTCCACAGGAGCTTGTTCGTAGGATATGATCTTCGCAATCATTTTGCTTGCTTCAGCAGGGCTGTTAACCGATAATCGTCCCAGGATCATATCTGGTATAGATTGCAGACCTCCAAACGTGACATAGCGGTTATCGGCTGCAGTTTCTCCGATAAATGGATCTGCCATCGCCAGGAAAGGTGGGATGTAGCTGGTTTTATTATCTCCACGGTAGTTCTTGGGATCATAATTGCCATCGCCAACCAGTACAACAAACGAAGGCGCTGGTGCCTGCCAGCTGATAGCAGTGTAAGCGAGAAATTCACGGATAGCTGCCGCGCTCATAATACCGAAACCAAACTCATCATAGACATCCTGCACATCCACCAAAATTGTGCTCAGCCCTTGGGATGCGCGATGGAAAGACAAAGCTTTTGCCTCAGCAATGAACGCCGGGTGAGAAATGAGGATATAGTCGGCTTGATAAGCTGTTGATTTCAAATCAGATGGGGTATCCTCCACAATACCACTTGCCAACAAGGTCTTTATTGATGATTCAGTTGCAACCCAATAATCTTTCTCAGTAATAACCTCATCCTCAAAAGCAATTCCATATTCAGATCCCAGGTTCTCAATAATTAAGCTGCCGCTGTCAAAAACAGCAACTTCCCAGGGATTGCTGACATCATAAGCAACGATCGCGTCCGAATTAAAGCCTTGCACCTGGAACTTCCATGTCCCATTGATGTCATAAGAAAAAGCAAGCACTTCTTCGCCGGTGTTTACTGAAAATGTATTCGGATAATTGATCTTAGCCCAGTCTACATAAACATAACCAGTATCATCAGGAAGGAATACCATCAGTGTATTCAACCCCGAAACAAGCAGACCCTCCGGAATTTCAACCTCAACAAACCCGTCTCCAGCCCAGGTAAGTCCATCCCATCTCACATCTGCAACCTGCAAATCATTGAGCTTTATTATCACATGGTTGTCAATTTGCCTGCCACCAAAAAGTGCAAGCTGAAGCGAGCCCGCACCAAAATGGGGATGCTCTATGTAAAAAATATGAGACCATGATGGCTTAGTATAGTAAGGACTAATGATGATTGAATCCCAATAAAAACGTTCAAAATCATCCTCACCAAGCAAATCTCTCTTATAATACTGATTTTCCTCCAAATGTAATTCTTTTAAATAATTTGTAGGCGTGTTTTCTCCAAGCGGCGTTCCGTCGCGAATTTCCATTCTAATACCTTGCGCATTTTCATAGGTCAACCAATAAACATTATTACTGCTATATTTGCTTTGGATACCCTGCGCATAAAAAATAATTAAATCACCTTCATCAAATGATAGGTCATCCTCTCCAATCACCTGGATGGCGATCTCCTCTCCCAAATAAAAGATTTGGAAGGTCTTGGGATTGATCTCATCCACCAGCAATCCAGCCAACTGCAGTTCCGTATAGGTCAATTGATAAAGACCATCTTCTTCAATCGAAACCCGCCAGCCTGGTTTAGGAGGTTGCCATGGAAGTGTTCCAACGTCTGAAAGGACTTGCAAACTATCAATCTCACTCTCAAGATTCTTCACTTTTTCAGGAAGACTGCGCCAACTTCTAGCCTCCTCATAATTCATCAGAGTTGACTGGAAAAAGGCTTCGTAAATATCCGATTCAACCTTTGCAGTACCATGTGTGATCGTCGGCGATCCTTCAAAAGTAACTTCCACCTCTAAGCTTTTATAAATTGTCAACGTATTGGATTGGGGATGGTACTGCACCGGGTAAACCCCAATGCCAGCCATGCGCTGTTGGCGCGTCACACCATCATTACTAATTTCAGCTAATAATCCAGGATAGGCAAGGTCACTACCATAAATTTCTGGGCTTGGTTTGAACACATGGGTATAAGCCTTTGTTTCAAGGTCCAATCCTTTTGGATCGATCACTAGTTCCTGGTTGGGAGAAGGTAAAACCGGGGCAGACAATTCAATCGTGTGCGCCTCCCCAGGAACAACCTTGACAGAGAGGTTGACGCCAAAAGGTACACCAATCGCTTGAGTCATAAATGGTAATGCAGGGGCACCTTCCTGGCACAAATTCGACCACTCCGGAAGAGATATGCTTGTGTAGGAATTAAGATCTTCTTTTACTATATCCTGAATAAGTGATTCCCAGGGCACAACGACCTCAAACTTTACCCCTGATTCAGTGGATGAAAGCAAGTTGCTCTCATTTTGGAGTTTCGTTTCCGCCTTGACAGATGGAACTAAGAAGCTTGAGAACATCACAACTACGATTAGGACCAACATAATGTTTCTACACTTTTGCTTCATTTCAATACTCCTGTGAGTAAATTATCATAAACATTTTTAACTTGACAGTTTTTCCAGTAATCCTTTTGTGATTTTTTAAACAAAATCTTAATAAAGAATAAAAGGTAGGATGTCAGACCCCAACTTGTACTTTAGTCTGATGAAGGGAATTTCTTTTCCAAGCAAAGATAAGTGCTCGATGATCATTTGCATCTTATCAGGCAAGTAATAAGGCACAAATGCGGTTTGCAATATGCGTGTCAAGCCTTCTGAGGGAAAAACAGGCTTGGTTACCTGCTCCATCTCCCGGTCAAGAAAAAAGATTTTCTTCAGTGGCACGCCAATAGGCGAACACATTTCCACATGTTCATGCCAGGGCGTCCCGAAAATCCAAAATTGGCCATCTAAATACCGCAAAATGACCTGGTCTTCTCCTAATACTGTAACCGTGTCATGCTTGACAAGCGCGGATGCCAATGTAGATTTACCTTTGCCCGCTTCGCCAATAAAGCAATACCCCTGACCTTTGACACTTACACCTGCAGCATGGAGGATCAGATCTCCAAAACCGGCTAACCAGTTGACCATGATCCGGATGTCAATACTACTTAATGGATATATAGCCTGATCTTTAAACAATGAGAAATCACCGAGAATTTCACCAGTTCTAAAATCAGGATCTATTTGGACCTTTTTTGGAGGAGATTGCCTTGGGGAAATAAAAATATGTTTACCATTTTCATCAAGCCACAATTCCCATATTTTTGTAAGACATACAGGTACTCCCCAGCTTTTTTCAACCCCAAAACATTCATTGGAAACAGAAAGTGTCAAAGACATTACTTCGGTTCCAAGAGCAGGTTTGAAAGGAAGATGGACTCCCAAGAATTTTTCATAAATAAAAGGGGCAGCTAAATTTAGACTGCTGTCCCTTGCATCAAGCACTAAATCAAGCCCTGCAATACGCAAAGCTAAAGTATTTTTTCTTTCCATCCAAGAATCGATAGGTTCATTATCCTTTAAAGCCGTTCAATGTTGAACTTTAATACAAGCAACTATCATAACTTTTAAAAGAGCAAAAAAACGATGATTATACAGGATTGTAGCAATTCGCCACCGCCGCGCAAGGGGCGGGCCCCTCCTGTGGATCAGTATATGTGGGACTCTGGTGGCAGGCAGCAAGAATCGCATTTTTAATGTTCAAATCGACTCTTTTGACAACAGGTGCTACATAGGTCTTTTTATTCATAATTAACACTCTCCGACAATTCAATTTCATGAGTACGCAACGCGTTCATACTCCTTAACTTTCCGTGTTTACAAACAAATTCTACCACTGTTTCCATATCCCCATGGATGGCTTGTGACCATCCCGGACACTGACTGCATAATATATTCAGATTACAAGACAAACACGGACTTGGCTTGGTTCTTTTCAGCTTGCGTAATTCACCAATTTGCTGCCAGGCCTGCATCAATGGTACCTCGAGCAAACTATAAGAAGGCTGACGGACCATAGTGCAAATACTCATCCTGCCCTCAGCATTAACATGAAAGTTTCTAAGACCAGCACCGCAACTGAATACACGTTCATCACGAGTTTTTAGATCTTTTAGCCTTTCTAATTCCTTCTGCACCGCTTCACGCCTTTCCCCATCTCTAGTATCTAAATCGACCAGTACTTCTATGGGTAATTGAACTTCCTGAGGAAATTTTCCTTTTCCATCCAAACGCGGCCATAATAATCCATCATAACGGAATCTAACCCCTAATTTATCCGCAAACGCTTTCATTTCTGTCAGTTCATGAAAATTGAGGGTCATCAATTCGGTTTTAAGCGTCAGAGGTATGCCGCGTTCATGGATCAGTTTTATACCTCGAAGACATTTTGCATGCGTACCAGAAACCCGGGTGACTGCCTCATAAACTGGGGCTGTTGCCCCATAAAGTGATATTTCGACATTAAAGGGGCGGATATTATCAAGTAGATCGGCAACTTCTTCAGTAATCATGGTCCCATTGGTGAACAAAATTACCAACAGTCCTTTACTGCGAGCGTAAGTATAAATCTCCACAAAATCCGGACGTAAGAGTGGTTCGCCGCCCGTCAGCGTCAGGAACAGTACGCCAGCATCTACCATCTGATCAATGATATTTTTGACCTCTGGCGTGGAAAGTTCTCGCCTTCGCACTGCTTCATCATTAGCTGCTTCGTTGATGTAACAATGAACGCAGTTCGCATTGCAGCGGTTGGTCAGCTCTAGATTAGCACTGAGGGGATAACGCCCGCCTTTGAGGGGAGCTGACAATTGCTGCCCCCACTCTTCCAGATCAATGCTTTGACAAACATTACAATCCATGCTTATGCCTCATTGATAGCGCCAATTTCAGCCATTTCATGCAAAAAAACATCAAGGTCCTGTTTTACGGTCTGGATATCCACGTCATATTCGGCTAAAATCGCTTCCTCAAGTTGGGCTCTTGTAAAAGGTTCGCCAAGCTTGTCCCAGATGAAAGCGCCCAAATCGTTAAGAGTGAAGATGGCATTCAAATCCGCCACATCCTGCTTAATGGGGATCAACACCATTTCATCGATGATCTTGCGAAAGATGAAGTTCGGGTTACGGATCATTTTTTCTTCGGTGTTCAAATAACCTCCTGACCGATTTCATGCATATTGTGAGAGCCACTTTCCTGCATACTAATAGCTACCAATGAATTGCGGATGAAGCTCAAGGCTTAGTATACCTTGTCTGCATCAATCCCGCAATTCAATTTATCGCTGTTTAGATTTCTCCCTGATCGAAGCCGCATCAATATTCCGCGGTGATCGGTCCGTAAATCGTTGTTGTCAAAGCAAAGTCCACAGTTTCGAGCCAGTAATAGTACGTATTCCCGATTTCTACATCCTCATCGAGGTACTCGTAGAAAGCACCGGAAGTGCTCCCTATGTTTTGACTGGGAATCATGGTGGGATTGATCCTGACCTTCTCTCCTTCAGGATTTTCAGCCCTGTAGATGTTGAAGCCCAGGTTATCGACCTCACTGGCTGTCTCCCAGCTGAGTACTATGCCATCTTCAGCTCTCAATGCATCAAAAGAAATCATGCAAGCCGCATTCGGATTACATTCAGCGGTATCAGTGTTGTTACCCTCATACGGGTCAGCCGTAATTGAGTCCACTGTTACTGTGTTGACAATGTTATTGCCTGTGCCAAAGCCGACATTTATTCTTACCACCCACTTTGCCTCAGGGTCAGTTGAATAATCAAGTAAGGGGGTGCCCAGACTACATTCAACCAATTGTCCATTTACATTACAGGTACCCTGATTGATTGTGCCGGAGGTCGTAGTCAATTGGGAGGTATAGCTCTCAAAAACCACTCCATCTGGCAAGGTGTCTGTGAGGGTGACTGACCGCGCAAAACCCGGTCCCAGATTTGAGGTTGTGATGACGTAGTACGGATCCTGTGAGTCAAACGCCCAGCAGGTTTTTGCCACACTGATGTCTGCCAGCGGCTGCTCAATACGTGCCCATAAGCAGGCTTCGTTGATTTCATATTCTTGTGTAATGTATTCGGTAGAAACCGCGGAATCGTTGTAGGATTCCCAACACGCATCTGTTCCTTGACCCGTTTCCGTAAAACCCAATATATTGACCGTGTACGTGCCTTCAGGACATACAAATGTAGGGTTTTCCATTGTTGGAAATTCAATTGTGACTCTATCAGGACAGGGTTCATCACCAGGTTCGCCGTAAGCGCAAGTACCTGAATTTGTCGTCTCATCCAGATTAAACCGGGGCACAATCGTGAAATTTGGCGGGTCAGCAGCTGACCCATCGTTGCATACAACTGGCACAGTCACTGTCAGATCAACATATTCGAACGAGTTACTATCAGCAACAACAGGTCTGTTGTAGTGGAAAAAACTGCCCAGGAAGAAGGGATCCAGCGTTGCTGGTTGTATGGACTCATCCCTGCCGTCAAAACCAAAACCACTTTGCTCGGAAAAATTCGTCAATTCGCAAGCATAATATCCCGTACCGTATGAATCTCTCCCATAAACTACCCGGTTTTCATCAGTGGTCGGCGGAGATTGAATGCCTGGATCCCAATCGCTGTAAACCACAGGAGAACCACTGGGACCCGTGGACCAACGATCACAAGTTGCGCCTTCTGTGGCAGTGCCTGTATCTTTGACCAAAACGACTGTTCTATAACCTTCATTGTCATTGAATGTGTAGTGTTCATTTGAAATAGGATTGGTGGATGTTGTAATGACATAGACATCATTAGTTGCCAGGGTACCACTAAGGTTGACTTCTGTGTATGTTGTATTACCAGTATACAAATGAACATCGTAATCTCCGAGATCCACCGACCCACCAGTGTAATTCGCGATCTCGATAATCACATAGTCAGGTTGATCAATAAACCACCCCCTCCTAGACTCATACAGATATTCAGAAAAGAACAGATCGCTAGCACTAGTACAGCTGCTAGTGTGAGATCCAAAGTTCGTATAAGTTGTTAATCCACTTGAGGTCCACCTGCTTGTATCTGGCCATACCGGGTCAATGTTTTGTTTCCCACTACAAATGTCGCTATTCAGGATATAGTGTTGATCCTGTTTAAGCGGCGCTAATGTGCCATTATCAGCATAGCCAATGATATCGACCGGGTATTCTTCCGAAGTCGTAGCCACCCCGTCAATATTCCCCCAGATACCGTCCACGCTATTAACAGTAAATGCAGAAGCCCCGCCTATAGCTAACAAAGACAGAATCACAACTCCGCTAAGAATTGTTAAATATCTATTTTTCATTACCATCTCCTTGAAACTGACTGAAACTTATTACCACACAATTTGTGCCTCCCCAAGCACTTTACAGATAACGTTTAGAAGCTACTAAAAATTATTAATCATCTATGTACATCTAATATACCATATTTCTTTTTGACCTTCAATAAGGATAATCTCGAAAATCAAAAAAACCAGACTGATTACCAACATCTGATTTTTCTATTGTTTGTTTCATTAATCTATCAATTCTTACTATTTAGTTCTACTTAATTCTATGAACTTAATGATTAAAATAACCAACAAACGCAAGAAATGAGCCTATTGTCCATTCCAGATTTTGGGCGTTAGAAAAAAAACTTACCTTGGGTCAAAATCTCCGCATGGATCAGGTTGAGGCAATCCTTCTCTTGCCGCACAGAACGCCCATTCATTATCGATATGGCCAACAAGATAATAATTTTCTTGGATCATCCATTTGAAACTTCCGTTAGCTGACGGAAGTATGTAATTTCCCCTCACAAAAAGTCTGTCTATTTGTAAAGAGCCTTCCAAGTTCATCGTTATTCCGCCATTGTCAAATACGCCAGTGACAGAGTCGCCTGAAATGGACACGATCAGATCTCCAGATCGATAACTTCCATCTGGCTGAGCCAGGTATGCGATCCATTCCCCCTCCCACCCTGCTTGGAAGACTTTAGAAGGGGTAAAAGTTGGGGTTGGAGTAAAAGTGGTCGTAAGTGTCGCAGTGGCCGTTGATGTTTTTGTTGGCTCGCTGCTCGGCGTATGTGTGACGATTAGTTCATAGGTTGGCACAGGGTAACTGGTGTTGGCAGATTGACTGGTTGGGACAGGGTAACTCGTGCTGACAGACTGCGTTGCTTGAGTCGAAGTGCTTGCCTTTGTTGAGGTTGCGGCGGGCGCGCGTGTGTTAGTCGCTACTATGGAAGCCGGAGTTGTCCCCGTCGCGCTCGCGTCCAGGGCTTGGGTGCTAGAAGGTAAGTAGGTTTCAGTATCAAGCTCAGAGCTTTGTTGTGTAGATGTGGGTTGAGAAACCGCCGCAAAGGTGGAGTTGGTGCTGAGCGTGATGGCTTCGTTTGGGTTTGGGGTAAAGTCGGGTTCAAGCTGATCGGTCTGCTGCAAATAAGCGTTGGTGACTTGCTTGGCCTGATCACCCGAGCTAAAAATGCTGAAAGGCTTGTCGCGATTAAGCAAAAGCACCGCCAGCAAAACAACCACCAGCACGGATGAAATTATCAGGATATCTCGCTTTTGATGCTCTTTCATATGTCCACCTGTCCTAATTTTACCCTTAAACTCAAAATAGGATAGTTCAGGTTCTGAACTTTTATGTTCAAATATTCCCCTTAACTGCCAGAACTAGACAAAATGCATTGTGCTAAATTGGATTAAGTGTGAAAACAAAAAAGGCTGATAACAATTCTCAAATTGAACGATAAAGTAAAATAATCTATGTAACCAACTATGATTCCAGAAAAAGTCCTCCAATGAACGAGCCGTTTTTACAGACTGAAAATCCAAAACCAAAAAGAGACAAGAAGTTTTGGCTGGGGTGGATTGGTGTGGGCATTACCTTCATCTTCGCTGGCCTCTGGGCTTACTGGGGCGCGATCGAGAACTTTCACGAGGGCTGGTATTCCCATTCCATTTGGGAAAACCTTTTCATGCTCTTTTTCCAATACCTGCTTTTTACCATCGTCTTTGTTGCCTTAGCCCTCGTCAGTTTGAGGTGGAAGAAAATCGGCTTGGCTCTGCACATTTTGACGGCAGCAGGCAGCGCCTGGTTCTTTTCCGGGGCAACCTTCAGCGTTCTTTTCGGGATGATCATTATCCCCATCCTGACCATGGGTCTGATTTACTATTTCGGCCAGCCGGAGCCAAAAAAGTGGGCTTACAAACTCCTCATTTTCGTACCTTTACTCATCATCCTGGCAATATCCATTCCGCAGGGGATCAAGCTTACACAAAGGCTCGATGATCAAAATTTTGAAGCCAGGTTGGTTGAGGGCAACGGTGTTGAACTGGTCTGGGCGCCCAGAGGTCCGGGCTGGCCGGATAAAGGAACCAGCTGGGAGGACGCCACACGGATTTGCGCCTATCTTTCAGAGGATGGCACTCAAATCATGCCAGAGCCACAGAACATCTGGAGGCTACCTACGGTGGATGAAGCCGTCCGCTCGATGATGCTCC
>Ga0209510_1004879_pt1 | contig 11553 bp, 9 predicted proteins | sample BiotimSIPDNA_FD_185749 | JGI IMG/M metagenome (GOLD analysis project Ga0209510, IMG submission 185749) | Anaerobic biogas reactor microbial communites from Washington, USA - Biogas_R1 time_0 SIP DNA (SPAdes) (version 2) | ecosystem: Engineered > Bioreactor > Anaerobic > Unclassified | place... | reverse complement strand
TCTTTTTTTAACCTTCTTCGTTTTTTTTATTCTAGTTTTTCATATAGATTACTTTAAAAATTGGTTTGTGTAAGTAAAATGGATAAAATACATTTTAGAAAGCATCAGTTTTTAGAATAATCTTTATGGTGCTGATAGGCCAGTTGTTTTAATATCACTTTGAGAAGAGGTATTTTATGTCCGCATTATCCATCCCTTTCTACTGGTATTTTGTTCCTGGGGTCTCTGTTATTGCTTTATTCATGGCTCTTTACTTTTTTAAATCGATGATGAAAAAAGAGGAAGGGACTTCTCGAATGAAAGAAATTGCTCAGTATGTTCGTGAGGGAGCTTTTGCATATCTTTCTCAACAATACAAAACGGTTTCTATTGTTTTCTTTGTCTTATTTATAATTTTCATTATATTAGCTTTTTTAGGTATTCAAAATCCTTTCGTTCCTATCGCTTTTTTAACGGGAGGCTTTTTTTCTGGCCTTTGTGGTTTTTTAGGAATGAAAACAGCGACTTATGCTAGCTCTCGTACTGCAAATGGCGCTAGAACTAGCTTAAATCAAGGCTTGACGATTGCTTTCCGTGCTGGAGCCGTAATGGGTCTTGTGGTGGTCGGCTTTGGATTACTTGATATTTCTGCTTGGTTCTTTTTATTGAATTATATTTATGACCATAATTTATTTGACTTTGGAATCACTCTTGCTCAAAAAGCCGCTTTAGTAACTACTGGTTGGTCTGACTCACTGATTTCTGATCCGATATGGGCTCATGCAAAAAGAGTTGAAATTACGACAACGATGTTAACTTTTGGTATGGGAGCTTCTCTTCAAGCCCTATTCGCTCGTGTAGGGGGCGGAATCTATACTAAAGCAGCAGATGTGGGCGCTGATCTTGTGGGAAAAGTAGAAGCAGGAATTCCTGAAGATGATCCTAGAAACCCAGCTACGATTGCTGATAATGTGGGAGATAACGTAGGGGATGTCGCTGGAATGGGTGCTGACTTATATGAGTCTTATTGTGGTTCAATTCTTGCAACTGCAGCACTAGGGGCCGTATTACCAAATCTTGGTCCTAAAATGGTGATTGCTCCTATGATTGTTGCTGCAATTGGTATTTTATTATCCATTGTAGGCATCTTTATGGTTCGAACTAAAGAAGAAGCAGGGATGAAACAACTTTTGCGTTCTTTATTAACTGGAACTCTTGGCTCATCTATTTTGATTTTAATCGCTCTTTTAGTTTTAGTTTATTTTGATTTTATGTCTTTGGGGATATTTGCTGCTGTCCTTTCTGGATTAATTGCAGGTGTATTGATTGGTCAATTTACAGAGTATTACACCTCAGATGCATACAAACCTACCCAAGGAATTGCTGCACAAACAAAGCTTGGTCCTGCAACAACGATTATTGATGGTATTGCTGTAGGCATGTTTTCTACTGGCTCCCCAGTGGTTATCATTGTCATTGGTATTCTTTGTGCTTTTGGCTTTGCTGGTGGTTTTGAAAACATGTCCATGGGGCTATATGGTATAGGCTTTGCTGCTGTTGGTATGCTTTCTACATTAGGGATTACACTTGCTTCAGATGCCTTTGGTCCTATTGCAGATAACGCTGGCGGAAATGCAGAAATGGCCGAATTAGGGCCAGAAGTTCGTAAACGTACAGATGAACTAGATATGCTTGGAAACACGACAGCGGCGACTGGTAAAGGCTTTGCCATTGGATCTGCGGCATTAACTGCGATGGCCCTTCTTGCTTCTTATATTGAAGAAATAAAACTTTGGCTTGGTCATTTAGCACAGGATGCTAACGGTTTTTTCCAAGTTGGTCGTATTCATTTTGTGAATAATACTTCTGATTTAGCTTCTGCTATTCAAGGCATGGATGGCGTTCGTTTATTAGATGAGGGAACTCGAGCTATTAATGCGAATGGAGATTTAGTCGCTTTGGTGCTTAGAAATGCAGAAATTTCTGATTTTATGTATGCGTATGATTTAACATTAATGAACCCAATGCTTTTAGGAGGGCTTTTCCTCGGTGCTATGATGACATTCATTTTCTCTGCTATGACCATAAAAGCAGTGGGGCGTGCAGCATCAGCCATGGTTGAAGAAGTACGTAGGCAATTTAGAGAAATTGTTGGCATTATGGATAGTTCTGCAAAACCAGATTATGCGCGTTGCGTCGCTATTTCAACGGTTGGAGCACAGAAAGAAATGGTTTTGCCTTCTCTTCTTGCTGTATTAGTTCCAGTTTTAGTGGGTCTTATAATGGGCGTCGCGGGTGTATTTGGTTTGCTTGCGGGTTCTCTTTCTTGTGGTTTTGCATTAGCTTGTATGTTAAATAATGCAGGCGGTGCTTGGGATAACGCAAAGAAATTTATAGAAAAGGGAAATTATGGAGGAAAGGGCTCAGAAGCTCATAAAGCAGGGGTTGTGGGTGATACTGTTGGAGACCCATTTAAAGATACCGCTGGCCCTTCGTTAAATATTTTGATTAAATTGATGACAATGGTAAGCGTTGTTTTTGCTGGTGTGATCGTAAAATTTGGAGGCTTTCTATTTACATAAGGCGTCTTTTCCAATAGATTGATTACCTAAACACCATTTTGAAAAATCTTTTTTTTCATTCCAAAAGCGCAAAGGCAACTGAGCGCTTTTATTTTTTTGAATGCTAATGGTATCGATATTTATCGTATCAGAAGAACTATAATGTACAGAATCAATTTTTTGATTATGGCATTGTAAAACAAGAGCTTGTTTTGTATTTGTCAAATCAAAAGAAGAAATTTTGATATCTGCATTGAATACGCTATCTCCTCCAATGGTTAAAAAAGAACTAGGCCGAATCACAGTGTTTTCAGGGATCAGTGTTCCTGAATTACTACTTTTTATTGAAATATAACAGCTATCTAAAATTAGAGAATCTATTGAACCATTAAAAAGTTCTATGTATTCTGCTGATTTAGACTTATCTGTAATATAAATTTCTGTAAAAAGGATTTCTCCATTTTGTGGATAACGTTTTTTTGCATTTGAAAAACTAGCGTAAAAATCATTTGATTCAATCACTTGAGCTTCAAGGGATAAAGAAACTGTACTGCGAAGAGATGTTAATTTCCAATGGAATACAGGGCTATTATCATAAATGCTTATGCTATCCTTAAAAATAAAAATCGTATCGCCTAAGTCATCTTTAAGTATCATATTAGCATAATATTTTGTGTTTAGAGGAAGAGCTTCGCTTGAAAAATAGGCGATAGGACCTTCTTGATTTAGAGAATAGGTTTTATTTAATTTTTTAGAACTTAAGTGTAATGTTCCAGAAGAAATTTTCATTTGATTTTCAAAACCTAAGGGAATTTCAACATAAATAAAACCAACAATTGCTTTTAGGGGAATTTCAATAAAGAATTCCTCTCCTGCTTCTAACTCCATTTCAACTATACCTTCTTGCATTAAAATACCGCCTTGAGCATAAAGGCCAGCATAAAAATGCCAAGGTTTATTTGGAAATAATTGCATTTCTAAAGGAGTTTCTAAATCATATAATACTTGGTGAATCGTATCAGTTCCAGTGGCGAGTATTACAAGGCTATCTAAAGTAAGACTTGGTAACGTTTTAGCATTTAAGTGTACTGTACTCATACTTCCATTTTCTGAAGTCACGGGAAGAGTTCCTTCTTTATTCTCAGAACAAGAAGAAAAAAACAGACAATGAAATAGGAAAAATGCATATAGTAAAATGTTTTTTGTTTTTGACATAATGATCTCCATTATAAGGTGAATGAATCTTTTAGCATTACTTTTAAAAAGTTCGAATGGAGTGATTGAAATTCGAAGATCATAGTCGTATTTGAAATGATCTTCATTTTATCTTAAAAGTATTTTAAGAGACTCTTCTCTTTAAACGTTTCTTAAATAAGAAAGTTCAATATTTTTAAAAATATTTTTATAAAAATTCTATTGCGTAATTAGCCTATAGAACTTTTCTTTGTGTCGTTTTTGGAAAAAGATTAAAGACTTATTTATGGATTGTTTTAAAAAAGTGATTAAAAAATGGACTATAAGGATCATTTTACGTTATTCATTGAACGTAAGCATAAAACTTAAAATTAATTTATGAAATCATTAATTTTGAAATCGATATTGAAAATACATAGAATAAGTTTACTGAAACGTTCTTCGTTCATATACAAAAGGATTTCTTTTTTTTATATTAAATTTTAGTTGACTTTTGAAAGGAGTTAAAAATGCGCAAATTAACCTTATCTTCAACAGATATTAAAATAGCTGGTGTTTGTGCTGGTATTGCAGAGTTTCTTCAAATAGATCCTACGATTGTTCGTATTATTTGTGTTTGCTCCCTTTTAATCTTTGGCTTTTTTACAGTGCCAGCCTATTTACTTTTATGGTTTATTATTCCAAGGGAATAGTCTACATTCGAAGCTTTGGTTTTCCGAAAGATTCTCGCATGATTCTGAGTCTTTCAACAACACTTTTATTTAGATGCAAGATTTTAGTTAACGCTGTGGGGGAGAGATCAAAAGCCTTTGCTGCAGGTTTAGTATCTCCTTTATTTGCATAAACAATATCTAATACTTGGGCTATAAAAAGCGGAAAAAGTGGATTCGACGTTTGAATTCGGCCTTGACTCCCTGGAAATCTCAATTTTTCTGCTGGAAGAGGCTCTTCTCGAACTTCAAGTGCAAGAGCCATTTGCATTCGGTGTAGTGCATGGGTTTTATTTTCAGATGCACTCCTGCTTTCTGAAGATTTGATTTCTAAATTATACGGGTTGAGCTTGAGACAAACTCCAGTATTTGTTTTATTGCGATGTTGGCCTCCAGGACCACTTCCTTGGAAACCTTTAATAGTACAAGCTCTCAAAAGTTCGTTTAATGGCATAAGTAAAAAGGTATCGCGATGCATAATGTTAAAGATACAATTCTTAAATCCCTATTAGTCACATTATCCATTTTTTTATGGAGTTGTGCATCTTCTGGGGCTGCAAATAAAACCACAGCTACTGAAAAAAAAGAATCTTATCAAATGATTCAAGAAGAAAAGCAACTCCTTCTTGAAAATACTTTTAAGGAAATGCTTGCTACCATAAAAAGAGGTGTGGCTCCTGATTCTTTACTTCCTTACATAACAGAAGAATCTCGTTATTGGCTCGATGATTTAGAACAAGCTGCATTAACAGAATCAAGTGAAATGGTTTCAGCTCGTTCTTTTCATGAAATACTAGCGATTTTATCTTATCGTCTTTTTCAACGAGAACATTTATATAAGACAGAACAATATCGAATGCTCTATTTAATTACAGCGAAAAAAGGAATTTTAGAATTAGTCACATCTCTTCCTCTTGGTCCTTTTGAAGTAAAAAATGATCGTGGTAGTTTAGGTTTAGCTAAAAGTCCAAAAGTCCCTGTAATTCTCTTTGTTTGGGATGATATTAGTTGGAGAATGGATTTAAAAAATTCTATTCCTTTAATTACAAAAGGTCTAGAATCCATAGGTGTTAAAAAGGACTGGAGCAATACCGAGTTAGCTCTTTATCTATTGGAAAAAGAATTTCGTTATGACTTTAGAAACATTGATAAGTCTTTATTAGACCCAGTTCCTTCTATTTAGTGATATGAAAAAAGCTTGGCAATTTCTTTCCAAAAAGACGATTTTAGATTCTCGTTGGCTTCGAGTCGATCAAGAAAAATGTTTACTTCCTAATGGCAAAGTAATAGATGACTTTTACACCATGTCACAACCAGATTGGGTTCTTATATTAGCTCGAACAAAAGAAGGGAAATGGATTATTGAGTCTCAATATCGCCATGGAACTCAAAAAGCTTCTTTAGAGTTTCCCGCAGGGATTATGAATGAAGGTGAAACACCTATCGAAGCGGCAAAAAGAGAATTACAAGAAGAAGTAGCTTATGGAAATGGGGAATGGTTTTATCTTGGAGAATATCCAATGAATCCAGATCGTCATCGCGGGCGATTTTTTGTGGTTTTTGCTGATGGCGTAATATCGCAAGGAACTACTTGTTTCGATGACACAGAAGAAATAGATCTTTCTCTATTATCTCAGTCAGAATTAGAAGAAAAAATAAAAACAGGGGAATTTAATCATCCCCATCAGTTAGCCGCTTTTTATGTGTGGCAATTAAAACAATTATGAATATTCGTTTACCTATTTTAGTGACTGGACTTGCAGGAGTTCCTGGTTACGCTCTTTATCGTTATTTTTTAAAACTTTTTCCTGGTCAAGTTTATGGAATTCGCCCTAGAAAAAATGCCTGCGTTAGCGGTGATACCGTCTATGCTTTTGATGCTGAAGAAACCTCATCCTTAGAATACGTTTTTGAGACTCATCGCTTTGGAACTGTTATAGATGCTAGTGGTAATTGTGCATTAAAGGCTTGCGAATGTGATACGGCTCGATCTAAATTACTGAATTATGCACAAGGGGTCGAAACGGCTCGTCTCGCGAAGCAATACAACTCCGTTTTAATACGTATTTCTACGGACATGGTATTTAGCGGAGCTTCTGGTTTAGGTGGCTATGTAGAAACAGATCCAAAAGACCCAATCCATAATTATGGAAAACATCAATCAGAAGCAGAAGAAGCGATTCAAGATTTAGTGCCGAACGTGGTGATTTTAAGAGTACCTCTTCCTATGGATTATGCTCCAGGCGGAGAAGCTGGTGCTATTGATTGGATTTCCTACAGATTTAGACCAGGAAGACCAGCTACTCTTTATACAGATGAATACAGGAACCCTATTTATGGCGATGATCTTTGTCGGGTCGTCGAGTACATTCTATCTCATGAGTTTCCTTCGGGCATATACCATTGTGGAGGGAAACGTCTTGTCTCGCTTTATCAGATAGGGCAAATTATTAATGCTTTAGGGGGTTATAATCCAGATTTATTAATTGGTTGCCTTAGGACTGAAGCAGGGCCACTCCCTCCAAGAGTCGGGCATTTAGGGATCAATTGCACTAAATTGTATTCGCTTCTTCCTGATAATTTTATTCGACCATGGCCTTTTTTAGATTCTCTTTTCCCTACAGATCCACTTTGGCACAAAACAGTCGATCGAACTCCTTGGACGAAGTTCGATGCTGTAGATCAATATTTAGTTAGGGGTGAATAAATAGGAGCCCAAGGATTCCTGCGACCCAAACATACCAGGCAAAGTGATGGAATTTCCCTTTTTGCACAAAGGTAATGAGCCAGCGAAGAGCAAATAAACCACTTGCAAACGCGACGACCATGCCAGCTAGAAGAGCGATGTTGAACGCACCCGCATCTTGGCAAGATTGCATAAGAGCGTCAGCGCCTTGACATTCTAGCCAGTGCTTAAAATCAAGAAGAGCAGCACCACCAACGGCAGGAATACTCATTAAAAAAGAGAACTCACCAGCAAATTTCCGATTGACTTTTAAGAATAGCATCGCACTAATAGTGGAACCACTTCGGCTAATTCCTGGAATACAAGCAATCCCTTGTACCACTCCAATGACAAGAGCTTTCCACCAAGTCATAGAGGCGAATTCTTCTTTGTCTGTTTGTTTGGCAAAACGAGTTAAAAACAATAAAGTCCCAGTGAAGAGTAAAGCAATAGAAACAGCTCTTGGATTTGTGAATAAAGACTCTAAGGCATCTTTAAATCCAATTCCTATAATTGCTGTTGGAATAGACGCAAGAATCACATAAAAAGCATATTGGCAGCTTTCTTTTTCTTTTTTAAAAATCCCAACGATAATTTGGAGTAGTTTTTTTCTAAAAAAGACAAAAATAGAGAGAAGAGTGCCAGCATGGAGCATTACATCAAAAAACATCCCAACATCTTTCATGCCAAGTAATGATTTTCCTAAAACGAGATGCCCTGAACTAGAAATAGGTAAAAATTCAGCAAGTCCTTGAAGTAATCCGAGTAAGAGTGATTCAATCATAGGCGTTAATATAGTAAATCGCAACAAATAAATAAAACAGAAATCTTGGATAAAAGAAACAATTAGTTGTAAGGCGAGTTTGAAATCGTGATTGTATAAATAAAAAACGTTATTTTGATTGTGGATCTGTCTGTTTTCTATTTTGTATGTATAAAAAAGGCAGCGAGATGAATCGCTGCCTTTTCTATATGGAAATTATAAATAGAGACTATTCGTCAAATGTGTAGCTGATAGGCTTGGCTTCGGAAATAGCGGCGGTACCAGCTTCATTGTATGGAAGAACAATGAATTTGACACTGGTGTCGTTATAATCTTCCTGCACGTTGCTTTCATAAGTAGAATATGTTGTAGAAACCGTACTAGTCAAACGGAGATAATCGTTCATTGAGTTTGTCTTGTAATAGATGTAGTAACCAGTAACGTTTCCAGATGGAGCTTCCCAAGAAAGCTCTATGTAAGAACCATCAAGAAATGCTTCTAGGTCACTGACCTGGCCTGGGATTGAACTTTTGGTCTTGCCAACGGTAAATGTTTCGCTTATAGTGGTGGAGCTACCTTCTGTGGTGAACGCGGTACCATTCACGGTGTAGGTTTCTCCTTTTTCCCATTTGCCAGAAACTGGTTCGATGGTGACCGTTGTCGAATCCTTTAGGCTAGCACTCGTGAGAACGATGTCATCATAAGAATTTGTAACAACCCAGTGGCCAGGAATGGAATCTTCATCAAGATCTGTGGAAAATGAAATTGAGAGATCGGTAGTTGTATCGATTTCTGTAAAGTTCGTCTTAATTAGGTTAGCCTTTTTCGCAACCAATGAAAGCTGGGATATTCCCAAGTTCAGTACTTCGTTTGCACGATCAATGTCCGTATCAAGATCGACATTCAGAGCATAGAGATGCTTTTTGATGGTTGTCTGAGGAACGTTAATTGTAACACTTACGCCTTCAGGAAGGTTTTCAAATAAGTATTCTCCGTTTTCATCAGTTTCTACAGCGTTTTCTGAGAAGGTAAAGTTGGCGTTTTCAAAAGAAAGAATGACAGGAACACCCTCGGCGGCAATAAGGTTGCCTGTCGAATAATCCCTGTACATTAATGTTCCCTGAACAGTGGCACCAAGTTCGTGCATCACGACTTCTTGTGTAACATCTGGAACCCGAGCAACATTGCCTTTTCCCTGTTCTTGGACGTTCACGCTAATGCGCATTGGAGCATAGCCTTCTTTGGTAATGGTAAAGACGTATGTACCAATGTTGTTCTTTTTCCAAATGGCATTGCCGAATTTATCAGTGAAGTTAGTTTTACCGTCAGAAATACGGTAAATTTTTGCTGAATCTAGCGTTTCACCGCTTCTGTTGAGAATTAAAAACGAAATATCGCCAGTTTCTTTGGCTTCATCGTTTATATTGGTTACAGATTCACTGCCGCAGGCGGCGAGGAGGAGTGCGCAAGAAAGGAATATGAGAGATTTGAAATTCATTTTCATTTTAATATTCTCCTAAATTGTATTAGAGCGGATCTGGAGTGGTTGAAAGATCAACGGTGACAGGATCGGTATCATCAATAGAAGATTCTCCGAAGTCATTGTAAGCAGTTACCTTGAAACTAATGTCTGTGTCAGTAGTTTCTGTGTATAAGGCTTTATTAATATTTACACTAGTCGTCGTTGGGTTAGAAGATGATCGGAGGTAATCAGTCATCGAACTTGTCTTGTAATAGAGATAGTAGCCCTTCACGATCCCTGTTTCTGGGGCACTCCAGTTCAGAGCAATGACATTGACGTCAAGCTCAGCAGTCATACCTGTAATGACTTCTGGGCCAGATGGATATTCAATCGTTACTTCTTCTGCATCGGCGAGAACCCCTTCATTAGCAGCGTTTGACGCTATAACCTTGAAGGAAATGGATGTATCTCCGTTTTCTACGTAACTAGAAATAAGGAAGTTTTTGTACAAGGAAGAAGTGGATGTAGTCCGAGAATAAGAAGTCATCGAGCTTGTTTTGTAATAAACATAGTAGTAACTAGCATTTGCAAGATTATTCCAGCTAACCTTAAAATACGATCCATCGATTTCGGCGGCTACACCTGCAACTACATCTATGGCGAGTGAGAGTGTTGCTGCTACGGCTTTTGAAAGAGAGGATTCGCCAAAGTCATCATAGGGCACTACCTTAAAGGAAATCGATTCATCACCCGATTCTAGATAGTTGGAAATGGTGTAATTGGTTTCGTAGTATGTGGATATGGTCGTCGTTAGTACGACATATTCATCCATAGATGGTGTCTTGTAGTAGATTCTGTAGTCGTAGCTTCCCGTTGTTGGAGCATCCCAATCAATGTATGCATAGGAGCCATTAAGTTCTACACTCAAGTTGGAAACTTGGGCGGTAGGAGCTGCAAACGTGTAAGATACCGATTCGGCTCTCTTTGCATCTGCTTCACCAGCTTTGTTGTACGGGAGAACAATAATGTTGACCGTGGTAGTTTCAGCATCATCGTTCAGGAGATTTGAGTAGCTAATGGATGTACTCGTATAGTTACCGCTTGATAATTTAGTGTACATCAAGTAATTACTCATGCTATCGTTTTTGTAATAAATACTATAACCAGTGGCGAGCGAATCTTTGCGAGTCCAAGAAATATCTAGGTAACTGCCATCAAGTTCAACTTTGAGTTCATCAATTTGACCAGGTTTCCTGGTGGTAGTGGTTCCGCCAACAGTGAAGCTTTTGTTCACGTTGAGATAGCTACCATTCGAGGAATAAACGGCACCAGAAATGGTGTAATTCTTGTTGTCTTCCCAAGAACCCGAAAACGGCTTGATGCTAATGGTTTTATTGTCTGTCGAAAGGCTCACTTGGGTAAGAACGCTAATGTTGCCTTTAAGAACCTTGATGTTCTTAATGACAGAGTCCTTGTCTAGAATGGTTGAGAAGCTAAGAGTGACGGTGGTATTTGTGTCAATCTTATTCGTATTGGAATTTACCAAAGAAAAATCGCTTGTAACTAGGGTGAGGTTTTGAACTCCAAGATCAACGGTCGCACCAGCACGTTGTGCGGGAACAGAAGTGCTGCTGATGACCTCATATTTATTTCCATCGATGGAGGTTTGTGGAACCGTGATTAGAAAACTAGATGCTTCGGGTAATTGACTGAAGCTGTAGTTACCGTTTTTGTCTGTTTTTACGGACATTTCGTTCGGTATAATCGAACGATTGAGGTTGGTAATGATAACGGTGACGTCTGCTGCTGGTACTTTGTTTTTGGTTTCCTTGTCTGTGTAAAGAATGGTACCATTGACTTCGGCACCTAATTTATACATGGGAACAGTGGCTGTTACATCGGGTACACGCGCTACATCGCCTAAGCCTTCTTCAACGACGTCAACTGATGTACGTATGGTGGCATATCCTTCTTTAGAAAGTTCGAAAACGTAATTACCAATTGCATTTTTTTTCCATACAGAATAACCGAGAGAGTCAGTCAGGTTCGTTTTACTGTCCTTGGAACGGTAAATTTCTACGGAATCGATGGCTTCACCTGAATAAGAGTCAAGAACGAGAAAAGAAATATTGGCCTTGTCTTTGGCTTCATCGTTTACG
>Ga0209510_1004864_pt1 | contig 11577 bp, 11 predicted proteins | sample BiotimSIPDNA_FD_185749 | JGI IMG/M metagenome (GOLD analysis project Ga0209510, IMG submission 185749) | Anaerobic biogas reactor microbial communites from Washington, USA - Biogas_R1 time_0 SIP DNA (SPAdes) (version 2) | ecosystem: Engineered > Bioreactor > Anaerobic > Unclassified | place... | reverse complement strand
GAAAGAGGTGAAAAATGTTCGACGGAAAATTTTCAACAACAAACTCAACACCCAAGAAGCAATTGAAGATAAATAAGCACGTTTTCCCCATCATCCTCATCGTCCTGGCTGTGATTATCCTGGGAACTTCCATGTTCTATGAGGTTCCGGCTGGCAACATCGGGGTGGTTTTGCGTTTTGGCGCTGTGAACCGCGTCTCATACCCCGGTATCAACGTAAAGCTTCCGTTTATGGAACGCACAGTATTAATGAACGTGCGGACGCAAAAGGACGAGGTGCAGGCGACGGCCATGTCGGAAAATTTGCAGGTGGTGACCTCGCTCATCGCTGTCAACTACCATTTGGACGGCACGCGGGCAAAGGAAGTCTTCGAGAATATCGGCGCAGATTATGCCAATATCATCGTGGCTCCGGCGATACAAAACACTTTCAAGGCAGTCACAGCCCAGTTTTCCGCGGAAGAACTGATCACCAAGCGCGACGAAGTCCGTTTTTTGGCGGAAAGCGAGCTGACCAAACAGTTGGAGCCATACTTTATTGTTGTCGAAAACTTTAATATCGTCAACTTTGATTTCTCCACTGAATATCAGCAGGCAATCGAAGCCAAGCAGGTAGCTCAGCAGCAGGTGGAGACCTCCAAACAAAAACTGGCGCAAGCGGAGATCGACGCCCAAACGGTGATCGCGCAGGCGAGGGGACAGGCAGACGCGCAAAAGGCGCTGACCCAGACCGGAGCACTGACCGAGGAGTACCTGCAGTACCTCTTCCTGACAAAGTGGAACGGGATTCTCCCCCAGGTGATGACAGGCGGCAGCGACATGATGATCGACATCTCTCGTTTTTTGAGCCTGCCCGCCCAGGAGCCTTAGAACCGGTTAGTGAGGTTTATGAGATTTAACTGAGGACGAGGTGAAAGTGGAATATCCCCTGGACTTTATCAACAGCAATAACCCGCGAGATATGATCCACGCAAAAAAAAGCAAAGAATGCTCGGCGATAACTGATCGAAGATCAGCTCCCGTTGGCATAGAAGTTATATTAATTTGATAAGAAACGGAGTAGAAATGGGTTTAATTACATCTATTTTGGTTGGTCTGTTGGCAGGCATGCTTGCCTCGTGGCTGATGAAGACGAACAATAAGTGGTATATCGACATCCTGCTCGGCATTGCCGGCAGTATCGTGGCTGGCTGGCTCACGGGACTGCTGCTCGGAAAGAACCTGGTTTCCGGGTTCAATCTGACCACGCTGCTCGTCTCAACTGGCGGCGCTGTGCTCGTCCTGCTGGTTTACCGCTGGTTGAAGAAACGCGGATGATTTTGGTCTAAAATCCTCATCCAACTTTTTCCAACTCGAACGCCGCGACCGGCAAGAGGCGCATTTCCTCTTGCCTGGTCGCGGCGGCGTATTCATTCTGTAGAATTCATAGCAGGGCAATTGCATCTAATTTGGATGGACAGGCGGCTGTCCAAAGAGAGCTGACTCTTTTTTGATATGAAGCTTTACCGTCTGGACTTCAAGTACAGCCAGATGATGCCGAATATCGCAGTCAGACCAATAAGTGTCAATTTGACCCAGGTCGGAATAAGCGGCTCTTCTTCTGGTTGAGGAGCTTCGCGCACGGCGGTGACAGCGGTGATTTCTTCCTCAGTTGGTTTGCTGTCGATCACCTGCCCCAATTGGTCTTCCCGAACGCCAAATATCAAAGGCTCGACGGCATCTTCAGCTTCTTTTGGCACGCTTGTCATCTCCGCTTGGTCCGGGAGCCCTTCGGCAGGCATGCTTTCTTCGAAGTTCATGCTTTCATCTGATTCTGCGGGACTTTCAGGCTCCATTCCAGCAGCCTCGCGGATCAGTATCGGTTCACCGCCTCCGCCGCCCATCCCACCGGAGGGAACCCAGTTGAGGGGGTAAACCTGCTGGTTTTCCGGGCTTGATTCGGCTTTGGAAACTTCTTCCATTTCTCCCTTGGGCGCGACCTCGGCGCTCTCAGTATCCAAGCTATACGCCATCTGCGGCACCGGGGCTTCGGCAGCCATTTTCAGTTCCGATCTTTGGGAGAAAATCAACTCGCTGCTAAAAACAACTGCCAGCAAGATCATGGAAACCATGCTTGCCCAGCCGAAGGCAGGCAGCAGGAAGCGACCACGCCGGGCGTTTTGAGCCTCGCTGCGCGTGAGCGTGAACTGGTAGGGGACGGGTTTCATGGGCAGGCGGCGCATGGCGTTTTTTAATGCGGTCAGGTCCTCCAGGACGTCTTTCAGTCTGGGGGATTGCTGCAAACGCTTCTCAACCTTCGCGCGATCCTTAGCGGACAGGGCGCCGTCGATGTAACCGCTTAGCAGCGTCAAGTCTTTGTCCGGGATTTCAGCGTGCCGATTCATCACATTCCTCGGTATCTTGACGAAATTGGGCGGGTAAAAGTTCCCTGAATCCCCATAAACACTGCTGCATCTTCAAACGCGCCCGGGCGAGGCGGCTCTTGACCGTGCCGATGGGTGTGCCGATGATTTGCGAAACCGTCTCATAATCTTCTCCTGAGACGTCCACCAGAGTGAGCACGACGCGGAACTTCTCTTCGAGCCCGCTCAGGCAGTGTTGGATAGCTTTTTCGACTTCAACAGCCCCCAAAAGCTCCTCCGGACCCGCGGATTTATCTTCCAGCCACTCCGGTGACTCCACCAACTCACCCTCATCTGTTTCGGGTTCGATCGGGACGGTGGGGCGGCGTCTCTGCCGGCGGAGTTCATCATAGCAGGCGTTGGTCACGATGCGCAGGAACCAACTTCGGAAGGATCCCCCGCGGTAGCTCTCCAGTTTGCGGTACATGGATATCACCGCTTCCTGGGTCGCATCCGCAGCCGCGTGCTCGTCTGCCAAGATGCGATAGGCGACGTTATACGCGACCTCCTGGTGTCGGAGGACGAGCTGATTAAAAGCGTCTAGGTCTCCCCCGACCGCTCGCTTGATCAATTCGTTTTCATCCATGATGCTTATCATTGCAAGACTCACGCCAACAAGACAATACTCCTGAATTCTAACGCAATCTCTGAGATTGAAGAGTTGGCGATTAATAAAGATTTTGATGCAGAGAACCGCCTGAAAGCCGGTGTCCAAAAAACCCTTTGTCAGAGAAATTTTCCAGGAATGGGTTGCCTGTGGGCATAACCAAAAAGGGCGCCAGTCAGTGCCCTTCAATCGGCTGATCGGTCTGTTTATCCTCCCGCGGCGGTGTCGCTCTCGCGCAGGTGCGGGAAGAGGATCACCTCACGCAGGGTATGCTGACCGGTGAGCATCATCACGAGGCGGTCCACGCCAATCCCAAAACCGCCTGCCGGGGGCATGCCGTATGCTAAGGCGCGCAGGAAATCCTCGTCCATCGGATTGCGCTCTTCATCGTCAGCCGTATAGGCGCGCCCAAGTTCGAGGAAACGTTTTTCCTGGTCAAGCGGGTCATTGAGTTCAGTGAACGCATTGCAGAGTTCCACTCCGCCAATATAGCCTTCAAAACGCTCAACCGTTGTGGGGTCTTCGGGTTTTGCCTTTGCCAGCGGCGAGATGTCGCGTGGGTAGTCGTAGAGGAAGGTCGGCTGGATCATGACGGGCTCAAGGTAAGTTTCCATCAGCGTGTTGATCAGTTTACCGCGCGGGGTGCCCGGTTTGGTTGGAATATCGCGGGCTTTCATGACCGCCTCGAGCGATTCCGCTGTTGGATAATCGTTAATGTCGATTCCGGCGTGATCGATCAGCCCCTGGCGGATCTGCATCCGGTTCCAGGGGGGTGTGAGATCGATCTCATGCCCTTCATACTGGATCACCATCGTGCCCAAAACGCGCTGCGCGACCTGCGAGACCATCTGTTCGGTCATTTCCATGATGTGGTTGTAGTCAGCATAAGCCATGTAGAACTCAAGCTGAGTAAATTCGGGATTGTGTTTGAAAGACACGCCTTCGTTGCGGAAGTCCCGCCCGATCTCATAGACGCGGTCCAGTCCGCCGACAAGCAAGCGCTTCAGATAAAGCTCAAAACTGACGCGCAAAAAGAGCTGTTGGTGGAGCTGGTTGTGATATGTAGTGAAAGGTTTGGCTGCAGCGCCGCCGTAAATTGGCTGCAGGATGGGCGTTTCCACCTCCTGGAAACCACGTTCATCCAGGAATTCGCGCAGAGCTTTCAGGGTTTCAGTGCGGACGCGGAAAATATCGCGTACTTCGGGGTTGACTGCCAGGTCAACATAGCGCTGGCGGTAGCGCGTTTCCGGGTCGGTCAGCGCCGCGTGGCGGATGACCTCGCCATCGACGATCTCATCCTTGGCGGCAGGAAGCTGATAAAGCGCCTTGGCGAGCATTCTGAAGTCCTCAACCTGCAAGGTCACTTCCCCGCGCCTTGTGCGCACCATCGTGCCGGTGGCTTCGATATAGTCGCCGAGGTCATAGAAACGCACGAAGTGATCCAGTTTCTCCTGCCCGAGTTCATTCACGCGCATGAAGAGCTGGATCTTGCCGGTGCGGTCTTCGATGTGCGCAAAACTGAGCTTACCCATGTTGCGGATGGCGCGGAGGCGCCCCGCCAAGGTCAACCTCAGCTCTTCCGGCTGGCTGGCTGCTTCGCGGGCTTCAAAGGCTTTAATAGCGTCCGCGTTGCTGCTGTTTTTGTAGGAGCGGGTTGGATAGGGTTCGATCCCATTTTGGCGCAACTGCAGCAATTTTTCCAGACGCAGGTTTTCAAGTTCCGAGAAGTTATCAGTCAGCATAAGTCTTCCTTTACATTAAATAAGCCCCACCGGGTTGAAGGGTGGGGCTCTGAGGTTTCAGGCGGTTATTCGCACTTGAGAATTTCCACGATGAAAGCGCCACCCGGGGCTTCAATCTTAACCTTATCACCAACGCTGTGGTTAATCAAAGCCCGTCCGATTGGGGATTCATTGGAAATGCGCCGTTCGCGGGGATTTGCCTCAACGGGACCAACGATCTTGTACGTTTCAGGCTCACCGCCCTCTTCGCAGATTGTCACTTCCGAACCGACCATCACGACGCCGTGCTCGTTATCACCGTCTTCGATGATGTGAGCGTTGGCAAGCAGGAGTTCCAATTCCTTGATGCGTCCTTCCGTGAAAGCCTGTTCGTTCTTGGCGGCTTCGTATTCCGCGTTTTCAATCAGTTCCCCGTCTTCCATCGCATCCTGCAAACGCTGGGCAACTTCCTTGCGTTTGACTGTGCGTAAAAATTCCAGTTCCTGTTCTGACTTTTCAAATCCCTCGCGGGTTAAATATGAACTTGGCATAGCTAGATAATCCTTAAAACCTTCTAATTATTCCAAACACCTCATGGGGCTTGGCAAATGCAAAACGCGCCTTGGAAGTCTAATTCTTCCTTAACGCTACAAGGCTATTATACTATGAACATCGCGCTTTTGTGCAAGGCAAGGGTTCATGCTTGCCAGTCGCCAACGCCCTTCCAGCAATGGTCAAGGTGTTCCGCAAGGACATCCTTCAGCTTGTATTTCACGGTCTGGCGCACTGCCATCATTAGCGACACACCGCCGATTTGGTTGATTCTTTTGCCGATTTCTTTGGCGTCGCGGTGATGGCACTGGAAGTCAAAGGGTCCGCCCGGAGCCAGCGAAAGAAAATCATCCATGCGTCCGATTTTGACCAGCTCTTCGATCATCCGGTTCACTTCAGCCTTACCGCGCGGGTCAAGGGCGCGAATTTCCGGCTCTCCAAAAATACGATTAAACAAACTCATAGCGCCTCCTTGCTGCCGTAATTATAAGGGATTCCTATCAAAAAAGACCGGAGGTTCGCTCCGGTCTGAATGCTAATAATGGATGATTGTGTTGCGGAGCTTGCCCCACTTCAGGGCATCGGCAATGCCTTGTTCGATGGGAAGCTCTGCCTTCCAACCAAGCAAACGTTCGGCTTTATCCGCGTTGGCATAGGAGCCTGCCACATCACCTGGGCGGGGCGGCTGCAGGGAAACTGGCAGCTTTTGACCGTATACATCCTCAAACGCAGCCACGAATTCTTTCACCGTCACGCCATGCCCCGTGCCGAGATTAATGACAGCGTAAGGCACATCTTCTTCTTCACGCCCATGCTCGATGACAGTCTGGAAACGTTCCACGGCTTTGATGTGAGCACTGGCGAGATCCCAGACATGGATATAATCACGAATGCCAGAGCCATCGCGAGTAGGCCAGTCGATTCCAGTCAGGTTAAAGACAGGCTCGCGCCCCAAAGCGACTTCAACCAGCTTTCCGATCAGGTGGCTGGGATAGCGGATATGCAGCCCGGTACGCATTTTTGGATCCGCTCCAATAGGGTTAAAGTAGCGCAGGGCGATCCCGTTCAGTCCGTAAGCGCTGCAGAAATCCTTGAGCACCATTTCCATCATGTACTTGGTGCGCGAATAGGGGCTGACCGGGCGCAAAGGTGACTCCTCAGTCACCATAAAGCCAGGAACAACGTCATAAAGCGCGGCGGAGGAGCTGAAAACAACCTGGTTTCGCCCTAATTCCGCTAAAAGTTTGAAGAATTCCATCGATTTAACGACGTTTTCTTTGTAGTATTCGTAAGGTTTTATGACTGACTCGGGCACCACAATCAAGGCAGCGCAGTGAATCGTTGCTTCGATATCCGGGTGGTCGCTGAAGATTTTGCGCACCATCGCCCGATCGGCAATATCAGCTTCATAGAAAATGCGGTCTTTTGTGAACTCTCTGCGCCCTGTCACCAGCGAGTCGAGCAGCACAGGCGTGTGTCCGCTATCAAGCAGCGCCGAAGCGATCGTACTGCCAATGTAACCTGCTCCTCCGGAAATCAGCACTTTCATACGAACTCCTTAGTCCATTTTTTGTTCTTCGTTATACACCATCGGCTTCGAGGCGGTCACTTCTTTGACGCTGAGAAGAATGAGGAAGCCGATCAGCAAGAAAGCTATTATAGACCCGACCCCCCAATATTGTCCGGCTTTTTCGGCTGCCAACTCCGTTAGTCCGCGGTTGAGATAGTAATTGTGCATGCGGTAACTGAGCGTGCCAAAGACCAGGGGACCGATAAACGTAGACGTTCGCCCCGCCACCGACAGGAAGCCGTAAAATTCGGTGGTCTTGCTGGCAGGCGCGAGCTGGCTGACCATTGTCCGGCTGACAGCCTGGGCGCCGGAAAGCGAGAAACCCGCAAAAGCGCCGATGATGAAGAAGCCAATGGTGGACTTTATGAAGAAAAGCACGATCAGCGAGATGACCAGGATGATGAGTGAGAGGAGAATGGAACGCCTGCTGGATTTTTCGTCCGAAAGCTTGCCGAATATCAGTGCGCCCAAAGCGCCGGTGATGTGGATGATGATGACGAAGATGATCAACTGCACTTGCTCAAGCCCAAAGAGCGTGGCGCCGATGATGGCGGCAAAATCCATCAGCATCATGATGCCGTCATTGTAGATCAGGAACGCGATCATGTAGCGCAAAAACACTTTGTAATTGCGGATGTCTTTGAAGGTTTGGTAAAGGTGTTTGAAAGAGACCGAAAGCAAAGTTTCGCCCTCGGGGATCGGGATCACCGGGCTGGTTTCATGCACGCGGAAATACATCGGGAGGGATGAAATGGCATAGACAAAAGCGGTGATCAGGAAGGTGTAGGGGATAAATTCATTCCCGATGATCTGCAGGGGAACCACAGCGATCAGGAGCGTGACCACACCGCCTACCATGCCGATCGCCCAACCCTTACCGCTGATGTACCCGATGGTTTCGGGTGTGGAAACATCCACCAGCAAAGCGTCATAAAAGACCTGGGCTCCGCGGTAACCTGTCTCTGCCATGATGAAAAATACCATCGCCATTATTGTGTCGCCCTTACCGACGAAAAAGAGCAGAGCGGTAAAGATGACCGAAATTCCGGTGAAAACAAAAAGGAATAGCTTCTTCGAACGGGAAGAGTCTGCGATGGCTCCGAGAATCGGCGAAATCAATGCTACTAGGATGGCAGCGATTCCGACAGCGATGCCCCACATGCGAGTGCCTTCCGCCCCGCCTACCACCACGTTTTTAAAGTAGGCGGAGAAAACAGCCAGCAGAATGATGGCAGCGTAGGCGGAGTTGCCGAAGTCATATAAATACCAGGCACGGCGTGCCTGGCGCGCGGTTTTTGTTTGCTCAAGGAGCGATTTGGGAGAGTTTTCCATTATTAGCACCTGTCTTCGTTTTATGGTTGTAAAGACGCCTTATTGTATCAAACCCTGTGTAAAAAGGCGGAAAGAGCCTTGACAGAAAGAGCCTTGCCCAACTTATAAAACAGCTCCCTTAAGTAAGGGAGCTGTTTACCAAATAGTAGAACTTATTTATGGATTTCTGCCAGACGTGCCTGATTTTGCTTGTAGGTGATCGACTTCACGATCTCAGCGGCGATTGAGGGTATCAGCACCAGCGGCAAAATTTCCGCCCAATCAATCCAGCGCAGGGCGGTTGTGTCGAACACGTCCCGCAGGAAGGGCATATAGATGACCAGCAATACCAGCAAGACCGAAACCAGGACGGCGACATTCATATTCTTGTTCGAGAAAATGCCGATCTTGGTCAGCGGGAAGTATTCCGAACGGGCGGTAAACGCGCGGAAGAGTTCGGAAAGCGAAAGGGTCACGAACGCGAAGGTCTCAGAAAGCACACGCGCTTCTGGAGCAGCAGTCTTCAGCGCGCCGCCGCCCAAGAAGAACGCCAGCAGCGTTGTCGCGGTGATCGCAATGGTCTGGACGATGATGCCCTTAAGCATGAACTTGTTGATGATGGGTTCGTCCGAAGGTCGGGGCGGATGCTGCATGATATCCGGATCACCTTTTTCGGTGCCGAGTGCCAGGGCAGGCGCGCCATCAGTGACCAGGTTCAGCCACAAAAGTTGGATCGGCGCCAGCGGCGTGTTCCAGCCGAAGACTGTCGCCAGGAAGATGATCATGATTTCTGCAATGTTGCAGGAGACCAGATAGTAGACGAATTTGCGGATGTTGCTGTAGATGATGCGTCCCTGTTCCACCGCAGAAACGATGGAAGCGTAGTTGTCATCGGTGAGGACCATGTCGGCAGTCTCTTTGGCAACGTCAGTACCGGTAATGCCCATGGCAACGCCGATGTCCGCGCGTTTGATGGCAGGGGCATCGTTGACGCCATCGCCAGTCATCGCGACCACTTCACCGTTATCGCGCAAAGCATCCACGATCTTCATCTTATGCTCAGGGCTGACGCGGGCGTACACATCGGTGATCCTGACAATCTCGCGCATTTCCTCTTCGGTCGCGTGTTCGATGTCCGCGCCGGTGAGCACCTGGTGACCCTCGCTGAGCAAGCCGATATCTTCGGCAATAGCACGAGCGGTGTTGGGATAGTCGCCGGTGATCATCACCGAGCGAATGCCAGCCGTCTGGGCTTCTTTAAGCGCGGGTTTTACCTCGGGGCGGGAGGGGTCGATCATGCCGATCAAACCTACAAAGATAAGGTCTTTTTCGAGCGCTTCCGCAGTGATCTCGTTGGGCATCTCAGGCACAGGGCGATATGCCACACCCAAAACACGCAACGCCTTGCCCGTCATCTGGTCGTTGGCGTTCAGGATTTGCTGGCGTAGTTCCGGGGTGAGCGGAACCGGCGTGTTGTCCATGCGGGATTGGAAATTGCAGAGGTTCAAAACCACATCCGGCGCACCCTTGACAGCGATCGTGTACCAGTTGGTCTTCTCATTGGTCACGTAAGGGGAAATATCGCCATGCCCGGGATTAACGATGTTGTGGATGGTGACCATGCGCTTGCGGGCAGAGTCAAAGGGAATTTCCTGTTTGCGGGGGTAGTTGTCGTTCACGACATTCGCGGCGGCGCCTGCTTTAAGGGCGGCTACAAGGATGGAGCCTTCAGTGGGGTCCCCAACCATGCGGTAAGTTGTCTTCCCTTCGCTTTCGCCGGCAGGTTCGAGCTGCGCATCGTTATTGATGGTGCCGACCCAAAGGGCAGTCCTGGCGGCAGGATACTTTTTGAGATCGGTAATAAGCTCGCCATCAGCATAAAAGTCGCCAACGGGCTCATAGCCGGTGCCGGTGATATCCACGAACTGTCCATCCACCCAGAGTTTTGTAACAGTCATCTGGTTTTGGGTGAGCGTGCCGGTTTTATCCGTGCAGATAGTGGTTACTGAGCCAAGCGTCTCAACGGATGCCAATTTGCGGATCAGCGCGTGGCGGTTGACCATTTCGCGCATGCCGCCTGCAAGGCTGATCGTCACGACGGCAGGCAAACCCTCCGGAACAGCGGCAATGGCTAAGGAAACAGCCACCATGAACAAAACAACGATTTCATCCCAAAACGCCTTGGAGCCCAAATTCAGGTCCCCCGGCGCCGCTATCAGGCGGATAACGCCAATCACGAAGACCAGGATGCAGATAACCATGGCTGCGATGCCGAGCGTCTTGCCGAGCTGCTCGAGGCGTTTCTGCAATGGGGTTTGCTCTTCTTCAACCGACTGTAGCATCGTGGCAATCAAGCCAAGCTGTGTGTGCATTCCGGTGGCAACGACCACACCCTTACCGCGCCCGTAGGTGACAGTGGTACCCAGAAAGGCAGTATTTTCGCGGTCACCCAGGGGAATGTCTGCCTGCAGGTTCGACTCGGCGGTCTTCTTGGCAGGAACGGATTCTCCTGTAAGGGATGCCTCGTCAATGCTGAGATTGACAGCTTCCATCAGGCGCACATCCGCGGGGATGAAATTGCCCGCTTCGATGAAGACAACATCTCCTGGAACGAGGTCACGCGCGGGGATCGACTGGCGGTGCCCATCGCGTAAAACCTGGGCTTCAGGAGCCGCCATCTTTTTGAGGGCAGCAAGAGAAGCCTCAGCGCGGGATTCCTGGACAACGCCCATGATCGCGTTGAGGACAACTATGAGCATAATGGCTCCGGCTTCCACCCAGTCTCCCAAAATCGCGGAGATGATCGCCGCGCCAATCAGCAGCCAGATAACGAAGCTATTGATCTGTTCCCATAACTTTTGCCAGACGGTGCGTCCGGCTCTCTCAACGAGTTCGTTGTGACCGTATTCTGCCAGGCGTTCTGCGGCTTCCGTGGCACTGAGTCCGGTTTCGAGCGGGACTTCGAGATTGTTCAACACTTCGTTCCGTTCAATCGCGTGCCAGGAGATCTTAAAAATATCGTCTTTTGTCATGCATTCTTCCTTATTACATAAATTCTACTTAAAACTCAAACTCTTATTATATCTAAAAACGCCACCAGTCTTATAAGGAAAACTCAGAAGGTTTCTGTTTCAAAAATCGATAGATTCAAATAAGGACAAAAAAGAGAGTTCCTGTCATAATTGGATTTGCAACAAAACAAAAAGGAGGAACTCTCAAATGACAGACGCATCTGTCTCAATCATTATAACGGTAAAAGCGGGGGAAGTGAGCGAAACGATCGAGAAAGTATGCGTTTCAAAAGTCCGTGGATAGAGAAAAAGAGGAAGTTCCAATACAATTTAGTTGAGGAAAAAAGAAAGGAACTTCCAATGACAAAAGTAGTCCCCATAAGTATAACGATAAGCATCGAAAA
>Ga0209510_1004863_pt1 | contig 11579 bp, 4 predicted proteins | sample BiotimSIPDNA_FD_185749 | JGI IMG/M metagenome (GOLD analysis project Ga0209510, IMG submission 185749) | Anaerobic biogas reactor microbial communites from Washington, USA - Biogas_R1 time_0 SIP DNA (SPAdes) (version 2) | ecosystem: Engineered > Bioreactor > Anaerobic > Unclassified | place... | reverse complement strand
CAAGGGGTGCAATGCATCCCCACGGCTCAAGCCGGGGGCTTTCTTACACCCCTTGAACCCCGGATCTGTAAAATACGCAGGAATCGGCAATATGGAATACATGTATTTTATATTCACGGGATCGGAAGATCCAATATCGAAAAGATCAAAATGGTAATTTACGATCTTAAGTCAAAATACTCCACCCTCAAAATCCAAATCTCAGAATATCAAAATATCGTTTCGATGAAGCTAACTTTTTGAAATACATTACCAACCTCACCCGGCGGTCACGGCCGGCGCCGGTACCGGCACGAATGGTGCATCAAGCACCATCGCAAAGACGGAGGCCGGCATCACCGCCTTGTAGTACCCCAAAAGTTCCGAACTGCGAAGACATTCTCTATCCCCTCTCCCAGAGATCGCACTCCCGGTTAAAGACAAACATAAATTCCCGGCCGCGCTTCTCTTTCCTGACACAACCCAGTTCAGCAAGGCGGAGAAGGTCGGTCCTTGCCGTCTGGTAGACGACGCCGTAGGTCTCCATGACCTGGCGGATGGTGAAGTGCTCATCACCGCGCTCCATCATGCACAAAAGGATCTCCGCCTGTCTCGGGCTGATTCCCCTGATGCTCGTAATGATTGCTTCTGTCCGGTTCTGCTCGCTCTGCTTCTTCTCGATGTAGGCGAGCAGGTCCTTTCGTGCCTCTTCGATGCACCTGATGTTGTAGAGGATGAAGTACGTCAGGTCCATCTCGTCGTACTCGGTATGGAGGTAGGCGAGAGCGTAGTCCCTCTTCGACCGGAGGATGATCCGGGAGATGGGCATGTACTCAAAGAGCCAGTAGCCCCGCGAGAGAACGTACCAGTAGAAGATGCTCCGGGCGGTCCTCCCGTTGCCGTCCTCGAAGGGGTGAATGTAGCCGATGAGGAAGTGGAGGATGATCCCCCTGACGATGGGGTGGGTGAATCTCCCGGCGCCTTCTTCGTCGTCAGCGTTTGCGAACCGGCACAACTCCTCGATCATCGCCGGAACCTCTGCGTGGTCGGGGGGCGTGTGATAGACAGTGCTGGTGACAGGATCGGCGACCACAATATCGTCGGTCTCCCGAAATCGTCCGACGGCGGCACTGTTGAGGGTGTTCTCTGTCACAATCCGGTGGGTTCCGAGGATGAGTTCCGGGGTCAGTGGTTCGTCCTTTCTCTCCAGTATGGACTGCATGGCCTTGTAACTGTTGGCCACCATCTGCTCGGACCGATTCCTCGGGCGTATCCCCCTCCGGAGCATCTCTTTTGCGGCCCTGCGGGTGGTTGCCGCCCCTTCAAGGATGCTTGAGGCGATGGCCTCCTCCATGAATGAATTGATGATATAAGACTGGTCGAGCCTGATGGTTCTATTGTGGATCCGGATGATGCCGGAGAGGTACTGGTCGAAGACGTGTAGGTTCCGCGAGGATTCGGGAGTGATCGAGTACCCAAGATCGAGGTGGGCGAAAGGGACGGGTTCGTAGCGCATCGCCCGAAGCATTTTCATGACCGTCCAGGCCGCGAGCCTCTTCTCCGGGTCAGGGATGCGGTAGATGAGTTCATCCCAGGCGAGGTAGCGGTTGTTGTAGTCGGTCACTGTCTTCCTGAAGTCGGGATCCTCTAAGATGTCGCTGAGCACCTTGAGGATTTTCCCATCCCGGGTTTGGGGCGGTCTTTCGGGGAGTCTGGTCATGGATCCGGTCTCACAAATACTAATTTATTAGACATTAGTATTTGATTAGTATTTCGATCTGCGAATGCAAAGAGGTCGTCCTGGACAACTCCGTGCTTGTGAAGGTGCGTAACCAGTTCTCAGCATCATGGAACGCATCGCTCCGGCATCAGATGATGGTCGTCCCGAATTTTGAGGAGGTTGTTGAATGGGCGTTGGACTGTATCGAACTCTACACCCGGGCGGCCAGGTGAGGTCCCGCATGGCCGGTGTGATTGAGATGCTATGTAGAAAGCGTCGCGAAGATGATGCCTGCAGGAAAGATAATTCTGGATTTCGCTACGCGGGAAGCCCCGCAACCTTTCGAAGGCAAACCGGAAGTACCCTTCACCCGGCATGCGAACAGTATATGGTTATTGGCGAAGACTGATCTGATATAGACCGGATATCATCTGCAGGAGTCGTGGAATGCGGGGTTGTGCGGAACTTCTATCAGAACTTAATATGTGTGACGAGCATTGGCGCATCGAAGCGAAAGAAACATCCAGAACTCTGGGCAAATCCGCCTCTCAAACGATCTCGGCGTTCTCAAACGAGCCCGGGATCGAGGGAGGGTATCTCCTGCTCGGTGTTTCCCGCAACCCGGCTTCCGGGAACTATAGAGTTACCGGCGTCCACGATCCCGATAAATTACAGAGGGATGTTGCCTCTCTCTGTGCATCCGCATTCAACCGGCCCCTGAGGCCGAAAGTGCAGGTCTGCATGGTTGATGAAAAGTTGGTGATCGTGGTATACATCCCTGAAGAAGAGCCTCAAAATAAGCCCATTTACATAAAAGCGCAAGGTCTGCCGCGTGGCGCTTACCGCCGCATCGGCTCGACGGCTCAGCATTGTACTGACGAGGATATCCGGATGTTCCATGCGAGTGCTGAACGGAGGACGCATGACGAGTCGGTTATTCCCGGTGCATCATTGGATGACGTCGATCCGCATGCAATCGGCGAATACCGGCGAGCACGCCGAGCCGCCAATCCGCATGCACCGGAGTTAAACTGGGATGATGGAGACCTTCTCCTTGCCCTCAAGTGTGCGGATAAGCAAGACGATGAGCTAATCCCTACGTTGGCCGGGATTCTCCTCTTTGGAAGGGATATGGCAATCCGGAAGTACCTCCCGCTGATGCGTGTTGATTACCTACGCGTTCCAGGCCACAAATGGGACGGAGAGATCTCGTACTCGCTTGAGTTCCGCGAACCACTGTTGAGTATGATACCAAGGGTTATTGCAGGTATTATGGACGATATTCCAAGGTGCGTGGCGTTCCATGAGGGATCCATTCAGCGGCACGAAAGACCCCTCATCCCTGAGCGAGTCGTCCGCGAAGCGGTTGTGAACGCGCTGATGCACCGAAACTATCGATCTTGCGGGACGATAAGGATTATTCGTTATCCGGGAAGGCTGGAGATAACGAATCCGGGACACTCGCTTGTCGAGATCGGCGATGAGGGGAGCATTACCTCTGTCACCAGAAATCCGATCGTTGCAGCTGTTCTGCACGATACTAACCTGGCTGAGAACAAAGGTAGTGGAATCCGGATGATGGTACAGCTAACCCGGGAAGCTCGCCTGTCTCCGCCGGTCTTTGAGTCGAATCGTCAGGCCGATTACTTCCGCGCCGCATTTTCCCTTCACCATTTCTTCTCTGAGGAAGAACTCGAATGGCTCCGTGGCTTCAGCGTTGCTGACCTATCCGACGAAGAGGCGATGGCTCTCGTTTTTGTCAGGCGGAACGGGTCTATCTCAAATGAGCAGTGTCGCGATCTGACCGAACTCGATGTGGTCGGTGCAAGCAAATTGCTCGGGAAACTCCGGGATTTAGGCTTCCTGATCCAGCATCCCCATGGTGCGATGACCTTCTATACTCCCACCGGGCTGCTCGGGGTTGCCCCTGTATGCACAGTTTGCCAGCAGGTGGAGGTCCCTCCGGATGTCGGGGAGACTCTGAGTGTGGATTCTGAAGCAATCCCGCCGGATATTGCCGAATCAATAAGAATGTTGGGCAAAAGGAGTTCACCACAGGAAACCAGGCGAGTTATCGTTCAGATTTGCAGCGTGCGCCCCTTCTCTGCCGGGGAGATCGCCCGGTTGGTTGGGAGAAGCAAAAGGTGGGTACTAAGTAGTTATCTAAATCCGATGATACGTGACGGCCAATTGGAATACGTAATCCCCGGGGAGCCAAACCATCCGGAGCAGAAATATACGGTGGGAAGAAATGAGCAGGAAGTCTGAAGGCAAACTCTGCAGGTTCTTTTTGCATTCTGGATACGGATACCGGAGGACTGCCAACGTGGGATATGGGCGATAGCGCTCTTTTCCATGGGGATGCAGGGGATTTAAACACGGCTTACTGACACACCTCACCCGGCTTACTGACACACCTCACCCGGCTTACTGACACACCTCACCCGGCTTACTGACGCACCTCACCCGGCTTACTGACACACCTCACCCGGCTTACTGACACACCTCACCCGGCTTACTGACACACCTCCAGGGTATCAATGGCGGTGTAACTTTGTGCATTTCCGGCGGTGTAAAATTGTACACCGGCTGTCCGTCCCCCTCCTGATGGGGATGGTCCACGGCCCCACCGGCCCGTTGTGTGCCTGCAGATTTCATTCTATCACAAAGAGAGGTCGTGCGGAACAAAAAGTGAAGGTGGCTATCGACCTCCGGCTCGATACGGCCCGGGTCCCAACTGCGTAAATAGCGACCAGGTTTACCGGGAGACGGGCTGCGAAAAATTGGGGTGTGTCGTTGTGACCGCGATGGGTCAATCGGCCCCCACCCCCTCCACGATCACCCCCGGCGCCTGAGCGCGAAGGCCAGCAGTCCTGCGACGACAAGCCCGATAGGCGCATAGACGACGGGCGCTTCTTTCGGCGTCGGGGTTGCAGCCGAGGCAGCGGCAGGTGTGGGCGTCGATGTCAGCGAAACCTCAGGTTCCACCACATCAGGCTCCTCCCCATCTTTCTCCTCCTCTTCCTCAACAGCCGCGACAGGCGCCGGTGTCGACACAGGTGCTGCAACCGTCGCACCGTCTTTCTCGAGTACTATCGCAAAGACGGAGAATCCCGGCGTCGCCGCCTCGTAGTATGCCCTGCCTCCCTCCTCCTTGATGAGGGTCGTCTTGAGGCGCACCCACTGCCCGTCGACGTACCGCATCAGGGCGACATCGGTTGTCTCCTTACCCATCGCCGAGAGGTACCCGACCGGGACGTGGAAGCTGATTGTGGCCTCATCAAAGTCTGCGTCTTCCAAGCGGTACGGCGTGATCGCAAGGTACTGGTAGGTCTCAGGTTCCGGCGGGGTGATCGAGCCCGTGAGTGAGCGCACCCGCTCGGCAATGATCAGGGCACGGGAGATGTCTGCTTCGCTCTCAATGGTGATCGTACTGACCGGGAGGCCTGCGAACGAGAAGGATGCGCCGCCCCCGGCCGCAAGAGCGGATCCGGTGGATACTGATGAGCCATCTCCGGAACTGTCGCTGGAGGTGGCGGCTGGGGTTGGCTCTGTAACCGTGATATAATCCGCTCTTGTGGAGGTGTTGCTCCCGCCAGCATTTGTTATTGTCAGTTTCACGGTGTAGGTACCTGCAACGGTATAGGTGTGGGTGTATGTCGGGTTCTGTACAGTTGCTGTATTCCCATCACCAAAGTCCCATTCCCATACAGTCGGAGCACCACCGGTGGAGATGTCGGTGAACTGCACCGATAAGGGCGCGACGCCGCGGGTTTTGTCCGCCGTGAAGTTAGCGACAGGTGGTGGGACCACTTTCTTACTCACATCAAATTCGATCTCTCTCTGACGGATAACGTCCGCTCCTCTTTGAGCTTCGATGAGGACTGAGTAGTGACCGGATTGTGTAGCGTAGAAGGTCCCCTCATACATACCGCCGCCACTGTCAGATAGCACCTGGGTGTCCTGCGACAGATCAGGTAACGTGACGTTTGCAGTAACCTGTGCATTCGGTATACCCACACCATCCTCTGTAAAGTTTGCAGTAATCCGAACACCCTCTCCCATATCGTAGTCCAGTTTGTCGGTATGTGCGCCCAGTTTGATGGTGGTAGCGGCCGATAATGCAAGCGTGTAATCTTCCTCCTGACCAGTGACCTCGACTCCAATAACGTCGTACTTCCATGTTCCCTGCTGGGGGTCCTGGACCTTATAGATCTCATATGTATCTTGGACAATGTATGAAATATCAGGGTCATCGGTACCGCTCGGGCTTGACTGGTTACATATTACCTTATTTCCATCCGGATAGTAGAGCACGAGATCGAGATCACTTCCAGGCCAGGTTAGAACCAGGTTAAACGACATGATACTTGAATCGACAGGTAATGAACCGTATATTGTCTCGCCCTTGCTAATTTTACCTTTCTGGACACTTACTGAACCTAGTCCTTTGACCACGTCGCCGATACTACGGTAGATATTCTGGAGAGTATCACTCTCTAGCGATGTATGGTATTCCCCTCCTGTTTTTTCAGAAATATCTTTGAGAATCTCAACGTCAGCCTTTGTTGTAAAACCGATGGTATAAACGGGCCATCCTTTTGCCTTATAATACGGAACTACGTTCGATGGATGTGTCCCAGTGTTGTGCTCGCCGTCCGTTAGTAGTATAGCAACTTTTTTGTGCGCGGGATTCGCTGCTGTACTATCCAGTTCGTTGTAGCCAGTTAGAAGTCCCTCTCCGACGTTAGTTCCTCCTGAGGCACCGATCTTATCGACGGCTCTCTTCAGAATATCTTCGTTTCCACCGACCGTGGTAAGTGCCTTCTGAACTTTTGCCGAATTGGCAAAATTAACAATCGCGATCTGATCCGCATCATTGACAAGATCTATGAACAATCTCGCTGCCGCCAAGCGACTATTTTTCGGATCATTCCAGCTCATACTTCCAGAACTATCAATGATCAGAGCGACGTCAACGTTTGATGTTCTTGGTGTTACTGGGAATACTATTGTTACCGGACTCACACTTAATTTTATGCCATTGTTGTCAGGATTATGGCATTTTCCTGGGTCAGATGTATATGTTCTTGTAAAAATATATGCTGGATCGTTGCTTAATGCCCAGATCTCCATACCATATGTTTCATCGTAAGTATAGTAATAATTATATTTGAGGCCAGTACGCATAAATGCAGAAATATTCCAAGTCGGAAGCTCCCTATCGATAGTAACTAAAGATCCTGTTGCGTTCACAACTCCTTCGTCTGCTCGAATTCGCCATCGCTGATAACCAATATATTTAATTGCTTCATCTTCTGAGATCCATGGATTTTTCTTCTCATTTTCAATCAATCTATTCATGATGTAAGACCATGACGTATCGTACCCAATTAAATACGAAGTAGTGCTGTTGCTCTCTTTTACAGCATTCCAATCAGTACCTGTTACTGCTTTCCAATTAGTTTCCCAGTCACCTTTAGACTTCTTTGTTTGATATCCGAACCAAGTCGTCTCCACTTGGCATCTTAAATCTTCCAAATTAACTACATTTTTACATTCATGAGCATGGTAATACAATGTTGAATTTAAGGCATAAGTGACATTGAGTTTTTCAATGGTTTTCCAATTAGACCAATACTGACCTAGATCGGGCATTTTTCCTTTTCTAGTCATGTCGCCCAAAGTTATCTGAAAGGGTCCCAGACCTCTACTGAAATGGAAATCGTTTTCACTCCTCTTTTGGTGCCAACAATCTCCGCTTGAATCATAGCTGTGACCTCTATATTCTTGTTTAGCCCCTTCTGACCATGCGAGGGTAACAATCATTAATTTATACTGATCTTTGGTGATACCCCACGATCCATCGTAATAATATGAATTGGGATTCTCATCAACAAAAGCATCTATTTTGGCAAGAAATTCTTCTGGAAAACGTGCTGTAATCGTAGCGGGTTCGCTTGCCAAATCCTTTATGTTATCCGACTCGAATATTCCATCTTTCACTACATTGTTATCCAAATCACCGTTTGCCTGATTATAAGCCCTGAATTCATCGTCAACTCCGACTCTCTTCAACCAAAGTCGTTCAATTGGTTGCGTATGGGAATTATACTGTCCCGGTGCCTTACTCGTGTTGTACATGTGGAAATGAAGATGCGGACCGTCTACATTTTTCCCAGTCTTCCCACTAATGGCAAAAACTTGCCCTTGTTTTAATTCGGTTCCCTTCTCTACGTATATTTCCGATAGATGAAGGTATACCGTGATGTATTCGCGTCCTTCAAAGGTATGTCGTATCGCAACCTCTTTCCCGCATACACTGTTCTCGTCAGGTTCGACATGATAGACTATCCCATCGTAGGGTGCAAGGACAGAAAAATACCCTCCCTCAGTTTGGTGCCAAATATCCAGTGCGTATGTGTTGTCCCAGGTATCGCGACTATAGTGGGAACGAGACCCATGCGCCCCTTGCGTGATAACGGCTTTCCCTTTCCATGGCGCCTTGAAGAGAGGTTGGAGACTCCCTGCTGTAGCGGCGGTGCACTCGCCCATCAGCGTGCTGCTGCTCTCAGCCCCATCCACGACCGTGGGATCGACCGCAGCCGTTGGGGTAACCTCCAGGTCACTCCATTCACCCAACTCGGCATCCGGCTCTGCGTACAATTCGGCTGCCTGCGCCCCTGCAACGGCACATGTGCAGAGGATAAGGAGTGCAAGGCACCCAGCTATCAATACGTTCGGCTTCATGTCGTTTTCACCTTGAACTAAGCCTGAAGACACGAGATCAAGAGCGGCGGCTCGCTCTGTGTCATCAAAAAACGCGTGATGGAAGATAGTTGGTGGCAAGGCAACGCGCGCCGGTATCGGCGGGTGTAGTCTCTGTTTTCTGGGGGGTTACGTTTTACTGATGAACATATCCGTTTTCTTCACGCTATTGTATGCTTGTGGTCCATCCAACCATAAAGATACCGAAATTGGGCACTGCTCCAGGCATCCCGGATTGACATATCCGTCTCTGTGCCCACCCTGGCGCTGCCCCGGCAGGAGACGATGCCGGAACTCATCCGGGCCAAACCCGCGGGATTTGATCCTGTACTGCCAGATGACCGCCTCTCCAACCAATCCTATCCCGCTGCTCTTCGCTCTATCCCGACGGTGTCTCGGGCTCGACCGGGCCTCGCCCCGTTGGGGGCCGTATCGGCACCCGCCCTGCAGGGCCGAGATCCCGCGCTGGACAGACCACCGGGAAACCGCGCGCCCGGGAGCGGCTGCACCACCGGCCAGGGACTGTGCCGGACCTCTCCGGTGGGTCTGCTCGACAGGGGCAGAACTCCGGCGCATCAAGTAATCCAGCGCACCCCCGGTTGCCGCACGCGAAGGCTGAGACCCGGGATCGGGTCGCTCGCGGTGCCGCAAAGATGGTGTGAAATTCAGCCGCACGGGTCCGCAACACCGTCCCGTACCCAAAGACAGCGTGAAATAAAAAAGTAGGGTTAGTTAGGGTTACTTCCGGCGCAGGACCAGGAAGGCAACTGCACCAAGGCCGGCAAGAGCAACAAGTGCTCCGAATCCGGGGGTCGTGGTGGGGGTTGCCGCAGTGGTCGTGGTCGCGGTGGTCGTGGTGGTCGCGGTGGTCGTGGTGGTGGTCACGTTGCCCGCGGGCGGCGTGGTCACCTCACCGGCGACTACGTTGAAGAGAGCGGTCGCGGTCTTGCCAGCATCGATGGACTCAACCTTGACGATGTACTGGTCGGGCTTGAAGTTGGTCGCGTCGACATCGAAGGACCACTTGTTTGCGCCGTCACCCTTCTGGACGACCGCACTGCCGCCAAATCCGGAGAAGGCGGAAGCCTCAGTCTTCTGGCCGGGCTGGAACGCAGCGGAGGTCACGTCGACGGTCAACGTGTCACCGACCGCGAGGTTCGTGGTGCCAGTGATCGTGAACTTGCCGCCCGCGGTCTTGGTGCCGATCGGGTCGATGAAGATGCTCGGCTCCTCGACGACAAACGTGAGCTTCACGTAGGTGTCCGGAACGTTCGGGGAGTCGAGGGCGTTGATCAGCGCGCTCGCTGCAGCGGGTGCCTGCAGGGCGGTGAGATCCACGGGGGTGACACCGGAGGTTCCTGTAATCCAACCGGGTCTCACCGGATCCGGATAGACTCCTGGATTAGCACCCATCGGGTGCTGGACGACGACAAAGTACTGACCTGCAGCGAGATCTTTCGTATCCCCGGACTCGAGTTCATACTCGAAGGAACCATCGGATTCAACGGGGACCGACTCTGCATGTAGATCTCTGCTATTAGGTGTACCATAGAAGTTCTTGCCGAATATCCAGACCTGCACATTGTCCGGGTTGCCCTGTGCGGTTCCGGAGATTGTCAGTTTGTCACCCATCGCAACGACGGCGCCGCTCGTGGTCGCAGTGACGAACCCGGACCGGAGCGAGATGGAGGCCGTGCTGTACTTGGCCCCAGAGAGGTCGTCCTTGTCGCGGTCCGCCGAGACTGCGTAGATCGTGTAACTGCCGGCATCGAGAGGCAGGCCAGCGGTGTTCCACTTCTTGGACCAGGTGTCGTCAGCCTCGACGTTCACCGTGGTGAAGTTGTTGGGGTCACCAGTTGCAACTCTCTGGTTGGGCTTCTCAATGTTGACGCCCCTGTTAGCGAGGTTCGGACCGGTCATGAAGAGATAGACCTTCTGACCCTCGGTGTTGGTACCGGAAAGAGTTATCTCCTCACCTATGTAGTAGGTACCGGTGCCGGACGACGTGATGGTGACGCTACCCGCCTCGATCTTCACCTTGACCTCATCATACTTGCCCTTCGTATCGGCCGGATTCTCTACACGGATAGTGAAGGACTGGTCCTTAGTGGTCTGGTTGGTGTTGAACTGGACGGATCGGGTACCGGCCGCATTCGTGGTCACGTTTGCCTTGCCGTTCCAGGGAACGTTGGCGCCAGGGTTAACATTGGTCGTGAAGTTGACCCCATTCTGTTCGATCATCCAGGGATAGTTCACACTACCCGCATCCTTGATATACAGGTAATAAACTGTGTTTGACTCACCGGTGATCGTCACAGTGAAACTGTTGCCGCGGACGAGGCTGTCCTTGTTGGATGTGATAGCGAGATCCTTGGAGGTGACCTCGAAGGTCACGGCCTTGGAGTCATAGCCCTTACCATAGAAGTCAGTTTTCTTGTCCCACTTCGCCACGGCAGTGTAGGTTCCAGCCTCGGCGTCGCCCAGGCGAATGGGACCTACATACTCAGTCGCGCCGGTAGCGAGACGCTTTAGATTAACAGTACTGAAATTGTTCGTCACACCGCCACCAGGCAGGGTGAGATCGATGTTAATCCCGGCATTCACAGCGGCAACCACGTTATTCCCCAACTTGAAGGCCAGCACGGTGTCCCTAGTGATGGACTTACCGTTCACGGAGTCCTTCCTGGAGTTATCCAGAACAATATCCAGCGTTGCTTCAGGGTTCTGGACGTTGAAGCTTGCAAGTTCACCAGCCTTGGTGCCGGAATCTAGGTAGTAAGTCCCTGTCGGTATACCTTTGGTAAACTCAGTGACGTTACCGCCTACCAGCGTAAAGATCTTATCAGTTGCTTCGGCTGTACGGTCGGTGTAGTGAACTAACCTGACCGCAGCAGGGTAAGTAGTGCCGAAGTTGACATCTTCTTCGCCTACATAGATGTCGGTGTTGCCTGCTACGATTACGCGGCCCGCCGCAACCGGTGTTACAACCAGCGCAGCCACGAGGATCATGGCGACAACGATCAGTTTTGTCATACTCTTCATACTATACCTCCATTGTGATGACATGAGGGAATGTGAACACGAGGTACTCGACAGACGTCGAATACGGGTT
>Ga0209510_1004862_pt1 | contig 11579 bp, 8 predicted proteins | sample BiotimSIPDNA_FD_185749 | JGI IMG/M metagenome (GOLD analysis project Ga0209510, IMG submission 185749) | Anaerobic biogas reactor microbial communites from Washington, USA - Biogas_R1 time_0 SIP DNA (SPAdes) (version 2) | ecosystem: Engineered > Bioreactor > Anaerobic > Unclassified | place... | reverse complement strand
AGGTTGGATGGTGAACCCAACCTGATCGAGTGTGTCGTCACAGGAGAGTGCCATTAATGAGAGTAAGGCCACAATCAGCACCTTGAATAAAGAGTTGGGTTTCATTGGCTCCAATATATTTTTTTTCGATGGCGCAAATATCAGAAAAAAAAGGTTCAGATGAAAGCTGTTCAAATGCTTTCTCTCATTTTTTAATGATAATTGTCTTACGTCAATTTAAAAAATGGGATTCATTAAGGATTTTAAGAAAATCATGCATCAATTTGATCGTAAAAGCGATTGATATCTTCGGAGTACTGTTCGAAGTCGCTCTGGAATGGGAGTTGCTGAATACCTTTATCGGTTGCATAGCGGATTAGTTCCGGATCAACCTTCTCGCTTCCAATGATGATGCCATCTGAATAGTCAATAGCCAGCTTCATGAGTGTGGTGTAATCAATTGTGCCAAGAGCTTTTACAGCTTCAACCTCTTTGTCCCCGATACCATCGTATCGAAGCTTGCCGGCAAAATCGGGTTGGAAGGGTCTGGAAAACGACTCATCATAGAGTGAGCAAACAACTTTACTGTTTCTGAAACAGGGATCATCCGCATATCCTTTTTTAATGAATAGTGGGGCCAATGCCGAAAACCAACCATGGCAGTGAATTACGTCAGGCACCCATCGTAGCTTCTTGATGGTTTCCATCACACCGCGAATGAAGAAAATGCTCCTTTCATCATTGTCTTCATATTCTGCTCCTTCTTTGTCTGTCAGTAGTTCTTTGTTTTGAAAATAGTCTTCATTGTCGATGAAGTAAACCTGCATCCGAGCTGCTTGAATTGAGGCCACCTTGATGATCAGTGAGTGGTCGGAATCGTCGATAATAAGGTTCATCCCTGAGAGACGGATCACTTCGTGTAACTGATTACGACGTTCGTTGATCGGTCCATATTTGGGCATAAAGGCTCTTATTTCTTTTCCTTTTTCCTGGATGGCCTGAGGTAAGAAACGTGACGTGTTCGAGATAGGTGTTTCATCGAGATAAGGGTATATTTCCTGCGTAATGTACAATATTTTTTTCTGGGACATGGAGCTAAATCTCTAAATTTGAGTACAAAGATAATAAAAAAAATCCGGATAATTACAAAATAAAAAGACCTCAATCTTGTAATCAGCACTATACTAGTATTATAGATGGTTTATTGTGCTTTTCTGAATCATTTTTACCATTACATCACTTTCTTCTTGATACAAAAGCAGGAATTTAACGGTTCATTTTTCAATCATCGGTGAAAGAAAACTAAAACTTTTCTCAATGAAGGCAAATTTCTTCTCTATGTGGCAAATATTTTGTTGCTTTGCATGCTGAAACAAAACAATCAATGAAAGTTATTCATACTGTTTCCGGTCTCAATCTTGCACTCCAATCAATTCGCTGCAAGGGCGATTCTATAGGGTTTGTACCTACAATGGGGGCGTTACATGAAGGGCATGCAACACTCATCCGGCAAAGCATTGCCGAGAATGAATGTACGGTGGTGAGTCTTTTCGTGAACCCCACGCAGTTCAACAATAGAAATGATTTACTGCTCTATCCCCGCACTCCGGAGGTAGATGAACAATTATTGCAGGAATTGGGGGTAAACATTCTGTTTGCTCCTTCTGTTGAGGAAGTTTATCCTGAACCGGACAATAGGGTGTTCGATTTCGGAATACTAGATAAGGTGATGGAAGGTCGCTATCGTCCCGGACATTTCAATGGTGTTGCCCAGGTAGTAAGTCGCTTGTTTAGCTTCGTTCAGCCTGATAAAGCCTATTTTGGAGAAAAAGATTTCCAGCAACTGTCCATCGTGCGGGAGATGACCGCGATGCTTCATATCCCTGTGGAGATTGTGGGTGTACCCATTGTCAGGGAAAAATCGGGATTGGCCATGAGTAGCCGCAATCAACGTTTGTCTCTTGCAGAACAGGAACAGGCATCTCAGATTTACCATGTTTTGTGTGAAAGCTTACAAAAGAAGAGAGACAATGCCCCACACGAAATTGCTTCCTGGGTGGTACAGGAGATAAACAATGTGCCAGGGTTACGTGTTGAATATTACGAAATTGTTGACGGATATTCTCTCCAACCTCTTACCACCTGGGGGGAGAGCGATTGGCCAGTGGGTTGTATAGCCGTTTATTGTGGTGAGGTGCGATTAATCGACAACATCAGTTACAGATAATAAGTTATGTGGGTAGAGACATTAAAATCAAAGATACACAAGGCAACAGTCACTGATGCCAATCTCAATTATGAGGGAAGCATCACCATCGACGAAGATCTGATTGATGCAGCGGGAATGTTTGTGCACGAGAAAGTTGCAATAGTAAACAACAACAATGGCGAGCGATTCGAGACCTATATCATTCGTGGAGAACGCGGATCTCGTACCATTTGTCTCAATGGCGCAGCAGCCCGCAAGGTGCAAGTAGGGGATGTGATCATCATAATGAGTTATGCTCTCCTACCGCTGGAAGAGGCAAAAACATTTGTTCCTACAGTGATCAACCTGGAGCCTGGCTCCAACCTCATCCGCAGGTAACATCTCAATCCGCAGAACCTGCCGCCGGTAATGAATAACATCGGCGGTTTTTTTATGAAACCACAACGTGTACAGTAATAAACAGATTCTTAAGGTTAGTTCACCCATCCTGCTAAGCTTGCTGGCGCAGAACATCATTCAGGTGATTGACACAGCCTTCCTCGGTCGAGTGGGGGAGGTGGAGTTGGGTGCGTCTGCTTTGGCGGGAATCATTTACATCGCCATATACACACTGGGTTTTGGTTTTAGTATGGGGAGTCAGATCCTCATCGGACGTCGCAACGGTGAAGGGAATTACCATAAGATCGGTGAGATCGTGATTCAGGGAATTCTCTTCCTGCTGATTCCTGCATTGTTGCTGATTCCCTTGCTTCGATTTGCAGCTGTCCACTGGTTACCGGCAATATTTGCCTCTCAGGATGTGGCAGGTGCTATTACCGACTACATGGTGTGGCGTGTCTTCGGTCTTCTATTTGCTTTCACAAACGTGATGTTCCGTGCCTTTTATATTGGCATTGCACGCACGAAGGTGTTGACCGTCAATGCGGTGGTGATGGGTCTGGTCAATGTGGTTTTCGACTACGGATTGATTTTCGGTCATCTTGGTATGCCGGAGATGGGCATGGCCGGAGCAGCCATTGCCTCGGTGATAGCAGAGATGGCCTCCACAATCTTTTTTATCATTTATACTCGCAAGAAAGCCGATCCACATAAATATGGCTTCACAACAATCCGTTTTCAGTGGCCGGTGATCAAGAAAATATTGGATATCTCCATCTACATGATGCTCCAGTATCTCTTATCGGTAGGCACCTGGATGCTTTTCTTTCTCTTCATCGAAAACTACATGGGTGAGCGATCGCTGGCTGTAACAAATATTGTACGCAGCTTTTACACCATTTTTACCATCCCTTCACATGCTTTGGGATCCTCCGCCAGTACGCTGGTTAGCAACACCATCGGTGCCGGGAAAGTCAGTGAAGTGTTGCAGCTGGTAAAACGAATCTCACTTCTCAGCTTGGGTGTAATGCTATTCGTCATTCTGGTGATCTCGCTCTTCCCGCGGCTAATGATACACATTTATACTGACGATCCCTCGTTGATAAGCGATACGGTGGTTCCGCTCTACGTATTGATAACCTCCCTCCCTCTGTACAGTGTTGGTACAGTGCTCTTTAGTGCCGTCTCCGGTACCGGAAACAGCCGTACAGCACTTGGATACGAGATATTCACCCTCATCTTCTACCTGGCCTACATGTGGCTTGTGATTATCTTCCTTCGTTTGTCGGTAGCAGTTGCCTGGACCACCGAGCATGTCTACTGGATCTTTCTGATGGCACTCTCCTTCAATTATCTTCGCAGTGGTAAGTGGAAAGACCGCAAGATTTGAGCATTTTTACTATCTTTATCCCCCGATAAGTTGCAAGCTATGGGATCAAGGATATTGTGCATTGCCTTTTTACTCTTCTCAGTCCTCACATCTCCGGCACAGGAGTTGCGCTGGAGTGTCGGTATGGATTACTTCTTCGACAATATGGAGTATAAACCGTCGCAATATGCTGATGCCCGCACGCTGCAAGGAATCTGGTTTAACTCCCTGGGAGGTGTGAGTTGGGATAGTACCAACACACTGGTGGCCGGGGTGAACCTGCTAAAGATGCCGGGGATGAATCATGCAATTGACAAGGCTGAGGTCACACTCTACTACAACTATGAAAACGAGAAGGTGCAGTTTCGCGCCGGTGCTTTCCCTCGCAGGGAGGTGCTCTCCAATTACTCAGACTTTTTTTTTCGAGATTCGGTCAATCAGTTTATGCCGTTGATGCAGGGTATCTTCTGGCAACTGGGCAAGGAGAATAACTTTGTCAATGCCTGGATGGACTGGACTGGTTACTCTACCGCCGAGAAACGTGAAAGTTTCTTTCTTGGTTTATCCGGTAAAACCAGTAAAGGCCTCTTTTTTGCTGATTTCCAATCAAGTCTCTTTCATCTTGCTGGCAACTACCCCAACGACGGACGCTTCGGTGTGAGCGAGGTGATCCAGGGGATCGCTTCAGTGGGGCTGGAATATTCGTTTGGAAACCACTTTCGGATGATGACCTCGGCTGGAATATTTGCAGCTGTTGAGCGAGACCGAAAGGCAGATGAAACCTATAGACCGGTTGGTTTTACCGCTCGATTCAATGCCGAATATATGGGTGTCGGTACCGAGAACATGCTCTATGCTGGAGACCCTCGTATGCGACTTTTCGAGAGATATGGCAGCCAGCTCTATTGGGGCAATCCATACCTGCAGGGAAGCCGCTATCTACAAAGCAAATGGTACATCCGCCTTATTGATTCGGAGCGAACGAAGCTACGACTCAACTGCAACATGCATTTCAGCGAGGGCGCGTTGCTCTTCCAACAGGCATTGGCACTCACGGTGACTGTGGGAACCTTAAGGCCACAGCAACAGAACAGCAGGGAGTACCCCTGGATGCGTTTTTTTCAATAATCGTCATTTGATATGGATCAGATCAGGCAACAAATAGAAGCGCTGCGTGAGCAGTTGCATGAACATAACTACAACTACTACGTACTGTCGCAACCGCAGATCTCCGATCAGGAGTTTGACCGGCTAATGGCTGAGCTGATACGCCTGGAAGCCCAGTATCCAGAGTACGCCGATCCAAATTCACCTTCGGTAAGGGTGGGAAGCGACATCAACAAGAGTTTCAATCAGGTGGCACATCGATATCCGATGTTATCACTGCAAAATACCTACTCCGAAGGTGAAGTGAGCGAATTCTACAACCGGGTAAAGAAAAGTCTGAATGAGGATTTTGAGATTGTCTGTGAACTGAAGTATGATGGCACTTCCATCTCTTTGATCTATGAAGAGGGGAAGCTTACCCGTGCCGTCACACGGGGCGATGGACAAAAGGGTGATGATGTGACGGACAATGTGCGTACCATCCGCAATATACCACTCATTTTGAGAGGACCCGAGGTCCCCTCCTACCTGGAAATGCGGGGTGAGATCCTGATGCCCTGGAACTCGTTCGATGAATTGAACCGCGAACGGGCCGCACAGGAGGAGCCCCTATTTGCCAACCCCCGGAATGCCGCTTCCGGCACACTGAAGCTGCAGGATTCACGTGTGGTGGCATCACGCCGCTTACAGTCGTTTGTCTATTACATGCTGGGAGAATCGCTTCCCACGGAAAGCCACTATGAGAATATGACTCTGGCACGTGGTTGGGGGCTCAACGTGTCGTCGGCCATGCAGCGCTGTCAGACGCTCGAAGAGGTATTTGACTACCTGCGTTTCTGGGATCGTGAGCGGCGACACCTACCGGTGACTACCGACGGTGTGGTGATCAAGGTCGATTCGCTGGTGCAACAGCGTAACTTGGGTTACACTTCCAAGTTTCCCCGCTGGGCCATTGCCTACAAGTTCAACCCTGAGCAGGCGTTGACCACTTTGGAGTCGGTCTCCTGGCAGGTGGGTCGCACAGGTGCAGTTACACCTGTGGCCAACCTCGAGCCGGTATTGCTTTCTGGCACTACCGTAAAGCGTGCCTCACTCTATAATGAAGATGCGATCCATGCCCTCGATCTGCACATAGGAGACAAGGTTTACGTGGAAAAAGGTGGTGAAATTATTCCCAAAATCACAGGTGTGGACAAGGATGCACGGTTCATGTTGGGGGACAAGGTCACTTTCACACGTAACTGCCCTGCATGTGGCAGTTTGTTGACCCGGAACGAAGATGAGGCTGTACATTATTGTCCCAACAGTGCCGGATGCCCCCCGCAGATTAAGGGACGCATCGAACATTTCGTGACCCGTAAGGCGATGGACATCACCATCGGCCCTGAGACGATCTCACTTCTTTACGACAAGGGGATGATCAGTGATGCTGCCGATCTTTACTCACTCCAATTCAATGATCTGGCAGTTCTGGAACGTTGGGGTGAAACAAGTGCCCGCAACCTGTTGCAAAGTATTGAACAGTCGAAATCGGTACCTTATGAGAGGGTCCTCCACGCACTCGGAATCCGTTATGTTGGTGAAACGGTAGCACGCAAGCTGGCACACGCTTTCCCGCACATTGAGATGTTGATGTCGGCTACAGTAGAGGAACTGACAGCAGTGGAGGAGATTGGTGGCCGTATCGCACAAAGTGTGACTGCCTATTTTTCAAGCGCGGATAGCCAGCTGTTTGTAGAGCGACTTCGCAAGGCAGGTTTACAGTTTACGCTTAGCGAGGAGACCCTGGCTGATAGGACAGATAAGCTAAGTGGACTGACCATTGTAATCAGTGGCACATTTGCGTTGCATTCACGTGATGAATACAAGAAAATGATTCTGCAACATGGTGGTAACAATAGCGGATCGGTATCGAAAAAGACCGATTATATCCTGGCCGGAGAGAACATGGGGCCGGCGAAGTTAGAGAAAGCAGCAAAACTGGGAGTAAAAGTGATTGACGAGCAAACGTTCCTGGAGATGATCAGTTTGTGAAAGGAACGTTTATTCCTCCATATTGAAGCTGCTTGTGCCAATGTGATGTCCGTTGGCGAAGATATCAGCTTTGTAGGTGCCCGCCATCAGGAACTCCTCGATATCCCAGTAAAGAGTTACCGGTATCTCCTCACCTCCATATTCCACAATGCGTTGCATGGAATAAAGAATATCCCTGTTCTCATAAGTGAAGGTATGGGTGGGGCTTTTGGAGAGGACTGTGCCGTCGGGTGTCATCAGTCGTACGTAAATTGTTCGCTCCCCCGGCTCGGTGGTGATGTTGCGAGCAATAGTGAAAGTGACAACAAACTGACTGCTGCGACTGAGTCTCGACTGTTCCTTACCACGGTTGTTTACTGCTTTCACCGCAATATTGGTTGCCACCAGCTGTGCAGCCAATGACACCTTCTCTGTCAATTGTTCTTTCTCTTGTGATACCTGTGTCAGTGTACGGCTGGTCTCATTGAACTGTTGTGTAATCTGGCGGTTTTCAGCTCTCAGCTCTTCGTTCAATCGGTTTAGGGAGTCAATCTGATGGATATAGGAGCGAAGCACCTTTCGCAATGTGGAAAGCTCATCTTTAAGTCGTCTGATCTCTGCCTGATCGGTCGCTTTTGTCAGACGCAGCTCCTCCTGAAGGCGCATCACTTTCGTCCGCTCGTTCTCCAGCTTGTATAGCAGTGAGTCATTCTGTACACTGAACTTGAATCCTTCATACTGCAGTGAGATCGCTTCATACTCATCCTCCAGCTCCTGTTTGTCGAGAGTGAACTGCTGCTGCATATCTTCAATTTCAGCATTCTTGTTTACCAGGAAGCCAATCACGATGGCCAACACGATGGCCAACACTCCGATGACGGCAATCAGTTGAGGTGTACGTTCCCTAAAATCAATTTTCATCTAAACCCTTATTTTTCAATCGTGGGCAAAATTAACCGTTTTCAATTGAAAAGCCACTCTGAAGGTGTGCTTTTTTGTATATTTAAGATTTCTCTTCCAGGAATGTCAGCTTTCTGTAATGGAAATTGTTGGTCACGCAATGACTGTTAAAAAATTGAGAGATTGGTCACAGTAGTGAACTGTTCCAGGAAGAGCATACCCCTGTATGAATTGCCTTTGCTGTTAAGCTTGGGGCTCCAAACGGCAATGGTATACCTACCAGGGTGTACCGCCACGATGCCGCCTCCCACGCCACTCTTGCCTGGCAGTCCAACCTTGAACGTAAATTCACCCGCTTCGTCGTAGAAACCACAGGTCTGCATCAGCGCATTGGTACGTTTGGTGCGACTGGGAGAGAGAATGCGTTCTCCCGACCATGGTACCACACCGTTGTTGGCAAGGAACAGGAAAGTGGAGCCAAGCTCTTTACAGCTCATCTCCAGAGAGCAAAGATGGAAATAGAGATCCATTACCGTGTCAATCTTGTTCTCAATGTTACCGAACGATTTCATAAGGTAAATCATGGCGTAGTTGCGGTTTCCCATCTCTTTTTCAGATTGTGCCACCCTTGGGTTATAGTCGATGGAGTCGTTGCCTGAAAGAGCTCTTACGAAAGCGAGTATCTCATCCTTGGGATTTTCTAGTTCGCTTACCAGAATATCGCAAATGAGGATTGCACCTGCGTTGATAAAAGGGTTGCGGGGGATGCCCCTGTCCACTTCCAGCTGCAGGAGGGAGTTGAAGGGTGTCCCTGCCGGTTCCAGGTTGGTTCGTTTCCAGACATCACTTTTCAGTCGCCCGTAAGCCAAAACAAATGAGAGCACCTTGGCGATGCTTTGTATTGAGAATCGCTTCTCGGCATCTCCGAAAGAGTATCCGTTACCCTCCACTGTTTTCAGATATACACCAAACTGATTGGGGTCGACAGAAGCCAGTTCCGGGATGTATGTGGCCACTTCACCCTTGTCTTCTTTCTTTTGGAGATCACGAAAGATCTCTTCGAAAATTTTTTCATAATGCATGATCAGGAAAGTTAAAAGTAAGGTCTAATTTCTAAGGCAAAGATAAACGGAAAAGAGATATGCAGAAGGATTTGCGGCATTTTTTCTATCTTTATCGCTCCAAACAAAAAAGTAAATATTGTAACTATGAAAAGATCTCTTGTCTGTCTGTTCCTCTCCTTTATGCTTTTTTATCCTCTCTCTGCCGATGAAGGTATGTGGATGCTTCATCTGCTGAGACAGCAGAAGCTGGCTGAGATGCAACAGCTGGGATTGAAACTGGATGATGTGGATATCTACAACCCCGATGGTTCCTCACTTAAAGATGCCGTGGTGCAGTTTGGAAGAGGTTGTACGGGCGAGGTGATTTCTCCATACGGACTGGTACTCACCAATCACCACTGTGGTTACGGACAGATACAACAGCATAGTACGCTGGAGAGCAATTATCTGGAAGAGGGATTCTGGGCCATGACACCCGAAGAGGAACTGCCCAATCCGGGGCTTACTGTCACCTTTATCGAGGGGATTGAAGAGGTGACCGGTTGGGTGAAGGAGTGCCTGGAGCGTGACAGGGAGGACGACACGGAGGGACTGTTTTATCTCTCCCCCTCTTATCTGAATCGTCTTGCACGCCAGAAAGTAGGAGAAAAGTTCCTGGCTGACCATCCCGGCATGGAGGTGGAGATTAAACCCTTCTTCGACGGGAATCAATATTACCTCTTTACCAAAAAGGTCTATTCAGACATACGGCTTGTGGGAGCCCCTCCAAGTAGCATCGGTAAGTTTGGTGCCGATACCGACAATTGGATGTGGCCGCGACATACCGGTGACTTCAGTCTATTTCGTATCTATGCAGACAAGGATGGCAATCCTGCACCCTATGCAGCCACCAATGTGCCGTTACGTCCCAAGCGGTGGCTTACACTCTCCACTGTTGGAGTTGAGGAGGGTGATTTTGCAATGATGCTTGGCTTTCCCGGCACTACCAATACCTATTATACGTCTTGGGAAGTGGCTGAACGACGGGATATAGACAATGCAGTGCGCATAGCCATGCGTGAGATACGCCAGGAGACGATGTTGGAGGAGATGTTGCGTGATCCGGCAGTGAAAATCCAGTATGCCTCCAAATATTCAGGGTCAACAAATGGCTACAAGAACGCTATTGGCAGCAGTTGGGCAATTGATATGCGTAATTTTGAGAAACAGAAGAGTGTCATGCAGGAGCGACTACTGGAGTGGGCTGCAAAGAACAACCAGATGCAATATGGTGATGCACTTGCAGAAATTGAACGAATTGTAACTGAAAGGGCTTCACTGCGCTATCGCAGCTGGATGTTGACGGAAGGTATTCGCCAGGGTATAGAATTTGCAGCGGTGCCTACCGCGTCTGCAGAAGCCCTCGCTGTTGCCTTGTCAGAAAATGATCAGGAACGGATTGAAGAGTTGATCGATCAGTTGACTGATGAATTTCATCAATTCAACAACAAGGATTACAACAGAGAGGTAGACCGTAAGGTGGCTAGAGCCATGTTGAAGGCTTACACCGACGGTGTGCAACAGGAGCATCAACCTGCAATTTTCACTATTCTTCACGACCGATTTGCCGGTGATATTGATCGCTTTGTGGATTACATACTCGATTACTCGCTGTTTGGCAACGAAGAGATGCTGCAGCATTTTCTTGATGATCCCGCAGAAGAGGTCTTACGCAATGATCCGCTGTTTGGCTTTGCACGTTCAGTGCGTGAGGAGTCACGCAGACTGCACAGTGAGCTTGCCGGTTTTGACACCCCTTTCCGTTTGGCACGTCGTACCTGGCTGGAGGGGTTGTTGGCCATGGAGGGAGAACATGCACTCTTTCCCGATGCCAACCTTTCACTGCGACTTACCTATGGTCAGGTGAAGGGGTACCGGCCTCGTGACGGTGTGGTTTACAGTCATCAAACCACCTTGGATGGGGTAATGGAGAAGGAGGACCCGGATAATTGGGAGTTCGTGGTACCTGAGAAGCTGAAACAACTTTACAGAGAGGGTGATTTTGGTCAGTATGCATTGCCCGACGGTCGAATGCCGGTTGCTTTTGCTGCCACCACCCACACCACCGGCGGCAACTCGGGCAGTCCGGTTCTGAACGGTCGTGGTGAGTTGATTGGAATAAACTTCGACCGCAATTGGGAAGGGGTAGGTGGTGACATTGCCTATCTCCCCGACTACCAGCGCAGCATTATAGTTGACATTCGTTATGTGCTTTTCGTGATTGAAAAGTACGCCGGCGCACATCGCCTGATAGAGGAAATGGGGTTGTAGTAAATCATAGGAAAAAAGTGTGATTTTTTGGATAAACATATCTAAATAAACACTATATTTGACAAGATATCCACCCCTCAAAATCATAGCCTATGAAAGCAACTAACCTTACATTTTTGCTCCTCCTGACGATGTCACTGGTCATCGGCTGTGGCAGTTCAAGACGCGCGGCGATGGATGATGCTGCACGCTTGCATGGCCTCTGGGAGGTGAAGGCGATTCACAACAATGATGAGCCCGGATATAAAAA
>Ga0209510_1004856_pt1 | contig 11586 bp, 11 predicted proteins | sample BiotimSIPDNA_FD_185749 | JGI IMG/M metagenome (GOLD analysis project Ga0209510, IMG submission 185749) | Anaerobic biogas reactor microbial communites from Washington, USA - Biogas_R1 time_0 SIP DNA (SPAdes) (version 2) | ecosystem: Engineered > Bioreactor > Anaerobic > Unclassified | place... | reverse complement strand
AGCTCCGGCTGTGGAGAGGCAGGGAGCTACGACGAGGGGGGACAGGTCCATGGGGAGGATAACAACCTGGTTTTCTTGAAAGGAGGGAGAAATTGCGTGATCGAAAACTTTACCGCGGAAAGTAGGGTTCTTTATCTGATCTTGCATTTAATAAACAAAGCGGCACAAATGGTCACATCAAGGCGGTGGTCCGCTACAGAAGAACTAGTTCGTATAGAAAGTTCATTTCAATTCTTTATTTTTGCTGGAATCAATATTCTATTAATCCTTTCCCTTTTAAAGAGTTTACCGAGCGGGGTTTGGAGTTTCATGGGCATTTCATTAGGAGTGTTTATTTTTCTGACATTTTTCTCAGCAAACTACACATTTGAACAACATAAGAAAACACTTCTAATTCTGTTTGGGAGTATTTTCCTTTATGAGGTGTTTGTCATCTTGCTCATTGCAATCCCGTTCATAGCAAAAATTACAGAAAATGCTCTAGTTGCATTTTGCTATACATGGATCATTCAAATCTGTTTGTACTTAGCGATAGGTGGAATTTTGGCATATGCGTTGATCACAGTTGGATATAGTATGATCAGCGGACAAGGTGTACCGTTCTTAGCGATATTGCAACAAGAGCGTGAACAAGGTAATTATAGATTGGAATTATTACTTGGGCTTGATATATTAATTGGGATCATATTGACGATGTTCATTCCTTGGCTTGAGCAACTTTATGTTGGATTCTAGTTGCCCTTGCGATACGGCGCGGTAGCGTAACGAAGTTTCTGTAAAATTGAAATGGCCCTGGACCCAACCTAGATTTGCAGAAAGGAGGAACAGGGCCATGGATCCCTTAGACTTTATTGCGGATTATCTTTCCGATCACGAGGAAGGCATGAAGAATCTCATTGCTGCTTTCCTCAATAAGGTAATGATTATAGAAGCACTCCAGCAGGCAGGAGCCATCCCGTATGAGCGCACCGATGCACGGAAGGCGTATCGGAACGGTTACAAGAACCGATCCCTCAAGACCCGCTACGGTGAACTGACCCTCCAGAAGCCACAGTTTCGGGAGTTTCCGTTTGAGACACAGGTTTTTGGACGGTATGCTCGAGTGGAAAAGGCTCTTGTGAATGCCGTGGTGGAATCCTACCTGCAGGGTGTCTCGACCCGGCGCGTTCAGGAGATCGTTGCTCATCTGGGCATCGAACACCTTTCTCCGGCCTCGGTTTCCCGGATGGCCAAGGATCTCGATGAACAGGTTCAGGCATTCCTCTTGCGGCCGATAGAGCAAGCAACCCCGTATCTCTTCGTAGATGCATCATACTACAGGGTGCGTGAAGGGGTACGCTACGTCACCAAAGCGGTCCTGGTGGTCGCCGGGGTACGGGAGGATGGTTACCGGGAGATCCTGGGTGCGCGAATCACGGACTGTGAGAATGAGGCATTCTGGTCGGGACTGTTCGAGGACCTCAAAGAGCGCGGCCTCACCGGGGTCCAGCTGGTCGTCTCTGATGGTCACACGGGCATCCAGAAGGCGGCTGAGGCCGCCTTCCTCGGTGCATCCTGGCAGATGTGCCAGGTCCATTGCACGCGGGCGGTTCTGAAGAATATCGCCAAGAAAGACCAGAGCGAGGTCGCTGAATGGCTGCGGGAGGCGTATGGCAGCGAGCAGAACCTCCAGAAGGTTGCGGATCATCTGAATGCCCGGGGATACCGGAAAGCAGCCAATACCATCGAGCGGTTCCTCCCAGGGCTCATGAGTTATACAGCGTTCCCCAAAAAGCACTGGAAACGGCTCAGAACCACCAATATGGTAGAGCGGGTCAACAAGGAATTGAAGCGAAGGACTAAGGTCGCGGAGATATTCCCGAATGATGAATCACTTCTCCGAGTGGTTGGATCCATCCTGATGGACATCAACGAAGAGTGGGTCGCCGGCAGAAAGTATTTGACTATGGGAGAGGAATGATCTGGCAAGGAGACAGGGCTCAGACAAATTACAGAAAACCTGAGACGCTACCTCATTAGGACCGGGCACGTGCCTTTTTGTTTTGGAGATGTGGACGAAAACCATGAATTTTTTGCCCTAAGTGGCAACACCTTCACTCCTGTCTCTGAAGCTTACTTCTGGGACTCATATTTGACTACCAGTTATAGTCCCATTACACTGTGGTGGAACAACAACCTTCAGGACAGTACGGTCTCTCATCTCGTAGGTTGTTCTGCTGGGGCGCCGGAATTGGAATACAGCATCCCATGGTGGTCAAAGGCATATCAGGTGAGATCTTGGATAGCATGAAATCATTGATGGCCGGCTCTTTAATTTTGACCCTTTTTTTGGGAATAGGAATAGGATATTACTTTCCATTACATGAGCCTCGCCAGATAGGAGTTGCGGATACGTGTCCGGCAGAGGTCACGTCGCTCAATGCACTCAATGCGACCCTCGCCGATCCGGAAGTCGTCAGGTTGCTCAGTAACAAAAACATCGATACGATTTCATTCTCAAAGGGTTCCTATAGCGAAGAGGGGAATTACACTCAGATTATCTTTCATCCCCTTGATCCGAATCCCGATGACCGCATGACGGCTTCAATGATAGTTGCTCAGGTCAACGACTCATGCATGGTCTCCGCCGCCTATGAGACATACCCGTCATACATTCCCGAGGTCGAGACATGAGATGCGCACAACCGCTTCTCATACCCTGAAACTCTAACATGGTGAACCACTCCCTCGGGTTCTGGTTGCATGCATCGTCGCCGCCTCACTCCTCGCCCTCACGCATCTTCTCTCGCAGGGGTGATGATATCGACCCTATGGTATAACGGGGTAATTTATGGCAGCAGAACGAGTTTTAACCGTGGCTGCAAAAGAGCTCTCCGACCTCTTCACGAGCCGGCGGTTCCTCCTGATCTTTGCCCTGTATCTCATCATCGCGGTGATAGGTATGGCTCAGGGGCTTGAGCGCTACGATTACGCGCTGACCTCGTACAATCTGGCGCTGCAGGCGGCAGACGAGTACCAGGGCCTGCAGGAACTCGGGGCCTTGGGGTTTGAGAGGCTGCCAGGTAAGCCCTCGATCCTCTACGTCTCCAGTCCCACGACCGGGGCCACGGTGACGCTCGGGGCACTGCTCGCGATCGCAGCCGGGTTCGACCTCGTCACCCGCGAGAAAGAGACCCGGTCGCTCAAAACCCTCCTCTCCCACCCGGTCTACCGGGACGAAGTCATCGTCGGCAAGACGTTTGGGGGCGCCACCGCCCTGGCCATCGTCGTGGGGCTTGTCCTTGCTCTCACCACCGGCCTTCTCCTCGTGCTCTCGATCGTCCCGACGGCGGGGGAGATTGTCGCCATCCTGCTCTTCGGGGCGATCTCGCTCCTCTTCCTGAGCGCGTGGTTCACCGTCGCCCTAGCGTTCTCGACGGTCACCCAGGAGAGCGGCAACGGGCTGATCTTCACCCTCGTGGCCCTCTTCGCCGTCTCGTCGCCCCTCCCGATGATCGGGGCGGCGGTTGGCGATGCCGTCGCAGGCCCACCACCGCAACTCCAGCTCCCCAAAACATCGGCAGGTGAAATTCCGGGGGCAGTCCAGGAGATGACGTTCACGTATGCCTCCAACGAGACCGGATCGTATGTTCTCGATTCACCCCGGCACGAAGCGTTGGAAGAGTATCGGGAGGAACTGGCGACGTATACCGAGAAGAGGAGAACCGTCACCGACGTGATCACGCTCCTCTCGCCGCAGAAGAGTTACCAGATTGTTGCCGATCTGGTATCCAAGCCTGGAGAGGGCTCCCTTATCGAATCCCTCGGCAGTGTCTGGGCGGGTATCGCGGGTTTGATCGTCTTCCCGTCGGTCTTCTTCGCCGCCGCGTATACGAGGTTCATGCGAATGGATATCCGGTGACGGCGGAAGGTGGGATCACCCGATACGTGCAAGGCTGGTGCACGCGCATCGCCGGTCCGCCGTGCGGCCGGGTCGGACGCACACCATCGAAATCACCGGATTTCCGGACCAGGGGGAGGTGTCGCGAGTTCCGGTCCGAAACATCTCCTCATGCCAACAAGGTGGAGAACAGGGTCAATCTCCACGAAAACCTCTCATATCGTTCACGGATCAAGGTTATCACTGTAGATTGGGAGGAACAGGAGAACTGAAACATTGACGACAATTCGATGGTGAGCACAGAAACGTTAAGGGGAGCAACGCCGATGTCTCGATCGGCGATACCGCCTGCGGTATCCCGCGGGGGCCGGGTGTCTCGATTGACGTCGTGTCCCGGATTCCCACAGCGTGCCCGGAGGGCAATAGGGCTGTTGGCGCCCGGAAGGGATAGCCATTGCGGTTCCGGGACACACATGAAAGGAGGAATGAAACCATGAAACCAAAATTCCTTTCCGGAATCGGCGCCTTGCTTGCGGCGATGCTAATCGTCGGTGCGATCTTCGTGCCGGTGGTGAGTGCAACGACTTCAGAGAACGTGCAGGATAACATTGCCGATGGAAACGCTCTGGGTTTGATTGGCCAAAAAGGTGATGATTTCCTTGACTGCCATGGATGGCTCACCAAGGAGACTAACTGGATTCGCTACGGCGGATGGGCAAACTGCAGTTATGAGGCAGGTTACCTAAGCGTCAAAGCCACCCTCCTCAACAGAGATACAGCTGAGAAGATGAGCCACACCGCGAATTCTGCGCAACATGTTGATAGCCTCCAAACGCAGGATAACCTTGAGGCACACCCCCCCGCCGGGAGGTATCACGTCCTGACTGAGGCATGGTCTCTGCAGCCCTCCCACGATGTATTGCATTACTCTCCGGTAACCACTTGGCCGTGAGAGTGCCTGTACGAAAGGAGAAGATCAGCCTTCTCCTTTTCTTAGAACAACACATGATTGAGGAGTCCCCAAATGACTAAAAAATTCGTAGGTACACTTCTCGTCCTCTGCATAATCGGCATTCTCATCGTTGCGGGCACCCAGTTCGCCGGGCCCGCAGGGATCCTGCCCATAGATCCGGCGTTCACCCCCTCTTCTGAAACCACGACGCCAACTATCAAAACTCCGGCAGTCGGTGATAACATCACTGAGGCAGAAGCAAAGGCGATCGCCGCCGCTGCCCTTCCAGAGATCGTCCGGGTCGAGACCGCAAAGGTCCGGCTTGAGCACACCCAGGACGGCCGCGGGGAGCACTGCCTCTTCGAGGTCACCGACTACAACAGCACCGTGAAACAGGCCCAGGTCTGGGTCGACGCCCAAACCAGGGAGGTCACCGGTTTTGCTGTTCATATTCCTGATCAGGGTCGGCCGGCCGACCCGGCCGTCACGATGGCGGAGGCATGTACGATCGCGGAGGAGTTCCTCGCTGATCGGGGTGAGACCGCCGGCCTTGCTGCCGCGGTCGGGAAGCACTACAGCCCTCACACGATCGAGCGAACCGGTGAGACGGTGGCCGGGCATTATACCGTTGACTTTCCCCGCTCCATCCGGGGCGTCCCCTGCTTCTGGGACGGCTGCACGATCGACGTCGATGCAGTCACCGGCGAGATTCGTTACTATTACCGGATCTGGAGTCTTGATGCGACGCGATGCAAGGGGGATACCGAACCCGTGATAACTGCTGAAGATGCCGAGGAGCGGGCCGGGACGTACCTCCGGGAAACCTACGGAGATCTTCCCGGACTTGCGTTCCACTCCGCAACGCTCGTCTGGGCCGACTGCCTTGCGCCGACTACGGGCGAAGTCCCGTTCGCGTGGAAGATCCCGTTCGACGACGACTACGACCGATCGCTGGACTCCCCGCGAACCGATATCGCCTTCGTCGATGCCCGGAACGGGACGGTTCTCTCCTGCAACTACTACCGTCGCAGCACCGCCTGAGGGAAAAAATGGAGTTTGGACGCGTTATCACCATCGCCGGGAAGGAGTTTGTCGATGCCCTGCGGGGCAAAAAATTCCTCCTCATCTTCGGGATCTACCTCGCTATCGCGTTTATTGGGGCGATACAGGGCATTCAAAGTTACACCTCAGGCGTCTCCTTCCTGGGCATTCCCCCGACGATCTTCGACGTCTTCCTGCGGATGGGAGAGACAGTCTCGACCCTCGGCGCGATACTCGGGATTGCCGCAGGCTTCGACCTCATCTCCGGGGAGCGTGAGGAAGGCTCTCTGAAGGTACTCCTCTCTCGACCGGTCTTTCGGGATGAGATCATCACCGGCAAGGTCATCGGCGGAGCGATGACGCTTGCGCTTGCGACCGGCTTTTCCCTCGCAATCACCCTTGGTCTTCTCCTCCTGACCGGTTATCTGCCGCGCTTCCTGGAATTCTTGCTGATCCTCGTCTTCGGCGCGGTCTCGTTCCTTTACCTCTTCGGCTGTTTCGGGATCGGCCTTGCGATGTCGGCTATCTCCCGCCGGAGTGGAGAAGCCCTCCTCTTCGCCCTCGGCGCATTCTTCTTCCTCTCCCTCGTCGTGCCGACCGCCGGCACGGCCGTCGCCGATCTGGTCATCGGAGAAGCACCTGAAGCGCCGCAGATCATCGACGAAAAGGATATGGCAATCTGGTATGCCTACAAGGAAGAGTATCAGCAGCGTTACGACCTGCGGGAAAATATCATCACTGTAGCAGAACTTTTCTCGCCGGAGTGGAACTACGACGAGATCATGCGGGCAGTCACCAAACCGCATCTTTACCTCCTCATACGTGGTTCTGCCGACGGGGATCGGGATGCGTACTCGTTCGATGCGGAGCCGGATCCCGGCGAAATTCTTGGCTACCTCTGGACCAGCGTCGTCGCCCTCCTTCTCGTTCCGGTCCTTTTCCTAGGGTTCGCCTATGCGAGGTTTCTCAGGATCGACCTCAGGTAACGCCCGGATCTCGTGTTCATGGAGATCCCATATAATTCACTGAGCGCAGAGAACTCAGCGGCTACACCGGAGTATGCCAGCAGGTAGAGGATCCCGACACCCCAGCAGAACGCCACGATCATTACATATCGAGATCTGGCAGAGCGTTGTGGCGCTGGCTATCTAACCGGTCGTCTTCCTCGCTATCGCGTATACGAGGTTTATGCGGATGGACATCCGGTGACGGTGGAAGATGGGACCGCCCGGTATGTGCAGCGGGCCGGTGCGCGCATCGCCGGTCCGTCGCACGGCCGGGCCGGATGCACACCATCGAAATCACCGGATTTCCGGATCAAGAGGGAATACCGTGAGGTTCGGTCCGAAACAGACCTCAGTATCCATGAGAAAGCACAGGGTCGATTTCCCCTGGAGATCAGCCGTACTGCTCGTGAACAGAGACCATCGCCGTAAATCGAGGAGAACCGATGAGCCGGGGACACCGCCGACAATTCGATGGTGAGCACAGAAACGTTAAGGGGAGGAACACCGACGTCTCGATCGGGGATACCGCTCTGCGGTATCCCGCGGGGGCCGGGGAACTCGATCGTGTCCCGGCTCCCAACAGCGTGCCCGGAGGGCGATTGGGCGCTGGCTGCCATCGGGGATAGCCGTTGTGGTTCCGCGGTCCTTCCGGGTATGCATAAAGGAGGAATAGAACCATGAAAACGAAACTCTCCGAAGGGCTTACTCAGTTACATAAATGTCGTTCCATCGGAGTTGGCGACAGCCTGGAGGCCTCACCACGATCAACTTCATTTCAGGCAGGTTCGGGAATTAGAATCGATGAACACCACTATCAAAGAATCAGCGAGTATAATCATTCTGGGAATTTGAAAGTCCCTTCCAGTGATACAGCGTTACACTACCTAACTACCAGTTATAGCCCCATTACACTGTGGTGGAACAGCAACCTTCGGGATAGTACTGTCTCTCATCTCGTAGGTTGTTCTGCGGGGATGCCGGAATTAGAATATAGTATCCCGTGGTGGTCAAAGGCATATCAGGTGAGATCTTGGACAGCATGAAATCATTGATGGTTGGCTCTTTAATTTTGACCTTTTTTTTGGGAATAGGAATAGGATATTACTTTCCATCACATGAGCCTCATCAGATAGGAGTTGCGGATACGTGCCCGGCAGAGGTCACGTCGCTCGATGCACTCAATGCGACCCTCGCCGATCCGGAGGTCATCAGATTGCTTAGTAACAAAAACATCGATACGATTTCATTCTCAAAGGGTTCCTATAGCGAAGAGGGGAATTACACTCAGATTGTCTTTCATCCCCTTGATCCGAACCCCGATGACCGCATGACAGCTTCAATGATAGTTGCTCAGGTCAACGACTCATGCGTGGTCTCCGCCGCCTATGAGACATACCCGTCATACATTCCCGAGGTCGAGACGTGAGATGCGCACAACCGTTTCTCATACCCTGGAACTCTAACATGGTGAACCGCTCCCTCTGGTTCTGGTTATGTGTGCTGTCACCGCCTCGTTCCTCGTCCTCATGCATCTTCTCTCGCGGAGGCAATGATATCGGCCCTATAGTACAACGAGGTAATCTATGGCAGCAGAACGAGTTTTAACCGTGGCCGCAAAAGAGTTCTCCGACCTCTTCACGAGCCGACGGTTTCTCCTGATCTTTGCCCTGTACCTCATCATCGCGGTGGTCGGGATGGCTCAAGGACTCGAGCGCTACGATTATGCCCTCTCCTCATACAACGAAGCACAGCAGGCGGCGGACGAGTACCGGGACCTGCAGGAACTCGGGGCCTCGTGGCTTGAGATGCCGGGTAAGCCCTCGATCCTCTACGTCTTCAGCCCCATGATCGGGGCCACGATGATGCTCGGCGCGATACTTGCCATTGCAGCCGGGTTCGACCTGGTCACCCGCGAGAAGGAGTCCCGGTCGCTTAAAACCCTCCTCTCTCACCCGGTCTACCGGGATGAAATCATCGTCGGCAAGGCGTTCGGGGGCGGCGCCACCCTGGGCATCGTCGTGGGGCTTGTCCTTGCCGTCACCACCGCCGTCCTCCTCGTGTTCTCGATCGTGCCGACGGCGGGCGAGGTCGTTGCTATCTTGATCTTCGGGCTCGTCTCGCTCCTCTTCCTGATCGCCTGGTTTACCGTCGCCCTGGCGTTCTCGACGGCTGTCCGGGAGAGCGGCAACGCGTTGATCTTCACCCTCGTGGTCTTCTTCGTCATCTCGTCGCTCTTCCCGGTGCTCGGGGCGCTGGGTGGAGGGTTCGTTGCAGGCCCGCCGCCGCAACTTCCCGAAACACCGGCTGTCGAGGTGCTCCCCGTGATGTATGTCTCCAACGCAACCGGGTCGTATGTCGTCCCGGGTGTCGATTCAGGGCAACAGGCTTCTGCTCGGCATGATATGTTGAAGGAGTACCAGGAGGAACTGGCGGCGTATACCGAGAAAAAGAGAACCGTCACCGATGTGCTCACGCTCCTCTCGCCGCAAAAGAGTTATCAGGCTGTGACTGATGTCGTTTCTGCGCCCCGGGAGATGTCGCTCGTTGATTCTCTCGGCAGCGTCTGGGCGGGTATCGCAGGTCTGATCGCCTTCCCGTCGATCTTCTTTGCGGCCGCGTATACGAGGTTCATGCGGATGGATATCCGGTGACGGTGGAAGATGGGACCACCCGGTATGTACAGGATCGGTGCACACGCATCGCCGATCCGCCGGGTGGCCAGGCCGGGTGCAAATGTCGCGAATTTTGGCTCGAAACAGACCCCCGTGCCCGTGAGAGGGCACAGGGTCGATTTTCCCTGGAAATCGGCTGTACTGTTCGTGAACAGAGACAATCGCCGTAAATCGAGGAGAACCGGTGAGCCGGGGACACCGCCGACAATTCGAGAGTGAGCACAGAAACGTTGAGGGAGGCAACGCCGATGTCTCGATCAGCAATACCGCATGCAGTATCCCGTGGGGGCCGGGGAACTCGATCGGCATCGTATCCCGGCTCCCACAGCGTGCCCGGAGGGCAATGGGGCTGTCGGCGCCCAGAAGGGATAGCCGTTACGGTTCCGCGGTCCTCCCGGGCAATGCATGAATGAGGTGGAAACCATCATGACACAGAAGAAAATGTTTGGACCATGTGCTGCCGCCTCACTCCTTGCCGCCACGTACCTTCTCTCGCCAAGGCGGCAGACAGAATGAACGACCACATAATACACACGAGGGAATCCATGGTGGCAGAACGGATTTTTTTCGTGGCCGGAAAAGAGTTCGCCGACTACCTCACCAGTCGGAAATTCCTGGTGATCCTTGCACTGCTCCTGATGCTCACCCTGCTCGGCATGCATCGGGGGGTTGACCGGTACAACCAGGATCTTGAGTCATAATCGGCAGCTGCAGGCGATGAGAGATTCCGCAGAACCCGGCATGATGCCTGACCAGCCGTCGATCCTCTCCATATTTCAGCATCTGATCAGTTCCCTGATGCTGTTCGGGGGCATGCTTGCGATCGCGATCGGGTTTGACCCGATATCAAAGGAGAGGGAGGCCCGGTCGCTCAAGGCCCTCCTCGCCCATCCGGTCTACCGTGACGGGGTCATCAACGGCAAGGCGCCCGGCGGGGTCGCGGCTCTCGCGGTCCCCCTCACCGATGGCCGGGCAGGGTTTGCCGGCCTTCCTGATGTGTGCGATCAGCGGGCCTCTTGCGCCTTGCCGGGAGTGGGGGCGACGCCCTTTCATCGAGATCGCACACGAACCCTCCACACGGCCAACCTTTATGCCGGGGCGATCGAATACGTCACTTGCGGGCGCACAACGCGCCATCGAGCCTCCGGGTGCGCTCCCGAGAGTGGGGGAACGAGAGCCGGGAGGCTCTCATCCGTAAGGGCGAAGAAGTTCGCAGCGTTCGCATCGATCCCCGTGTCCGGGAGATAGTTGGCGGGCCGGGTGATCCTATGGGGCAGGATAAGATTCACACTATTCCAGAACGACCGGTACGAGAGAGGCGTAAGGCCCGGCTCCTGGCACAGGCATGGAAAGTCCATCGCTCCCTGGGCAAAGGACCCTCTGCCGCAGACCTGATCCGTGAGGATCGCGACGCCCGATAGTGTTGTGCCGGATTCGGGTACCATCGCGACCATATTCACCACGGAAGAGTCATCGAGATCGCGGAGAGCCATGATCGCACCACGACTGTAAATGGGTTCGCTATTCCACTCTGGGCTGGCATACCGCCAGATCCGGGCCAGTGTATTGTGCCATCGCATTTTAGAGAATTGGGGTGTGTGCCGGGATGGACACTACGGCCTCCTGCGTGAGACCGTCCCATTGCTCATACCCTTGAGCTCGCGCGAAGGGCGCGAAGTCCGATCCCGGGCACCTGTAACCACGGATCGAGGAGGCAACAAGCATTAGGCGGTTTTCAAGCATTTGCGGTCTGCCGCACCGCCCTACTCCCCTCCAAACCCCCGGTATTTCGCCTGCTCAAGCATCGCATCGAGTATGACGAGCGCCATCATGCACTCCGCGACCGGGACGATCCGCGGCGCAATACAGGGGTCGTGTCTTCCGCCGACGGAGATCTCCCGCTCCGTCCCGGAGATATCGACGGTCCGTTGCACCCGCCGTATCGAGGGCGTCGGTTTCACGGCGAGCCGGACGACGATATCCTGCCCGGTGCTGATCCCGCCGAGGACACCGCCCGCGTGGTTGGATGAAAAT
>Ga0209510_1004854_pt1 | contig 11589 bp, 7 predicted proteins | sample BiotimSIPDNA_FD_185749 | JGI IMG/M metagenome (GOLD analysis project Ga0209510, IMG submission 185749) | Anaerobic biogas reactor microbial communites from Washington, USA - Biogas_R1 time_0 SIP DNA (SPAdes) (version 2) | ecosystem: Engineered > Bioreactor > Anaerobic > Unclassified | place... | reverse complement strand
GATTTCGGAAGCCTTTTCGACTTGGCCTCGCGGGACGGTAAAGCTGAGGCTGGCCCGGTCGGCGTGGCTTCCGTGGCTCTGCACGATCATGTCCACGAACACGGCCCCCGCCGCGATTTCGCGGAACACCTGTGCGGCGATGCCGGGCTGATCGGGCACCCCGCTGATGGTGACGCGCCCCTGCGTCTCGTCCAACGAGATGTCGTCGATGAACAGCTCCTCCATGTTCGCGCCGTGCAGTCGCGAGGCCACGTCGGCGGGATTGGCCTTGGCCGGCGCGGCGGTCAACGGCGTCACGCCGCCGGGCGACGGCCTGTCCAACTCGAACGCGCGATGCACGGCGCGGAGGGCTGTCTGGGCCGCGTCGCGTTCCACCAGCACCGAGATCTTGATCTCGCTGGTGGTGATCATCTGGATGTTCACGTTTTCGGCGGCCAGCGCGGCGAACATCTTCTCCGCCACCCCCGACTGCCGGGCCATGCCCAGCCCGACGACCGAGACCTTGGCCACGTTTTCATCGTGCGCGACCTTGCCGGACCCCAATTCCTGGACGGCTTGCAGGACTGACTCCAGCGTCACCGCCAGTTCGTTCCGCGGCACCGTGAACGAGATGTCCGCCAATCCCTGCTCGCCCACGTTCTGGACGATCATGTCGACGTTGATGTTCTTGGCGGCGATCGGCGAGAAGATTCGTGAACTGACGCCCGGTTCGTCGGGCACGCCCAGGACGGAAACGCGGGCTTCGTCGCGGATGACCGCCGCGCCGCACACGGGGCGATCGGCAAACTCCGGCTGGGCGACGATCAGCGACCCGGGCGAGTCGCTGAAGCTGCTGCGGACATGAATTGCAGTGCTGAACTTCTTGGCAAACTCGATCGACCGATTGTGCATCACGCCCGCGCCCAGGCTGGCCAATTCCAGCATCTCGTCGTAACTGATCCGGTCCACGTGCCGCGCTTCCGGCAGCAGACGCGGATCCGTCGTGTAGACGCCGTCCACATCGGTATAGATCTCGCAGGCTTCGGCGCCGAGCACGGCCGCCAGCGCGACCGCCGTCGTGTCGCTGCCGCCGCGGCCCAGCGTGGTGATGTCGAAATTGTCGTCGATGCCTTGAAAGCCTGCGGCGATGACGATGTGGCCCTCGTTCAAGAGCCGCTGCACGCGTTCGGTCGAAATCGACTTGATCCGCGCCTTGGTGTGCGTGGCATCCGTCTTGATGCCGATCTGGGCGCCGGTCAAACTGACGGCCTTGTGGCCCAGTTTGTGAATGGCCATGGCCATCAAAGCCACACTGATCTGCTCGCCGGTGGACAACAACATGTCCATTTCCCGTGCCGGCGGCCGCTCGCAGACCTTGCCCGCCAACTCGATCAGCTCGTCGGTCGTGTCGCCCATGGCGCTGACGACCATCACCACTTGATTGCCTTGTTGTTGAGTGCGAATCGCCTTGCGGGCGGCCGCCAAAATCTTCTGCGCGTCCGCCACGCTGCTGCCGCCGAATTTCTGTACGATCAGAGGCATAGTCCCAGGAGTTCCGTTGAAAAAGGTAAGGGGTCCGAAAGGGAAGCAACCTACGTCCAAGTCCACGGGGCCGTTTCGGGAGCCCGGCTTTTTTCAGGAGCGGGCATGGCTCGCGACGGCGGCGGACGGCGTTACGTGTTCAAGAAGTATCCCATCAGTTTCCAGCCCTGCTCAAACACAAGCTGCGACCGAGTCGCCGCCGGCTCGTCGTAAGTCGTCGCGCCATCGGGGGCCACTCCCGCGCCCGCCATCGCAAACGGAACAAAGCCGTGACTGTGCGTCTTGGTCCGGATCGGCGTGGGGTGGTCCGGCGTGACCAAGATGCGATAGTCGCCGCAAGCCTGCAGCGCTTTCCAGACCGGCCCGACAATGTGCTGATCGATCGCTTCCAGGGCTCGGATCTTGGCCGCCGCGTCGCCTTCGTGGGAGGCTTCGTCCGGCGCCTCGATGTGGACACAGATGATGTCGGTGTCCGGCAACGCCTCGACGGCGCAGCGTCCTTTGGAGGCGTAGTCCGTATCCAGATACCCAGTGGCGCCGGGCGCTTCGATGCGGTCCCAACCGATGAGGGCCGCCAGGCCGCGCAGCAAATCGACGGCCGTGATCATCTTGCCGGTCTTGGCATGCACGTCGCGAAACGCCGTCAAGTTCGGCCGCTTGCCCAGCCCCCACAGCCAGACATTGGTGGCCGGCAAGCGGCCGGTCTGGCGGCGCGTCTCATTCACGGGATGCTCGGCGAACAGCTCGACGCTGCGGCTCATCAAATCGTTCAACAGGTCGCTGCCGCCGCCGCGCGGATAATCATCGATCACCGATTTGTCCGTCAAGTCGTGGGGCGGCGTGGCCCGCGTGTCGCTCGTAAAGGGCGGCGATTGCCGAGCCCCGCGATAGATCATCAGGTTCCGATAGCTGACGCCAGGCAAGAACTGCACGGGCAGGTCGCCCACCAATTCCGCCTGGACCGATTTCAGCAACTCGGCGGCTTCCGGCGTCGAGATATGGCCGGCGGTGAAGTCCCGCATGACCTGGTTTTCGATCGTGACCAGATTGCAGCGGATCGCCCAGTCGTTCGGCCCCAGTTCGATGCCTTGGGCCGCCGCTTCGATCGGCGCTCGGCCGGTGAAGACGGCAGTCGGATCGTAGCCCAGCAGACTCATGTTGGCCACCTCCGAGCCCGGCGGCAGATGCGCCGGCACGTGGCTCGCCCGGCCAATGGCCCCGGCGGCAACGATTGCATCCATCGCCGGGGTGCAAGCCGCCTGGAGAGGCGTCTTGCCATCAAGCGACGCTTGCGGCTCGTCCGCACAGCCATCGGGAATGATGATCGCGTACTTCATCCGTCAGCGTCCGTACCTTGGGGGGCAGGTGGTGGTCATTTTCGCTAATCCGCTCATCTTGAAAGCGGTACAGTTTGATCGAAAACTGCCTGAACGTCTATCCCGTAGTTGCATAAATCCTGCAGCTGAAACCGCGGCCGTAGGGGCAGTTGTTGGACGAGGCCGGGCAAAGGCCGCTGGGGGGCGGAGGCAATCTGTTGCCGGAACCCGTTTCGCACCGTTCGAGGAATCACGGTCTGTTTTCTCGGTGGCCACTTGTTTCTCGGACGCTGCTAACGTTCGGTCGGAAGGCCGGTCTTGGTGCCTTGTTGTTGCGCCCGGCGTTGCCGCCACGCTGCTAGCTGGGACAAACGCCAGCCTGTCAACGGTTTGCGGCCACAGAATGCCTTGAGCTTCGCAACGCGATCCTCTCGCGGGGCTTGCCTTGTTTCGGTTCGGCGCAACAATTCCTTTGCCGTGCCCACCCCAGATCGGCTCTCGGCGCGGTTCGCGTGCGTTTGCAGTCCGTTCGGAACAAGGAGCATCGAGGATGAACAGGGTTGCCAGATTGATGGGCTTGGTGACGGTCATGATCGGCCTGCCAACGGCTTGCGCGGATCAGGGTCTGGTGCAGTTGCACGCCGTGGGACCGGCAGCCGGTGTTCCGACCGTGATGTACAACGCTGACGGCTCCGCCCCCTTGTGCCTCCCGCCGCCTCCGTCAGCCTGGCACACGCCGGTGGTTGCTGCGCCCGCGGGGCCGGTGGTTGCAGCGCCGGCCGCGCCCGTCATTACCTACCGGCCGCTGCTTCCCGTGATTCCGGCGCCCGGTCAGTACTATCTGGGGCGCGGAGTTCTTGGCCAGCCCAAGCTGTACGTACCGAATCAGCCGGTCCGGAACTTCGTGCGATATCTGAGCCCCTGACCACGCCGGGGGGCATCGCCGGATCTGACGGCGGTCGCGCTGTGGGCGTGGCATCGATGACCAGATCGAGGCAAGGACAAGACCAGATGCCGATGCGATCGTTGCCGGGCACGAAGATTTCCTGCTGCATCTCGATCGTGGTCAACGTGTCAATCAGGATTTTGGTCGGTGCGGGCAAGCGGTCGATGCGGGGCAGTTGGTCAATGCGGATCGGCTGTGACAGGGGCAAGCCCGCGTGGCGAAAAGCCAGTTCGATCATCTCCGAGCAGTAGTAGTGGTCGTTGTCCAGCCTGAGTTCCGTGTCGAACTTGCCGCTGTGGACGCTGATTTGGCGGCAATACTCGATGGCTGCCGGTACGCAACCGCGGTACTGAGGCTGCAATCGCTTGACGGCCAGCAGGGAGATATTTCGGTCGGTGGCGAACTTGCCAAAAGGAACCCGGCGCGGGCCACCGACCACCACGTCGTACACAAAGAGACCGTCGCTCTCCTGCGAGGCCAAGCCAACGTGAGAAAAGCGACTGTCGGCAAGGTCCGTGCACAGCTGCGAGAAATTCACCAACCCGAAAAGGATGCGGCTGTCGCCGCGCACAAACAGCAGATCGCCGCTTTCCAGATGCCTTGCCGCCCAGTTCTCCCAGGCAACTTCCTCCGCGCGGTGAGCCCACGGCAGAAGCGAAAGTGGATCGAGGTGCGGCCCGGCAGCCAGCGGGGCGGATCGACATCCTGCCAGCGCTGCCAGCAACAGAAGCGAGCAGAGCCAAGAGATCCCGCGAACAGTCATGCGTGGGGCCACCGTGCCAGCATCGACATGAAAACTCCTGCCTGGAACAGTAGCAAAAAATCCCCTGCCCCGGAACGGCGATCCTGGCATCGGATGACGTTTCGAAGCCCGACCTGGCCGGAAAGGCCGGGGTGCTGACCAACGCACCGAGTGGGGAGTGGCGAAAAGCGGACAAGACCCTTCCAGCGGAGCAGGCTGCGGGCCGTTCCGGCGAAAGGGTCTTGTCGGTTTCTGCAGAAGGCGATTCAGCTCCCATCGTCGTCATCCAGGGCCAAGGGAATGGCGATCGCCGCTGCCACGATCGCGCCGAGGACCCACGGATTGGAGAGGCAAGAGATCACGCCGCTACCGCAACCATCGGCACCGCGGATCAGCGTGTTTCCATTGACCACCAAAGCGTCCGGTTGGGCGGCCGGCGGGGCCGTTCGCGGCGCCCACAGCCGGCAGACCGTGACGCCCTTGGCCGTGGCGACCTGATACACGCCAGCCTTGACGCCGGCCATTGCGAAACGGCCGTCTTTGTCGGTCAACGCCGTGGCGACCGCTCGCTCCCGGTCCATCACCGCGACGGGCGTAGCTGCGACCGGAATGCCTTCGGTGTCCAGGACCTGCCCTGTCAGGACTCCGCCGTCCCGCAGGGCGACGTCCCGAATCGCCGCCGAACTGGGATTGCTCAGGGGACCTGACGAGGCAGCATACGCGAACTGGGGAAGCAGCATGCTGACTGACGCCGTAGCGACGAGCAATCCTCGAAGTCGTTTCGTCCACTCCATATCCATATTCCTTTGGTTTGAGCCACTCCTTCAGCCGCCTCGCTCGGACGTCCAGTCACGCCGGCTGATCTGCGAATTGCCGCCGTTCGGTCTCGACCCCCGAAACGCCGCCATCGCCCACTGCCTAATCAAATCGGTGGCAGGTCCAATTGACTTCAGCGAAACAGACAAAAAAGCCGGAAGAATCCGCACCGGCGGCAGAATCCGGTTAGCCAGCACAACTCGATCTTTCAGGCCGCCGTTCGGCGATTTTAGAGCCAGTCGGTCACTCGATCGGGCAGATTCCCTGCGGCATCCCACGGCAGCGGGGACGGCGACGAGAGAATCTCCAAGTCAGGCCGTCGGCGGGCCTCCGCCAGATACGCCGCAGAACAGGCTAATTCGGCGACCTGCAACGTGTTGCGAATCCACAGCAGCTTTGCGTCGCGCGGCTCGGTGAGGCCGATCAGCGGCAGCACGGCATCCAGGATTTCGTGGTCCGTTTCGTAGTCCAGCGGCGTCATTGCGGCGCATACGTCGCCGCCCGTACAGCTGTTGATCCGCGTCACATTCACGTCCCGCTCTCGAAGTACGCGACTGCGGCAGAATTCGGCCAGCCCCAACCCAGTCGCGTTGCCATGCGTCTTGGCGGTCAGACCGCGCACGGCAATGTAGCGGATTGCCGGTTTCTCGGTCGGCCCCGGTTCGTGGTACCCAAACTTGCGCCCCACGACGTTGGTGTCCATGCCCGTGCCGCTGACGTCCTTGCCCAATTCGTCGATGAGCAAGAGGTCGGCGCTGTCGAACGGCAGGCGAGGCAGCCACCGCTTGGCCAGCACAAGCAGTTCCTTCTCGCGCGATTCAAATTCCTCCGGCCGAACGGCGGCGATGAGGGCCGTTTCGTCGTAGCTGTTTTCGACTATGGCCACCCCCGCCACGATGCGGCAACGGCTCAACACCTCGCGAGCGACACTCCGGATGATTTGCGCGAAGCTGTAGTCCATGATGGCGCGATGGTAGATCTTGGCCCCGTGGTGCTTGCCCAGGCCGATCAGCATCATTTTCAGCAGACCGCTTTCCACATCTCCGGCGAAGGAAGTGTGGGGCTTCACGCGTCCACAGACCACGACGTGATCTGCCTCAGCCGCGAAGCGATCGAAATGAACCGGAAATCCTTCACGGGCCTGGCACACGACGACGGTGTCCATGCTCGAACGGATCGGACAACCGCAGTACTCCTCGGTAACCCCGTACTCTTCAATCAGCTTCCGCTGGCCGTCGGCCGTGCCGCCGGCATGGCTGCCCATGGCTGGCACGATGAACGGTCGGGCTCCCAACTTCCGCAAATGGTCCACGATCGCCTTGACGATCGCAGGCAGGTTGGCGATCCCGCGGCTGCCCGCCGTGATGGCCACGGAGTGCCCCGGCCAGATCTTCTCTCCCAAGGACAGCTGGGCTAGTCGGACGTCGACCTCGGCAGCCACTTCGGCCACGCGTGGCCGTTCAAAGGACTGCCGCAGGCGGAAGATCTGCGGGTATTCGGGCATTGCTAGCAACCTCGGCGCGGCAGCGGCGCAATAAGTCGATCTAGGACCGGAAAGCGATTCTGCCTAAAATTCTGTCCCGGCCCAGGTTTCCTTTCGATCCAATCATCGACGGCGGCTCTTTCTGGCGAGGACGAAAATGAAGGCAAAACGACGCAGAAACACGGAACCTTACGAATCACAATCGCCCCGTCTTCGCCGACTGCGGCGCTGGCTGATCGGCCTTCCCTTGCTGGCGGTGGGAACGATCGTGCTCCTGTGGTCCGTGCCTGTCATTGTGGCCAAGACCAGCCTGCGGCAGTCGATTGTATCGGCCGCCTTGTCGGATTTCGAGGGGAGCGTGACGATCGGCTCGGCCTCCCTGGGCTGGCTGTCGCCGCTGCTGGCGCACGACATCGAAGCCCGTGACGGGCGCGGTCAGCCGTTGGGGCATGTCAAATCGCTGCGGAGCGAGAAATCACTGCTGGGACTGCTGTCCGACCCGTCCCAGCCCGGCGTGTTCCGCGTGGAAGAGCCGAAGGTGCAGTTGGTCTTGCGTCCCGACGGGAGCAACTGGGAGGACGCTCTGGCCAAGCTGCTCTCCGAGCCCTCGCAGGGCGCGGCGGTGCAGAAGTTCACGGTCCAGATCGAAGGCGGCACGCTCGAAGTCCGCGACGCGGCTTCCGAGACTCCATGGCAATGGGACGATTTGCGGCTTGCCATGCAGTGGGACGACGCGGCACCCCTGCCGATCAAAGTCCGAGCTGCCGGTTTGATCGGCGGCGGCGGCAGGCAGTCGGGACCGGTGTCGGTGGACTGGGCCTGGAAACCGGGAGATACGGACGCCACGTACTATGGCAACGGGCAACTCACACTCCGCGGCCAGTCACTCCCCCTGGCCGCCTTCTCTTCCCTGGCCCAGCGTTTCCTCGGCGATATCCAGGCTCAAGGGACGGCGGACTGCGATGCGTTGTGGCAGTGGACAGACGGCGGCCAGCGGCAACGGATGCAAATCGACCGGCTGGAAACGGGGCCCCTGGTCGTGCGCGCCCCGGCGTGGCTCGGCTCCGATGTCTTGCGAACCGATTATCTGCGCGGCAGCGCTCAATTGGAGTCCGCCGGGACCGCCTGGAATGTCGAAAGACTGACGGTGGATTCCGAATTCGCCCGCCTCTCGGCGCAAGGCGTGCTGCAGGCCAACGACATCACGTCGATGGCGGACTGGGCCCAATTCGTCAGCCAGGTGCCGGACGTGGATCTCAAGTTGGAAGGCCGCGTCGATGTGGCCAAGCTGGCCGGAATGCTGCCGACGACGTTGAACCTGCGCGAGACGACGCAGGTCAAGTCGGGGCTGTTGAACTTGTCGCTGGAGAGCAAAGCCGGCAATCCGCCACGCTTGGCGGCGCGACTGGAAGCGACGGACCTGGCGGCAATCGAAAACGGACAGGAATTCACGTGGGAAAAGCCGATCCTGGTGACCGCCAACTTGCGCCGCTCGCCGGACGGCCCGGTGATCGACGAACTGATCTGCCGGTCCAGCTTCCTGGATGTTTCGGCCAAGGGCACGTTGAGCCAAGGGACCGCCGCCGTCCGCGGCGATCTGCACCAGTTGGCTACCGATGCCGGCCGGTTCATCGACTTGACCGGCTACCAGATGGCCGGCCGCGTCGACGGCAACGTCCGCTGGCAACATCCCCAGACCGATCAGGTGGCTGCCGACGGCCGGTTGAAGCTGAACGATTTTGAATTGAGTTCCAGCGGCCAGCCGCCATGGCGAGAGAAAGAGTTGACCGTGGATCTGGCCGCCACCGCAGAGCTGACGAGCGGCCGGATCAACCGCGTCCTATCCGCTTCGCTGCGGGTGCATTCGGGGAGCGACGAGCTGAGGACCGACCTGCTGCAGCCGGTCGTCGCCGTCGGCGATGCCGAGCCGTGGCCGTTGAGACTGAAAGCGCGCGGAAACCTTGCGACGTGGCTGCCGCGTTTGTCACCCTTTGTTCCGGTGGGCGACCGCCAACTGGGAGGCGTGCTGAATCTGGACGCGACGGCCCGCGTGTCGGCCCAGAGTCTTACCGCCGAGGCCGTCAAGCTGCAGATCGACCAATTCCAGTCGCGCGAGTGGGATCTGGCCATCGACGAGCCGACGATCCGAGTGGATGCCAAGGCGTCGTGGGACGCCGCACAGGGCCGCGTGACGGCGCAGGACGTCACGATGACCAGTTCGACCGTCGCCTTTCGGGCTCAACAGGTTGTCCTGCAAATGCCCACCGCAGGTCCTGCCGTCAGTGGCAAGCTGAGCTACCGCGCGGACTTGGGCCGGATCGGGCAATGGCTGCAGAAGCCGGGACAGGCGGCCGACCAGCAGTTGAGCGGTTCCGTCACCGGAACGTTGGAAGCGAACCACGAAGCCGGGATGACACAGGTCAGCTGGACCAGCGATGCCGAAAACATGGTCTTCGCTACCCGCAAGGTCAACCGATCGTCTGCCGGTCCCACGTTAGCCGCCGCGTCGAGCGTCTGGGAGGAACTGTGGCGAGAACCGAGCGTAAAGTTAATCAGCCGCGAGCGTTACGACCATCAGCGTGATGTCTTGGAGGTCCAGGAATTGTCCGCGACGGCCAGCGTGTTTCGGCTGGTTGCCGCGGGACGGATCGAGGAGTTCCGGGGCCGACAACTGGCCGAATTGAGTGGCGAAGTCGACTACGATTGGACTGATGTGAGCAAGAAGCTGAGCGGGTTTCTGGGGAAGGACGTCCAAATCACGGGCCAAGACAAAGGCCGCTTTGCGCTGCGGGGACCGTTGCGCGAGTCGGCTGCGAAAGTGGGAGGAGCTCCGCTGACTGGCGACTCGGCGACAGGCTCCTTCTCGCAACCGCCGAGGGCCGAGTTCCGACTCGTCGCGGCCACCGGAACCTCCGCGGCGAGCGGCGTCCTGGTTCCGCCTGCGCTGGCCGGCAGCGGGCGCTTGGGTTGGGAGTCGGGCAGCTTGTACGGATTGCTGCTCGGCAAAGGCGAGTTAAAAGCCGCCTTGGAGCAGGGCGTCCTGCGATTCGCTCCGTTGCAGGTTCCCGTCAGCGAAGGCCGTTTCCAGGCCGTCTCGCGGATCGAATTGAACGCCGCACCGATGCGGCTGTTGGTAGATCAGGGACAGTTGGTCGACAACGTCCGCATCTCGCCGGAACTGTGCCATACCTGGCTGAAGTACGTCGCCCCGCTGTTGGCCGACGCCACCCGCGCCGAAGGCCGGTTTTCGGTGATGCTGGACGGTGCCAAGGTGCCGCTGACCGACACCGCCAAGAGCGACGTGCACGGCCAGCTGACAATCCATTCCGCGCAGGTCGGTCCAGGTCCGTTGGCCCAGGAATTCCTTACGCTTTCTCAACAGGTCAAGACGATCCTGGACAACCGCCCCGCGTCCGCGAGCCAAAACGCCCTGGCAAACTGGCTGATGATTCCGGAACAGACCGTCCGTGTAGACGTGCAGGACGGCCGCGTGCACCATCAGGGGTTGACCATGACCTCGGGCGACGTGCTGATTCGCACCAGCGGTTCCGTGGGCTTGGACGAGTCCTTGGCAATCATGGCCGAAGTGCCCATTCGGGACGAATGGGTAAGCAACAAGAAGTACCTCTCGTCGCTGCGCGGCACCACCATCCAGATCCCGCTGCAAGGTACGTTGTCGAAACCGCGTCTGGACAATCGCATGTTGCGGGAACTCAGCACCCGCATGATCGGCGGTGCGGCGCGCGGAGTCCTGCAAGACGAAGTCAACCGCGGCCTGCAGCGACTGTTCGGCCCGGCGACGCAGGGTGGCGGCAGCGGGACCGGCGGAGCGCCGTAAGCTAAGCATCCACGCGCAAGTGGTGGGACGCCTGGCCGGCGCAGCGGCCCGGCGCTGAACGCAAAAACAACACAAGCCGGCCCCGCCGTGGCGGAACGCCGGCTCGTCGAAGATGGTCGTTTGCCGATCCGCTGCTTATTCCACGGCCGGGACGCTGCGGGCTTGGATGGCCAACCGGACCTGCGCCGCGACGGCGTATCCGGTGAACAACGCGACGGCAAAGAACATGTCCCCGCACAGCGTGTAACGGAAAAAGGGGATGGCCATCGCGTAGCACTGCATCAGGCCCGAAAGCGAGTGCTCGTACATGCTGAACCATAGCCACGACCCGAAGTTGGTCGCCAGGAAGAACAGGACCGACGACGCCAGGCTGCAACCGATCAGGCCTGTTGCGGCCAGCGACGCCGATCGCAGACCGGCTTGGTCCAGATTCAGATGCCGCCGAAGCAAGGAACGAAACGCGACCGGAAGGGCCAACATGCCATAGACCACCGCCATCATCCGCCAGTCATAGCCGCCGATCGCCAAGTCGCTGATCGTCATGATGCTCAACGGCAGGCACAACGCCAGAAACCACGACCGGAAGAAATAGCCGGCAAACAGGGCCACCGCCGCCACCGGCGCAAAGTTGGGCAGGTCCTGCAGACCGATCCGCACCAAGGCGCCAACCAACACCAACACCACGAACAGCACGCCTTCCACATAGTTTTGTCGCTTCACCTGAGTCTTCTCCCTGGTCGAGGTTGATGTTACGCGATTGAGCCGCGTTAGCATATCAGAACCGCCAGCCGGTTGGTACTACCGAACCGAGTCTGTCAAAAAATTTCTATCCGCCGGCAAGCCGTCGGCTCTCACTTGTACCGGGTGAACTGCCACCGCACGCGGTCGCTCGCTTTCACTTCGGTCACGGCGAAACCCCGCTGGCCC
>Ga0209510_1004852_pt1:10000-11593 | contig 11593 bp, 11 predicted proteins | sample BiotimSIPDNA_FD_185749 | JGI IMG/M metagenome (GOLD analysis project Ga0209510, IMG submission 185749) | Anaerobic biogas reactor microbial communites from Washington, USA - Biogas_R1 time_0 SIP DNA (SPAdes) (version 2) | ecosystem: Engineered > Bioreactor > Anaerobic > Unclassified... | reverse complement strand
AAGCTTACTGATATCATTTCTGTATTTAAGATAATGAAGTAATTTGCCAAGGTCGGTATATTCTGTCTCAACTATAGGATAACCATATACATTATCTTCCATGTATCTTTTGGTTGTAGTATGAATATCTAAAGCATAACCTTCATCCCATGGACCATTAAGTTTTATCGGATTAATTGTCAAAATATTTTCTCCTTATCGACATATCTTATTATATGTCATAATCTTCTTGGTTACAATATTTAGCAGATTTATAGAGAATTTGTTTTTATGCATAACTGATTAAATTTATATAACAAAAAAAGCAGGCATCTTTAAATGTCTGCTTTTGGCTCCCCCTGTTGGACTCGAACCAACGACCCTGCGGTTAACAGCCGCATGCTCTACCAGCTGAGCTAAGGAGGAATATTGTTGGTTTTTGAAAAGGTATGTCCGGCAGCGCCCTATTTTCCCGGGCCGTCACCAGCCAAGTATCTTCGGCGCATGCGAGCTTAACTTCCGTGTTCGGGATGGGTACGGGTGTATCCTCGCCGCCATAGCCGCCGGACATGCTCTCAAAACCGCATAATGGAAAGCCATAAAACCAACCTTGCATTCATTCGTCAATCAATGAAGCTCTCCCTGTCAGAAAGCGTTGCCGCTTCTCTTTAGGTCAAGCCCTCGGCCTATTAGTACCGGTCAGCTGAACGCGTCGCCGCGCTTACACTCCCGGCCTATCAACCATGTAGTCTACATGGGGCCTTACTCCATTAATGGATGGGATATCTAATCTTGAGGATGGCTTCGCGCTTAGATGCCTTCAGCGCTTATCCAGAAGGCTCTTGGCTACCCAGCTATGCCACTGGCGTGACAACTGGTGCACCATTGGAGCCCCCATCCCGGTCCTCTCGTACTAGGGACAGACCCTCTCAAATATCCTACGCCCACGACAGATAGGGACCGAACTGTCTCACGACGTTCTGAACCCAGCTCGCGTACCACTTTAATCGGCGAACAGCCGAACCCTTGGAAGCTTCTCCACCTCCAGGATGTGATGAGCCGACATCGAGGTGCCAAACTTCCCCGTCGCTGTGAACGCTTGGGGGAAATCAGCCTGTTATCCCCAGGGTAACTTTTATCCGTTGAGCGACGGCAATTCCACTCTCATACCGCCGGATCACTAAGTCCTACTTTCGTACCTGATCGACCTGTTTGTCTTTCAGTCAAGCTGCCTTATGCCTTTATACTCTGCGCACGATTTCCTTCCGTGCTGAGGCAACCTTCGAACGCCTCCGTTACTCTTTTGGAGGCGACCGCCCCAGTCAAACTGCCCGCCTGACAGTGTCCCAAGACCGGTTCACGGTCTCTGGTTAGAATCCCAGCATTCCCAGGGTGGTATCCCAACGCCGGCTCCGCGCATGCTGGCGCACACGCATCGACGCCTCCCACCTATCCTGTACAAGAAATGCCAGAACCCAATATCAGGCTGCAGTAAAGCTCCATGGGGTCTTTCCGTCTAGTCGCGGGTAACTCGCATCTTCACGAGTACTACAATTTCACCGGATGCATTGTTGAGACAGCGCCCAAATCATTACGCCATTCGTGCGGGTCAGA
>Ga0209510_1004852_pt1:0-5000 | contig 11593 bp, 11 predicted proteins | sample BiotimSIPDNA_FD_185749 | JGI IMG/M metagenome (GOLD analysis project Ga0209510, IMG submission 185749) | Anaerobic biogas reactor microbial communites from Washington, USA - Biogas_R1 time_0 SIP DNA (SPAdes) (version 2) | ecosystem: Engineered > Bioreactor > Anaerobic > Unclassified... | reverse complement strand
AATTTACAACATCCTGCTTTGTTTCAGCTTTGAAAATCATATCTCTAAGTTTAGCGCTGTTATGCAGGCCTTTAAAATACCAAGCACCGTGCTTACGCATTTCCATTATACCCTTCTTTTCCCCATTGTATTCTATCTGAAGATCCATATGATGCTTAAATACTTTTATTCTCTGTTCTGTTGTTGGAATTATGTTTGAAAATATCCAGGGATTACCTAAGCTTCCTCTTGCTATCATAACATCAAAACAACCTGTCTTTTTTCTAATATCTTCTATATCTTTATGAGTAAACACATCTCCATTTGCTATAACAGGTATGCTAACTGCTTCTTTTAAACTAATAATATGGGTCCAGTCAGCTTCACCCGAATAAAACATATCCCGGGTTCTTGGATGCAAAGTGATGCATGAAGCTCCCGCAGATTCCATCGCTTTACCAAATTCAACATAATTTAGATTATGCTTTTCAAATCCTGAACGGAATTTTACGCTTATAGGAACTGATGCCGCATCAACAACTGCTTTGGTTAATTTATAAGCCTTCTTAATATCCTTCATAAGGGCACTGCCTTCATGGTTCTTTACTACTTTTGAGACAGGGCATCCCATGTTTATATCTATCAACACAGGATTTAAAGAGGATATGTATTGTGCTGCATACTGCATAGGTTCAATTTCAGACCCGAATATCTGAACCGCAAATGGTTCAGAAGGATTGGTTTTGCTTAATAGTTTCTTAGTTTTTTGGTCGTCGTAGAATAAACCTTTTGCGCTAATCATTTCCGAGTAAGTCAGCACAGCACCATGTTCAATACATATTGTTCGAAATGGCGCGTCAGTTATTCCTGCCATTGGAGCTAAAAAAAGCCCCTTTATCTCTTTACCTTGTATAATCAAAAGGTTTTATCCTTTCATATATTATTACTATATATTATATACTAAAACTCTTCTTTATCAGATTTCGTTTCGCAATACGCGCATCTGTAAATCCTATTTTCCCTATCAGTTAGATTGAAAACCTGGTCTATCTCCTGTTCAATTGAGGTAATACATCTTGGATTCTTACACTTAATTACATTTACAAGTTTAGCTGGCAGCTCCAGATGCTTTTTCTCTGATATCTTTCCATCTCGTATTATGTTTACAGTAATATTAGGATCTATATATCCAAGCACATCCAGATTTATATCAATTATAGAATCTATTTTAATAACATCCTTAATACCATACTTCTTGCTCCTGCAATTTCTTATAACTGCCACTGAACATTTCAACTCTTCCAAATTGAGGTATTTATATATCCTCATACTGTTACCTGATTTAATATGATCTAGAACTATTCCATTAACTATGCTGTCTATCTTCATGTCATCCTCCACTATACTAAAATATCCAGAAGCATTAATATTAGCGCCATGCGTATATATTTTCCGTTCTGTACCTGTTTGAAATAACATGCCCTGGGGTCATCATCAACCTTAACTGAAATCTCATTCACTCTCGGAAGAGGATGCATTATACTTAAATCCTTTTTTGCTTTTGCTAGCTTATCTATTGTTAATATGTAGCTGTCTTTCAATCTAATATAGTCTGCTTCATTAAAGAATCTCTCCCTTTGGACTCTGGTCATATATAGAATATCCAGTGAAGGCATATACTCATCCATCTTGTTTGTTTCTATATATTTTATATTATTTTTATCCAGTATATTAGCCTTCACATAATCTGGTATTACTAGTTCCTTTGGTGATATGAATACATACTCAATTCCATCATATCTTGAAAGGGCGTTTATTAAGGAGTGAACAGTTCTACCGAATTTAAGATCTCCACAGAAACCCACAGTCATATTTGAAAGTCTTCCTTTTTCCCTATGAATAGTTAGAAGATCTGCAAGTGTCTGAGTCGGATGACTATGGCCTCCGTCTCCAGCATTTATTATAGGGACTGAAGTTCTTCTTGAAGCAGCAAGCGGAGCGCCTTCTTTGGGATGTCTCATTGCGATTATATCTGCATAAAAACTTACTGTTTGTACTGTATCTGTAACGCTTTCTCCTTTTGAAGATGAAGAGCTGTCAGAAGTGGAAAACCCTATAACGCTTCCACCCAATTCCACCATTGCCGCTTCAAAGCTCAGCCTTGTTCTTGTACTCGGTTCGAAGAAAAGTGTAGCCAGTTTTTTTCTTTTACAGATATCCTGATATTTTTCAGGATTAACTATTATATCGTTTGCAGTGTTTATAAGGTCATCAATCTGTGATGTCGTAAGGTCATTTATATCCATCAGATGTTTCATTGTGGTCTCCTTATGCCTCTATCCATCCTTCATCAGAAGGATTATCCCGAAATGTTAATAATTTATTTTTGTCATTCTGCTTTATATATCCTTTTTCGTATGCTACCTCAATAATCGTATCAAAATCAGTCAGCGAAATATTCTGTACATTCGCCTCTTTTAGTCTTTGTATACCTTTTGCCATCCCATAAGTGAATATACTTGCTATTCCAAGCACTTGAGCTTCTTCTTCTCTTAATGCCTCAACAGTATCTATAACACTTCCAGCTGTAGATATGAGATCTTCAATTACCACAGTCTTCTGACCGGGTAAAAGTCTTCCTTCAATACGGTTTCCTCTTCCATGGTCTTTTGCAGAAGAACGTACATAACCCATGGGAAGTCCCAGTATATGTGCAGTAATAGCAGCATGAGCTATTCCCGCTGTGCTTGTTCCCATTATCACCTCGCATTGAGGATAGTTTTTTATTATAAGTTCTGCAAGGCCTTTTTCTATATCAGCCCTTACCAAATGGTCAGATAATGTAATTCTGTTATCACAGTAAATCGGGCTTTTAATTCCGCTTGCCCAGACAAAAGGTTTGTCAGGACTTAAAAATACTGCTTGTATATTAAGTAAATGCTCAGCTATCTTTCTTTTCATTGGGTTTCCTTTCCGTAAACAAATTCTTCTATGCACCTTCTGTATACCCCTACAGGGTCATCAGATTGCGTTATCGGTCTTCCGACCACTATGAAGTCACATCCAATCTTTGAGGCTTGATATGGGGTCGTGATGCGAGACTGGTCATCTTGTCTGCTGTGTTTAAATCTTATTCCCGGAGTTACAGTAACAAATGATTTCCCGCATGCATTCTTTACTTTTTCAGCTTCCAATGGTGAACAAACCACACCATCTATTCCGGCTGTCACTGCAAGCTTTGCATAATGCATAACTGTATTATCCATTGAGCTGTTGATCATTAATTGCTCATGAAGCTCCGATTCATTTGTTGATGTTAGCTGAGTGACTCCAATTAGAAGAGGTCGGGTTCCATCTTCTCTTGTAAGTCCCTTTAATGCTGCCTGCATCATTTTCACAGTACCGGATGTATGAAGATTTACCATATCAACATCCAATAGTGACAAGCTTCTCATAGCTCTTTCAACTGTATTTGGTATATCATGAAGCTTCAGGTCTAAAAATATCTTATGTCCTTTTTCCTTAATATCTCTTACTATATCCGGACCTTCTGCATAAAAAAGTTCCATTCCAATTTTTACAAAAGGTTTTTCCTGCCCAAACAAGTTCAGAAAATCCATTACATCCTTCTTTGACGGAAAATCACATGCAATTATTACATCTTTTTTCATTAATGCGCCCCTCCTATAATTTCATTTATATCCTTAACTTTAAGTCTATTAAGTCTTTCAGGTAAGTCTTCAATAATTGTCTTACATATACATGGATCAATTAAATTCATTGAACCTATCTGCACAGCTGTTGCTCCTGCCATCATCATCTCTATTACATCATCAGTGCTGCTTATACCGCCTATACCGATTATTGGTATTTTAACAGCCTTATATATCTGATAAACCATACGAAGAGCTACAGGAAAGACTGCAGGTCCTGACAATCCTCCAGTTATATTAGCTAACACAGGCTTTCTGCTTTTAATATCAATTCTCATGCCTAACAGGGTATTAATAGCGCATATACCTGCTGCTCCTGCTTCTTCGCATGCTTTTGCTATTGATACTATATCAGTCACATTAGGAGATAATTTAATATATACAGGTTTGTCAGCAGCCTTCACAACTGCTTTTGTCACTTTAGCAGCCATATCAGCATTTGTTCCAAAACTCATACCTCCCTCATGCACATTGGGACAGCTTATATTTACCTCGATTAGCCCTATATTATCGATACCTCTTAAGCTTTTCGCGCAATATTCATATTCTTCAATTGAGAAGCCTGATATATTGGCTATTACGGGTTTGGAATAGTATGATGAAATTTCCTTTAGAACCTGTCTCACAACATGCAAAATTCCTGGATTCTGTAATCCTACGCTGTTAAGCATACCGCAACTGCTTTCAGCAATCCTTGGGGTATCATTTCCGAATCTGGCTTCTTTTGTTGTCCCTTTTGTACAGAATGAACCCAAGATGTTAATATCGTAATACTTTATGAATTCTTTTCCGAATCCAAAGCATCCGCTTGCAGGTATTATGGGGTTTGATAACTCTAATCCGCTTAAGTTTACTTTCAAATTTACCATATTATCTCCTCTTTGAATAAGACCGGACCATCTTTGCATATCCTTTTGTATCCATACTTAGTCTTGCATGTACACCCCATGCAAGCGCCGAATCCGCAACCCATCCTTTCTTCAAAAGAAAACTGTCCAGATTTTGAACTGTTCTCATAAACAGCTTTTAGCATAGGTTCAGGACCACAGGTGAATATATAGTCATAATCAATCATACTTATAACATCTGTTACAAAGCCTTTATATCCATAACTTCCATCTACACAACAGACATATACCTTACAGCCAATGTCTGCAAATTCTTTTTCATAGAAAACATCATTCTTCTTGTTAAATCCAAGAATTACATTTGGAATCTTGCCTTTTTTAATAAGTGTCTTAGCAAGATAATACAAAGGCGGCACACCGCATCCTCCACCTATCAAAAGAGGCTTTAAGGTAAATACTT
>Ga0209510_1004847_pt1 | contig 11599 bp, 12 predicted proteins | sample BiotimSIPDNA_FD_185749 | JGI IMG/M metagenome (GOLD analysis project Ga0209510, IMG submission 185749) | Anaerobic biogas reactor microbial communites from Washington, USA - Biogas_R1 time_0 SIP DNA (SPAdes) (version 2) | ecosystem: Engineered > Bioreactor > Anaerobic > Unclassified | place... | reverse complement strand
CACCCAGGTCGCAAGCTCCCTATCCGCCACATCCTCCAGCCAGCCATCGGCAGAGATTCCGTCCGCTTCCTGGGCTCCGCCGCTTTCACCGCCTGTCGCTTCAGCCGCCCACCGGGTCGGCTCGCCAAACAACACCTCCGGACGGACCGCCTTCGGCCCACCGGCACAACCAGCATTGAACAAAAGAGAGGCACAGACCACCGGAAAAACCCAAGTCTGAATCGCCCATGGAACAAAGCCAGTGGCTCCCCTTTCCGGATTTGCTGATCTGCTGAAGTGCCTTCTCATAGAAACGCCCATAAAGAATCCCGAATCTACCATGTTTCGTGCCACGAATGCGCCTTACATCCGCCAATCCCCCATCTCCCTCATAAAAAACGTGTTATATTTCGACCCTACTTAAACCGATCCCAAATGAACCCACGAAATCCCGTGGCCGCATTCGCCAGCAGTCAGGATATTCAAAGCAACATTGGCATTTTTCACCACCCGGGAATACCGTCACAGAACACGACCCTCACGATACTACCCGCCTTGTATTTTGAACAACAGAAGAGGGTCTGATGCAAATTCTTACCTATTCTTAAAAAGCCAACCTGACCGCTTCCTCCTGGGCATCCCGATCTTCCGGGATAGCGATGGATTGCTTGGACACCGAGAAATCGCCAGCCTTGCGGTTCGCGTTTTTTACAAACCGCAAACGATCCATCAACCCGGGAAAAGGCAGGCCGAGGCCCCGCAACATAGCCTTGTAGCACTTCCATTGCTTGAGCTCGCTCAAATCAATGCGCACGACCTTGGACCCGGATGCCAACGCCATCTTCTCGTAAACCGCGGAACGCCGCTGTATCTCAAGGCAATACCAGTAACAAAGCTGGTAATCCGTCCATGACTTCCACGCAGGCACAGGATGCACAGATGGATCCTCCGGACTCAGGTAGAAAGTCAATGCCTTCTCCGTTCGCCCGGGTATAGTCCCGAGCTGATACAAACTGGCGGAGATATCCCGAATGCTGCGCGTCAGTATCACCAGATCCGGAGTCAAACCCCACTCATGCATGGGTTCAAAGAACCCTTTGCAAAACAGATGACTGGCCTCGAAGTAGGCAGGCTCCTTCGAAGCCGCGATGAAAGGCAGCTTCTGCTCCAGAAGAAACCGCTCGGCTACTGATCGATCGGTCTGCGCCGCCCTTAGATAATGGTGAAAACTGTGCTCCTTCTCCTCGTGAAAAACCGTGAGGCGCGGAACATACCCCATTACCCGGGCAAGGAAATGAGAACCACTCCGGCCGGAGGTCACCGTGAAGATCAGGTGTTTGGACCGGATAGCGGTCAAGAGCTGTGAATCGGGTTTCATGTCTGAAAAAAAGATTTTGTGGATATGGTGCAGCGAGGACCCCGGATGTAGGCGTCCTGTTTTGTCCGCGATTCAGGTTCCCGTCCAAGCATACAACCCAGATGATAGCGGAGGCGGCCAACCATTCCCCATGCGTTTTTCTCCGCAATGTTCGGGCGGGCAACCTGTCCTTTCTGCTGGATTGAACTGCGTGGAACGAAGACCATATGAAGGCATCGGAAAACGGCTTCTTCCCATTCCAGATCGGACTCCGTGCAGTCCTTGGCGCCTTCATTACGGCCATCCCGGAAAACGACGCGGCCATGGTGCATGCGCTCGCTGCAAGGACCCTCCCAGTCGTCGATAAGCGAGAAATTGTAGAGCTTTGTCATGGGACGTGCCGGGCGCGCGAGGTATCCGCTGGCGATTTGCTTCTTCTCATCGTAGGATACGCAGTGAAGCACCTTACCCATGACCTGCCAGGAATCGGCGAAACGCCCTGACTGAAGCTGGGTTTTCAACAACCTGAGCCTTTCCGGTTCGTATAGCTCGTCCCCATCGATCCCGAACACCCAAGTGTGCGTGCCCGCGTAGGGACGGATCAATTCGTGCGATTCGGAGGGATGCACGATCCGGTGATAGGAAACCCGCGGGTCCTGCTCTTTCCAGCGCAGGCAGATATCCGCTGTTCCATCCGAAGAACTGTGGTCGGCCAGAATCAGCTCATCACAAATTGCCAGCGCATTCCGGATCACTTGATCCAGAAACCGGTCATCATTCCTGACGAGACAAATACCCGCTATCTTGCATTCTTGAGTCATCCGACTTGCACCACACTGTATTTCCGGACTGTTCCGCGGATTCCTTCCGCTGAAATTATGGGGTCTTCCATTGATCAACCATCAATGGAGTCATCCCTTGATCGGCTCCCTGAGCAAGATCCACTGCCAATCGGATTCAGACTCAACCTTAACCACCCTTCGGAAATGTTTGAGCATCATCTGGAACACAACCGAGTCGGAGTCCCAACTAACGGCTTCAAATATCCCCCCTTTTGCATCGACTCCGATGTCGTAAATGGCATATCCATCCGGCTTGATCACACGGGCATGCTCCTTGAAAAAGGCATCCAAATCGAAGGCGTGATCCACCGCGTTGGTGTAAAACAGGTCGATGCTTGAATCCGCCTCTGCTAGATGCATGAAATCGCCTTCCACCACCCACTGGTTGTTCGGGCCGGGATTCAGATCGATACCATACGCATTCCGGAACCCGAGATCACGCAACACCTCAACCTCGGTGCCCTGCCGGGCTCCCGCACACAGAATTTTGGCGTCTTTGCCCAGGTAGTTCGAAAGATGCCGGAATCGTCTATGGAAACGCTTCCTATAGGTGGTGACGATCGTGTTGGTGTATCCAACCCCCATCTTCAGGATTTCATCAAATTTCTGGATTTGATGCTGCACATACTCATCGTAGCTTCCGTAATCCCGGTACACCAACCCATCACGGGTTTCCGCTTTCCATCCTTCATCGCGCTGGTGCTTGCGCCTTACCGGATGCTTATCCCGCTCATGCACATAGTCACTCTGCTTGAGTGATCGCAGGTAGCGATAGTAACCCCAGCCTCCCGGGGTGTACCGATAAAGCAATGTCTTGAGCAGGTATTTCAGGTTCAGGCTCATGGATAAAATCGTTTTCCTGTATTCAACAGCAATTGGCGAATCATTTCTTACATAGATCACCATGCAGGCTTCACAATGCTAAAGCTTCAAATCCGCTGAGATTCCGATTTCTCAATCGCGAGGCGACACCATTCCCCAAGTTCCGCGCCAAACCGGCTGGCGGTGTAGCGCTCACACACCCGGCCCCTTGCACGTTTACCGATGTCGCTGCACATCTGCGGGTTTTTGAGCAACCGATCGACAGTATTCTCCCATGCTCCGGAGTCTCCGGGGTTCACCATCTCCAGATGCTGCCCGGCAATCAGCCCTTCCGGGTCCCAGAATCCCCGTGTCCTCGTAACCACAACCGCACACCCACACGCCATCGCTTGCAGCGCTACACTCTGACCGGATGGTTGCGAAATGTCATGCAGCGGAATCAACACCAGCGCCGCGCCGCGGTAAAGATCTCTCAATGCTTCGTCTGTCAAACCGGACACCAACTCAATTCCAGGATTGGAAACATCAAGCGGAATCCGGGTCACTACTTTCAATGGAATCGGAAACGAAGCTCGCATGAGCGTGCCATAATCCCGACCCGAATCGCTGCCCACACTTAGCAGGTAAGGTGGCTCGTGGCGCTCATCCACTCCCGGAGTCCAGAACTCCGTATCGACCCCAAACTGCAAGCAAGTCACCAGACCGGGGTCCAAACGGATATATTCAACCAGAGAACGGCGCGCGCCTTCTCCAAGGACAATCACGCGTTCAAGCTCGCGATACAACGATCGCACCCACGCTGACTGACTCATCGTTCGAAGCGGGACTTCGCTCTTCACGTCCAGAAAATTGGTAGTCCCTTGCGAAATGTGAATCAGACGCGCCTTTAGGCATCCAAGCGCCCGACACAACATCAGCGGCATGCCGATAGAGTCGATATTGGTCACGATCACTCGGGCACGACTGAGAGCCTTCCAGTTCGAATAGACTGCCGGAACCTGAAGATTGAACCCCACAATTGGATACATCACACGCTCCAGACAAGTCCAACATCTAGCAGCAAACGTGCCTTTGAGATGGGTCTCTGCCTCCAACAAGGAAGATCCTTGCACAAGCTTCCGGACCTCCCGGTATCCATAGAGAAAATCCGATGGACCCGCCCCCTGAACCACCCGATCCTCAACCGATCCGCGGCCCGGCCTCATGAAAAAGAGCAGACGCCCTTCGCACTTCGACGAAAAACCATGCCCCGGTTTATGCGCGACTTCGCTCATCATCCCGAATCACGCGATTGGATTACCTGACATTCCGAACGGTGGCGTTTCCATTCGACGGCCGGATACAGAAGCCCTTCCGATTTCAGCAGGTGTTCATTGTCACGGGCAATCAGTTCAACTTCCGCACTCAATATGTCATCGAGCCGGAAGAGATAACGACTGTTGCGCGAATGCGCCTGAGCACCGATCGTGTATGATCCCTGATTCAGGCGATAAGCTGGAATTGTCAGTTCGTAGACATGCCGACCCGGCTCAAGGAAACGATTCACGCTCGGATCATCGTTGTTGCTGACTCGCATAACCAGCACTCCGTCTTCCGACCGGAGCATCACATCAATCTGGAAAGCCCAGATCGGTTGGCTGGCCTCGAACTCAAACCGGATGGTCACCGTATCCACCACACTGAAACGGCTGTCAATTCCTCCCGATGGCCCTACCAGACCAATCCCAAGCAAGACAAAATCATCGATTCCAGGCTCTGCAAATCCATTCTCCCATTGCACACATCCGCTCTGCCCCATCGAGTCCCTGAGATACTCGGAGATGATGTCCCTCGTTTCTCCCATCCCCATCAAACGGCCATCTTTGAGATACATGCATTTAGCGCATAATCTACTGACAGCAAACATGTTATGACTTACAAAAATGACTGTTCGACCCTGTCGGGCGACTTCCCCCATCTTTCCAAGGCACTTGCGTTGAAACTCATGATCACCCACAGCCAGAACTTCGTCTACGATCAATATATCCTGCCGCAGATGAGCCGCTACCGCAAAAGCGAGACGAACCCGCATCCCACTGGAATACCGTTTCACTGGAGTATCAGCAAACGGACCAACCCCGGAGAACTCCAGTATGCTGTCCAGTCTGGAGCGAATCTCCCAACGCTTCATGCCGAGAATGGCGCCGTTCAGATACACATTTTCAATACCCGTCAAATCCGGATGAAATCCAGTTCCAACTTCCAGCAAAGCGGCAACTTTGCCGTGCATCGTGACCTTTCCACGCGTTGGCATCGTGATCCTTGAGAGAATCTTCAACAAGGTCGACTTGCCTGCACCGTTCCGCCCGATAAGACCAACAGTGTCGCCCTCTTCAATATCGAAAGACACTCCATCCAGCGCCCAGAAGTCGCGGTTTGAGCCACCCGGAGACCGGGACCTCTCCGTGCGCTTCACCAATCGATCGAAGAGATCGGTCAGTTCATCCCGGAACGATGCGGCTCCAAACGCTCCCAAAACATAGCGTTTAGAAAGATTCTCAGCGTGAATCATCGGTTCAGACATGCCATTCTCTCCTACACTGAGTCCACAAAACTCCGCTGAACTTTCTGGAATACAAACATCCCACTCAACATGAAAGCCAATGACATGCCAGTGCCATACGCCAGTGAACCCAGGCTGAAAGATCCTTGCCCCAGGAACGCGAAGCGAAAGGCCTCCACCACACTCGTCATAGGGTTCAGCCCAAGCCAGAACGCCAACGTTCCGGACACACCGGAGAGCGGATAAATCACTGGTGTGACATACATCCCGATCTGCACGAAAAAGGCAGCAAGCTGCGCGAGGTCACGGTACTTCGCCGTGAGCGCCGACATCCACAGACCGCATCCGAGACTGAATGATCCCGCAACCACAAGATACAACGGAACCCCAATTACCGTCCAATTCGGCCCGTATGAAGCCGCATCACCTGCCTTCAACCGGAAATAGGCCAGGAAGGTCAGGAACAGTAACATCTGCACGAGGAAAGACATCAAACCGGCAATCACATTTGCAATCGGAAGACTCATCCGGGGAAAATACACTTTTGTGTAAAGGGCGGATTGCGTCACCAGAATGGTGGAATTGGCCGAAAAACTCTGAGCGAAATAGTTCCAGATGGTCAGTCCCGAAAGATAAAACAGCATCGGAGGAATCCCATCCGTTGATATTCCCGCAATGTTGCCGAAAACGACTGTGAACACCACTGTCATCAACAAGGGCTGGATGATGAACCACAACGGCCCCAGCACATTTTGTTTGTATTTCGCAACAAAGTCCCGCCGGACAAAGAGCAAGACCAGAAACTTGTAATCCCACAGTTCCCGGAGATTCAGAGACAATCCTCTGTCCTCGCTGTCGATTTCAATTTTTACGCTCATCCAACTGGATCCATCCACTGCATCATTTCCCAAAACGTCCAATGCTCAGGTTTCATACAAGCTTCAGTCGCCGCATCAACCCCATTCTGGAAGAATCCCAAGTTTCGTCATCCATGGTCTCATCTTGGGATGCGAACCGGCTTTGTTTTCATACGGAAGCAAGAATTCCGGTGGTCATACCAGACGGACCTGTGAGTCCGGACTCCGACCAAAGATCTCCACAAAGTGGAAAACCTGCCGCGGGGAAACTCAGATGTTCTCGCATCGCGGATAATCACTCGTTCTGTTTCGTATCCCGAACCACACAGAGTCGACATATTGTGGCTGTGCTTGCGAAACCCGCCCAGGTAAGCCCGCACACTCACGAGATCGGAGTAATTCATGAATCGGCACCATAGATCGTAGTCGGCGGCGTATTTGTAACGTGTGTCAAGGCATCCGCCAGCACGATCCCACAAAGCCTTACGCCAGAAAGTGGACTCCTGCTGGGGATTGCCGTTTCGCAAATCCAACAAAGCCCGGGCATCCCAGGAGGATCGGAGGTGCGACTCAAAAAAACGACCGTTAACATCAATATTGGTCGGGATACCAGTGATCCACTCGACATCCTGAAAAGACGAGAAAACCTCACCGACAGTGAACAGTGACCTGCGATGCAATAGATCATCTGCGTTCAGCCATCCAAGAATGTCGCCGGTGGCTACAGAGAATCCACGATTGAGAGAATGATAGAACCCCTCATCACCTGGTTCAAGGAAGACTCTGCTGATACGGTTTGAATAACGCTGAATAATCTGAGGACTGCGATCGCTGCTGCCTCCGTCTATAACGATATATTCTAAATTCGGATATCCCTGATCAATAACCGAAAGAAGGGTTTCCTCTAGATATTCTTCAGCATTGAGACAAGTTGTTACGATGCTGATGCGTGGCAATTGCATGAAGGATGGATTCACTGATTAAAAGGAAGTTTTCTCCTTTCCCACAGCTTGATACAAGAGTCAAGCTTGCTTCAATCCTATCTAGACCCGCCGGAAAAGCCATTTAATGAACCAGTGAAGTTATCAATGAAGAAACCACGCTGCAAGTAATTGTTTTGAAATAACTTAAAAACTTTTTCCAGCGTCTCGTGCAGTCTGAATTGGATCAGCAAAGAGTCAGCTAGATTTAAAAACTCCGGAAGGCGGATTTTAATGTTTTTTTTGCGAAAGGGATTGAATTTTACTGCGATAAGTCTGAGGCGGCGCAAATCACATGGACGTGCCAGAATCGGGTAGGTCTTGAAAAGAAGAGACATGGTGTATGGGAGTCTCAACTGAGTGGTCAGGGCAGGAAATCGTGGTGGTAAACCGGTTTTACTGGTTTGCACTCGTGAGGGCGTTCACTATGATTAGTTCGAAATCATTCTACTATCCCGATGTCTTCCTCCACCGCAACCCCAACGGCTGCCCCGATATCACTACCCTCCATTGTGGTGCCCGAATCCCATTCTCACCGGCTTGTGCGGGCAGAGATCAGAGATGTCCTCATGTCCTACCTGCAACGGGCTGAAAAAGGAACTCTTCCACTAAAAATCCCTCAGTCTGAAGGCCGGATGCAAAAACATCCTGGCATGCACTTCCACTTCAACCCCGAACTGTTTTTCCAGATCCACGGAGAAACACGATTCAACCTTCCGAGAGAAGAGGTATGCGTTCAACCGGATGATTGCTGCATTATCCCGGCGGGACTCCCTCATCGTGAAAGCGTAACACCGGATCACTATGGGTTCAGAAATCTTGTCGGCGGATTTTACAGTAATTCCATCAGCCTCCATTTTGCGTTCGAAGCCGCGCCCGGGCGCCCGGACATCCAGCATATTCTTTTCTTCGACGCTCCGCACCTGGTGCAGATTTTGGCAAACTGTAATCAACTTACGCAGGCATTCCATATGAATGCCCCAGCCAAACAATACGTTATCAAGGGACTGATGATCACTTTGCTGGGGTCCCTGCTCAACACTGTCGAAACCGCCGGCGAAGCCGTGAACCGGGACATAGGAAAGGTTTTTCAGGTAAAATGGCTCGTCCGGGAGCAGATTTCCAACCCCCAACTCAACGTCAAATCCATCGCCGAACGCATGCAGTGTTCCGCAGATTACCTCTCCCACCTGTTCCACACCGAAACCGGTGAGAAACTCATCCACTACATCCAACGCATCCGCATCCAGGGAGCCATCTACGCACTTGAAACCACCTCGCTCTACGTGTCCGAAATCGCGTGGGCCAGCGGATTCTCCGACCCGGCCTATTTTGCGCGGGTTTTCCGGAGGTTTACCGGTGAGACTCCACAAGCCTACCGTGACCGGATCGATCAGGCACACAGAGAACATGAAAAACGCCCGAAAACCGTCTACTATGACCATCGGGACTATTCACCCGGCAGACCGGCAGACACGTATGCACTCGACTCGAATTGATCCAAAAACGGTTTGCTCTTGATCGCAGGGAATATGAGGTCATAATAGGTTGCGTCGCGAATAGTGCTGCGGTTGGGTCGCACTTCCAAACAACTTCACACCTTCTACCTTCTATGAAATTCCTACTGGTGATTATTCTTATTCTAGGCGGACTGTACTACCTCGGCGAAAAAGGCTACCTTAGTGGCATTCCCGGCACTGGCCAATCCATATCCTCGGTAAGCTCGCCAGCCCACCCACTGCTCAACCGCAAATCCAACGGGATTGTGGTTCCGATCTCGCAGGATGATGTGAACAGATCCGATGTCTATGATCTGAAGCAAATGATTGAATCAAAGGAGGAAAACGTCCGGATCCTCCACTCCCTGATCCGAAACTACACCAAGCCCGTTTCTTTCGACGGAGGTCGTCCTATCAATCGAACAGAACTCGAAAAGACAGTCGAAGTGTTTGAAAGCGACGTCAGCCTCATGAAGGCAGAGCTTGCCCGCAGGTAGAATGATCCATCGCGAGTATTCTCGTCAGGTAAACAAGGTATCAAACAGTTTTGGTGCCGGACTTTCAGCATCCACCTGAATGCGGGATCGCCCGACATTCAATTCAAACGCGATCCGATGCGCGTGCAGACAAAGGCGATCCACACCCATCCATTGCTTAACGCGTTTATTCAAGGCGAACTCTCCATAGTTCCGGTCGCCCAGAATACCATGTCGGCGCAAGCTGCACTGCACGCGAAGTTGATGCGTCCGGCCCGTTCCCGGCTCCAGCTTCACGAGAGTAAGCCCGACCGGCTGGCTTCGCCTCTTCAGAACAGTCCATCGGGTATATGCCGGCATACCATCATCCGCAGCATCCACCATAAGCTTTCCATTTCTTCTTTCGCGCCCCAGCCGGTCCCTCCACTCTCCGCGGTTTTCCTTCAAAACGCCTCCGACCACAGCCAGGTAGCTTTTGTGGGTTTTCCGCTCGCGAAACAGCACATTCAGCGCATCTGCAACCAATGGATTCAGGGCACAAACCACCACCCCTGATGTCGGAGAATCCAGACGATTGCATAAATACAACTCACGACTGACCCCCGAAGCATCGACCCAGAAATAGCATTCCCGTTTCGCATCGTATTTCGCACAGACCATGCTCCGGTTGATCTCGCTATCCCGATTCGGCATCGACAGCGTGCCATCAGGCTTATCGAGCAGAATGAGCCCGCAATCGTGAGACTCAATTACCCTCACTCCTTTTCCAAGAGGAATCTGCAACTTCTGGCTCATGCGGTAAGGCAATCAATAGTAAATAAAACGTATCCGGATGGTGGTCTCGTCTCCCATGGAAGCAACCATCTGTTCAGTCCAAGGGCCAAAAGGCGAGCGCGACTCGATCGCATCCTTGCACAACAAAGTCGCGAGCTGCCCTGCATTTGTGTCCAGCACTTCCGCTTTTTCAACCCTTCCATCGGAAGTCAGAACGAACTCCACATCCACCCGCGCCGGTCGGTTTTCCTGTCCGATGGTTACGTTTGCCAACAGCGAATACCACTGCAGTTGAATGGTGTCGAACATCTGCTTCAGATAGAATCCGTATTGAGAAAACCTTGCGTCGACAGCCGTTATACCCATTTGGGCAGCGTAGTGCTGGGATGCCATCAACGGGCCAGGCAAGACATCCGGCGAAAGCCGCGGCCGCGGCATTGGCTGCGGCTTGGCGGTCTCGCTGCCTTCCTGTTGATTCACTTCCGGAAACTCCTGCTGGAACTCCGACAATAGCTGCGCTACACTCGGAGGAATATTGACGTTCACCGTTCGCTCATCCTCACGCTTCGAATCCGGATCCTTGTCTTCACTGTCCTTGCGGATGATCGGAATCTCCACTCCATCCTCACCTTCCTCTTCATCAATAAACTCTGGCGTCGGTGGAGGCGGAGCCACCTTGGGCATAGTTTGGATAAGAGGTTGATCGGGGGCCGGCTCGGAATCCGCAGCTGCCTGTTGTCCCTGAGAAGACTGTCCTCCCTGAACCGTCTCCACAACTGGCTGGGAGGGGGCCGGCTCCGAAGGCATGGATCCTTCCTTGATCTTTTGCGAATCGGCTTCTTCCCCATTCAGAAATGGAGTCGGCGAAGGCGTATCCCCTACCTGATCCTCCTGCGCCGCCTGCTGAGAGCGGTCACTGAACTGATTCGTACGATCAGGCTCATTCTCCGGAGCATCCGGATTTGCTTCCACATACCGCTGTTCCTCATCAGCCTCTACCAACTGCAGGTCAAATTCCTGTTCACTGTCACGGGAACCTGTGGCCGCATCTTCAGTCAAGGCCACCCCGGGCAGGGCATGGAAATAGGTCAAGTTAAACGCCAGAGCGCACAACGCAGCCGCACCCCACCGCATCAATAACGAAACGACAGGTTCCTTGTCCTTATCAAACCAATGCACCCGCGCCGATCCTTTCAGAGGATCGACCTTTGGAACACACACATTGACTGGATCAGATAATTTCACAAATTCTGGGATTCCGCCGGCAACGTCACCGCAGTATTTCCATTGGATAGTAAAACCGCCTCATGGATTCAGAAAAGATTCATCAAATCGCGGAATCCCTCGGCATCAAGGCAAATCAGGCCTCGGTGCATCCGGTATCAGGGGGATGCATCCATAATGCCTTCCAAGTGTCTTTTCATGACGGGACTGAGGTTTTTGTAAAATGCGGATCCGGATCCAAAGCCGA
>Ga0209510_1004845_pt1 | contig 11601 bp, 9 predicted proteins | sample BiotimSIPDNA_FD_185749 | JGI IMG/M metagenome (GOLD analysis project Ga0209510, IMG submission 185749) | Anaerobic biogas reactor microbial communites from Washington, USA - Biogas_R1 time_0 SIP DNA (SPAdes) (version 2) | ecosystem: Engineered > Bioreactor > Anaerobic > Unclassified | place... | reverse complement strand
TCTCTTGGGGAGACTCCGTTCCGCGCTAGAGCGTATAAATCCGGAGATGCCTCCAGCTGCTATCGAGGAAGCGGTCAGGAAGATCACCATTTCCAAGTCACCTGACTTGCAGATCAACAATCGGCAGTTTCACCATTACCTCACGGATGGAGTCGATGTTGAAATCGCCGCGGATTCACTTGGCGGGCGACGGCACCGAAAAGTGTGGCTGATCGACATCGAGGATCTTGAGAATAATGATTGGTTGACGGTTAACCAGTTTACGGTGGTTGAGGAGAAGAAAAACCGGCGGGCCGACATCTTGCTCTTCCTGAATGGGATGCCCATCGGGATTCTTGAGCTGAAGAATCCGGCCGCGGAATCGGCTGATACCAGAAGCGCTTTCAATCAGATCCAGACCTATAAACGCGATATCCCGAGCCTGTTCGCCACCAACGAATTGATCGGCATCTCCGACGGATTTCAGGCAAAGGTCGGAATGCTCACCAGTGGCTGGGATCGCTTCATGCCTTGGCGAACGGTGGATGGTTCTGAGGTTATTCCAAAAGGTGCTCCCGAGCTCGAAGTGATGGTTCGCGGCTTGTTTCATAAAAAGCGCTTGGTCGATTTTGTTCTGAACTTCGTCGTATTCGAAGATAACGGGGCGGATATTATCAAAAAAGGGGCTGCTTATCATCAGTATTGGGCCGTGAACCGCGCTCTTGAAGCGACGCTCTCGGCATGTGGGATTGATGCCGATCCCGGAGTGCTGGTTGGGATCAATCGCGAAGATGACGAGTCTGGCTTGGTGCTCGACGAGTCAAAGGTCGTCTATGGTAAAGGTTCGTCTCACTTTGGGCAAAAGCGTATCGGCGTAATCTGGCACACACAGGGAAGTGGGAAGAGCCTGTCGATGGCGTTCTTCGCTGGTAAAGTCGTCAGGCACCCTGCAATGGAAAATCCGACACTGGTTGTCATCACCGATCGTAACGATCTGGATGACCAATTGTTCGGGACTTTTGCCGGTTGTGTTCAACTACTGCGGCAGTCGCCGGTTCAGGCCGAAAGCAGAACCCATATTCGCCAGGTTCTGAAAGTGGCTTCGGGCGGTATTGTGTTCACCACGATCCAGAAGTTCATGCCGGACGAAAAGGGGGACGCCTTCCCTTTGCTTTCGAATCGACGGAACGTTGTTGTCATAGCGGATGAAGCGCATCGCAGCCAATACGATTTCATCGATGGATTTGCCCGGCACCTACACGATGCGTTGCCAAATGCGTCGTTCATCGGTTTTACCGGAACCCCGATTGAGCGGGATGACCGTAGCACGCCAGCTGTCTTTGGTGACTACATCGACAAGTACGATATTCTCCGGGCAGTCGAAGATGGTGCCACCGTTCCGATATACTACGAAAGCCGATTGGCCCGAATCGAACTCTCGGAGGATTCACGGGACTTTATTGATCCTGAGTTCAATTCGATTACCGAAGGCGAAGAGGAGTCTGGTAAGGAGAGACTCAAAACAAAGTGGGCAGCCTTGGAGGCAATGGTTGGGGCAGACGCTCGTCTGGCTCTGATTGCAAATGACTTGGTCGAGCACTTTGGTGCTCGGCTGGAGGTGCTCGCGGGAAAGGCGATGGTCGTCTGCATGAGCCGCCGGATTTGTGTCGATCTTTACGAGGCAATAAAGAAACTCCGGCCCGAGTGGCACAACGAAGAAGACGCCTTAGGTGCGATGAAAATCGTGATGTCAGGCTCGGCTTCCGACGAAAGCGTCTGGCAGACGCACATCAGGACAAAGAGTGCCAGAGAGCTTCTGGCAAAGCGGTTTAAGAATCCCGATGATCCTTTGAAGATTGTCATCGTGCGGGATATGTGGCTTACCGGATTCGATTGTCCGAGCATGCACACGATGTATGTGGATAAGCCGATGAGTGGACACAATCTCATGCAGGCCATCGCCCGGGTAAACCGGGTGTTTCGCGACAAACCTGGAGGGCTTGTTGTTGATTATCTGGGCCTTGCCGAGTCGTTGAAAAGGGCGCTGGCAGACTACTCGGAGAGTGGTGGTCGGGGCAGTGCAACCATTGATCAGGAAGAAGCGGTAAACGTCTTTCTGGAGAAGTATGGAATTGTGCGATCAATCCTTCACGGGGTGAATTTGGAGGTGATCATCACCTCGAAGGGGAGCGAGCGGATCAAGCAGATTACCTTTTCATTGGAGTATTTGCTCGGGCTTGAGGATGGGAAAGAACGTTACCTGGCTGCTGTCAGCTCAATGAGCAAAGCGTTCGCTCTAGCAGTGCCGCATCCCAAAGCAATCGTTCTCCGCGATGAGGTCGGGTGTTGCCAGGAAATTCGGGCCGCACTGGTCAAAGCCAGCTCTGAAGGAGGGATGCGGGGTTCGTCGGAGATGGACGCTGCGATAAAACAACTGGTCTCAAAGGCGGTGTCGTCGACGGAAGTGGTGGATATTTTCAAAGCCGCAGGTTTGGACAAGCCGGACATATCAATACTCTCGGATGACTTTTTGGAGGAAGTGCGCCAACTGCCACAAAGGAACCTTGCTTTGGAGTTGCTTAAAAAGCTCATCAATGACGAGATCAAGACTCGGGCAGGAAAGAACATTGTTCAGTCCCGAGCTTTCTCTGAGATGCTTGAGCGGTCGATCCGAAAATACCAAAACAGAGCCATCGCTGCGGTTGAGGTGATTCAAGAACTGATCGAGTTGGCAAAACAAATCCGGGATTCGCAGAGTCGGGGAACAAAACTGAATCTTACGGATGATGAGGTGGCCTTTTATGATGCGCTCGCCGACAACGGCAGCGCAGTGAAGGTTATGGGTGACGACAAACTCAAGTTTCTCGCGCAGGAACTGGTTCTTCGAGTCCGCCAAAGCGTGAGTATTGACTGGACCCTGCGGGAGAACGCCCGAGCCCAGATTCGCGTTTTGGTGAAACGTATATTGCGCCAGTTTGGTTATCCGCCCGATATGGAAAAGAAGGCAACTGAGCTCGTATTGGAGCAGGCCGAGTATCTGTGTTTGGGTTGGTCGGAAGCCTGATTAGGTTTTCGATGAGTTGGGTCGTGCGTAGTGGCTCGTGGGTGCAGTGTGCCAGGCAAGGAGGTGGGCAGGATTTTTGGGGGTTGCCTGATCGGCGCTGAACAGTATTGAGAACAGGTTTTGAAGATGAACGGTAATGATGTGAGGATGAAGTGGTGTCACAAGGGGTTTCCTCGTATGGGGTTGGCTTTGTTGACGATCGGGCTGATTCAGGGTGAGGGGTTATGCGTGGAGGACCCTTATGCCGATGAGTTGGAGCCTTTTGTGATATCCGGGTCGCGCCTGGATGGGTTGGCTGCGCAGCAGACCCAGCGGATTTTTGGAGGGATTCAGGATCCGCTTACCTTGATTCGGGGTGAGGACTGGTTGGCTTTCGTTCCCGGTGCCTATGTCGAAGGCTCCCGTTCTTCAGTGGGAAGTGACCGGATCTACTTGAGAGGCGGAGAGCCCAACGCGGCACTTTGCCTGGTCGATGGGATCAAGGTCGACAACCCGACGGATGGAACCGGATCATCGTTCTCGATGTTGTCGATGCCCTCTTTGGGTATGGATCGGATCGACATCGTCTATGGAGCAGGTTCTTCGGTGCATGGTTCTGGTGCGTTGAGCGGCGTGATTTCAATCGAAAGCTTTGGAGATTTCGACCATCCGGGATCCTGGATGGCAGGTGGTTTTGGGATGCATGGCGCATGGGAGGCTCAGTTGCGGACCATGGGAACCGGAGACTGGGGTTCAGGTGGCATACACTATCGACAGATGGATGGTGGACGTTTCTTCGATGAGACCCGGCGCGAGAGCCGGAGGGTCAGTCTTGGCTTTGATCCGGAGGTTCCGGACGGGCATCGTCTCAGCATCCGTGGATTTTGGGCTGACTATGAGAGTCGTGCATTTCCGGACGACAGTGGAGGGCCTCTTTTCGCTGTTCTTAGGGATGCGGAAGAGCGCAGCGGAGATGAAGGGGGGATGAGTGTGCGTTATGCGTTGGACGTTTCGCAAACCGGTGGAGTGCTGCATTTCCAAAGTTCGCACTATCGGAGGACGGACGAGAGTGTGTCTCCGGGTGTGTTGCCAGGTGTGCGTGACCCGATGGGGTTGCCCAGAAGTAGCACGGACAGTGAATTGACGCGTTGGGTGGCGGGATCATGGTATGAGCAGCCGCTTCAATACGGGCTTCGTGTGCTTGCCGGGGGTGAGTGGGAACGGGAAGAGGGAATGAGTGACAGTCGGGTGGACTACGGCTTTTTCAATTCCGAAGGGCGTTTCGATCTGCGGCGCGACACAAACAGCATGTTTGCAGAGGCGAATGGAGAGTGGGATCGCTGGGCGGCTCAGTGGGGTGTGCGTTGGAATGAGGCTTCCGGATCGGGAGAGGAATGGTTGCACCGCGTTGGATTGTCCGTGGGTTTGCCGGAGGTTCGGTCCCGGCTGAGGATGCATTTCAGTGAGGGTTTCAAGTTGCCGGGTTTCTTCGCCTTGGGGAATCCACTGGTGGGTAATCCGGATTTGGATCCGGAGCTGAGCGAAAGCTGGCAGGCCAGTTGGGACATCTTTGTTCCTGCTGCCGATATCATCGCCACGTTGGGCGTGTTCCGCAATGACTACTCCGGCATGATTGACTTCGACCCCGGTCCGCCACCTCAGCTGGTGAACCGTGGAAACGTAACCATCGAAGGGGTCGAGCTTAATGCGGACTGGCAGGCGATGGAGGATTTGCGGGTCAGGGTCTTCGGGATTTGGCTTGAGATGGATCCGGGGACTGGAGAACCTCCTTTAAGGGGGCGTCCTGATCGGCGTTTTGGTTTGGATGTGGATGGTTGGATGGGTGAATACTGGAGATGGGGTGTTCGTTTGACCCACACCGGCAGGCGCCACGATTCTTCTATCCCGACAGGGGATGTGGAGCTCGGGGCTTATGAGCGGATCGATCTCCGCCTTTCCTGGGTTCCATCGGATGGAGTGGAGCTGGCGTTGGTTCTTGAAAACGTGGGTGACCGGAAATACGAGGAAATGGTTGGATTCCGGGGGCTCGGGTTTTCCCCTTGGTTTACGACCCGGATCCGGTTTTAGGTTGGTTTGGCGCTGATATTGGTTCGAATGATGCGGGCTTGCATTCAGAATGTGAAATGTGGCAGGCTTAGACAGATCATGATGAAGATGCATATGCAGAAATGGTGGGCCTGCCTGATGATTGCCGTCGGGGTTTGCCTCTCAACGTCCGGTTGTCTGTTTGTGGCGGCCGGCGCTGGTGCGGGAGCCTATGCCTTTGTCCAGGGTGGGCTTGATTCTCATTTGAACGCTCCAATGGTGGATTGCATTGAGGCGGTGAAAGAAACCATGCTCCAAATGGGCTACACAAGAGTCCGCGAATCCAGTGATGCGGTTACCTCCCGATTTGTATACAGGGATGCGTCGGACAAGAAGATCGAGATCAAACTTGACTCCAAGCCGCGGGATTTGATCGCGATTCACATCCGGACCGGACTTATCGGCGACAAAGAACTCGCCCTGATGATCCTCAATACCATTCACAGCAATCTGTAATCCCAGTTTCGCATCATGCGTGAGTCATTGAAGGCCCGTTCGGGCAAATTTTGGATGAATCTGAACCCTTTGGTGGCTTTGGGCAGTATCCACATCAACCGTGGATTGTTGAAGCAGTTTGTCCTGCGGAGTTTTCAGGAGCGGCATAAAGGCAGCCTTTTGGGTGTGACATGGTCCATTTTGTTGCCCGTGATGATGATGGGGCTCTACACGTTGGTCTTTGGGTTCATTTTTGGCAGCAAATACAATGTGATTCCATCGGAGAACAAGACGGACTTCGGTTTGGGCATTTTCCTGAGTCTCACGCTGTTCGGGCTCATATCTGACTCATTGGCGGTTTCTCCGGGGACCGTCCTGAACTACCCGAATTTTGTCCGAAAGGTGGTTTTTCCTTTGGAGATCCTTCCGGTCTCCACCTTTGGAGCGACTCTCATCAATTTTCTGATCAGCATCGGGCTTTTCGTGATTGGCCTCGTGTTCGTTGGCCGCGGACTGAGCATTACCGCATTGTGGTTTCCCCTGATTGTTTTCCCGATGTTGCTGATGGCTTTGGGTATTCATTGGCTGTTTTCCGCCCTTGGGGTGTTTCTGCGGGATATTTCGCAGTTCATGGTGTTCCTTAATCAGGCGCTTCTCTATGCAAGTGCCATATTTTATTCCACAACCAAGGTCAAAGGCACAAATCTGGAGTTTATGCTGCCGTTTTTGGAGATGAATCCTATTGTGCGGGCCGTTGAGACAAGTCGCAATGTGATGCTTTGGCATATCCCGGCGCAGATAGGGGATCTGCTTTATCTATATGGTATCGGAATTGGCTTTTTCTGCGTGGGTTTTGCGTGCTTCCAGCAGTTGAAGCCAGCCTTCTCCGACGTAATCTGAAGTTGGCTTTTCAGGCGGCTGTCCTGTTTGCTCCAGCCTCAGAAGTTGTTCCTTGATTTCTGAACCCCAACGGAACCCTCCGGTTTTTCCGGAGCTTAGGACGATCCGATGACAAGGGATCAGGATGAAGATTGGATTACGCCCAATCGCGTTGCCGACAGCCCGATATGCATGCGGTTGGCCGATCCGTTCAGCGATATCGCGGTACGACGCTGTCGCTCCGAGGGGGACTTTGACCAAGGCGTTCCATACTCTTTGTTGGAAGGCCGTTCCGAAGGGTGAGAGTCTGAATGGGGTTGGCAGGGGATTTCCCCGGAAGTAGGATGATAACCAAACGGCCAATTGTTGGATCGCAAGGGGCGTGTTTCCTGTGGATTCTATCCGGATAACGCTGCTGTCACCTGTTGTCGGGGTTAGGCTGGAAATGGAATCAGGAGTCAAGCCGGCGACAAAAGCGTAGGGGACTTCGGGAATCCAGAAATGCCAGGTTTGGGATATCTGCGAGGAGTCTGCCGGGGTGATCGAAATCAGATTACTCATAGTCATTTTGTGTTCGACAACGATGGCGAAAAGAGCCAAGCATCTCCTATTTATGGAAGGGGATCCAGAATCTGGCCCATCCCGTATCGTCGACGCAAACCTACATCCAGTCAATCGAATGAACATCAAGATAGCCACGATCTCAACCGCCTTTCTTCTCGCGCTGAGTCCGGTCGTCCACGCACAGGTCGATGAACGACTTTCCGTATCCGCGACCTATGCATTTGAATCTGAGTTCGTCTTCCGGGGCGTTCAGATTGCCGGTGATACTTTCACGCCTTCGGTGGAAGCACGATACAAAGCGGACGAAAACATGGACCTGTATTTTGGTCTGTGGACTTCGCTTCCTGTGCAGAAGGTCTACAACAGCATCAAGGAGCATGAATACTATGCAGGCGTGACGTTCCCGGTATTCGAAAACCTCAAGCTCGACCTCGGTGGCAGCTATTATCAGTACCGTCCCTACACGGATGACTCCACGGTGGAGGGCTATGTCGGTTTGACTTGGGAAAGTCTGTTGTCCCCTGCCGTTTATTATTACTATGACGCTGATATGGAGGAATCCACTGTTGAGATTTCCGCTGGATACACCATTCCAATCGACCTCAAGACAGGTTTGATTCTGGGTGGCTACGTTGGATATTCCGAGTTTGCGGGTGACTCCAAGTATATTGGCCTCATGGCTGATCTTTCCTATAGCTTTACCCGCTATGCCAGAGCCACAATCGGGGCGCGCATGGCTCACCTTGACCCGGAAGAGGATCTGCTGGATACCGACACCCGTTTGTGGTGGGGAGCATCTTTCACGGCCGGGTTCTGATTTCGGACCGATCCGGATAATTTCCGACATTCAACATCCCCGCCATCGGCGGGGAATTTTTTATGGTATTTGATTTTCGATGATTGACACGTGTCAATCCAATCCCTTTCATCCTTTCTTTTTCTGAAATGAAGACAACTCTTGCTAACAAAGAATCCGTCACCCGCGAGTGGTTTGTGGTCGATGCTGCAGATCAGGTGTTGGGCCGCTTGGCAGTCCGGATTGCCAACGTCTTGCGCGGTCGCCATAAGCCCGTCTATACTCCGCATGCGGACAATGGTGATTTTGTGATCGTGATCAACGCGGACAAGATCCGGGTGACCGGCAAGAAGGAAGAAGACAAGCAGTATATGTTCTATTCCGGATGGCAGAGTGGGGTTCGCTACCGCAACGTGGCTGATTTCCGTGCTTCACGTCCAGAGTTCATCATCCAGCACGCTGTCAAGGGAATGTTGCCTAAGAACAAGCTCACTGCCAAGATGATGAAGCGTCTCAAGGTTTATGCCGGTGCTGAGCACGAACATTCTGCTCAGGAGCCGAAACCATTTTCGTTCTAATCTATTTTTCTGAATCATGTCGACCCTTACCAAAAAAGAGGAACCAGTATACGTGGCAGTAGGACGTCGCAAGACTGCCAGTGCACGCGTGCGTTTGACTCGTGGGACCGGAGTTATCACGGTCAATGGACGTGAACTTTCCGATTACTGCTACACCGACGAGTTGGTGGGCGCGGTGAAGGCACCTTTCAGGGTGTTGGATCAGGAAGATGCTTTTGATGTGACAGTTCTTGTCGCTGGCGGTGGACCGAACGGTCAGGCTGTGGCGATTTCTCACGGCATCGCACGTGCTCTTCAGAAGCTCGACATGGACAATCGGCCCGCTTTGAAAAAGGCTGGTTTGTTGAAACGCGATCCGAGGGAAAGGGAACGCAAGAAGGTGGGTCAACCCGGCGCCCGGAAGAGATTCCAGTTCTCGAAGCGCTAATTGGACGCGACATCAGACGACCATTTCAAGACCCTCCTTTGGTATAATGCCAAGAGGGTCTTTGTGTTTTGAAGGTAGTGTCTGAACGGATCACCATAAATAGGACAAAAGCACACGGAGGAATTCATCATGAAAGTTGGTATCATTGGAGCATCGGGATACTCAGGCGAGGAATTGGTGCGTTTGTTAGCCCGTCATCCTCAAGCGGAGCTGGCTGTTCTGACTTCTCGCCAGATGGCCGGGCAGCCGGCTTCAAAAGTATTTCCGGTCCTGCGTAACCGTTTTCCCGGATTGCTGATCACGGCATCCGATGCGTCGACTTTGGCTGCGGATGGCCAGATCGGACTGTATTTTCTCGCACTGCCCCACGGTGTGTCGGTGGAGTATGCAAAGCCCTTGCTTAATGCCGGAAAACACATCATTGACCTGAGTGCCGATTTCCGCCTTTCCTCGCTGGCACGCTATCAGGAGTTCTATGGCGAGCATCATGCACCGGAGATGCTTGAGGCGGGCCGTTATCTTTTCCCTGAATTGGCGTCTGCTGAAGATCTGCGCAATCCTTTGATCGCATCTCCGGGTTGCTACCCGACAAGTATATTGATGCCGCTCATCCCCCTTGCAAAGGCGGGTTTGATCGATCCATCCCGGATCATTGTGTCAAGTATGAGTGGAGTCAGTGGTGCGGGGAAAAAAGTGGCCGATACCTATCTTTACTGCGAACGCAATGAGAGCGTGAAAGCCTATGGCATCCCGAAGCACCGGCATTTGTCCGAGATTGAGGAGCAGCTCGAACTGGCATTCGGAAACGGCGTTAAGGTTCAGGTTCAATTCATTCCCCACCTCGTGCCCATGACACGTGGAATCGCATCCACCATCATTCTTGAGCCAGCAGGTCATGCGAAGCCTGAGGATGCCTATGGCGCATGGGACAAGGCCTATGCGGGAAAACCGTTTATCGGTATACTTCCCGCTGGAGAGACTCCTGACACCGCGGATGTGACCGGAACCAATCGCGTTGATTTCTCGCTTACTTCTGACGCACGGACCGGTCGCTGGATTGTGACTTCCTGTGTCGATAACTTGCTCAAGGGAGCGAGTGGGCAGGCTGTCCAGTTGATGAACCTGAAATATGGATATAGTGAAACCGCAGGGCTTGAGCCCTGAGCGGATTTCGATGAGTGAATTCTGATTTCTCAAAGAAAAAACTGTTATGAGTGCTTGGTCAATGGAGTGGGTAGAGTCCAGCAATGGAGTGACCGATGCAAAGGGATTCCGTGCATCGGGTGTTTCCTGTGATATCCGGGGAAAAGGGAACGGTCAGCTCGATATCGGCATTGTATACTCCGCTATGCCGTGTGCTGTGGCGGGCACCTTTACGACTAATCGCGTGAAGGCGGCTCCGGTTCTTTTGGATCAGCGGCGCGTGCGGTCGGGCAATCCGGTCCATGGTGTTATCGCCAACAGTGGCAACGCCAATGCTTGCACGGGCGATGAGGGATATGCAAATGCCGAAGCCGAGGTTGCTCTGGCCGAGGGCTTGTCGGGTCGTCCTGGTGGCAGTTTTCTCGTCTGTTCGACGGGTCGGATTGGTCGACAGATGCCGATGGACAAAGTTTCGGCCGGGATCCACTCGGCGTGGGAGTCGTTGGGCGAGGAAGTCTCAAATGGCCACGCGTTTTCCCAGTGCATTCTCACTTCTGATACGCGACCCAAGCGTTGTGGAGTGGTTCTGCGCAATGGATCGAAGGAGATTCACATTGCAGCTTCTGCCAAAGGTGCCGGGATGATTCGTCCCGACATGGCGACGATGCTTGCTTTCATTGTCACCGATCTTGGGTGTGATCAGTCTGAGCTGCAGCGTTTGCTCAGCGAGGCGGTTGAGGATTCCTTCAACGCAATCACGGTGGACGGAGACATGAGCACCAATGACACGGTTTTGCTTTTGGCTAACGGTGCATCTGGTGTTCGCTTGGACGCTTCGGATCCCGGGCTTCGCTCGATGTTTTTCAAAGGCCTGGCGGCCGTGTGCGAGCATTTAGCCTATCTGATTGTAGGGGACGGTGAAAAGATCAGCAAGGTCGTGACGGTTAAGATTGTGGGTGCGCCGGATCGGGAATCTGCCCGTAAGGTAGCCTACAGCATTGCTCAGTCCGCTCTTGTGAAGTCATCATGGGCCGGATCGGATCCGAACTGGGGCCGTGTGCTTTGTGCCGCAGGTTATTCGGGATTGGCTGTGGATGAAACGACGATGTCGATGTATTACGATACATGTCCTGTTGTGAAGAATGGAGGAGTGATCGATGCAAATCTTTCGGAGTGGCGCAAAATTGTCTCGAAGAAGGAGTTTTCGATCATACTCGATCTTGGGATGGGAATGGCGGAGGCGAGACTGCTGGCAAGCGACCTCACGCCGGAATACATTGAATTCAACATGCACGAATAGAAGATGAAGCCTGACAATCAACAATACACAGATGCGATTTCCAAAGCGAACGTGCTGATGGAGGCGATGCCTTACCTCCAGCGTTTCCGGGATTCCGTATTTGTGGTGAAATACGGCGGGGCTTTCATGGATGATCCGAATCCCGATCTCCGCAAGCGTGTGGCAGCAGATATCACCTTCCTTTCGTCTGTTGGGATACACGTCGTAGTGGTTCATGGAGGAGGCAAGGCGATCAGTCGGGCAATGGAGACAGCCGGCATCGAGGTGGAATTCCGGAACGGGTTTCGCTACACGTCGTCGGAAGCGATGAAAATCGTGGAACGGACGCTCAATGATGAGATCAACAGCGAA
>Ga0209510_1004844_pt1 | contig 11603 bp, 5 predicted proteins | sample BiotimSIPDNA_FD_185749 | JGI IMG/M metagenome (GOLD analysis project Ga0209510, IMG submission 185749) | Anaerobic biogas reactor microbial communites from Washington, USA - Biogas_R1 time_0 SIP DNA (SPAdes) (version 2) | ecosystem: Engineered > Bioreactor > Anaerobic > Unclassified | place... | reverse complement strand
AGATCATTGGCCGCCTGCTGCTCGCTGCTGGGAAACCTTTCCGAAAAACGTTTCCATTCGATCCACCGCATCTGGATTATGCTCTCGGTGATCATCTCCGCTTTGATCGTTCAGTTCCTGATCAAAAACCTCATCCAGCTGCTGACCTTCGCCGCAGTCGTGTCATTCGTGACGTCACCGATTCTCGCCTGGATCAACTTCAAAGTCATGCGCTCGGACTTCGTACCCGTCGAACACAGACCCGGGAAATGGCTCAGTTTCATCAGCTGGGCCGGGCTCACATTCTTTGTGCTCATGACTCTGGGCTACATCTACAGCTTGATTTGACCAATAGGACTAACAAACTCCTGACAAAAATTCACGATACTCCCCGTGGAACGTTTCGTTCCCTCACGGGTAGAAGAACCCGCTCAATTCAATCCTGATGATTTCAAAAATCCTTGCCTTGTATGTCGTATTGTCGACATGGACCCTATTCTGGGGTATCTTGCTTGATCGATTCAATCAAATTGGCAACCGCAGCCTATGGATGCTTTGCTTGATTCCGGGATTAGGGTTTTTCTTTCCTTTGATCAAGGATCTCCGAAAAAAGCAACGGGCAAGCAAGAAGGAATCAAGATACGGTTCACCTGATCTGCGCGCCAATGCGTTCACCAGAATTCTGTTCATCAACCTCGCTGTAATAGTATTCGCATCATTAGTGTCCGCGTTTGTTCTCCCTCCCCACAACACGGATGCGATTACTTACCATCTTCCACGGGTCTTCCATTACCTTCAAAACGAATCCCTTTCTTCATACGAATCCAACTTCATATATCAAACGATTCATCCCAGATACAGTGCCATCCTCAACATTGCCTGGCATTCAGTGTTGCCTCTCGAACCGGTGTTCCAACTGGTTCAGTTTACTGCCGGAATAATCGCCGCAGTTGCTGTGACCGGAATCGCTCTGTCAATTGGAGCCTCTCTGGTTTCTTCCGTAGTAGCCGGTGTCGTATTCCTATCCTGCACGAACGTCATGCTACAGATGTCGACTCCTCAGAATGATCTACTCATCGCATCTTATTTCGCAGTCTGCCTGTTTTTCATCCTACAATGGGTAAACAAGCCCACTCTATTATATGCAATACTTGCATCCCTGTCGATTTCAGTGGCAATTGGAATCAAGGCAAATGTCGTTACATTTGTCCCAAGCAGTCTGACTCTGCTTGTTCTTCTCATTCATCGAAGACGCATCTGGAAAAAGCTGATTCACTTTTGCGTTCTTCCGGTTCTATTGTTCGTAACCGTGTTCACAAGCGGCTATTGGGATAACTATCAGCGATATGGTCACCCCCTGGGTCCCTCATCAGTTGCATCAGAACATACTATTCTCAACGAATCTGTTCCGTCCATTCTGTTCCATGGGTCCAAAAATCTTGCACGATACTCCATCCGAAGCACCAGCACAGACGGACTCCCCCGTCTGCGACCGATAGTCGTTGCTGGTCGAAGGATTCAGCGCATGCTTGCGCTCCCTTTCGAACAACTGGGGCTGGACCTCTACAATCCTGAGCTTTGTCGAAGACCCTACACAGCTGTTGGCCCGGATTCCCATGAAGACCGGGCATGGTATGGGTTCATCAGCATTCTGATTCTCATTCCATCATTCGTGATGTCATTTCTTCCTAAGTATCGGGAGCGGTATTTGCCCATCTCCATCTCGATTGTGGTTTTCTACGTCACTCAATCTTATCTTGCTCAGTATGATCCCTGGAGAGGCAGGGCATTCATTTCGGCGGCCGTTTTATTCGCGGCATTGTCTCCTATCGTGACATCGCCATTCACCATTGGCCGGAACAGGATTCTCGCTGTTGCCATAGCGGGCATTATTCTTCTCTCCAGCCTAAGCGCCTTCGCCTGGCGCCGAAACCGGAACTTCCTTCCATATGATCAGTTCCCATCCATTTTCCATATGGATCGCATATCACAGATAACGGCCAATCAGCCCCATTTCGACGGACCATTGCGCAACATGATCGATGCTGTCCGGAATCACCCGGAAAGCCCGGTGTGGATAGCCACCCAAGGACCCTTTCCCGAATACGCCCTGTTTGCCACAGGCGCAAAAATCGTTCCAGTGACTCAGGAAATTATCAGAGACCCTTCGTTCCCAAGCCATCTCACCGAAGGACTCATCCTTTTTCACCAATCCTTGATCAACCCATCACCGAATGATCTCAATCTATCATCCGGGTACTGGGCCCGCGAGTTATGACTGAATCAGCATCTTCCTGTCGTCGGGTCTCCGCCCTTCTGAGATGCTTATGAATCGCTTCAGATGCGGAACAGCGGCAAACGATCATTTCCCATCGATTGATCCGATCCGAACACTCCAGCCAATCTCTAGCGCACGCTAAGCTGCATCGCCAAACGAATGGCGGCTTCCATGCTACGGGCACTCGCACGACCCTTACCGGCGATATCAAATCCGGTACCGTGATCCGGACTGGTCCGCACGAACGGCAGGCCGAGGCTCGTGTTTACGGCTTCGTCAAAAGCAACGGTCTTCAGTGGAGCCAGCCCCTGATCGTGATACAAAGCCACGACACCGTCAAAATCACCCCTGCGATGCCGGAAAAACACGGTGTCCGATGGAAGGCAATCGGACAAGTCAGCCTGCAAATCGCCCATAGCCTTCAGCGCAGGCTGGATCAATACCAGTTCCTCGTCGCCCATCTGTCCCTGCTCACCTGCATGAGGATTCAAGCCGCACACAGCAACCCGGGGTCTCGAAATCCCCAACCGGTGGAGGACGTTCACCAGATCACGCACGGTCCTTTGGATCGCATCTGCGGTCAAGTGCAGCCACAAATCCCTCAACGGAACATGCCATGTGACAAGTGCAACCCTCATCTCCGCTGCAATAAACGCCATGGTGGGAACCCCTCCCCATGCATTCGCGAAAAACTCAGTTTGACCTGGGGTCATCATGCCTGCCTGGCGCATCCAATGCTTGCTCACAGGGGCCGTAGCAACCGCAAAACACTCTCCCGCCACACAAGCCCGGGCCGCGGCATCCATCGCCCACAGGGCCACCCCGGATCCGGCGACAGTCGGCACCCCCGGATGGACCCCTCCTTCGGGATCGGGAATTGAGCGGGTTTCCACTCCCAGCTCACGACAGAGACCGGATGTCCACGTCTCCCACCCAAACACACACACATCCGGAACCCACTCCGGATGCAGACGGAGCGCATCCCGGATCACCTCAGGCCCGACGCCCGCAGGATCACCGCATGTAATCGCGAGCTTGCCCTGTCCGGATATGCTCATCCTTCCGAATCACTGTCCGAAGACGCTCCCGATCCACGGTTTCTCCGTTTCAAACCGGCAAACCCGCGTTTTCCTCCCTCAAAGAATGACAGAAAGATCCGGCCTTCCGGAGATTGCCCGATCAAACCCGCTTCTCTCAGCGACGCCGCCTGCTGGCGAATGTTCCCCGGAACATCGAACAGAGCATGGAAACATGCCTTTAAATCCTTGATAACTTCACGGGTCAACCCGCGGCGCTTCAATCCAACCAGATTCAACCCGTTGACTTCATCGCGGCCGGTTACCATAACAAAAGGAGCCACATCCTGGGTAATCGTGCTCATACCGCCGACAACGGCTCCCTCTCCCACCCGCACGAACTGATGCAACGCAGCCGCACCCCCTATGTATGCGCGGGTCGCCACGTGCACATGCCCCGCAAGCAGCACCCCATTTGTCAACACAACCCCCTCCTCGAGAATACAGTCGTGTGCAACATGGGAGTTGGCCATAAGGTAGTTTTTCGCCCCTATGACCGTCGATTGATTGGCGTAGATGGAGCGGTGGATCGTTACTCCCTCCCTTAGGGTGGAGCCATCTCCGATTGTCACCCCACTTTGAATGCTTGCATCAAAGCCAATGTATTGAGGCAAATCTCCAACCACGCAAAAAGGATGAATCCGACAACCGGCACCCATTCTGACGCCCTTATGGACAACCACATGAGACTCGAGTATGCTCCCGTCCCCAATTACGGCCCCGGATCTGACAATGCAGAAAGGTCCAATCTCAACATTGTTCCCAAGTTCAACCCCTGGATCCACGATTGCAGTCGCATGAATTGCCATAAGCACACCATTTAGGTCAATTCAGCGCTTTAACGCCATCCCATTTTATCGCGTTGATGATAAAATGGGAGCATCAATTACCGGTCACACCATGCTTCAGTTTCCTCCGGGAAGCGAGGCTCGGGATCGCCTCGTCATCAGATCCGTGGCAAAGGCCAAGGCCTCCTTCACCTTCTCAAACTGGACGGGTTTGGTCAGGAAATGATCCATGTTGGCCTGCTTGCATGCGACTTCATCCTCAAGGGAGGCGGATGCTGTCAGTGCAATCACGACCGGTTGCCGCACATGTGTCATCGAACGGATGCGCATGGTAGCCTCGATCCCGTCCATTTCCGGCATCTGCTTATCCATCAGCACAATGTCATAGGATCCCTGTTCAATCGCCTCAACCGCCTGCTTCCCGTTGTTCACGACATCTATCACAAATCCCAGTTTCTTGAGCAGGAGAGAAGTGACCTTCTGATTCACGGGATTGTCTTCCGCGAGAAGAATCCTCAAATCCTTGCGAATGGCAGCATTCGCAGATACCGCCACACGTTCAAATCCACGGGTGGCGATCGCCGCCTGACTTGGACGCGGAGGCGGCGGACGCGGAGGTTCCGGAATCGCCAAACGTTTCTGGGGAACCGCAACCGGAACAATTTTCCTTCTTTCCAAGGCCTGCTGAACAGTCTCACGCAATTCAGAGACCTGAACCGGACGCGTTGTCAGGTAGATCTGAGCCAAATTCTCGACTTCGCGGAACTTATCAGCCTCCGACATTGCGGCCAAGAGAACTACCGGCAAATCCTGCAGCCGCGGCTGGGACTTGATACGTTGAACAAGTTCAAAACCATCCATCATCGGCATTCTCGAATCCACAACCATCACATCAAACGGGTTGCTGTTCTCAATAATCTTGAAGGCTTCAATCGCCGATCCAGCCTGAGTGATTTCCATGTCCCACGCGGACAAATGCTTTTCGACCGACCGCATGGATACCGGATTGTCGTCCACCACCAAAGCCCGCTTCCTGGCAAAAACCGCATTCCGGTCGAAGGTGGACTCGTTGGACGATCCTGATGCCCCTTCAATCGGGAACGTGAAAGCAACCGTCACAGTTGTGCCATCTCCCGGTTCCGCGTTCACAACGATACTGCCCTTCATGGCTTCCACCAAAATGCGGGTAATCGGAATCCCGAGCATGCTCTCGGCACGGATTGGAGATGGTGTGGATTCCACCAATGTCACTTTTTCAAACAATGCCTTTGCCTCCTCGGCACTCATGGCCGATCCCGTATCATGAATCGCATACCTTGCAATGACCGACCGGGTTTCCGGAACCGTCTCGATTTCCAGCTTGAGGTGAATGGATCCTTGATCCACATGCAGGCAGGCCCGCCCGATCAAGTTCACCAACACCTGTTGAATCCTATCCGGATCACCCTTCACCTTTGGCATCGGATGGGTGGGAACCTCGCAAATGATTTCAACCTGAGGTCTGGATGAATCCAATTCGAAAAACTGGCACGCTCTCTCTGCGCACGAGACCAGATTGAGTTCTTCCTCCCGGAGCTGGAAATCGCCGGACTCGAGTCTGGACAGATCCGAAATATCATCGATGAGGTGAGACACAGCGCGGGTGCTCATCTCTATTATATTCATGCAGGATTCCTGGAAGGGACTCAACTGACTGTCGTGCAGCAAGGGAACAGTTCCCGTGATACCCGTAATGCGCGTCCTCAACTCCTGCCCAAGATTCTTAAACACCGCATTCCGATTGATCTCAGCTTGTTTCAACTGCTCAGTGAGCAGCTTAGACTCTCCATTTGCCTTCAACAATGCCTTCTTGCGACTGCCCAGTTTCGCCATCATCACAATCAGGATCAATAATACCGCACCAGCCGCTCCACCCGCGATCATGAGTGCCATCTTTTTTTCCGCATCATACCCGGCCGCGAGTGCCTCTTTTTCCGAACGGTTCTCGTCCAGGACGGAGCGTGAACGCAGCTCCTGATCCCACATTCTGGACATCACCTCGTTCAAACGGGCATCCCGATCCTCATTGTTCACCTGTTCAGCATATGCTGTATGCTTCTCCAGAGCGGAGAGCGCTTCAGCCAAACGCCCCGCTTTCTTGTGAAGATTGGCACTCAATCCATAAAGATCCCTCAGTTGGGAAGGGTTTCGGGATTCCTCCGCAATCGCGAGACCGGACTGGACGGCTGAGGAAGCAACATCGACAGCACCCTTTCTAACTGCCACATCCGCCTTGTGGTAAAGCACATATGGAATCGCCGCCGTCAAACCGAGGTCGTTCAGGTGGGCAACACCTGCATCGAGTTTTTCAAGTGCCGGGTCGAACCTGCCTTCTCCCGCCTCTTTCATAGCATCTCCAACGAGAGTGCGCACATACCGCTCCTGATCATCCGACAAGCTACTGAAGCTTCCGCGTTTGCTGACTTTCCGCGCGATCGATGGTGAAGTCAGATCCTGGAGGAAAAAATGCGCTTCACCCCTCATGATCTCGCACTCAGATATTCCGCGCGAGGCATTAGCCTGCTCATAGGAGGCAATCGCTTCGGTGAAGGCATCAATCGCGGCGCTGACATACTTCGTAGCTTCTCCACTCAAACCCTTCGAATCTTCAGGCTCCGATTCACCAACGGCTGTGGCGTTCATACGCTCTTGCATCGAACGAGCATGCGTCAGATTGATCTGCCCCATCACCTGAAGACTCTTGCCCATCTTCGCGGGATCCCCTGTGCCCCGGGCCAAATCCACCGCCTCTTGGGCAATGAGGAAAGCCCGATCAGGTGAATCCGCCAACAGGTAAGCAGATGCCAGTTCGTGCATTACAGGCAACGCATCTTCACGATTACCCGATTCCTGATAAGTATTACGCGCCGCCATGAGGTTACGAATGCCCTCCAAGTGACCCCCACCATCCACGTGAGATCTCCCCACCAGATAGAGAGACTTCGCCTTTCCTGCGGCATTGTCCAGTTGTGTCGACACATCCAATGCCTGACTGGCATAAAGCAATCCAAGTTCACGCTGCCGGGCCTCCAGGGCCGCCGACGCGCCATTCAGTAGAAATCCGATCCTCGCCTCCTTCGCTGAATCTTCCCGGGTCAACTGCAAACCCTCCTTCGCGAATTCCAAACGTTCTTCCGCAGACAGGGCCACGCCTTCCTGAGACAGTGATACGAGCACCGGAATCCGATCCGCCCCCTGCAAAGACTGGAGCTGCGACTTGAGCAATCGCGGATTCGACTCATCATCCACTTCAGCGGATACACACATCAACGGGGCAAAACCCAGACACAGAATCAACGTGATACAGACCTTCGCCAGATCCGCTGCGGGATGAAACAGTTTCTTACTCATTGTATTGGACCTCATTGACAAACAATTCCTCGCGAACAATGTCATCGGCCAAAAAGGGTGATTACTTCAGTAAAATCACAGGGTGTTGACCCATATTTTTCACAATTCTTACATTCTGCGCCCAAGTCAAACCAATCGAGCGAATAGCTTCGGCCGCTTAACCTTCATCCTGATCATTCTTCCGAAGCCGGTATTCCCGAACCGGCTACTCTGCAATTCGGTGATAATGGGGCACTAATTGCCATTCACTGGTATCCATATCCCCTCACCGAATAACGTGATTCATCCCCGGGGTCCGCCTGAAGGGACGCAACAGTATTAGAATAGCATTACTTTCGGCAGTTTTCCGGAGGTCCGTTTTTATTAAGTAAGCCACTTTCAACAACTTAAGAAAGTGGTGCGGGTGGACGGAATCGAACCGACATCATCAGCTTGGAAGGCTGAGGTTTTACCACTAAACTACACCCGCTCAGCAGATAAAGCAGATTTGAATAGGGAGAGACTCCGCTTCTGTCAACCGGTAATCTTTCACAGGCCAACAAAATCATCATGTTCCTCCATCCGATGAGATCGGATCCCTTTGGAAATTAGGAAATGGCAGACCGAAGTCGCATGACTATGGTTGGTCCACCGACATGAGAACCACCGATCCCGGGATCAAATTGTCGCTCTCCGCTACAAGTTTAAGCTCTCCAACAGAGGATTCTCCCAAGACCAACACCTGCGCTAATCCGTTGAAGGTGCTTCGCATCCATTCGGGGGCTTTCCGTTCGAAACGAAGAATCGCCGGATGAAATTGAAACAAGCCCTCGCGAGCTCTCCATTCAGCAAAAGGAAGGGCTTCCATGCGCACATGATTTCCAGTCGGTCTGAGACTGGAAACATCCAGCTCAATCTCTGCCCGTCCATCCTTCAGGTCCACCTTGTCGCCATTAATAAACACCTCTTGGCTGCGCCCCAACTCATTGATGAGCAGAACAACACCTGTATCGACTCCAACGTCGGGGCGATCAAAGGTTCCCTCAAAGATGACCTTTGTCTTCGAATCGGAGGGATCCGGAGCCTTCCACTCACCGATTGTCTGACTCCACACGCTCTCAACATACTGATCCGGTTCATGCGAAGACGGATTGCCATTCCCGACCCCAATGATCCGTCCGGGGCCTTCCAATCGAAAGCGGATCGCACACTCGGCAGTCGGAACCAAACGTCCTTCTTCGTCGCGTATCGCAACCGTTACCACACTCAAACCCGACCCTCCCCCGCCATTTTGAAACGTCTCCGGCAAGAGGACTACGGAATGGGGAGTTCCGGTTGTTTCCACTTTCGCAACAAGCTGTTCCCCGGATGTGGTGACTCCCTTTGCAACCAAAATCCCCGCCTCATACGGAACCATCCACGATAGATGCCCGTTTTCCGGCATATGCTGCACTCCCAACGATTTCCCGTTGAGGAAAAGCTCCACCTCACTGCAATTACTATGCACCCGCACCTCGATGGGTTCCCCCTCGCGCCCCGCCCAATTCCAATGCGGAAACACGTGAAGGACCGGCTCTTGCGTCCACCAGGATTTCAGGTAGTGGTATCCATCCTTCGGAAAGCCGCAGGTATCCAATATCCCGAACTGTGAACTGATCGCCGGAAAGCCATACGGAGTCGGCTCTCCACGATAGTCGAAGCCAGTCCAATAGAATACTCCGGCAGCATAATCCCGGGAAACATAGTGCTGCCATCCACTCTCGGCATTTCCTCCGGACGATCCATGCTCGAGTGGCGGGAGATGACACCGCTCCTTGTCCTCCTTGTATATGCCCCGGGTCTGCTGCGTGGTGGTTTCCTCTGTTCCAACGATGATCTGCCATGGATAGTCGGCATGCTGCCGGTCTGTATCCCCGTGCTGGATGTAATTCACACCCATCACCTGAGCAACCTTTGAGATGCCACCCCATCCTCCGCTGATCGCCACCGTCAGCATGCGGGTTGGATCAAGCTTGCTTGCGAAATCCTGCATCGTACGGGTGATACGCTCACCCTTCACGTTCCCTTCAATCGCCCACTCTTCGTTGCCCAAACTCCACAGAATCACACTTGGATGATTTCGATCCCTTCGGATCAGACGCTCCAGTTGGTTAAGATGAAAGGGATTGCTACCCATGAGACGCGTCTCGTCAATGACCAGCATTCCCAAACGGTCACATGCATCCAGTAATTCGGGAGTCGGAGGATGATGTGCAGTCCTGTAGGCGTTACTTCCCATCCGCTTCAATTGCTTAATCCTCCAATCCTGCAAGGCGTCAGGAAAAGCCACTCCCACACCCGCATGATCCTGATGATTGTTCGTTCCTTTGAGTTTAACCGCCCGACCGTTCAGGAAAAATCCACGATCCGGGTCAAATGCTATCGAACGAATGCCAACGCGAATAAGCTGCGAGTCCACGTGAGCCCCGTCGAGGCTCCGCACCCGCGTATCAAGCTGGTAGAGATAAGGGTCTTCAATATCCCATAGCCGGGGATTTGCCACTTCCATTTCAATCTCATCCATCTGCGTTTTGCCCGCTTTGATAGTAAGCGATTCACGGTCAACCGACACAACCGCCTGCCCGGACTCCCCCTGCAACACATGCCCAATCGTCACCTCCACGTCCGATCCCGTGGAGTTCGTGACCTCAGTCGTGATCACCAGACGACTTCGACCTTCCATAACCTCACTACGAACCCATACTCCATCCCGCTCCAAATAAACAGGGTCATGCTTAACCAGCCAGGCATGACGGTAGATTCCAGCGCCTTCGTAGTACCACCCTTCCTCCATGGATGCATCCACCCGAACCGCCACGACATTGATTCCTCCATAGTTCAGGTAGTCGGTAACATCATAGGACTGTCGAAGGTATCCGCTCGGCTCGTTACCTACAAAAAACCCATTCACAAAAACATCCGCATCCCGGTAGATCCCGTCAAATTCGAGCCATATGCGACGCCCCAAGTCCGTTTCTGAGACTTCAAATGATCTCCTATACCAACCCACGCTGTTTTCCGGAAAACCCGGACCAACCGCCCTGTATCCATGGCTGTGGCTCGCCGCTTGATCAAAAGGCATCTCCACTGCCCAGTCATGCGGGATTGAGACCCTGCGCCACATACGGTCGTCAAACGCCGGACTTGCGGGACCATCTCCAAAACCGGTCTTTGCAAGGTATGAAAAATATCCCTTGGCATGCCCATGGTCCAAATCCCGATCAGTCGCGTGACCCAAGGAAAAACGCCAACCATCGTCAATTCTGACGCGCTGTCGCTCCGCTCTCAAGGGACCCACTGCAAAAAACAGCAAGAGGGAAAGATAAAGAAACATGCGCAGGAACTCCAGATCGGAGGCGCGCAATAAACGGGATGAGCATTTCGGTTCCATGGTTTCCAAATTCCGGAAATGGGGTTCAAGGTTGGATGACGGCCCTATAAACGAAGGCATATCGCACCCGCCTCGCCCGGGCGGGATAAAAAATCAAGGGGTTCGACAAAAAAATGGCTGTCAGGAATTGGATCGCAAACCAAATTTTCGCACAAAAAAATCCTCTGCCTTTCAGAAGTCCAAATGGTACAGAAGAGAGGCCCTTACCAGAACGGAAGGACCTCTCTTCAAATCGGGCTATCGGACGAACAGACCCGTCCGATGGCTTAAACCCATCTTAGAACGAGAAGGTATTGGAGATCGTCCAAGTCATCCCTTCCGTTATACGCTGAGCTGCGGGGCTTCCATCCGGGTTCGCCGAAATTGGAGTCAACCCCACATCCTGACCGACGTTACGGAGATTGAGCTGAATCCTCCAGTCAATCTTCTCGGTAAGGCTGCGTTCATACCCTGCCCACAGGTCAACATTGGTTTCAGTGTCACCGTAGATCGGCTTTTCAACCGACAATCCGGAGAGGTCGTCCTTGAATCCATATCCGAGGATCTGCTTATCCTGCCAGCGAATCGCTCCACCAACGTTGAAACCCTTCAGACGATCACCAATAAAGGAATAATTGGTGATCAAAGCGAAGCGCCATGGACGCAGTTCAGGAACCTGGAAACCAATCGACTCCTGCTGGAAT
>Ga0209510_1004842_pt1 | contig 11608 bp, 10 predicted proteins | sample BiotimSIPDNA_FD_185749 | JGI IMG/M metagenome (GOLD analysis project Ga0209510, IMG submission 185749) | Anaerobic biogas reactor microbial communites from Washington, USA - Biogas_R1 time_0 SIP DNA (SPAdes) (version 2) | ecosystem: Engineered > Bioreactor > Anaerobic > Unclassified | place... | reverse complement strand
CCCTGTATGTGGCGGTGGAAGATGCAAGCGGGGGGGTGGCCGTTGTCACCCATCCGGACGAGATGATCGTCGCCAGATCGGGCTGGAGCGAGTGGGCGATCCCATACAGCGACCTGACCGGTGTGGATATGAGCCGGGTTCAGACGATGTACATCGGTCTGGGCGATCGCAACGCGCCGAGCGCCGGCGGTTCGGGCCTGATCTACGTCGACGACATCGGCTACGGCAAGCCCTTCCCCGGTACGGAGGGGACTGACATAACGACGACGGACGATGTGGTTCAGGGTGTTCCGGACGACGGCGATTGGCCCGCCGCCGAAACGCCCAACCTGGCGATCGACAACGATCCGGCCACGAAGTTCCTGCACTTCAAGGGTGTGACCGAGCCGACCGGCATTCGGGTGACCCCGTCCGTCGGTGCCACCGTCGTGACGGGTCTGACCCTGACGACGGCCAACGATGCGCCGGAGCGCGACCCGGTGGCGTTCGAGCTGTACGGTTCAAACGACGGGATCGACGGGCCGTATACGCTGATCGCGACAGGCGACGTGCCGGACTTCGCCGCGGCATCCGCATGGCCTCGGTTCACCAGGAACGCCACGCCCATCGAATTCGACAACGATGTGGCGTACGAGCACTATCAACTGCTGTTCACGGCCGTGCGCGATCCTGGCTCGGCCAACAGCATGCAGATCGCCGAGATCGAGCTGCTCGCTGTCACCGATTAGACGGGGCGGTACACGGCCCACAGGCATGTCTCAGAGGGGCCTGCGTCTTCTTGGCGCAGGCCCTTTCTATTTGGATCGTGCCGCCGCAGAGGGCCCGAAGAGGAGACCGAGCAGATCGTGCCATTGGGAGAAGTCGGGCACAACGACCTGCGCGCCGGCCTTGATCAGGCGGGTGCGCTTCTCCGGATTGAGACCATAGCGACGAACTTCATCCGAGGCCACGCCGACGGCGATGCCGCCTCGCTTGCGGCATTCGCGCATCTCGACGGGACCGTCACCGACGACGACCAGCTCGGCGCCGGAAAGCCGGTTCTCGGTCATGATTCGATCGATGACCATGCGTTTGGAGTACTTGGTGACATCGCCGACCGCGCCGTAGATGCCACCGTCGAAGAACTCGGCATAGCCCAGCGCGTGGGCCTCTCGGACCACATCGTCGCGATCGGTGCCGCTGGCCAGATAAAGCGTGACACCCCGATTGTGCATTGCCGCCAGAAAGCCGACGGCCCCCTTGACCGTGAAGTCGCTGACGTCGAGCTGGCCGCGTTCGAACCGGGCGATGCGGTCGTTCACCACCTCCATCAGGGCCCGATTGTAGATGTCCTTGTAGCCGAACTTGTCGAGGACCTTGTCGGCCGGGACGATGCCGAACTCCCTGACCATCTCGACGAGCGACTCCATCTGGAGGATCGTTTGAATCCCGGTGGACTGGTCGATGTATTCGAGCACGCATTGTCGCACCTTCTCGTAGAGCGCCATGTCGGCGGTACGGTACTGCTCGCCCAGAATGGCCTCGATCATCACCGGCGCCATCACCTGCTCCCAACCCTGGCGAAGTGTGCTGACCGTGCCGTCGGCGTCAAACACCGCATGCTTGATCCGGCCGAACGGGACTGCCTCGGCGCACAATTCGATGTCGCATCCGTCCAGATAGCGAGCCTTCCGCGGGTCTTCAGCCAGCTCGGGCTGATAGATGTAGTCCGGCGATTTGCCGACCGCGAGGATCTCCTCGCCCGAAGCCGTACCCGTCTGGAACAGCTTCTGGACCGTCACGGCGGCCGCCAGGTTGGCGAACTCGGCCGCTTCAGCGCAAGAGACGCCCGCTCCGAGACACAACGCCAGGGCGCTGGTCACGGTGTCCCCGGCGCCGACCGGATCGAGTTTCTTGAGCAGTTGTATCCCCGGAACCTCATGCAGACCGTCACGATCGACGGTGAGGATGCCTCGCGAGCCACGGGTGAGGAACACGGGCTTGTTGAACTGCTCGTACAGACGATGGGCATAGGTCTTCACATCTTCCAGCGGCAGATCATCGTCCAGGCCGACCTCGACACCATTGAGCGCAGCCGCCTCCCGGTCGTTGGTCTTGCGATAGATGCCCTTGAACTTGCCGCCGTAGTGGCGCGAATCGAGCAGGACGACCTTGCCGGGAGACTCCGCGAACAGGGCGTTGGCCCGATCGATGAAGCTCTCATTCGTAATGCTGCCGGGGACCTGCTGATTGACGATCAGGACGTCGGTCGTCTCCAAGGCATGCCGCATGCCGGCCAGCAGGGCCTCATCGGTCGCCTCGCTGCGCCGATTAAAGAAGCCGAAATCCATCCGGGGCTGCTCGCGCCCCCCCACGTACGGCTTGGCGAACGTCACCGTGTCGTAGTTCTCACTCTGGATCACCAGGGCTGTCGTATCGACGCCCAAGTCGTCCAACTGCCGCCGCAACTCGCGGCCGTAGAGGTCGCCGCCGACGGCTCCAATAACCTGAATGGCCTTCGGCTCCAGCGCCGCGAGGTTGGCCACAACGTTCGAGGCGCCGCCGAGCGAATAGTAATGCCGGGCCACCGCGCGGGCCTGGAGCCCGGTCTCGACCGAGACCTCCGACCCGTTCGGATCGAGAATCCAGTAGGCGTCGAGGCAGAAATCGCCGTAGACGGCGACGCTGACGTTCTTGATACGGCCCAGAATCTCACGGATGCGTTGCTCGTCCATCCTGCCCCTCTCAGAGTCCCTGGAGAATCGCCTGATACAACAGCGGAAATGTCGCCCGCTGGTCGCCCTGCACGTAGAAGCCTCGACCGCCGAAGGCCTGGGGAATCCGCGTCACCACGCTCTTCTGGTCCCGGAAATAGTAGCCCTGCGCCCTTTCGTCGGCCATCTGCTTTGGGTCGTGCCGGCGCAGGTCGAAATCGGCGGTCAGGATGTCACGCGGGACAGCGCCAACGTTGGCGGCCATCGAAGCGGCCTTGAGCAACACCTCCGGCCCGGTGACGGCGCTGCCGATGTTGAGCACAACGCCGCCTTCGGTCAGCTTCGTCACCTCGTGGGTATAGATCAGGAAATCGCGGCCGGAACAACCGCCCTTGGCCTGTCCGTCAAAGCTCGGGTGCTGGTCGATCACGTCGGTCCCGATCCCCACGTGCACCGTGAAGGGAACCTCGTGCCGGTAGCACGCCGCCAGGACGCTCGTCTCGGGGTGGGCGAACGTTCGGGGAGAGCCCTCCGTCGCCGCCAGCACGAGAATCTGCTTGCCGAACGCTTCGTCGCAGATCATCCGGCCGAGCGTCTCGCCGTAGCCCAGCTTCTGCTGGTTACCCACACTCAGCGCTGTGTTGATGTAGGCGAACTCGTAGGCCATGCCGAACTGCCCCTGCCCCAGGGCAGCCGGAACGTTCTCGCTGGTCTGTCCGATCAAGGCCAGCTCGAAATCGTGGATCGTCGTCGCCGCGTTGCCCGCCACCAGCGTGACGAAACGCCGCTCGACGAGGTCGGCCAGCAGTGGACCCAGCCCGTTCTTGATCAGGTGCGCGCCGGTGAAAAGAATGACCGGCTTCTTCGCCCGGCGGGCCGCAACGATCGCCTCCGCCACCGTCTGGATGTCACGCGCCGTCTGTTCGGGCACGTCGAGGTTCAATGCGTCCAGTCCGCCCGGGAAGATCAGATCGTCGAGCGTGACCTTGTTGCTGCGGCCTTCGAGCGGATAGGTCGCGATCCGGCTCGAATCGAACGTCTTGTATCGGCCTGCGTATTCCATCGCGTCGTCCGCTCAGAGGCTCGCCTGCAACTTCTCCAGCCGCCTGATGCACTCGATCATGCAGCGGATCGTGTGGTAGTTGACCTTCCACGAGTGGCTCATGTGCGTCCAGATCGGCTGGCCTTCGCGCGTCGTCAGCGGCCACCATTCGCCGACGGGATGATGGATCATCTTATCGAACACGAAGCGGTGAACGTTCAGGTAGCTCGGCCAGTACTCCGCCGGGCCGAATCGCAGACAGCCTTCGAGCATGCCGATCATCACCTCGGCCTGCTGCCAGAACTCCTTTTCCATGTCGTAGACGCCACCCGCATGGGGCCCTTCGGTATAGACGCCGCCGAACTCGGGATCGATGCCGTTGTCCCGGCCGTGGTCCATCGCCTTCTTGATAACGCCCTTGCACTGGTCCCAATGGCCGCCCAGCACGTCGGTGGCGTGGGCCAGCAGCCAGGCGAACTCGACGTTATGCCCGGCCGACGTGTTGTCCTCGGCGTTTGGCTTGGCGCCGCCCTCGGCGAAGCGGTCCCAGCCCCAGACGATGTCGAACTTGATCTGCGGGGCCACCTTCCAGTCCACGGTGAACTGCGGAATCCCCGTGGCGTACTTCGGGTGCAGGATTCGCGTGAACAGCAGGTCGATATCCTCCAGCAAGGTCCGGCGGTGGATGCTCTTGCCGGTGCACTCGTACAGCGTCGTGAACGCCTCCATCAGGTGCATGTGCACGTCGAGCGTCTTGCGGTCGCCCCCCTGCGGTCCGGGCCCGCACAGGTCCCAGTTGCGCTCGAACATCTCGAAGTAGCCGCCATACATGGTGTCGGCCGCGTATTTCTTGACCAGGTCGAACGTCTTCTCGGCGTACTCCTGCCCGCGCGGGTCGCCGGTGGCCAGGGTGTATTCGGCCATCGCGTACATGCCGAAGCTCAGGCCGTACATGATCTTCTTGTCGATGGCCACCTCGCCCTTGCGGTTCGTCGTCCAGTAGAACCCGCCGTGCTGCTTGTCCCAGACCTTCTCGATCAGGAAATCCACGCCGTGCCGGGCGTATTCGGCGCAGCGGCCGCCGCCAAAACCGGCCCGGTGCGCCGCCGACATCGAATAGACCGTCCGCAGTTGGGCCAGCGCCGACTTCTCATCCTCACCCGTGTCCTTGCCGTCCTTGTCGAAATGCGTGATGAACCCGCCGTTGGCGTCGTCCTTGCACCGATCCAGCCAGAACGGCAGCAGCTCCGTCGTGAAATGCTTCTTACACTCGTCCAGACAGGCCGAGACTTGATCGCGGTCGATCCCCATTGCCGATTCCTTTCACCGAGTCGCCGATAGCATCAATACCCGCACTCAATCCCGGGCATTCTATGCCCCCCCGCCACAGCCGTCAACAAGACCTTCGATCACCGCCCGTGAAGGGGTCTATGCGGCTTTCGGGCAAGGTTCATTTCACGCGGCGAGAGCCGTGTGTGGCAGGATGTTTTCATACACACCCTGCGAAAGGGTGCCCTTCGCGTTTGTGGGCGAATGCTCGCAGAGTCCAGCACCCGACTTCTTGTCGCGCCCACCGCCCGTACAAGAGACAAGACCGTCCTGGTTGGCCCTCAGCCCCGCGTGTTCCCAGACAGCCCCCCGCCTTGTCATGCTGAGCGAAGCGCAGCGCAGTCGAAGCATCTGGCCATAGACCATGCATGCACCCCGTTCGCGGCCAGATTCCTCCGCTCCGCTTCGCTCCGGTCGGAATGACAAACCGGGTCCAGCCGCTGCGTTTCAGGCGTGTAGAGAATCCCGACCTGGCCACGCGTACCGAGGGCGTCTCGCCCTCGCCTGACCACCTCGCCCAGCGACTCCACCCACGACCTCCCGCGGGTGACTTCTCGACCCTATGTCGCTACGTGCCAACGGAAGATTCTCACAGCCTTGACGTTATCCCAGGCAGAACAAGAGTTTACAGACACCTTAAAATGCGCATTTTATAGGTAGTTTTGTTGCCGACAAGGCCTCTTTTGTGTATGGTTAATAGAACATATTCACATTCCAATAGCGAGGTAAACCGATGAGCAAACGAACCAAGCCCGAACCGACCGAGAAAGCCGATGCCGAGAAGAAGCCGCCCCGGCCCAAGTGGAAGCCGCCTCGGGTGCCGCCGCCGGACAGCGATATCTGGCCCGAGGAGTATCGGGGCAAGAACTGGAAATCGGTTTACGCGGTTCTGTTCGCGGGCAAGTGCCAGTTGTGCGCCTATTCCTGTCCCCTGTCGAAGTGGCGCCAGGGGGAGGACAAATTCCACGGCGAGCCCCGGCTGCTGCTATGCACGAACCACCCGGCCTGCCCGGGCGAGCTGCACGAGGTCCTGCCCATCGAGACCTGCCGCAATTTCAAACCCAAACGTTGGGGCAGGATCTGCACCAACCCGCCGAAGCGTCGCGCCGTCGAGACCATGAACGAGTGCAACTCCGAGGTCCGCCGGATCCACGTGGGCAAAGGCCTCTTCGCGACCGTCGATGCCGCCAAAGCCCGCGACCGCAAGGCCTACGAACTCCACGGCGAGTACGCCTATCTCAACTTCCCCGAGGACCTGGCCCCCGAAGAGATAGGTTCGTAGTGACGCCGGGAGGCATTATCGTCTTGGGGATCGACGGCGCCTCGTGCAAGGTATGCTCTTACGGGCACACTACGAACACGCCATCCCCAAGGCGGCGCTCCACTCGACTTCGCTCAACCGGCCCCGGCGCGCCGCCCCGCGTCGCGGGCATCCTGCCCGCGTGTACCGAGCCCGTCCCGCCCTCGCGCCACCAGTAGCCATCGCGAATTGAGCGAGCGTCCCCGGAATTCCCCCAGAGCAGCGCCCCTGCCGCTATCGGAAGAGCGTCTTGAGGCCCAGGGCCAGAAGCGCCACCCCGTAAGCACCGATGACGGGAAGCACGAATAGGATGAACTGCCAATCGAAGTTCACCGTGAATCCGCACCCCACAAAGAACAGCGCCCACGCCCCCGAGGCCACCATCCACGCCCCGCTCTTCCGGCGGAGCCCCACCACCCCCACGCCCACATCGACCAGCACCATCGCCAGAACCAGAACCAGAACCCAGAGTGCCATGCATAGCCTCCCTGACTCGCCTTTCGCACAGAAAGAAGAAGAGCGAGCGACGATCGCGATCTCCTTTGTTCCGCGGGCACGCCAGAGGAACCGCCGCATACGTCTGGTGTCAATTCTCCTGCCTGGCAGAGCCGGCTCTCAGTTTGGCGACGACGGCGAGGAATTCGTCGGGACTGGAGAGGGGCGGCATTTCGGCGCGCCTGATGTCCTGGGCGAGGCCAACGTTTTGGAGGATTTTCAGGTCGCCCAGGCGCAACGCCCTGCCCAAGCGCGTGACGCGGCCCTGCTCGTCGATCCAGACGGTTTGTCCTCGGCTGGGTTGTACTGCCGCCAGGGATTGGCCCGTAAGGAAGAACCGGTCCATGTCCGCTGACTCATTGATCTCTGGGAGCTCCGGGAAATCGTGCCTGACAATCACATAGTCGAGCTGGTCGGGCAGCACGCCACCTGTGCGGATTTCGTATTGAATCCAGAGATCGCCGAAGCCGAAGGCGTGACGAAAAACTTTCCTTCCGACGACGGGCGTGACAAGTGAGACGGCCACACATGCCACAAACAGCCAGACGGCAACCGCGACGGCTCGGTCGAATACTCTCCAGACGGTGGACCAAGGGAATGTACGCCGCCATTTGAACATCGGATCGCTTCTCCCAATTCTTCTCGCAGTGGTCAATCCCGACGCCTCTCGATGTACATCGGAAGGACGCCCCAGGACCAAGGCATTTCCGCATCCCGTCGAAGCCCTGGGCTCCACTTGCACGGAGTCTCTTGTAGAACGGCGGGGGCGGAAAGGCAAGGAAAAGAACAGTATCTCGAATCTCGTTGTTCGTATCTCGCAAAGGGGCGCGCCGGGACGCCGCGTGAGACGGTACGGGTACATACCCGCCGACTCGTCACCGGCCTGGAGCGGATGCTACGGATAGGCCTTGTGCTCTCGTACGCAGCGACGGCGGTCCTCGCGGCTACCGGATGGACAGGCCCTCGGCGGCGAAGGTGTCGGCGTCGCGGAGGGTTCCGGCGGTGAATCCCTTGTGGAACCATCGCCTCCTCTGCTCGGAGGTTCCGTGGGTGAAACTGTCGGGCACGACGTAGCCGCGTGCCGCCTTCTGGATGCGGTCGTCGCCCACGGCGCTGGCGGCGTTGAGCGCCTCATCGAGGTCGCCGGCTTCGAGCAGGTTCACCCGGTCGGCGTGGTGGGCCCACACGCCGGCAAGGTAGTCCGCCTGGAGCTCGAAACACACCATATACTTGTTGAACTGCGTCTCGCTGAGCCTCGACCGCAGAGACATCACCTTCTCCGTGATGCCCAGAAGCGTCTGCACGTGGTGGCCCACCTCGTGGGCGATCACATAGGCCATGGCGAAGTCGCCGGGCGCGTGGAATTGCTGCTGCAATTCCTGGTAGAAGCTCAAATCGATGTACACCTTGCGATCGCCCGGCGCATAGAACGGACCAGTGGCCGAGCTGGCATACCCCGAGCCCGTCTGCACCGTGCCGGTGTAGAGAACCAGCTTCGGATACTCGTAGGTCCGTCCCTGCTGGCGGAACAATTCCGTCCAGACGTTCTCGGTCTCCGCCAGCACGACAGAGACGAACTGCGCCAGTTCATTCTCCTCGGCCGTCGGCACGTACGACGATGAGTCCGTCGACGCCTGCATCTGGAGCGAGTTCAGAAGCTGGGACGGGTTGCCTCCGAGGAAGTAGATGGCCAGGACGAGGATGAGCGTTCCGAGTCCGCCGCCGACCATGCCTTGTTTGACGGAAAGGCCCCGACGGTCTTCGACGTTTGAACTGGCGCGCCTGTCTTTCCAGCGCATGGTATTCTCCTTGTTCTACGAGCGCGAACCACCGCCACTCTGCCTGAGGCCACGCGGCCCCCCTGTCATCCCCCCCGTGGTGCGGACCACCTCACAGCGCGAGGTCGGTCAGGTCGGCGACCTTCTGTTTCAGCGCATCGTAGTCACGTAGGGTGTGCATCGCACACCGCCCCCTTTTTCCGCCTCGGAGTTGACGCACGCCTCCGAGCGTCGGAATCATTCTACGCCGGACAGAGTCTCATGAACAGGGAAAACGCGCGCGATTCCGCTCGCGGCAGAAGGACTCTGGGCCTCGGTTATCATCGCATCTCTTTCTGCCGGCTACAGGCACGTAGCGCAAAGCAACCTATGAGCATTGTACGGCGCAATGCCGGCAGCGTCAACGGACCACAGAACGTAATGGTGTCTATTCAACCCGCCCCGGCGTGCGTCCGCGTGGCGAGGGCGTCCCGCCCTCGCGTCCCCGCTCCCGTCACCACCCCCCCAAACCCAACCGCCCCCCAGCGATCCTCCCACCACCAGAAACCTATCGCGAATTGCGTAAGGCCTCCCCGGAATTCGTACGCCCGTCACCCCCGACGCCCAGGGCCGCTACCCCATCGCCCTCCCCGGCCAAACCGCCGTCCTCTGACAACGGACCAGGACCAGGATTCACAGATACTCGGAATATTGGGGATGGCCACATTGGTGGCGGTCCTGAATATGCTTACATAACTGCCTTTATATAAAATACTTGTGTCCATTCCGGGTTTCGTCCAAGACATGGCCCTTGACGAAGTGTATATATCTATGTATACTTTCTGTTGAACATCAAGTGTTCTTGAGCAAGTGACGATGATGTACATCTGGAGGCTGCGTTATGGCCTTGGTTGAGAAGAAACTGTTCAAGCATGGTGGAAGTTGGGCTATCGATCTACCCATGCGTTTCGCCAAGGAGCTTAAGGAGATGAGCGTCATAATCGAAGAAACGCCACAAGGCTTCCTTATCAAGCCCAAGACCGAGTTGGACGCTATGGAGGCGGACCCTCTCTTCCAACGGTTTGTAGAGGCCATTGCAGTGGATGCCATGAAGCATCCTGAGAAACTGCGCGACGCCCGCGACGTTTGGGACGATGAGTGGGTGGATCTGCTCAAAGGGGTAGACGTTGACGAAGTATAGGTATCTGCTCAAATACCATGCGTTCTACTATCGACGGATTCAGGCTCTCAAAGAACAGGTGAAGGAGCTTAGAGCCCGCCTGACCGAGACGGAATACTCCCAGCATGAAGTCGTCAAGTTCGCAGCTCGCGTTCGGCAAGCCGATCAAACCATTATTCCCCAGGACCCTGACAGAAAAGACTATCGGTTGACAGGGTTCCTCCGGAAGTACCGACGCTACAAACAAGGGCTACAGCGGTATCGTCTGTTCTTCTGCTTCTCCAATACGCCACCGATCATTCTGTACCTCTATCTGAATGACGAGAAGCATCTCCGTAAAGATGGTGACAGGAATGATCCCTATGCGGAGTTTCAGCGATTGGTGCACAGGGGCGTGTTTTCGCACGATCCTTCCGCCGCGACCATCCAGCAGTGGATCCACGATACAGACACTTAGGGGGCAGCTACATAGTACGTGGAGCCACTACATCTGCATACAGACGCCTATTCCCGGTATTCCCCCACAGCCACGGCGCAAGTATCATGCTACCCGTCACCGCCCCCGCAAACCCAGTCGCCTCCCAGCGATCCTCACGCCGTCAGAAGCCATCGCGAATTGAGTAAGCCGTCCCCGGAATTCGCCGAGTAGAGCGTCCCCAGAGTTGCAGCGCTCAACAAGTGCATGCAGTGGCTAACCGGCGGCCAAGAGCAGTCGCCTGACGGATCATCATCGGGCCGCTCGGAGGAGTTCGGCTTTTGCTTTGTGCACATCGTCGACCGCGTTGCTTAGCTGTGCACTCGTTTCTGCAACCAGTGCCTTCACGTACTCAACCCACCCCGGGACATCATGTGGATCGGCCGTCTCAAGGTGCTCAGCAATGGCGTCCAGTTCACGGGTAAACTCGTCGTATTCATGACGGAGGGCGCCATCGAAATTGCCGATACGCTCGAGGACAGTCTTCATTGGCCCCAGACCCGTGAGGTTCACGCTAAACGGCAGAGGGGACACCCAGGATGCCAGAGCATCAAGGAGGTGATCGATTTCACCACACAAGTGATCAGGCTTAAAGGCAGATCGAGTGGTGTCGTCTGCGGCGAAAGACCGCAGCTCTTTGGCGAGCTTGCGGGGATTGGCGTAAGAGGCCTTGACCGGCGCAAGTCGCTTGCGAAAGGCTGCGTATGCCCCCTCGCACTTATCGCAGATCGACTGGAGGTTATTCACGAGTTGGGTTCGGGTTCTGGTCTGCAGGCCTGGAACGAAAAGGAGAATCCGCTTGCAGGCGTTGATGATTTCACGGTTGAGTTCTATCCCGTACATATCAGGGTCCTCCAAGGGCGAAATCTGGGAAGCACCATATTGTGAACTTTCGCACTCTTCGTACTCTCCGCCTCGGAGTTCCCGCACACCTCCGGGCCTCGGAATCATGGCTCCATTATAGGCCGAGCATCGCCAAAAATACAACAGGAAATCAGAGCCGTTGCGCGCGGCGCCAGGATGGTGGGCGGTGCCCACCCTACGGCTCTCGCCGATCTGCCGGAGCGTCATCCCCTGCGATTGCAGATGCTTGACCAGATCGGCCGACAGATTCGCTTCCACCTGTTTCCTCTGTACGTCCAACGGATCGCTCCTGAACGGATTCTCACAAGCCCCACACCGGCGATTCGTGCGTGAAGCGTCGTACGTGAAGCGGGAAGCGTTGCGGCCGGAGGCCGCGTGTCTCGTATCTCGTCGTTCGTATCTCGGCAGGCTTGACGCGTGGGTCAGGAGCCGGCCCTACGGCTGTTCACGTTCTTGCCCGACGTGGACGCGGT
>Ga0209510_1004839_pt1 | contig 11619 bp, 6 predicted proteins | sample BiotimSIPDNA_FD_185749 | JGI IMG/M metagenome (GOLD analysis project Ga0209510, IMG submission 185749) | Anaerobic biogas reactor microbial communites from Washington, USA - Biogas_R1 time_0 SIP DNA (SPAdes) (version 2) | ecosystem: Engineered > Bioreactor > Anaerobic > Unclassified | place... | reverse complement strand
GGAACCTCTTTGTCATCCCGTCTGCCGCCCGGAGCATGACGATATCCTCCTCGCCCATCCCGCCGACGAGTTCGCAGATGTCTTTGAGGTCGGTTCCTTTCACCGCGCCCATATCCTTATCTTTGATGTTTGTGTCCTCCTCGGGATTCCAGGGATCTCCTTCAAAGACCGGGCCCTGATGATAGTAGTGGGTTTTGCCGTCTCCCTGGATCGGGAGGTTTGCCTCAAGCCAGCGGTAATCGACCGTCTTCTCGTCTATGACGCTAACTCCATCGGCTGCGATCTTTTTGATGTGGAGCTCGGTCGTTGGGGATGCGGCAACCGGGGCCGCCAGTGCCAGCAGGAGGCAGAGCGAGAGGGCAACCAGGTGCGGAATGGAGCCTCGTATGTGCGTTGATACCATGGTTTTACTCTTGAATGTCCGAAAAAGGGGTGTTGGTTACTTCTTCCTCATAACGAGGAATGCTGCAAGTGCGGCGACCAGTACCACGACAAGAGCCAGCGCCCAGGTCGGGAACGCAGCCCCGGGTTCCCCGGCCGGTTCCTGCTCAGGGGTCGGAGTGTCCTGTGTTTCTGGTGCTGTCGTCCCTGAGACGGCCCATGCCAGAGCATAGATGCTGAAGTGCGATACCTCTGCAGTGACCGTCCGTGTGGCGGGGTCCACCGTTGCGGGAACATCCTGCCACTTCCCGGTCTCAGGGTTGTACCACATCACTTTCGGTGTGGCACCCTTGTCGATCTTCGCCCACTCTTCCCCGGAGAGGGCGTAGGTGAGGACGGCCGGCGGGTCGAAGGTGGCGCCCGCAGGGCCGCACGAGAGCGCAATAGCGACCGTCGTTCCCGGCGGAGCCGCCGGAACGTCGGCTGGGGCAATCCTCGTAGTGGTCACCTCGCCGAGCGGGTTGCCGTCCGCGTCGCGCGCGGTGGTGCCTTCCCGTATCGCCACGGCACAGGCCTCATCAGCAGTCCTGACCGTCACGGACTCAAGCACCACCCCGGTCGGTGATGTGGTAAGGGATACGCGCCCGGTATGCACCTCGGGGGCACTGGGGTCATAGGTGAACTGCGATCCCGGGTCTTTGGAGGACCCTCCGCCAGACGTGGTGCCGGACCCGCCACCGCCTCCTGTACTGCTGCTCGGGGCTTTTGTAGCAACCAGCGCGAATGCTGAGAGGCCGCCCGGGGATACGGCCTCAAAGATGTAGTTCCCGGCAGCATCGCGTTCTTTGAGGCAGTGCGTTTCCAGTCCAGTCGTTGTACCATCGTCGGCCCGCCGCAGGATGACGACGTTATCCACGCCGCCCATGCTGGTAACCCATTCGGGGCTGGCCGCCATCCTGATCGTTGCGGCCCTGATGATGCCACCATCCCCTTCGTTTGCGACGTTGGTCTTCTGTACGTTCAGGACATAGGCAAAGCTGTTGATGTTCTTGCCCGTCATCTGGTAAACAACGGTTTCGAATGCCTCCTGTTCGTCGGTTTTGGGGTTCTGATAGATTGTCGTATCGAGTTGAGCGGTTGAGCCGGGGTGCCTGCTCATCTCAAGGTCGACCTGTGCCCAGGCAGATCCGGTGTTGATCGGACTGCTTCGGGCATGGACGCTCTCGATGGTGCCGGCGAGCTGCATATCTCCAGCAGGTCTTTCCCTGGTGAAGATGACCACTTCCTCCCACCCGTCCACATTGCTCAGAGTAATGGCGGTCTCGTTGGTGGTGATGCCGCCCTGAACGGTCCTGTTATCGATGACGACCTGCTGCCCCCCGTCGGTGTCCGTGATGCCGACACCCTCGATTCCGAACGAATTCCTGCCGGACGCTACCGGCACCTGATCGTCCTCCCCTCCGGTGACAGCCGAGAGGTCGAGCCGCCGGGTTGCTCCCCCGGTAAACGCGACCTCCTGATCGGCCTTGTGGCCGTTCACCCAGAAGGTTATGATCGGGGAACCAGAGCGCCGGAGATCCTCTTCAGTCGCCCTGACCGCGAGGACTCCCGGAGAATCCAGGGGGCCATACTCCCCGGCCTTTGCGGTGACTGTGGAGCCGCGTTCGTTCCAGTCGATCCTGGCGGTGATGACGGTTCCCGCGGGTGCGGGTTTCCCGTCGAGCGTGACGCTGCCGGCAAATTCATCGGGGAGCACCGGCAGGGCGGCTGCTGTGCAGGCAAGAGAGAGGAGAATGAGGAGGGATATGATATACCTGATATCCATGGATCCGCTCCATCATGCCCCGATAGCGGCGAGTTCGCTCTCACCGCGCAGGTAGACCCAGTAGCCCTTCATCGGCAGCATCTCCTGCGTGTCAGCGTGGTTGCCCGACCCGCCCCGTATGATGGATGTCTCGTACCGCTGTGTGCTGGCGTCATGCCCGATCACCTGCGTCCACGCATCTCCAAGCGAGAGGAGGGTGTCGCGTGCCGTGGCCGGTTCGGTGTCGCTGAACCCGATAGCGTTCCAGCCTTTTGCAAGCGCCTTTGCTGGAGGAGTCCTGATCACGCCGGTGTCAAACTGGAGTGGAACTTCCACGTTGCCGGCAGAGTAGATCCAGTAACCCTCAAGCGGGAGAATCGGGTCGGTCTCCGTCACTCTCTTCCAGTCCTTTATCGCGGCATCATACTGCCAGATGCTGTGCTTCTCCCGGTTGACGTTAGCAAAGATTGTAGCATTGTCGTTTCCGGCAGAGAGCACCCTGGGTACCGAGACAAAGTTCCAGCCCTGCTCAAGGGAGATCGTCGCGTCGGCAACGACCGGCACCCCGGTCAGCACAACCTCATCGATGCTCCCGACTCTCTGCTTGTTCGAGGTCAGGGCGGAGCCGACGAGTTTCAGCGGCCAGGTTTTTCCGTCATTCGGCAGCGGTGCACCGTCGATCTCATCGGCGACGATGATATTGTTGTTCCGCTTGACAAACGAACTGTTGAACGTGGTGGAGAAGTCATCATCGGTGCCTTTCACGCCGTCCGGACCGTAGTCGATGACGGTGATCTCATAACCCGCGTCCGCAAGGTCGTCATTGAAGGGGTTTGTTCCGTAATCGTGTTTGTTGGCATCGTCAACCCAGCCACAGAGGACCCAGAGCGGCATCCCCGACCAGACCTGCCCCTCACCATCGGTCCAGGTTGCGCTGTGGCTGCCTGCCATGGCGCAGGCCTTGGCCGACTCAAAGTAGGATCTGCTCATGGTATCGGTGATGGCGCCGGTCAGGGTAAGGCTCCAGTCCTCCCGCGTGCCTGGGTAGATCGCGATGGTCGCGATGTATTTTGTGGATACGCCGGCTGCCGAGGGGTACTGGATACCGTCGGCCCAGTAGTAGTGCCAGTAGTCTTCAGCAAGGCACGTCCGCATGTCTTCGGCGCCGAAGACGCCGCCAGGAGTAGTGAAGAAGTTGCGTGGGCCGTCGCTGTAGTCGGGCACGTAGCCCTGCCGCTCGTTCCACCAGGCGATGATTGCCTCTCCCTGCCGCTCAAGCGGGGTGTAGAGGTTGGTGTAGTTGAGTTTAGTCTCGAAACCATCGGGTGCGAGGAGCTTGACTTCTCCTCCCTCGGGGACCCCTCCCACAAGGTCACAGAGATCCCTGACTGCGGTTCCTTTCACGACCTCGTCGACTTTATTGAGGTTAATGTCTTTGGCCGGGTTCCAGAGGTCGTCAGGCTTGAACGTGGGACCCTGGAACTTGAGCCGGATGCCGTCCGGCTCGCCGTAGACCTTCAGGTTCTTCTCCATCCACTCGCAGGTCTTCTTCGTCTCGTTCACGACTGTTTTGCCGTCGGAGGCGTACCTGACGATCCGGATGGCCGGGGGCTCTGTCGGTTTCTGGAAGTCGACGAGTTGGATCCTCTGGATGTTCCCGACGCTCAGGCTCCCGGTTGCACCCTTGCCGACGAGGCGGAGCGGGTAGACCTTGTCCCCGGTGATCGCCGTGCCGTTGACCTTGCTTGCGACGATGTAGTTCTCCGGGTTTGCCAGGATATCCTCGCTGGAGAACTCCTTGCTGTAGGGGCTCTCTCCACCCGAGGAGACGATCACTGTGTAGCCTGCCTGGGCAAGGGCGGTGTTGAACGCCCCGGAGCCGTGCATGACATCGTCGTCAACCCAGCCGCAGAGAGTCTTTAACGTGACGCCGGTCCAGGTGCTGACCCCATCGTCATAGGTCACTGTGTGGTGACTGCACGCTTCGCAGTCCTCAAACTCCTCCTTCGTGAAGAGATCCGTAACCTTCGGCCCCTCGAGGGAGAGCGTCCACTCAGATTCGGTGCTCTCGCCCGGCAGCCCCTCGAGGACAATCGATGCGATGCCGCCGACCTGCTGTTTCCCGGAGAGACCGGGGCCGACAAACTTCAGCGGCCCGCCGTTATCTGCGGTAAGCGCTGTTGCGTTCAGTTTATTTGCAACGATGAACGAGTCGTTCCGGGCGATGTCGGCGATCTCGAAGGTGGCGTTGAACCCGTCACCCGCGGTCACCCGCACGGTGTACCCCTCGTCCACCCGCGCGTCGTTGAATTTCCAGTGGCTGCCTGAATCTATGTCGTCAACGGCGCCGACGAGGTACCAGAGCGGCATCCCGGTCCAGACTCGGTCTTTGGAGTCGGTATACCTCTTACCGTGACAGTTGACCCATTCCTCGAACTCTGCCTGCGAGACCGTCCGGTTGAACGCGCCCGCGAGTGTTATCTCCCACCCTTCGGAGGGCTCGGGGAGGCCGACGAGTTCGATCGTGGCGACGCCGCCGACCAACTGGCCGGCGCTCACGTCAGAGCCGACCATTCGGAGTGGCCAGCAGACTTTGTTCTTCTCGCCGATAGTCTCCGGGAGCGGAGTGCCGTTGAGGGTGTTTGCGACGATGATATTGTCGTTCATTGAGACGCTTGCACTGTCAAAGTTGACCCCGTAGCCGTCGCTACCGGTGACCTTGATCGAGTAGCCCTTCTCGGCGAGGGCTTCGTTGAATGTCCCGGAGCCGTGCCCCTGGTCATCGTCGACGAGGCCGACGAGGTACCAGAGGGGCATGCCCTTCCACTCACCGTTATCATCGGTGTAGGTGGCGGTATGCCCGTGGGTGATACCCCTCTCAAAGAAATCCTGGTTGACGGTATCGGTCAACGCGCCCTTGAGCGTGATGGTCCAGCCGGTGGGCTCCACGGGTGGCTCTTCTGAGTCCTCAACACCCACGGTGATCTTGATCAGCGCAGTTGCATCCTCCGGCGTCGGGCTGGCGCCGTAGCAGAAGATGATCTCATCACCGTCAGCAAGCGCTATGACGTTGAGGCCGGCATCATGGTTCTTGTACCCATCCTTCTTGATGCCGTTGACGTAGCAGACCCACTTGGAGGTGCCTCTTGAGAATTCGCCGACATTGTCGAGCAGGAGGACCTCATCTTCGGTCCATCGCTTATCGGTAACCTCATACGTGAAGCCCTTGCGTTCCGCCACCGCCTGGAGGGCCCCGAGTGGGGTCTTGTTCTGGACGGTGTAGGCGGTACCGGACTCGTAGGCCGTGCACTCAAACGTACCGTCCGTCAGTGCGACTGTGCCGTTAAAGAGTATCACCGGCTCTGTGGCCTGCGCCAGAGTCTGGATCGATGATTCAGCCGGATCTTCTTCCACAGATGCCACAACCACCTCTTCTGTTGGTTCTGCTGCCACCTCATCGGTTGCTGTTGCAGGAGGCACCTCTGTAGGTGTCGCAGTCACCTCTTCCGAGAGAGTTACAGAAGAAGTCGCTTCAGGGAGAACCGTATCATCTACGAAGCTCCCTGTCTGGTTCACACCCGCATTATCGAGTGTCTCCGCCGCTGCCGGCGGTACCAGCAGCAAGCATACCATCAGTATGAACAGGACATACTGAATCTTTTTTCCCAAATAACTCATATAATCACCTGGTTTTTCTTCATACTCTTTCTCAGCAGTCCGCTGACCTAACGAACATTTAAAAATAGCGCTATAAGTATAGATAAAGGTTGCATTTAGTTGGTAAGGTTAACTTAACTTTTTCAGATTAACTTTATACTTATCTCATAAGAACCCCCCCATGTGGCCAAACGCGGCCACAGGCGGGACTGATGAATGCAGGCCGATCGGGATCCCGGTCAATGGCGCTCACGACGCGGCGTATATATCACAGGTCGATGCGCTTGCAGGCAATCCGCCCAGAAAAACACCTACGGGAAATCAGGCGCGCGTCGTATCGGAGTGCCACAGCCATCGGCCCGGACGCTAACCCAAAGAGGGTGGTCGGGTAACTCCCGCGGGCTTAAACCGCAGGTAAGTGAACCCGCGGTCCTCTCCCTACCTACCCCCACGGAAACCTCTCCGTATCCGGCCCAATCGATGCATTCATCACCAAAAGGCGCCCACTACTCCTTTCCAGAGTGATAGGATGACAGCGACGCAACCCTGGCTCCCCGTCTTCGGCTACGGGGGGCATATCAAGGCGACGACACAGGAACTGGTCATCGCGCACGGGAGCACCACCCGGCGTTACCCGCTCCAGGCGGTGAAGCACCTCCTGGTCATCGGCGGCCATACCCTGCACACCTCGGCAGTGACAAACCTCCTCAAAGCCGGCGCTGTCATCACCTTCTTTGATATCGACGGCACGCCCGTCGGCTACCTCTACCCCTACGGCTACCGGCCGGAGAGCGGGGTGCGCACCGCCCAGGAACACGCCGCCCCCCACCGGTTCGCCCAGCCGCTCGCAACAGCAGGCCTGCAGTCGAAACTCCTCCTCCTCGAGGAACTCTGTGACTGCACCGGGCAGGATATCTTCTACACCGGGGAACTTGATTTCCTCTACCAGGCCCGGGAGGAACTCGCGGTCTCGGTCACCATGGAGGGACTGCGGAGACTCTCCCGCCTGACCGGCGATATGTACTACGAGATCCTCTCCCGCACGCTCCCGCCGGAACTCGGGTTCCGGCGCCGGACGAACCGCCCTTACCGCGACCCGGTCAACGCCATGTTCTCGCTCGGCTACGCGATGCTCTACGGCAACTGCTGCGTCTCCCTGGTCGGCGCCCATCTCGACCCCGACCTCGGCATGCTCCACGAGGGAGCCGGGAGCCTTGTCTACGACCTCATCGAACCGCAGAAGGCGGTGATGGTGGACCACACCGTCATCAGGTTTGCCAGCGAGGAGATCTCGGAGGAAGATTACGAATGCAGCGAAAAGAGATGTTACCTTGACGCAAACCTCTCAACCCGGCTCGTGCAGGAGTTCCGTGACTCTATCGACCAGTCCCGCATCGATACACAGGTGCAGATCCTGCGGGATGCACTTCTTACGAACGCCGAGTTTCACGTGCTGTACTGGTAGGCGCCCCGCTGGATCGTGAACTCGGGGAAGCGGACAAGGGGGATCTCCTGCAGGGAGAGATCCCTGATAATAACCCGGGGGCACCCGTAGAGCATGGACGCGAACTTATCCAGGACGACGGGTTCGCCGGTTGCGGTGATGAGCACCTTCCCGTCAGGGAGGTTCATGACCTCGCCGCCGATGCCGAGGTCGGTGGCGATCTTCCTTACGCATGCACGAAACCCGACACCCTGCACCCTTCCTGAGATCCTGATCTCGATCGTCTTCACAGCCAGTGCTCCTGGACGACCCGTATGGACATATCCAGTTCGTCGTATACCTCGTCCCGGACCGCTGTGTCGCGGATGTTGAGGGCCTCGCTTACGGCCATATCAAGGATCTCCCTGGACCGATCATCGTAACGCTCCGCGTATATCCGACACGCCATATCCCCGAGCACGAAGGCCCGCCGGGAGAGCGGTCTGATGATCCGCGCCTCGTCGAGCGCGCAGAGGAGCATCCGGTCCGCAAGTTCATGCTGCCCCGCGTTCCTGGCGATGAGGAAGAGCTCGGTGTAGTAGATCGCCCGTTTTGCCCGGTCAGGTGCCGCCCTGATGGTCCGGTCGAGCGCGACCATATCCTTTGTGGTATACTCGCCGCGCCGGATCTTCTCGCGGCAGTTGAGGATCCTGCCAAAGACCGTATTCATCCAGGACTGGGGCATCGCCTGCTCGAGCTGGACCATCATGCTGTAGCGGATCCGATCATCATCGATGGTGGAGACGACATCGATAGCCCGCTGCTGGACGGCCGGCTTCCCGGTCTTCCGGTAGAACGAGAAGAGCATCCGGGCCATGCGCTGCCGCGTCATGGCGGTGATGAACGGGATCTGGATGCTTCCGGCCGTCCTCTCCATACCCTTCAGTAGTTCATCGATCTCCTCTTCGTCGCCGTAGGTCTCAGCGAACCGCGCCACATCAAAGAGCATCGAGAGCCGGATGTAGGGGGAGGGGATGCTCACCACGGTATGGCACATGGCCGAGAGGATCTCCTTCCTCTGAGCAGGCTCGCTGATCATGTCAAAGACCGCCGCCAGGGCGTCCACGTACTCCACGGGGTCCTCGATCCTGCCGACCTGCTCAACCGCCCAATCGACATCCTTCTCCTGCCGGTTGACCGCACTGAGGTTCCTTGCGGCGTAGATCAGGTTCTTCCTGACGAACGCCTCCCGGTCCGGGTCGACGAACTCAAGCATCTCCTGGGCCTCGTCGAGGTAGGTCCTGGCCTCAGCGTGGTCGATCCCGGCCATGAGCCCCGCAAGGTCGGAGAGCATGATCGCGTGGATGGACGGGTCGGTGATGGTGCCGATGGTCTCATGCAGCCTCCTGATGATCTCCTCGGCCCGCTCAACGTTTTCGAGAGCCGAGTAGGCGCTCACGATCCGGTACATACCTGAATACCGGGCGTAGACATCACCGGTGTGCTCGAAGAGGCGGTACATCAGTTCAAGCACCTGCGGTGCCGCCGTCGCTCCCTCGATCCCTTCCAGCAGGTAGGCCATCACCTCGTAGGGGTCGGCCGAGTCAAACTCCCTGACGTACTCGGTGAAGAAGGTGAGGATCCGCTGGATCATGGCGGTCCGCTCGTACTCGCCCTCGATCTCCAGAGAGAGGAGAGCCATCGGGACAGCAAAGATCGGGCTTGCGTAGACCTGCGTATACTCGAGCATGATGTCGACGTAACTTGCTATCTTGATCGAGATCTCCTCGCGCGGGGTGCTGGTCTTGAGGAGGTCGAGCGCGATCTCGAAGGGTTCCATCATGCCTTCGAAGATCCGGGCCCCGCCGCGGGAGAGCTGGTCTGCCGCCTGCAGGCTCCCGACCCGGATGTAGCCTTCGATGAGGGGGTCCACGAGCTGCCGCTGCAGCGACGGATCGGTGATCTGGGAGAGGATCTGGGTCGCCTCGTCGAGTGCCCGGAGCGAGAGCTGCTCGATCCCGTACATGATCAGGCCGTGGATCACCTTGCCCATCGCAAAGAGGCAGTAATCCGGTTCCAGCAGGGACGCGGAGAGGACCCGCATACCATGGAGGAGGTCAAGGTCACCGTCCTCCACAGCGAGCACGGCCGCCTGGTCCACGATGCCGCCCAGTGCCTCGGCCCGCGCCTGCTGGTCCATGATCTCGCAGGTGAGCGCGGTCGCACGCCGGAGGAGGTCCCGGTCTTTCCGGGCGACGCCGATCCGTGCCATCTCGACGACGATCGCCGAGATGGCCTGCTCGCGCAGGGTCTGGTCCTCGATCTCGCTAACCAGGCTCACGAGGCCGGACGGGTCTTTCTGGCGGACGAACCCCCGCTCGATCAGGATGGTGTTGCACTCAAAGAGCAGGGTATCCTGTGCCTGGTGCGACCCGGCAAGTTCCTTTATCGCTGGAATGTGCCCGACGACTTCGTCAAAGTCGTACTCCCTGCAGAAGTCGGTCACCGCCTGGTGTACCAGCGAGTCAGCGATATCGATCTCCAGTGCGGCAAGGATGTTCTCGCGGACGAGTCCGGTCTCGTCACGCCGGATACCTTCCTTGATCAGGCGGACACTGGTATCGAAAAACTGGGCATTGATCCTCTGAGCGGTGGTGCTGGCCTTCTTCATGACCTCAATTGCATGGTAGAAGTCACCCATCCGGGAGAGTGCGTCAGTGATCTGCCGGTAGAGCTGGGCCGCCTTCGCAGCGTCGCAGGATTCGTCGATCAGCGGCGTGATATCGAGGAGGATGGTCGGGTTGCCGCTCTTCTCGACGACTGCGATGCCGGAGAGGACGATCTCCTCGATGGGGAGCTGGGTCTCCACCGTGCTCCGGGCGTTGAACTCAAACGCCTTCTCCAGGTACCAGCGCTCCCCGCTACGCTCCGCCTTCTTCAGGAGTTCGAGGACAAGGGTCTGGCCCGCCCAGGGTTTCTCGTCGTCGAGCCTGAGCAGTTTGGTGTAGACCTGTTTCTTGTCCCGCTGGCGATCGAGGAGGTGCTCGGTCAGGATCGCAAGGACCTCGGTGATCCGTTCTTCCGGGACCCCGGAGAGGGAGTCTATGATCTGCTCGATATCGGAGATCTCCTTCTTCAGCGGAGATTTCCAGGCGGCGTCCGCGATGTCGGCGATCGAGTTGGTGCGCCGGATCTTCTGGTTGATCTCGGTGGCGCTTAAAATACCGCTGACCACCAGGTGGATGTCGCCTGCCCCGATGCCGGAGGCGGCGATCGCCCGGGCCACATCAGCATGGAGCTGTGACTGTTTTGATATATCGCCGATCTCGGAGAGCGCCTGGAGAGCGTGATGCATGATATCGACGTTCTGGTATTTCTGCCCGTACTGGATGAAGAGCGGGATGATATCAGAGAGGATTGCCGAGCGGTATTTACGGATGCTGATCTGGTCGAAGGCTTCCTCTCCTTTCTCGATAAAGTGGATGTCCCCGGTGTCGACCCCGGCCTGGACCAGGTCACAGGATACCTCGGCGAGGATATCGGACTGGTGGCTCTTGCGGTCGAGTTTGCCGACCAGGGTAAATATTGCGGAGAACCACGCTTCATCTTTATTCTCGCGGTAGAGCCCGGCAACGCGTCTTGCAAGGCCAAAAACTTCTTCTTTTGGCGGTTCGACGAGCTGGCTTAAGAGTTCCGGCTGGTTCTCCTCGAACGCCGCCTTTACCAGGGCTGCGTTCATCTGCTCATAGAGGGATTTCTTCTCTTTCCTCGTCCGCGTCTCTGAGATGTCTAAAACAATCTTCTCAACCTCACGCGGATCACCGGAAGAGATAGCGGAGGTTATCTTTTGTTTCATCTGTGGTTTCCCATTCATTTTGATCACCGCTCTCCAGCAGGTTCTGTATCATGCATATCGATCATCCTATATATAGGTTGCTCCGTTCCCGCAAGAGCGTTCTTTGATGGAATTTTGAGAGATCCTCACAAATGCGTGAAATATGGGGGAAGGTAAGTGCCCTTCGCATCACCGTGAATGGAACACTTAATGAGGGGTGGGTTTCACCTGTGCAGGCGGGGGATCAGGCCTGCCTGACCACCTGCATGATCTCCCGGTACATGGTATCAGCGACGCCCGGGTCCTTTGACTCGATCATGATCCTGATCATCGGTTCCGTGCCCGACGCCCGCACCAGCGCCCAGGCATCGTCCCTGATGATCTTGATACCGTCGATCTTCTCGATGGTCTCTCCCGGGAGCGCTTCCTCGACGGCACGGACCAGCGCGGCCGGGTCAGGGGCGTGATACTTCTCCTTGACCAGGTGGTAGACCGGGAGTTCGTCGATGATAGCGGAGA
>Ga0209510_1004834_pt1 | contig 11622 bp, 12 predicted proteins | sample BiotimSIPDNA_FD_185749 | JGI IMG/M metagenome (GOLD analysis project Ga0209510, IMG submission 185749) | Anaerobic biogas reactor microbial communites from Washington, USA - Biogas_R1 time_0 SIP DNA (SPAdes) (version 2) | ecosystem: Engineered > Bioreactor > Anaerobic > Unclassified | place... | reverse complement strand
AGATCACTGCGGTGGGTCCATTTTCGATGCCGATTGTTTCTTCCCGACGTGGGTCCCTTTTACATGCCGATTTCCAGTGGTACAAACGTCTCGAAGCCGGGCACTTTTCCTTGTCCGGTTCCGCTCCGGACCAAGACAGTGTGGAGTGGGACCTGCCGCAGTTGACGTTGATTCTCGAAGGGATCGACCTGTCCGACAGCCGGCGACGGCAGCGGTATTGTCGGCCACAGACTCTCGTGACATCCCGGGAGTAAAAAGATACAATAATAGTGTCTTTTCTCTGGTTTGTGGTTGACGGTCCGTGACGAGAGGATAGAGTATCTTTCATCATGGCGTCCCCGACACCGACTCCCGTTTCCAAGACCTCCCGTATCACCGCCACAACCCCTTCGTCGGGGCTTCCCACCGATGTGGTCACCCTCCAGCAGATGGTCCTGCAACTGCTGGGACAAGTCAACGACAAGACCCGGGAGAACTTCGATCTGCAGTGTCAGTTGGGTTGGCTCAAGCGGCAGTTGTTCGGCCGCAAGTCGGAGAAGATGGACCCGAACCAGCGGTTGCTGTTTGAGGATATCTGTGATCAACTCGAGAAGCAATTGGCGCCCCAACCTGCACCGCCGTCGACCGACCCGCCGCCTTCTTCCGGGCCGAAGGCCTCGACTTCGAAACGATCCTCTCGGCGTAACGGCCGGGCGCCGTTGCCGGCGGATCTGCCTCGGGTGTCCGAATACGTCGATCCGGACCCCAGGCTGATTGAGAACATGCGTTGCATCGGGGAAGACATTACCGAGATCCTGGAATACATCCCGGCAGGCTTCTACGTCCGCCAGATCATCCGACGCAAGTATGCCCCCACCGGCGGTTTGGGCTCGGTGGTCATGGGCCCTCTGCCGGCCTTACCCATCGAGAAGGGAAGGCCCGGCCCGGGGATCCTGGCCTACATCATCACGAGCAAATACTGCGATCATCTGCCGTTGTATCGGCTGGAGCAGATCTTTGCCCGCCACGGGTTGCATATCCCCCGGACCACGCAGTGGGGCTGGGTGCGTGACAGCGCTGATCTGTTAGTGGCCATCGTCTTGGCGATGAAACGGCTGATTCTGGCCTCCGCTAAAATCCATACGGACGATACCTACATCCCGATCCAGGACAAGTCGCGTACGCGAGTTCGCGAGGGATATCTTTGGCCCCACATCGACATGGCGAACAACGTGTACTTCGACTATACCACCACGCGCAGCCGGGAAGGCCCGGAACAGATGCTGGGGGGCTACCAGGGCTACATCCAGGCCGATGCCTTCAACGGATATGACAGCCTGTACGGGCCAGGCAAGGCCACGGAAGTGGGCTGCTGGGCCCACGCCCGGCGGAAGTTCGATGAGGCCCTGGCGACCGATCCGCTCCGGGCCAACGAGATGCTGGCCCTGATCGCGCAGTTGTACGTCATTGAGAAGAAGGCCCGCGAAGAGCACCTGGATGCCGAGGGGACGAAGGCCCTGCGCCAGAAGTTCAGCAAACCCATTCTGGAAGACCAGATCAAGCCTCTGCTGGAGAGTTGGGGCCCCGAGGTCCTCCCGAAGAGCCCGATCGGCAAGGCCGTCACGTACGCGGTGAATCAATGGGAGGCCTTAAACCGCTACTTGGAAAACGGAATCCTTTGCATAGACAATAACCTTTCGGAACGGGTGATCAAGTTGGTGGCACTGGGCCGTAAGAACTGGCTGTTCAGTGGCAGTGACGAAGGCGCCCAGCGGGCCGCCGTCCTCTACAGCCTCATTGCCAGCTGCAAGCTCTGCGGGATCGATCCCTTCCTGTACTTGCGTGACGTCCTGGAGCGAATCAACACCCACCCGGCCAGCCGGATCGATGAGCTGACGCCCCCTCAGTGGAAGGAACGATTCCTGCCCAGGCTCTCTCTGCCGCGTTTCCCCATCAAGGCCGGCAAGCAAACCGAGTAACCAAGCTCTCCCGAGCCCACCGTCATCCTCGTCTCACGTTCGATCAGCCACGCGTCGTCCGCAAACATGATGCCGAGACCCTACGCGGGAGGAATGGGATTGGCCGGACGCTCACGGCTCAACAGCATATGGAAGTTCAGCCGGCCAGTGACGTCGCACGCCTGGTCTTCCATCTCCTGCTTCCACAGCCGCTCGGCCCGCTGGTTCCACCGCTCCTCGCCCGTGCGGGCCTGGACCTTGGTCTTGGAGCCCACCGCGCCCTTGGCCTCCGTGTGCAAGAGGCCCTTGAGACGCGATTACCCGTTTTGGGGAGGGGTGGGAAAGGGCCTCCTTGTGTCGGTAAAATGGGTTTTTTCGGCATGAGGTCCCATCGACAACAAGGAGGTTCCAAAAATGATACGCCAAGATCTGATCCTTAGCAAGAGCCGTCGATTGTTAGATGAATTCCTGGCCCCTATGCAGTCCCACGTGGACAAACCGCGTCGACGGTTTCTCCGCCAAGCGGTGCGCGGCATCCTCCTGTCCGGAAGCCTCGTGGTGATGGAACTGTGTCGGTGGATTCGAGACGGATGCTCCGATCGCTTCTATCAGGACAAACGCCTGCTTCATCATCTGACCAGCCCCCATGCCGATCTGAGCGAGGCCGTGGTCGCCTACCGCCAGCATATGGCCGGCCGGATTCAGGCCGACACGCCCTTGATCATCGACCTGACCGACATCGCCAGACCGCGGGCTCGCCGGATGAAGTACCTGGCGTTGGTTCGTGACGGCAGTGAAGACCGGCTCGTCAACGGTTACTGGTGCGTCGAAGTGTATGCCCATCTGCCGGGCAAACGTATCTTGCCGTTGGCCCTGGACGTCTACAGTGTGGAAGACCCGGCCGTCGGTAGTCAGAACCTGCAGATCCAACGGGTCATTCAGGCCGTGGACCGCGACCTTCAAGGCAAAGGCATCTGGGTGGCCGATCGCGGTTTTGACGGCCTGGAAACCTATGAAACGTGGTTTTCGCTACGAAGTCACTTCATCGTTCGTCAACGGGGCGATCGAGCGATTGTCACCGCCGAGGGCACGCGATGGATTCTGCGAGACCACGTCGAATGGCTCCACCAACACCAGTGCCTGCAGGTCGGACGTCGGCAGATCGTCTTCCACCCCGTCGGTCTTCCGGGACGTTCGGAACCGTTGTACCTGGTGGCGTGTTGGTGGCCGGGCCAAGAGACGCCGTTGATGCTGCTGACGACTTTGGTGGTGGTGACGCTCGACCAGGCGCGGCAGGTCCTGAGCTATTACAGGAAACGCTGGGCGTGCGAGGAGGCGGTGCAATTCCTCAAGATGCGTGTGGGCTTCGAACGTATGCGTGTCCGTCGCTATGAGGCGTTGCAGCGGCTGGCCGTCCTGGCGATGTTGGCGATGGGGTTTCTGACGTGGATCTTACTACGCAGCCGCGACCTGACCCGGCGGCTGTTCGCGTTGACCAGCCGGTTCCGGCGTCAGGTTCGATTCGTCTACTATCGGCTTCTCGATGGCCTCCAGGAATTCGCCCACCGCTACCCCAATATCCTCACAAACCCACCCCCGACCCCAAACCAAAACGGGTAATCGCGTCGCCCTTGACGATCGGGTTGTTGCGGCCCAGGTCCCGGCAGATCTCCCGCAGCTCCGATAGGTTCGACTCGGTCAGGTGGGCATCCCCGGGGCCGCCCAAGCCACGCCGAGGTTTGCGGGTCCGGGACCGGTCCAGGGCATCGTAGGCGAACCGGTACGCCCGCCGCAGATACCCTCACTTGGGCGACACCGCCAGCGTCAGCCGGTCCCCGCCGTGGGAAACCCTCTGCTGCCATTTCGAGAGCACCGTCCTCATCAGTCCACCCCCTCGCGGGCCTGGATGCGGCCGTCGATGGCGAAGTGCTGATGCAGAGTCAGCGTTTCGTATTGGTCATAGAGCGTCTGGAGCTCCGGATTCCGGCGCGTCCTGTCACCCACGCTCGACGCTTGGGACTCTTCGGCCCTCGCGATAGCTTCCTCAATATCCGCAATTCGTTCTGCCAATGTCTTTGCCATGCCCCCCAGACTATGGGCGCGGTCGGAGGGGACGAAGGGGCTGATTGCTAAGGATTAGCAAAGAGGTGAAGAATTTCTTTGCCCCGGATTTCCCAGATGCTCCATTTCTGTGTAGCGCCCTCCGCGTTCAGCCCGTAGAATAGGGCCGATTCTCACACTCGACCAGTCAATAAGACGAACACCCTATGGGTGAGACAGGTCAGAACAACCCAATGAAGGCGGAAGGGATGCCGCTGGGACTACGGCCAATCCGGGGATGAACCGCCCGTCCGGGCACTCTGAAGACCGATTTTGTCTCTATTCGCCGTCGCATGTCGCGCAAAGGGGCATTCTGTACTTGAAGTCCCCAAAGAAACCACCGTATATTTGGACGTTAGGAGCTTAGCAACGGTGCCGGGCGAAGGTCGCATGGGAGATGTCGGACCATTGTACCTTCAGAAAGTCGAGCTATGGCGATTGACTGGAGCCAATTTACGCTGAAACACATTCAGCAGGCTTGCGAGTTGTACGACTCGGGAGTCGCTGTGCCAAGACGACCCGCAAGAAGCACATTCCTCCTGATGAACAGCAAGAGCTATCCGGCTAAGTTCATCCGCGGTCTGGCCTACCGGTTAGCCACAGGTGTCGAACTTGATCCGAGCCGTGATTACTCCGGTGGCTTGGAGACTGTCAGATTCTTCCATGCCCTAGGCCTTACGACTCAGCACGACCGGTCTCCCGGTCCTGCAGAACCGACAGCGGAACCCACCCCATCGCTTTCGGCCCCCAATGGAGAACCTCTGCGCTTACGGCGGGAGCATCGAGAGCCCCAGAAACGGGCTTTGGCCGAGCTTCTGCGCCGCCGCTATGATACCGTTGAGATTGAGGCTCAGTTCCCATGGCTGACGGTCCCTCACCCCGATCAGATGGACGAGACCATGGGCGCCATTTTTCACGCCCTGCAAGCGACGCGTAATTTCTCCAGCTTCATCACTCCAAGTCAGCGGCTGAAGTGTGACTTCTTCCTGCCTCGCGAGCGGCTGATCGTCGAGTATGACGAGCGGCAACACTTCACCCTGCAGCGGGCCAAGGCCCTTGAGCTCTACCCGCCTAACCTTCCCCTCAGCTTTGACCGAGAGGAGTGGCTCAACGCTTGCCGGACAATCCAGGCAACCGACCGGACACCGCCGTACCGGGACGAGCAGCGAGCATTCTATGACAGTCTCCGGGACATTTTCGCAGCACGGAACGGCATCCGCCTAGTTCGGCTGCGTTACGGGAAGCAAGACTGGACCGTGCCCAGTGCTACTGAATCGCTGAGTATACTTGTCTCGGGCACCAACGCGCCGCATGACTCGCCGCTCGGACTTCCCGGCATTCAGGCCGCGGTTTCAGCGTCTGAAAACAGGGGCTTGATTCAAAAACCGGCCTTCTCGGGTAACAAAGGCTGGGTGGCAGCGGCAAGCGCGGTCTTCGGAGCTTGCCGATCGTTTTGCCTTTGCGCCATCGGCAAGGCCTGCGCAAAGCCTCCGGCCTTGCCGCTGCCACCTGCCCAGACTATGCCCGGTTCTGAAGCAGGCCAAGATAGGATCAAGAAGATTGCCTTGGTAACTCACAACTACAAAGTGGCCGACAGCGATGGTCGCTACGATTACTCAGAGCACTTCTCACGAATCAACCAGTGCTGCGACCAGCAGGATTGTGACACGATCCTCTATGCACTGTACACCTGGGACAGGGATTCTCCCGTTTCCTGTAATCATGACGTGATATTCAAAGAGCTGAAGAATGTCCAGAGGATTATAGTTGAAGTCGGCCACCCTCAGCCCCCCTATCCCTGCAGCTACGACCATGTGGAGGTATGGCAGAGAGACTGTGAAGTCCCGCTGGTGGCGAAGCAACGGTTCGCCACATCTTCCGCATCTCGGAGCGACAAGGCGGCATTCTTGAATGACCTACCTCAGCGCCAAGTACGTGACGCTCTACTGGTACTTTGTGGTGAGTCGAATATTGCCTCTCTGGTTCGTGGCTCGGGCAAGTTCAACGACCCGTACCGTTTCGCGCACATACTCGCGAAAATGAAGGTCCGGCTCATCCTCAATCCCATCCATGACTACATGCGCCGCCCCGAGATGCGACAAAAGCGGCAGTATTACTCGCTTGGTGGCCGGACCGTCATTTCTGTCTGGAATCAGGGGAAGGGCCGAGAGGCCGCATTGCCATGGACCGTATTCCACGATGGCCAAGAAAGAACGAATGATGTCCGCGAGCTTGACAAGCCGTTCTCTGGCAGACCCGATATCCGCATCGGCATCCTGGACTCATCTTTGATTCCGTAATAGGATCATTGGGAAGAAGTGCGCTCACATCTAAGCACTTCACTTTCCTCCATGGGGACCAGCCACGCGCCCTCTGTGTCAGGATGCGTGAGACAGTTCCTTGCCGATAATTAGAGTAGAGGGCGAGGAGATTATGAGTATGCTGGATGCTATGGATAAGACACGGAACAAGAGGTTGTCGGCCCCGGAGAGAGGCGGGCCGGAGCGTAGCGGAGGCCGGCCGAACGGAGGGGCCGGCGACGCAATTTCACAGGACAGCACTTCTGGGCTCGCGGGTACTTCGCCTCGACGGTGGGACGGGACGAGAAAGCGATCTGCGAGTACATCCGGCGACGGGAAGCCGAGGATCGACGCCTGGATCAGATGCAGATGTTCGATTGACCGCCGCCGCAGGCGGCTCCCAAACAACCCGCTTTGAGCGGTTCACATTCCAAGCCTCCGGCTTTGCCGGCGGTATTGACTGGAACGCGTATATCGTGACAACTAGATCGTCGACGAGGGGAATTGACTATGGCTTTACCAGACCATGTCGCTATGTCAGAAGAAGGTGATCAGCGTGCTGGAATTGTGAGATTACGGGCTGAGCCCAAGCTGTGTAATCAACTGAACGAAATCTGCAAAACATTGCAGCAGGAGCCGAAGGTCTCGCTTACGCTGGACTGTCACAGAGTTGACTATGTCTCAGATGAAAGCGGAAGCCATCTTTTGAAATTGCTGAAAATTCTGCGTGACGAAGGCCAAACCTTAGAGCTGTCCCACGTGGCTAAACCCACCTATGACATACTTGAGTCGATGGGAATTCCCGGCCTCATACCGATTGTCGTCAGCGAACAGGGAGGGAGCCCAACCAGATGATGGGAGGCGGATAACTCCGCGGCCCACGGAACTGGAGGACGGATTCGAGTGCCGTCATCTTAGGCTACACAATTGCTTGGCCCCAGTCCGAAAACCGGTTACTTGGGCCTCTTCGCTCGCCCACGGTCCATCTTTTCCAGGCGGGCCTGGGTCTCTTTCTTGCTCATACTGCGAACCGCTGCAATGGCGGCTAGCTGCTGCTTTCGCGGACGGGATATCTCGCCTTCCCAGTTGTAGATGGTCTGGCCGCTGACTCCAACGAGCTTGCCGTAGTTCGCAGTAGAAAGCCCCAGTCGTTCACGCTGCGACCGAAGTCCTTTGGCGGTGAAGCGAACGCCTTCGGCGTCGGCCTTGGTCACCTGCGACGGGATATCTTTGAGGGCCTGTTGCTCCAGAAGCGCAACCGTGCGTTGCAGATCGGCGATTTGACGTTTCATCTCAGCGATATCTTTGCGGTAGCGCGCAGACGTTTTCTTGAGGGTGCTCGTGTGTTCGCGAATCTCTTTGCGTGCCAGACGCAAGATTTCCTCTTTCAGTACGGAAGCGATATTTGGCATAGTGTGCTCCTATCGGTTAAAGCATTGATTGTCATCATGGGTTCTTGCTTTTCGCCATTGGGCTATGAAGCTTTCAGCCTTGTCCATCGCGTCACCAGGAGAATCATACGGCTCTGTGCCTTCCCAAAGCATGCCGCCAATGTCAAGCACGCGAACGACAGACTTCCTGTAGTCGTCGCGGGCCAATTCCATCCAGCCGGCGCCCTGTATCCACCAGGCGATATTCGGATAAAGCTCGTCAAAGGATGTTACCATTGTAGATGCCCCCTTGTTCCATGGCAGACGCCAAGAAACTACTGGCGTTCTTTTTGCGGCGACGAGCAGAGGTTTCACTCGCTCATATCCGGGGGGGTTACGACGCGTTTCTTCTTCAGCTTGAAGGATCGATGGTTGTAGACGTTATTGCCGATATACTTCTCGTTGGTCAGAACTTGCCCGAACGCTGGAACGTGTCCATGGGCGGCCGACATCTGTCTTGATCCCCCGTTCATTCAGATACTCAGCGATCTGACGCTCAGACTTGCTATGCTTGATGAAGAGTTGGTACATGTGGCGGACAATACTGATCTCCTCATCAGGTCCTGGAACCAGTATGACGCGGTCCGTTTGCAGACTCTTCTGTTCGTTTCGTTTGAGCGTCCCTTTGAGTTTTCCCTGCATGTCGACCAGCATGCGGCGAAGTCCGAAACCTGCGGCCCCCCCTTGACGATAGCCTAGCTCGATAAGCCGACACTGGCCCTGGAATACCTTCGAAGATAATTCGCGACTGTATTCCCCGGCCATGGCCCGCTTAACACTCTTGATGATGGTTGATTTCGGGCTGCCGTCATTTTCGAACTGCTCAGCACAGTAGTAGACCCGGATGCCCGCCCTTTTGCAGATGTATTCGTAGTACGCACTCTCATCGGAGTCCTGAAATCGACCCCAACGGCTAATATCATAGACGAGGATCGCTTCATACCCCGCGTTGCCGCTTTTGGCGTCGTCGATCATCTGCCGCAGCGCGTCTCGTCCCTCAATCCGTAGACCGCTTCTACCCTCATCAGCATAGGTCTTGACGATTCGGAACCCGCGTTTCTGGGCATAGTCACGAATCGCATCGGCTTGGTTCTCGGTAGAGTACTGCTGATGCTCAGTGGACATGCGGATGTACTGGGCCGCTGGCCAGGCGTCTGGTTCCGCCGATTGATACGATGGCTTGTATGCTGTCATGGTTCGACCCTACCAAGAGACTGTTGGCGGAGTCCTTTCCGCGACATGGACCATCGATCAGCAACAGGTGCTCCTCCATGATGCATTGTCCATTATGCGCTAGCGCTGTGGCAAATCAGGGCTCATTTCTGTGGCATTACTGTGACATTTCTCAGAGGTCACCGTCGAGGAATAGGCCATAGCACTTGCTGCGTGCTCGGATCGCAGCGCCTACTTCAGGCATTCCTGCATTATGCAGCGCCCAACGAAGCCGTTTAATGGCACTTCGGATTGCTGTGTCGGAACAACGGCGTTCCCACACATCCTCCATGAGCGTGTCGCTGGTTAGAAATCGCTCTGGACGGCGGGCCAATCGCCGGATCAGCTTGAAGAGGATCGTGGGGCCGAGATGACAGGACTGGTCGCGCCACTTGACGGTGAACGTGGTGGCGTCGATTATGAGGCGATGTTGCCGCGAGCATTCACGGGGGAGGGGGAGATTGCCCGAAAAGACGCCTTCGGAACTGGCGTCGTCGTGTTCAGCCAGGGCCGACCACACCCGGTCGGCCGTTGCGGCGGCAGCCGCGTGCAGCGTCGCCAGTTCGGCGAACGCATCGATAACCAATTCAAAGAGCTCGTCCTTTTGCATAAGACTCCTATTATTAAGTCAGGAACGGGGGAATTCCTGGTGCCAAAACGTGGTTTCTGTGTGTATTTCATTCGGTAATTTCATATTTTTGCAGTATATCTGCCGTTCTATATGGACATAGATGCTAATTTATTCGATAATACCGAATGATGACACAAGAGAACCCATCACAACTGACACCGGCATTACGACTCGTCCAGAAACTGGCCGCAGAGGGGTATCGCATCTTCTCAACGGAGGATGTGCGTGGGATGGCCCCGGAAGTTGGACTATCGGCGGGTTATGTGGTCCAGGCTCTCCATCACCTTGTGCGGACAGGCTGGCTTGTACGCCTACGCAAGGGCCTCTATACCCTCTCCTCGGCGGTTCCCGGCATATCACCTGCTCATGAGTTTGAGGTGGCCATGGCCTTGGTAAGCCCCGCCGCGATCAGTCATTTCTCTGCTATGCATCACTATGAATTGACTGAGCAGATACCGCACCACGTGTTCGTCACGACCACGTCGGACCAATCCGCGCCGCGTGGGGCGGGGGCGGGATACCGCGTGGGTGGCACCACCTATCAGTTCATTCGCATCAGGCCGGCGCGATTCTTTGGTACCGAGACAGTATGGGTGGATGAAGCACGGGTCGCGTTCACGGATATGGCTCGAACGTTGATTGATGGCCTTATGATGCCGCAGTACTGTGGTGGCATCGCCGAGGTCATGCATGGGTTCGAAGTGGCCCGAGACCGGCTCCACTTGGACCAGATGATCGGGTACGCGTTACGGCTCGATCATGCCACATCCAAGCGATTGGGCTGGGTGTTGGAGCAGACAGGATTTGGACGTTCTGAGTTGACTGTTTTACAACAGGTGAAGGTAACCGGGTACAGCAAACTCGATGCGAGCGGCCCGCGAGAAGGGCCATATAATCGAGCTTGGATGATTCAGGAAAACCTCAGCGGAAAGGTTCGCCCATGAGGCCCTTGCGCACGCGATTGGAGCAGGCAAGAGAAGACACCGGCATGGGATGGGCGGTATTGGAGCGTGACTACCTGCTGTCGTGGATTCTCGCGGCCATCGGGGACTACGAACCGTTGCGGGAAACGCTGGTTTTCAAAGGTGGAACGGCGCTGAAGAAATGCTACTTTGGTGACTACAGGTTTTCTGAAGACCTGGATTTCTCGGGCCTGCCAGGGGTGCCTTCGGGCCAGAAAATGGAAGCTGCAATCGATGCCGTATGCCAAAGTGCTACCAAGATGATCGATGAATACGCTCCCGTGAGGATTCAATGGGAGCGTTACACAGAAAAAGATCCGCACCCCGGTGGGCAGGAGGCCTTTGCCGTCAGGGCCCAATTGCCTTGGCAAAGACAACCCCAGACACGGGCCATCGTAGAAATTGCCCTGGACGAAAAGGTCTTGCTCCCCCCGTGTCGCCGGGCGGTCATTCATGACTACGGCGAGCCTATTGAGGTGGACTTGCAGGTCTACACCCTTGAAGAAATCATCGCTGAAAAACTACGCGCGATTCTCCAGCACCAGGAGAAGCTCGAAGAACGCGGCTGGGCTCGGTCCCGAGCGCGCGATTACTATGATATCTGGCGTATACTTGGAGCCTATCAGGATCGTTTGGATTTGACCGGCTTCGCGCAGCTCCTGCGAGAGAAATGTGAGATTCGTGGGGTCGGTTTTCAGGCAGCAGAGGATTTCTTCGGTAACAAGATGCTGGCCTATGTCGAGAGGACATGGGACCAGTGGCTGGGCAGTCTGGTTCCGCACCTGCCAACGTGCGAAACAGTGATGGGCCAGCTTCGTCCTCAGATCGTAAGCATGCTCGCGAGTGACTGAGTGTTTGGCGAGATGTCCACCGATAACAAAGTGGCGGCTGGCGACATGAAATGACAGGGCGCATGGCAGGAGGATCGATCGTAAGGTGCATAAACTCATCCGGGCCTTGGGCGAGCCATTTCAAAGAACTGATGGCCGACTCTCGGCCGCAAATCGGGCGATAGGATGTCACTTGACGTGCAACTAAAATGCAACTAAA
>Ga0209510_1004833_pt1 | contig 11623 bp, 10 predicted proteins | sample BiotimSIPDNA_FD_185749 | JGI IMG/M metagenome (GOLD analysis project Ga0209510, IMG submission 185749) | Anaerobic biogas reactor microbial communites from Washington, USA - Biogas_R1 time_0 SIP DNA (SPAdes) (version 2) | ecosystem: Engineered > Bioreactor > Anaerobic > Unclassified | place... | reverse complement strand
CGTGCCGGACACCCGCCCCCCTCGACAGCCACCCCCGTTTGAGCTACGGTACGAAGCAACTCAAAAACAGGCCAACGGCTCTCCCGCTCACCGCTCCTTCGGTGTCATGGCTATTTGAGGCAACACGAAGGACTAATGATGTCGATCCAGGGGGAATCCTGACGCGCGAGTCGTAGTTTAAACTGGGAATGTAGTGCGTGACAGCACGCGGCTACCCACTACTTTTGGAAAGTCAACAGGCCATCCTTTTCCATCCAGGCGAGGCTGGTGCGCATCAGATTCTCTAGCAACTCCTTCTGCACCCTGGAAGGTGATTTCAATGGGGAGAAGGGGAGCAGGAGAATATGAAACCATGTTCGCATAGAATCGGTGGCCTCATAGCTGCCCACAACCTTGCCGCTTTTGTCCATGACGCGCGTGATGAGAGAATGGGTCTCGGTGCCCGTAACGGGAATAACGCCGAGAGAGCATCCCGAAAGAACGACGGCAAATGGCACTGCTTTTTCTTCCGATTGCAGCTCAAGGGCGATTTGCATGTCTGCATTTGTCCCGCGTTTCTCCGTAAACGTATAGGACTTGAATGCGGCATTTTCTTTAAGCACCTCGGCAAGAAGACCGCGAAAATGCTGGGCTGCAGCAACATTGTCGTGAAGCGCAGTTTCGTTGAAGAAGCGTGTCTCACATGAGACTTTAAAGAATGCCGAAGGCTTCTCTTGCGAGGACGAAAGCGGCTGATGTAGTTCGGCTGTTGGCAGCGTACCCGTGCGATAGGACATGCATCCCGAGGAGGCGATGGCCAGACCGAACAAAACACCGGCACACAGCCATCGAGCGGCGAAACATCGGATGATCATGCGAATGTCGCCTTACTGGGACACTTGACCTACCGCCCATGACGCCGCAATTCGTTTGACCGCCAAATCAATGGCTTCGCTAAATGCGGTTTTAAAGATCTCTGGGTCATCAGAATACTGACGCGAAAAGTGTCTGGGCAATTTGTCCTTGTTGCTGATGAGTTCAACCCTCTGATAAAAAACAGGGTGATTGGTTGGATCAAGGGCTTGGGCTTTCCCCTCCGTGCGAACGATTTCAAATGGCGGATTGCCGATCAGAGTGACGGAGATCGTGATCGTAGGAGGATAAGACATGTCCATGGATGGAGGCCATTGAGGCGGATTGTCCACGCCCATGCTCGTGACTTCCAGCAAGAAAGCCGCATCAGCCTTGTCGATGTCATCCGACGAGAAGAACTTCCACCCGGCGTGGCCTTTTACAGCCCTGGTAAAGGACTCCCGAAGTGCATCCTCTGTAAACTTCTGGAAGTCGAGATTTGCCCGCACTTCCGATGTGAAGTTCTTCTGCTTTTGCAGTTGAACTGTGAATCCGATAATTCCGCCACCTGCACCTGGCACGGTTAATGATGTCGGCGTACTGATTTCATCTACTATGCTGACGACCCGCACTTTCGCACCTGTTTCTGCCGTTAGCGTCGCTGGATATCTTGTAGTAGCGCAACCAGACACCAGCAAGGCCGATAAGACGAGAATGAGATTGGCTTGTGTAATTATTTTCATTATCCCTGCCCCTTTCGTTTCGGTTGCGACCTAGAATTTCCAGAGGATGCCAGCGGCAATCCCGATGGCGTTGAGGTCCAAAGACATTCCCGATTCCTGATAAACATAAGTGTAATCGTTTAGCCAGTAATTCCCGCGGGTGTCGCTGTCGCCTTCCACTTTGACGTATTGCGCCTCGGCGAACCATTCCATGCTATCGGAAATAGGACCACAGATACCTGCCTCGGCATAAAACCCAAGAGCCGGGTCTATTTCGCTTTCAGTGGGAATGGCGTAGCATCCGCCGGCGCCTAGATTGATGGCGAGTGAGCTCAACGGGATGACAAAGACGGGGCCGAACTCCAGGGGAAATATGCCCATGTCGGCATCGCTGTCTTGCAGATATCCGGCATGTAGATCCAGTCCGAAGCTGTCGCTGAACAGCCATTCGTACTTCGCTCCTGCGCCGAATGCGCTCCCGGAGTTGTCACCGACTCCGGCCATTCCTGTCAAAAACGGCCCAATTCTTTGTTCCGCCAGCGCGCCGGACGTCAGGCACAGTGCCGCAACAACCACTCCAATTGTTCTTTTCATTCGACAACTCCTTGTCTGTTATTTTTTTAAAAATATTTTTGTATGGTGGGTACAACTATCCGGCTTCACGGCGCACGGATGCGATAGAATCGGCCGTTGAGCTTGGTCCATTTGGGATCGCTGAAATAGGACGGAGCGTTGCTCAGGATGTTGGTCTGAAGGGGTGTCCAGGCGGGATTGATCAGATTTGTGCAGGCGTCCACCACAACCAAACGCCCACTGGCCGATTGGATATTGAATCCAAACCGATTCGAGACCACGCCAAAACTTTCGTCGTATTGTGCCGTCGGACGCCATATTGTACCCGTGCCCGAAATGCTGATCGTACTGGTGCCGCTCGTCTTGTCGGAGTTCACCGTCACGGTCCCGCTGTACGTCGTCAGCGCCACGGGCGAAAATGTCACTGTCACATTGGTGGAATTGCCCGCTGCGATGCTGCCACTCCAGGCGCCGGTAAACCCGCTGGGATAACCAATGCTAGTCACGGTCAACGCGGAGTTTCCGCTGTTGGCGATTGATAAAGTTGCTATAGCCGAATGGCCCGTCACCACATTTCCAAACGCCAGGGTTCCGCTTAGCTCTATGATTCGCTGCACCGCCGCCCCGGACTGCACCACCGTGCAGGTGCGGCTGATGCCGCCGCCGGCAACGACCACTCCGCCGGTGCGGGCCGTTGTCCCCGCGTTGGTCGCCACGCCGAACGTCACCGTGCCGTTGCTCGTCCCCGCCGCCCCGCCCGTCACCGCCAGCCATGCCGCATTCGACACCGCCGTCCACGCCACGTTCGCCGCGACCCCGATGGACAGCCCGCCGGCCGCCGAGCTCGACACATTCGTGCTCGACGGATTGACGACCAACGCCGCCGCTGTTCCCGTGCCCTGAATTGAAAAATTGTACGGGTTCTCATCCGAGTCGTTATTGGCAATGCTCAGCGTCGCGCTACGCAAGCCAGCCGACGAAGGGGTAAATGTCATCTGAAAAGTCGTCGTGCCACCGGCAGCTACCGATGCCGCCGGTTGCGTTGATACCGTGAAATCCACGGCATGCGTCCCGCCCACGACAACCCTGGGGCTCCCAGTCAGATTCAACCCGGCCGTTCCTGTGTTGCGAATGGTATATGACTGTACTACCGTGCCACCGGTCACTAGTGCCGAGCCGAAGTCCGTTTGGTCGGTAAGGCTTGGAGTGTTGTCGCCGTCGGCAATGGAGACCGAGTTGCCCTGGACATCGATCTCGGGTGACGCGGTCCCGGGGACGGTGAACACACGGGACACTTGGTTATCAGACTCATTCGACTCTGACACAAGATTGTCGGGATCAACACGAAAAGTGAGCGTGTGTACTCCCGGGGTAGAAGTCCAAGTATTGTACACGATAGAGTAAACAGTTGCTGCGCTATAGTTTCCGGTATTGTGGGTTCCATCAGCAAGTCGTACTCCGTCTATATACCATGCGAATTTCAGTGTAATATATGACATGCTTTCCCATCGATGTTCAGCGCCAAACTGAACAACATCGCCAACGGCAAGAGAGTCGGTGAGATCCGCCTGATCCCAGTCTTTGTGCAATCCAACCCCATAAGCAATCTGATTTGCGCCAAAAGCGCAGTTAGCACACAACAGGATTACCGAAACAATGGATATGCGCAACCTAATGGATTTCATCTCTGGGAACTCCTTAAAACCGTTCATGCATTTCAGTATTAAAAAAACTGCACGGTTGTGATAGGCGGAAGAATTCACGCGGCGTGAACCCCTCCGGGCGCATCTTCACAAAGGTGTTTCCCGTTGGAAACATCGCTTAGGATCAAGGGCGAGAAATCGACACGGGGGAACCTGGAAGTAGGTGGCCAGCAGTTCGACGAAAATGCCGGGTGGAAATCGCTTGCCCGACTCCCATTGGCTCCAGGTTGATTGTGCAACTCCGAGTTCTGAGGCGGCCTTTTTAAGGGAAACCCCTCTTTGGCGGCGGAGTGCGCGCAAGTTGGCCGCGAAGACGACGGCAAGCGGTTTAAGGCCCGCATCAGGTTCTGCACACATAATGCCTAAAAGAGGCGCGGCTACTGCCATGCTCTGAGGTGGGACTGGTATCCCCTTGCCGAACATGAAACAGAAGCCGCGCCCAATCGGCGCGCTTCCGCGAGTTCGTTCGGCAAAATGAAAATTACCAGTTTTCCTCAGAACGAATCTTGCGATAACGCAAAATCGATTATGTCAGATTGTCATTCGTCTCGGTTTGTTCTCCAACCACAACCATGCGGCAGCAACCCGCTGCAACGCATATGGCTTTTCAACACGGCGTCAAGACAAGCAAAAATGGGCATCGATGGCGAGCCGATATTTCTGCGGCACATCAAGGCAATGCCAGATGTGCTTAGAGATGTTCACGATAGAGATGCCGCAATATGGCACGAAAGAAACCAGCCTCGAATGTCATCCGGGGTCACGGCTGCAAATGCCCGCGCGATGGCGGCGGACAATTCCGGTTGCGTGCGCGCGGCTAAGCCGCGCAAAAGGAAAGGAGTCATACAGGGGTCACCCATTAGAGGTTCCGGTCAAACACAAAAAGTCCCTTTAAGCCGTTTTTTAAAACGGACGCCTCATTTCACTTGTTCCGAACGGGTCAACCGTAGCCACATCCCCAGCCAACTTTTCCATGGTTTTCATCGCGCGGTTTGTTCAGTCACCCATCTGGTTCTCATCCCGGCCCCGCAGGCGAGTCAGGTTGGTCTAGGCTCCCGATTCGTCAATTAACACCAGGCGCGCCGGGTCCCGACGGGGCAGCTCTTCAAGCCGTACGTTATCCACAAACCCGCCAGTCAGGAAATCCCGCTATCGTGTCACTGTGGATGTGCCCTAACAGGATTTGCCTATTTCCTTCATAGATAGGCAAGACTCAATAGTGACGGCGCATATCGCGTCTATCAGGAATGTCTCCGCCGATGCCGAAGCGCCAGCAGGAGGCCCCCGACCGACAGCAGGGCGGAGGTGGCGGGTTCGGGAATCATGCCGGCGCCCGCCAATATGCCGACGCCAGGCTCGGTCTCGTAGGCAAAGTCCATGATAACGCCGCCGGAGGCACCATAGAACGGATTGCTGATCCGGACCCAGCCATAATGCACGGCATCCTGAATATCGAACATGACGCCCATGTAGGCGGTGGTCTGTATGAATTCGCCATTGCATATGACCCCGTCGGGCGGCGGCAAGACCGCACATGAATTGAGAAGCAACCCGAATGTTCCATGTTGCCATTCAGCGGGGTCAACGCTTGGCCCTATTTCATATCCTTCCGATAGTGCGCGGACGCCATTTCCGCCAGCCCAAGCCTGATTGTCGCCTTGCGGATCGACCGAGAACCACATGCCTGTGCTTGTGAAAATCAAATCGATCATGGAGTCCGCATTGAAATCCAAGTCATATCCGATCGGCTCTCCCGCCGTGTACATTCCCCTGTCCGCCCAGGTATAGGATATGAACCCCTCGCAGGCGCGAGGGGCGCATATCATGCCGCAAATGCCCAGAACTATGGCGGCCTGCAATGATTTCATGGCGGACATCGGCGTTAGGGCACTTCGTTGACGCGGAAGAATAAGACATCGGGCTCCGGATTGGTTTCCAACCCCAAAACGATATTCGTGCGAAGTGCGCTAATGTCGCCGGTTAGGTCGGCCCAAGTGCCGTCAATCAGATTGGTATTGGACTGCACCCGGTAGAACTGGCCGACCACGCTAGGCCATCCCAGCGTATTTGTCGGAGCAAGGTACCTGTTCACATCAACGATTGCCAATTCTGGTTTGTCCAGCGGCAGATTGCCGGAAATCAGGATGGAAACATCCTGCCAGTCGTTCGACAGGTTGCCTTTGTGAGTCACTTGAACTGAATAGGTGCCGTTCGTCGGCAGGGCAATATACACTTGTTCAACATTATCTCTGAAGTTGTCGCCCGTGGTGGCCGCGCTCGATGGACGGGCAGGGTTGAGTACCCACGGCATATTGGTTGATCCGGCCGGGCCAATGACGCGCAAGTCGAGATCGTTGATCAAAACCAAGTTGGTTGGATTCAACGATGGAGATAGCATCGGACCAGGCGGATCAGTCCAGCAAATCGTGACCTTCAAGGGAATTGCTTTAGTTGCGAAAATCGGAAAAACAATGGTTTCGCCATTGGGCAGGTCAACTTCTTTTATGTGGGAATGGCCATCTCCGGCAAGGTCGTTCGTGATCAGTTGTGCGGCGGCGGGCGTGTCCATCAAGCCCCATCCAAAGGAATAGTCTGGTCCGGTCGCGCCGCAATCGTCCGCCGTGTGGATTGCAAGGGCTTTTAGCGTAGAAGCCAACAGCGCCCGGTTGGTTCCGCGCACATCGCAGTAAAGTTGTTGGAGTAAATTCAACGAGCCTGCCACACTCGGAGCGGCAAAACTGGTTCCTGAAACCGGTGTATAGGCGGTATTTGAAGTGTTGTAGGTTGTGAACAGGGTTACGCCTTGTGCGACCACATCCGGCTTGATGCGGCCATCGTCGGTCGGCCCTGCGCTGCTGAAAGAGGCCAAGAATACATTGGATGGCGAAAAATATCCGCCGGGTACATTGCTTACGGCCCCCACCGTCAAGACATTTTTTACCGCGCCTTGCGGGGGTAGCAGGTCGTATCCATACATGGTCCCATCGCTATTGTGAACTAAGTTGGTAAATCCATAGAACGCTCCATTTATGAACATCCAGTGGAATACAGGCTGATATGCCGGCCCCCAATTGATGCCCCCGCGTTCGTTCCCGGAAGCCCAAACCGGCAAAAAGGTGCTGGCTTCATACACCGTTTGATCGATTTTCCTCGATTCATTCGTTGTGTAAAACCCGAACTTGTAATCCTCATAGACGTTCACATAGGGGTCGCCCCACCAAACCCAATCCCAAGTGCCGGTAAGATTAACCATATTCCAACCCGTGTTGCGCCCATATGAATGGTTTGAAACGCGCAAATCGTTCGATGTGGCGGCAAGAGCCATTTCCGCAGTGTCAAATGTCCACTCACATGTAAGCAGGGCGCTGTTGAATGACATGCCTTTCGAGTGGTGTTTACACCGCTAGCAATCAATGTTCCCGCAACTTCCGTGGAATGGGGATCGATAACGAAGTTGGTATAGCCATCTCCGGAAGCCAAGCGACTTGCCCCTCCTGAAACGAATTCAACATGCGTGGTGCGAACTGCCGCACTGTCCCACACGCCCAGTGTTCTATTTGTGCCGGATAGCGAGAGCCCGAGACTGCCACCTGGCCATACTTCATCTGTTCCAATGGTGTCCGCCGCTCTGATGTTGTAGGTGGTATACAATACGGGATGTCCGCCTTGTATGGCCATCAATTCACAGATAGAGCCATCTTTTTGCGCGAAGCGAATCGGCATGTTCTGAGATTGGGCAATCCGTTCTGCTTCTAGTTTTTCAATGCGTTGCTGCTCATAAAGGGCGGGGACGCGCGCGGCAAGTTTTGCCCGCTTGGCTTGTCGGAATTGTTCTACCGTGACCGGAACGCCTTCTGCACTCAGGCTGCGATGCCTGATTTGTTCAGTCGCGTCGGGTTTGGCGTTTCCCGTTTCGCCCGAGATTCCTTCCGCCGCCGTCGTGTCGATTGATGCGGTCGACTTGACGGCAGGAGCACTTACGCCCGTCGTATGCTCATATTCCGCCTGGGTGATAAGACCGCCTTCGTACATTTTACGGTAGAGTTCCCGCGCGTCGTCTTGGGCATTGGCGGGCGTTGGGAACCAACAGATGGTGGCGCCACCGGCTAAAAGAAGTCCAAGCCATTTGGTTTTCCCGGTTTTCATCGGATTCTCCTTTGCTGACACTATACGCGTCGGAACGATGGGTAGCATCATGTTTTCCCAAGCATTTGGCGAGTGAAAATCTGATGACGATTTACTGCAGATTAAGACGCGCGCGCCCCCACCCGAAGCCCGCAGGGCGGAAGAGCGCGGCAGAACGCCGCGAAGAACCCCGCCGATCTTCACGCGGGCCGCTTTGCCCGCAGGGCACAGGCCCGCGTGGCGAGCGAGCGCACCGCGAGCGAGTTCCACCCGCAGCCGCGCCAGCGGCGAGGAAGGGCCGCCCCTGCCAAGGCCGCGCACCGCCGCGTCAGCGGCGGGGCCGTGGCCGCCAGCGGGGCGGCCATCCCCGAGCGACGCGAAGCGGAGCGAGGGTCCAGCGTAGCGGCGCGGCAGCGCCGCGGCTAAAGGCTGCTAGAAGACCGCGGCCGCGGGGGGGCTTGAGGAAGGTCGGGCGCATGGGGGGAACGGCACGGGGGGAAGACGGCGGCGGCATGGGGGGGAGCGCGGCCAATGGGGGGCGGCACGCAAAGGGGGGAAAGGTAAGGCCGCGCAAAAGGGAAAGGCTCGCGCAAGGGGGAAGCGATTGCACCCGATACGCCGTTATGATTTACTGTGGACCCAAGGCGGCGCTTCTAATGTCTTTCCAAACAGGCCGCCATTTATTTTTGCCCCGATTTAGGGCCACGATTCCCCACAAACGCGTGAACTGAATGTGGAGGATGGGGTCGGTTTTCGAGCCGAGCGAGCGAAAGATTTTTGCGGCGGGGATATACGCGGCGACATCTTGCGGCAGGATCGGGACGAACGGAGCCTCGGGATCGGCGACGGACGAAAAGGGTCCGTTTTGTGGGGGATTCGGGCAGGCCGAGCGTGCGGCAGAGCCGCCGCGAGGCACGGGGATCTGCGGGGGCAACCCTTCCGAACCGCCTTGCGAAACGCATCCGTCGGGCGGCGGGGCCGCCTGCGGCGTTCCGCTGGCCTTCGCCAGATTCCAACCCTCCGGAGCCCGCAACCGCTTCTGGCGGCTCGTGTCCTCGCCACGCCAGCGCCTGCGGGCCGGACAAACAGCCCAAAAGAACTTGCTGACCCACCCGCCCGCCCGTATATTTATCGCGTAGGTTGTACCTACAAGAAAGGGGCCAGCTTTGAAAATGGAAATCACGAGCATGTCCACGAAGGGGCAGATTGTCATTCCGCGCGACCTCCGCAAAATGCTGGGCCTGGTCTCGGGCAGCAAATTTGAAATCCTCACGGATGGCAAACGAATCTTGTTGCGCCTGCTGCGTCCCTCCGAGGTTAAGGGATTTCAGCGGTTGATTCGGGCGGACGAGGCGGCGGCGAAGAAGGCAAAGAAGGGGGCTCGGAAATGAAATACTTCATCTATGCGCGGAAGAGCACGGACGACGAGGAGCGGCAAATCCTCTCGATTGATGCGCAGTTGGACGAGCTGCGGATGCTTGCGGCGCGGGAGAAATTGGAAGTCGTCCGCGAATATATCGAATCGCAGACGGCAAAGAAGCCGGGCCGCCCGATCTTCAATGAAATGCTCAAGGCGATCAAACGCGACGAGGCGCAAGCGATTCTGGCTTGGCACCCCGACCGATTGGCGCGGAATTCGGTGGACGGCGGGCGCTTGATCTATGACCTCGACACGGGGACACTCGCCACGCTGAAATTCCCCACGACTTGGTTTGAGAACACGCCGCAAGGCAAGTTCATGTTGAGCATCGCCTTTGGCCAGTCGAAATACTATGTGGACAGCCTATCCGAGAACATCAAACGCGGTCTCCGCAAGAAACTCCGCGAAGGTATTTACCCGAACAAACCGCCCATTGGGTATTTGAACGACCCCAAGACGCGGGCGGTAACCATCGACCCCGAGCGCGGGCCGCTGGTGCGCAGGATGTTCGAGGAATACGCCACGGGACGCTATACGGCGGCGGCGCTGCTGGACCTTGTGACGGCTTGGGGGTTGCGTTCCTTCAACGGGCTGACCCTGCCGCTGAGCAAGATGCTCTGGACGCTGGACCATATTTTCTACACGGGCGTTTTCCGCTTCAACGGCGAGGTGTACGAAGGCAAGCACCCGCCGCTGATTTCGCGCGAGTTGTTCGAGCGGGTTCAGGCTGTCCGCAAGAAGGCGGGCCGGGGCCGCTATGCCAAGCATAGCCGCTTTCCCCTCCGCGCGACGGCGCATTGCGGGCATTGCGGCTGCCAATACACCGCCGAGTTGAAAAAGGGGCACGAGTATTACCGCTGCGGGAAGCGGCGCGGCCCCTGCGATTCCAAGACGATCCGCGAGGAGGCTTTCGCGCAGGCTATCCGCACGGGGATGTGCATGGCCTCGCTGCCCGACGCCTGGGCGGAAAAGATGCTGGCCGAGGCGGAAAAGGAGAAGGTCGCCGACCGCGTGAGGCAAGCGGCCCTGGTCGAGCAGCAGAAAACGCGGCTGGCCGAGCTTGGCACTCTCTTGGATCGGCTTTTGGATGTATTCCTCGCGGGCGACATTGAGCGGAAGGAATTCACCGCCCGCAAGGAAAGATACATTCAGGAGAAAGTGGCGCTGGCCGATGAGGTCGAAAAATTCGAGACGAAAAACGCGAGTCGGTTAGAACCCGTGATGGAGTTTCTAAGGGCATCGCGTCAGGCGAAATACGATGCGCAAACGGAACATTCCGAGGATTTGCGGAATTTCTGCAAAAAAGTCGGTTGGAACCTGGTCTTTGCGGGTTGGAATCTGGCGAAGGCCAGCGGAACGCCGCAGGCGGCCCCGCCGCCCGACGGATGCGTTTCGCAAGGCGGTTCGGAAGGGTTGCCCCCGCAGATCCCCGTGCCTCGCGGCGGCTCTGCCGCACGCTCGGCCTGCCCGAATCCCCCCCAAAACGGCCCCTTTTCGACCGTCGCCGATCCCGAGGCCCCGTTCGTGCCGATCCTGCCGCAGGATGTCGCCGCGTACATCCCCGCCGCAAAAATCTTTCGCTCGCTCGGCTCGAAAACGGACCCGATCCTCCACATTCAGTTCACGCGTTTGTGGGGAATCGTGGCCCTAAATCGGGGCAAAAATAAATGGCGGTGTCTTCTACGGCTCGCGCGAAAGCGTTTGGTAGTTGCTGAATAGTTTTGCCCCCTTCTGCCGCGCTTGATTCAGGCCCCCTTTGCGCCCGACTAGATCAAGCCCCCCTCTGCGCGGCCCTGCTTCCCCCATGCCGCCGCTTGCCCCCTATAGCCCGGCCACCTTTGCCCCCCTCTGCCGCGACATCCTCAAGCCCCCTATACGCCGCCGCTTCGCGGCCCCCCTTGCGGCGGCCTTCCCCCCTTGCCGCGCGGCGCTACCCTCCACAGGCGGGTAAACGCGCCGCTACGCTGGCCCCTCGCTGCTGGCGCAGCTCGGGTGATGGCCGCCCCCGCTTCGGCCCCAGCCCCGCCGCTTGCGCGTCGGGGCGCGGCCTACGCCGGGGCTGGCCCTTCCTCGCCCCGCCGTCATCCCGACACACTTCGTGGTCGGGATCCACGGCTGGGCTGCGGGTGGACTCGCTTCCCGGCACACTTCGTGGCCGGGACGCGCTCGGCAAAGGTCGGCGGGGTTCTTCGCGGCACTCTGCCGCGCTCTTGCGCCCGCCTCCGGCGGGCTTCGGGTCGGGGCGCGCG
>Ga0209510_1004827_pt1 | contig 11636 bp, 9 predicted proteins | sample BiotimSIPDNA_FD_185749 | JGI IMG/M metagenome (GOLD analysis project Ga0209510, IMG submission 185749) | Anaerobic biogas reactor microbial communites from Washington, USA - Biogas_R1 time_0 SIP DNA (SPAdes) (version 2) | ecosystem: Engineered > Bioreactor > Anaerobic > Unclassified | place... | reverse complement strand
TGTGAAAAGCACAGGCCGGTCATGATTCACAGGGTTGTATTCGGCAGCATTGAACGCTTCATTGCAATTCTTACGGAGCACTTTGCGGGTGCTTTCCCTGTATGGATATCGCCTGTGCAGGCAAAGGTTCTGGGAATTGTGGAGAAGCACAATCCATATGTACTTGAGGTTCAGAAAAGGCTTGAAGCGCTGGGCATCAGGACAGAGGTGGACGTCAGGAATGAGAAGATTGGATTCAAAATCAGGGAAGCCCAGATGGAGAAGATTCCATACATGCTGGTTGTGGGGGACAAGGAGATGGAGAATGGCCAGGTAGCTGTCAGATCACGCAAGGAGGGTGACCTGGGAGCAGTAAATCTGGATGCCTTCATAAGCAGGATTAGTGAAGAGATTAAAACAAAAGCAATATGAGGCACTGGAGGCAGGGGTAGGGTTCTTTTTGCTTCATGTTAGCCTTGTGGGAGAGGGGATTGGATTATGAGCAAAGCGGACAATATTTTCATACAGATGTGCAGGGATATACTGGACAATGGGTATTCCTCGGAGGGAGAGAAGGTAAGGGCCGTTTGGGATGACGGCAAGCCCGCCTATACTATTAAGAAATTCTGCGTGGTTAACCGTTATGATCTTTCCGAAGAGTTTCCCATACTTACTTTGCGCAGAACCAACCTCAAGGCTGCAGTTGATGAATTGCTTTGGATATGGCAAAAAAAGTCCAACAATATAAATGACTTGAATAGCCGCATATGGGACAGCTGGGCGGATGAAACAGGCTCCATCGGTAAAGCCTATGGTTACCAGCTGGCCGTCAAGCACAAGTACGCGGAGGGAGAATTTGACCAGGTGGACAGAGTGCTTTATGATTTGAAGCACAATCCCTACAGCAGACGGATAATGACGAATCTATACAACCACAATGACCTTCATGAAATGAACCTTTATCCCTGTGCATATTCTATGACATTCAATGTAACCGGTAATCGGCTCAACGGCATATTGAATCAGCGTTCACAGGATGTACTGGTGGCAAACAACTGGAACGTATGCCAGTATGCCATTTTGATTCATATGCTGGCACAGGTCAGCGGACTTGCGGCGGGGGAGCTTGTGCATGTAATAGCGGATGCTCACATTTATGACAGGCACATACCCCTTGTGGAGGAATTGATATCAAGGACTCCTTATCCTGCTCCAAAGCTGGTTATAAATACCGATGTTAAAGACTTTTATGATTTTTCGGTCGAGGACTTTACTCTTGAGAACTATCAGAGAGGGCCGCAGATAAAAAACATCCCTGTAGCAGTTTGAGAGGTAGGGCTGGATAGAGAGATGGAGGCAGCATTGCAGAATATTGCAGCGGGAGAGTGTCCTAGATTGCAGCGGGGATTGTGTGTTCTGCAAAACAGTAGAGGCGGTGTGATATGAAGGCGATTTTGTCAGCGGACATGAACTGGGGAATAGGGTATAAGGGGAATCTATTGAAGCGAGTGCCCGAGGATATGAGGTTTTTTGCGAAGATGACCAGGGGCAAGGTTGTGGTTATGGGCAGGGGAACTCTGGAAAGCTTTCCCGGGAAGCAGCCCTTAAAGGATAGGGTTAATATAGTACTGACCAGGAGTGCTAGCTTTGATAGAGAAGGGCTCATTATCTGCCGTTCTCTTGGAGAGCTCTTTGAGAGGCTGGAGGATTATCCGCCGGACGATGTTTATATAATCGGCGGCGAGTCTATTTACACGCAGCTGCTGCCATATTGCTCGGAGGCTTATGTGACAAGATTCGAAAAGAAATTTGAAGCTGACCGCCATTTTCCGAACCTTGATTGTCAGGAAAACTGGGAGCTGGCATCGGAAAGTGCCGAAAGCAGCTTTGAGGGTATGAAATTCAAGTATCTAAGGTATGTGAATAACAATACTTTGGCATTACCATGACAGGCTACAGGAGAATGCTACAAGTATAAAACCCCAGTAAACACATCAAGCTCAATTGATATGTTTACTGGGGTTTCTTGTTGCCATTGATACTATTTATTTCTCCAGGCTGTTAAAAATAGCGTATTCTGCTCGCTTCTCCGCCAGCCAGGTTGGGTATTCCGAGTTGATTTTCTGGTTTTTCAAAGCTTCTTCTATTTCAGCTCTGCTGTCTTCCAGGCTTGGTTGCTGTGCTTCCTGTTTGTTTGTCACATTAATGATGTGATATCCGAATTCGGTTTTTACTGGATCGCTGACTTCTCCTATTTTCATTGAGAAAGCAGCTGTTTCAAATTCTTCTACCATTCTGCCTCTCCCGAAGTAGCCCAAATCTCCGCCGTTTTGAGCATTACTTGTATCAATTGAGTACTGTGCCGCCAATTCGCCAAAATCCTTGCCTTCATCTAATTGCTTCTTAATATCCTTAGCTGTTGCTTCGTCCTCCACCAGTATGTGGCTTGCCTCCACCTGCTCGGGCTTTGCGAACGTTTCCTTATTCTCTTCATAATATGTGTTGATATCCTCAGCAGAAATCTTTATTCGAGGCTCAATCAGCTTTACCATATTAAGGTATGACACGATATCCTTATTCATATCCTGAGTAGACATACCGGCCTGCGCCAGCTGCTGCTCAAATATTTCCTTGCCTCCGTAGGATTCAGCCATTTTCTCAAATTCTGCCTGTATTTCTGCATCTGTAACGTTTATATTATTCTTCTTTGCTTCCAGCTCTGCGATTTTATCAACTATCATTGAATCAATTGTGTCGGCGCCATAGCGCTCAACAAGCACATCGTATAGCTGCGCCTTTGTTATTTCTTCTTTTCCGACCTTAGCAACGGCTGCGCTGTCATTGCTGCCTGCAAGGGCAATAAGTACGGCTGATATGGCGATGATAGCCACGATAATTAGAAGCCATACCAGATTGTTCTTTAAAAATGTTTTCATCATTTTGCTCCCATCCATATAAAATTCTGTTAAAAGATTGTACCACAAATAATAACTATATCATAGTCTATTTGCATATATAAGCGTACCCATTAATTTTATATGTGAAATATGAGCAAACTTTGAATATTCTATGAACTCTTAGGAGGTGCTGGGAGAAATTTCGATTAGGGAAAATCCGGCAGGAGAAATTGTACTTGACGCTGATAGCTTTTATAGTTAAAATAGGATTGTTGTCGTAGGCAAGGACAAGTTCATATATGGGGGTGTAGCTCACCTGGGAGAGCGCTTGAATGGCATTCAAGAGGTAAGGGGTTCGATCCCCCTCATCTCCACCATCATTGCCACTTACCGGTTTTTCCGATAAGTGGTTTTTCGTTTTGTGGTAAGTGATATCGTTAGGAGCGGTTCATCTCCACCAGAGCTTGTCCTGAAAACGTTGAAGGCCGCTCAGGACCGCTGGCATTTGCCCGCCGATGTCATCTTTCACAGCGACCGTGGCAGCCAGTTTACAAGCTACGCTTTCCGGGAAAGCCTTTCAAGATATGGCGCGCTTCAAAGCATGAGCGGCACTGGCCGCTGTTATGATAACGCCAGGATGGAGAGCTTCTTCGCCACGTTGAAAAAGGAGAAGCTGTATCGGCTCAGAACTGATCAATATCCCATGGCTTATGTCAAAACCGTTATCTTCCGGTACATTATGATCTACTACAACAGGCAGAGAATCTATACGTCGAATCCGGGTGGCTGGCCGCCGACAGTATACAGAGAAAGGCAGCTGGGTCAGATGGCAGCCTAAGCTCTGTGTTCCAGGTCGGCTGTGGCAAAGTGGAAAACAGGGTTTACCACTTTGCTCCCAGCTCTACTGCTGCTACTGATGACGTCCTGCTTCTACTGAGCAAAATCAATTTTTGGTGTTTTCAAACTGCACTTTTCTTGACAAGTCCATTTTTCGAGCCACCCCTCAAGGGGTTTTTATTATGCTTTGGATTCCTTGCTATCCGTAAGCGGGTCTAAAACTCGTATTTTATCGACATGAAACATGGTTGCGAAGCCGGTGAGCGGAAAGATTTTCCGCTCACCACAAATCATCTGTGGCGCTTAATCTTCCGTGTACGGAGACATGTCAGGCTCGATCCATGCTTTGCCGTCACGCCAGTCCACATCGAAGTCAAACAGCTTTGCGATGTCCCGCAGCTTGATATAGTTGTTGCCGCCGATGGTATAAGCGGTCAGCCCCGTCACCGCCGCGCCGGTATCGCCCCATACAAAGGCTGTGGCACTCAGTGTAGCATTTTTACTGTCTTTGCCGATTGCGGCAAGTTCGCCACTTGTCTTGGTGTACGCCGCATGGTTATACAGCTTCGCCTTGCCGTCCTCCCAACGCACATCAAAGCGTGTTTTCAGCAGTGCGCCCACATCACGCAGCTTGACGTAGTTGTTGCCGCCGATGCTGTAGGCAGGCAGCGCAACCTCTGCATCGTTTAACATAAACTTGGTGTTGGTGGGTACGGCGGTAACGGCTACAGGGGTTGGCTTAGGCGCAGGTGCAGGTGCGGTCTGAGCGGGCATATCAGGTACTTTGTAGCTCTCCTCAGCAAAATAGACGTAGCCGTTTGCATATCCGTAAACATATCCGTCGGCCCTGCCGCCGAGAACGTAATAGTCGTTTTTTGCCGCATTGTCAACCACAACATTGCCGTTGCGGTCAAAAACAGTCCAGTAACGTTCATACTGCGCAGTGTCTAGGTATTCTATTATTTCCCCTTCATTTAATTGGTGTGCCGCCAGTGTGTAACCACCGCCGAGCGGCACAGCAATACGATAACCATCCAGCTTTTTGATTAACTTCCCCGAATAGTCATATAACTCCACAAATGACCATTCGTATCCGCCTCCTTTGGTGGGTACACCATCCTTATTTACTTCCGTATAGTAATTGTTTGTGATTACACCATCGCTCCATAGGAAACCATCAGAATAGGTAGGGTAAAATCTATTAGGATCGGCGGGAATGATAGCCTGGCCGGTTTTGTTCATCACACCCACCGGGGCATACAAGACCCTATCGCCACGGAAGCCGTTTGCACCGAGGTATTCAACAAAGCACGTCAGGCCGTCACTGTAGCTATACAGAGTCCCATTATACATATTTTCGCCACCGTATTTATATGGAATTACCAGTTTCCCCGTGGTATCGATATAGCCGATTTTGTGGTATGTCCAGCCATCTTTGAAGCCTTGATACTGTAACACCGCCGCCAAACCGTCCTGAAAGGAGAGTGCCTCGTCAAATTGCAGCGGTATTACCTCTTTTCCAGTTGTGTCAATAAAACCATACTTGTTGTTAGCTTGTAGTTTCTTGCCGCTTCTCATTACGACTACTGTTTTGCCGTTTTCTGTTACACTGTAATCAACGCCATCCCCATTCATAATGGCGCTTACAATATCTTCCCCTTCTATCGCGACGCGCATCAAACCATCGTATACAATATGTCCACTGGCGGCCGGATAATATTTGAACGGTGTGATGAGTTTCCCTGTGGTGTCAATATAGGCGACAGCACCTTTGTAATCATCATAAACTTTTGCTATTCCTTGAGAAAACTTTTGTGCCCTGTCAAACTGCGCTTTAATTACGATCCTACCATTTTGGTCTTTGAAGCCATCCTGACCATTCTCCGTATAAACTGACCAGCTTTCACCAGTAGAATCCGCGGCTGTGCTTGCCGGAATAAACCGGAATTCCGCATGATTGGGCGCGTCTAGACTCTTATGCGTCCAGATAATAACGTGTGTCCCATCGGTGTTCTTCTGACCTGATGCATTGACAACAAGTTTTTGGGCTTCAGGCGGTCGTAAGCTGAAGATATCCGACTTTTCTTTGTTAAAATTAGTGGCCTCCCAGTGTACTAGCCAAGTGTAGGGGCTGTTTACTGCTTTTACTCGCGCACCGTCTTTTCTGGCATCATCAAGCCCCAAATACCTGCCGTCTTTCATTTTCAGGGTAAATCCGCCGCGACCATTGCTTTCTACATAAAAGGCTTCATTTTCAGAAAGCTTCCGCAACTCTGCGGCTCCGTCGGCTGTAATGTTTAAGTAATTGTTCATTGCACGCAGATAATACCAGCCGTTATGCAAGGCACTGTCTGATGCCCACCCACTCGCCAGCGCAGTTGTCGGCAACAAGGTCAGAACCATGCACAGAGTGAGCAGTATGCCAATAAGTCGTTTTTTCATAGTCTTGTTCCTCCTATTTTTTGATTACTAACGGGTGTCACAATCAATATCAATCTGAATTTATTATAACAAAAGCTATTACCAAACTCTAATGGAAATTCTGATAGATCCACAAAAAAACCTGTTTGTTAGACCAAAAAGCGAAATCAATGGGATTATATTAGGACTGTAAACACCTACTATTTTTTGTGGAGGATCTGAAATGTGAGTTGGATTATTTGCCGGTATCGAAACGGAAACGCTCTGCTCGGGATAGAGTACGTTCTTGTCCAACGCGGGCAGGTGAGGTTGTTTAAGAACAAAGATGAGGCACTTGGGTTAGTAGTCATGGGAGGCTACAAATAGAAGAACCTCCCATCGATCACGACAGGCGGTTTTTTTATCGAGTATGAACTTTATCCGGCACTTCTCACCCGTACAGCATTATTTGGCGATAGAATTTCCTGCAGCGTATCAGCAACCATCTCATCGGCCGTCCGTATCGCATGAGAGTAAATATTTGCAGTCGTACTGGTCTGCTTCGGGTTATGAGCCCGACGAGCTACCGGACTGCTCCCAATATTTTTGTGTACAAGCGCGTTAATGCCTTTTTCTTTGTACTCTCCTTTCAGACGCTTCACTTGACGCTCGGATAACCCTGATGCTTCTGCTGCCTCGGCGATGGTGTAGCTTGGCACGTTCACCAGTCTGTCAAGAATGTGCGAACGATTTAGTTGCTTCTGTGACAATTCGATTCTCCTATTCATAATCTTATTATACCGCAGGGGGGGTGACATTTTCTCGCGATAATTAAGAGGGTGACATTATCACACGATAATCACACTATTTATATCTAAAAATGCTCATCTTTCTATAAAAATGGTATAATTTGCGTGAAGATATAATTTAAGAGATTGACGGTTTATTGTAGATGATCAATAGTGGTGCCGGAAAATTTGCATGAAGGTAGCAAGAGCTGGGGGTTTACTACAATGATAATTAGCGCAAGCAGAAGAACTGATATCCCCAAATTTTATAGTGAGTGGCTCGTCAACCGCATTAATGAAGGTTATGTTGATGTTCGCAACCCGATGTATACTTCTCAGGTTAGCCGCTATAGCCTAAGTCCTGAAATTGTGGACGGGATTGTCTTTTGGACAAAAGACCCGGCACCGATGCTAAAGAGACTTGATGCGTTTTCAGAATACAGCTATTACTTTCAATTCTCTCTCACCTCATATGGGAAAGACATAGAGGGCAATCTCCCCGATAAGCATGAACTTATAAATACGTTTAAGGAGCTATCGTCGAGAATCGGTAGTGATAGGGTCAACTGGCGGTATGACCCAATACTGTTGAATGGTAAGTATTCGATAGAGTACCAAATACATGCATTTGGGAAAATCGCGACTGAGTTGAATGGCTACACAAAGAATGTCACCATTAGCTTTATCGACGAATACAATTTCGGTGGCAGAAGCGTATATACTTCACTTAATACTAAAGAGATTGTTGTGGCACAGCAAAACCTGCTTGCGGAGAAAATCTCAGAAATTGCTCGAGACAACGGTATGTCTGTTGACACATGTGCAGAAAAGATTGATTTGCATAAATACGGAATCGAGCATGCGCGTTGCGTGGATAGTAGGATATTTGAGCGGCTGAATGGGTGTAAGCTTTCACGTCTTAAGACAAGATATGAAGAGCTGGCGAAGGACACTGCCCAAAGAAAAGAGTGCCATTGTGTTGACAGTATCGATATCGGTTGGCCGAATACCTGCTTAAATGGATGCAAGTATTGCTATGCCACATCAAGCGAAGTCGAGCTTAAACATAACATTATGAAATACAACCCTAATAGCTCTCTGCTATGCGGCGAGATAGACGAGCAGAATGATCGACTCACTGACCATCGAGGCCGTGGAGATAAACGGGACCGCTCTTTTAAATTTGGTACTACTGTGGAATAGCCGACATTTGTCGCCACAAGGGCTGTGAAGGAGGCAGCGAAATGAAATACACAAGACTATTACAGAATGCGTAAATCCAAAAGATGCCATGCGGTTTTGACTGCATGGCATCTGCCCTTTAGTGAAACGATTTATTAACGATTACTATAATTCTGTTTTATACCCGCTGTTTGATTAATTGAGCATTAATTGAATGAACTAGCAGATCATACTTATGGGTCTTCTCAAAAACGGTCAATGGATTTATAATAAAGTTAATCCGCTGACCGTTTAGGTCAATAAGGAGTGAATGCATGAACTCCAAGTATTATGATTTGCCATCTGAGAAACAGAAGAACTTAATCAATGCAGGATATAAAGTATTTGCTTTATATCCGTATAAAAAGCCTCTATGGCTATGATTGCCGATAATGCCAATATTTCAAAATCCTTATTGTTTTACTATTTTAAAAACAAAAAAGAGTATTATCTTTTTCTATTTGAAACGGCAATCGAGTTTTTGAAAGATGAAAAAGTAAAGAAAGCAAATGATGAAAAGGTCGACCTGTTTGAATTAATAAATCAGACCGTCGAATGCAGGCTTATAATCATGCGTGATTATCCTTACCTGATTAAATTCGCGACTAGAGCTTACTATGAGTCTGATGAAAGCGTCAAATTTGAACTGCAAATAATGAAGGAAGAGATGACGCAACTTGGAATACGTGAGAGCCTGGATTGTATTGATTATCGGCAATTTGAGAATTCGTCCGATGCAAAGATACTGGTAAATATAATTTTGTACATTGCAGAAGGCTGTATGCGTGGTCAAGAGGACTTGGATAATAAAAAAATCAATGGGATCTTACCGTTATTTCAAGAAATGATGCTGTCTTTGAAAAGTCACTATTACATCAAATAGATCAAGTAGGAGTAAATACTATGAAAGAATATATATTAAAATGTAATCAGTACAATATCGTGGTTTATGAAAGCGGTTTGGGAAACATACCACTTGTTTTACTGCACGGCGGAGGATTGGATTCTGCGATGCTCTCCTGGCGTGAAGTAATGAATTCTATGCCGGAACAGTATGTCGTATATGCAATCGATCTGCTCGGATATGGAAAGAGCGACAGACCTGAAGGAATGAAGGGGCAATTGTTTTATCAAAAGCACATATCGGCAGTAGAGAGTGTTGTGGATCAATTACACCTGGACAAATTCGTATTATCGGGCCTTTCAATGGGCGGATCTATTTCCATCGGATATACCCTGAAAAACCCTGATAAAGTAACAGCCCTGATCCCAGTAGATTCATGGGGCTTAGTCAGTAAGATGCCAATGCACAGCCTTTATTATTGGTATGTAAATACATCGCTTTTAAAAACATCTTATCGCTTGTTTGCAAAATACCGTTGGATGGTCAAGTGGAGTATAAAATATTCACTGATAGGGTATAGATCAAAAATATCCGAAGCGTTGATCGATGAACTTTTTACCCTATGTCAAATCCCAAATCCCGAGCAATCCATGCAGGATTATCAAAGGAGCTCCTTAACAAAGTATGGAACTATACCTGCCTACGCAGAACGATTAAAAGAATTACAAATGCCGGTTCTGTTTATTAATGGTGAAAAGGATTCTCTTGTCACAGTAAAGCTTGCAGAAAGGGCAACCCAAAGTGTAAAAAATGGGAAGCTACACATAATGAAAGGCTGTAAGCATTGGCCTCAGAAAGAAAGGCCAGAAGAATATGTGAAAGTGGTAGATGCATTTGTAGCTGGATTATATGCGAAATCAGAATTTGCTACTAAATGACAGCTCCTTGAAATTTATATGGTTATCAGTAACTATCAGCTGATAGATAAACTCATCAGTATAACTTTCCAATTTAAGATTTACAGTTATGAAGGCTTTTTTTGCGCTTAAGTAGATATAATTTAATAAAAGTACCGTCCAAAGGGTGTTCAACTTAGGGATTTACGAAAACAAGTATATTTTTAACCGACTCTCTTCAAGCGGAGGCTCAAAAGTAAAGACTGCACCGAAGGATAAAACCTTTAGTGCAGTTCTGCTTTATGTGTTGATTGTTTATATATATACTTAAAGCAACATCAGATGTTGAAGCGTACAGGTAGTAAAAGCAAGACATTCTACGAAATTTATGCATAGGGTGTCTTGCTTATTATGGTTAAAATAATGGTTATGAAAAATAACTATCTCAACAATAAATCGAAATCTATAAGCTTCGTACTATGCTTATACTGAATGTAACTCTAGCTTTAAATCGTGTGATAGTACAAAATTTCATCATATGTTTTATTATTATTCCATGATTCAACGAAGCCACCTGGAATACGGCCGATTTCAACGAAATTATTTTCATTGAAAAACCGTTCAGTAAAAAAATTAGCTCTTGAACTGCCTGTTATAATTGTTATTCCTAGTTCTTTAGCAAATTCAGTTACTTTCTTAAAAAGCAAATTGGGTATACCCATGCCGTCAAATGCTGGATTAACAACCTCATCTCCCAAAGTGGCACGATGTAGAACAATTGGATGCTTTTCTTTGCTTAAGCCAAGTGTGCCAACAATGTTGTTATCAACAACCGCAACAACATATATATTATGACCCTTTTTCATGGCTTCTAATGATTTTGTAACCCGGTCTTCAACTTCTTCAAGTGTGTTTTGGACAAAGACATTTTCATTAAGAGATACAGCATCACCATCTTGAAGTTTTCTTACAATAACTTTTCCCATTTCAATCACTCCATTTTTATAAATTATTTCTGTAACATCGGCAGAAGTATTTACAATATGAGAAATTTCCATGTTACGCTTATATTCACTTGGTGAACAATTAAATTGTCTAAAAAATGCTTTATAAAACCCGGCCGCGGTTTCATATCCATTATTTAAAGCGACATCTAATAATTTTTTTTCGTCTTTGATTTCTCGCGCAGCAATTCGCAATCTTCGTTTACGGATATAAGAAGCAAGTGGTTCACCAGTATAGAACTTAAATAATTTGTACATATGCCATGGTGAATAGCCTGCAAGCTTCCCCAACTCTACAAGACTTATATCTTCCTGTATATGTTCGTCAATATAAGCGATAATTATTTCAAAATCCAATTTGAACACCTCCCCTCGTTTAAAAGAATATTATATCCTGGGTGGAGTAAAGTTTCTTTTCCAAATTAACTATCTTCCGTATCTAATATAAATTATCAACTATTAAAATTCTAGTTATAGCTTGCTCTGTCATCAGAGTACCACATCTAACCTACTCCCTCAATTGATTTAATGATACAATAAAAACAAATTCCTCAATTTTTATCAATGATTTATTTCTTTTATATGTTATTATGAATCTGGGAGGACGATTATGAATTATTAAACTCATGTTATGCAGGCGATAAACTACATCGAAAAAAATCTCAAAGACGAAATCGCTCTTACTGATTGTGCCCGTGTTTCTGGTTATTCTGATTACCACTTTATTCGTGTATTTATAAGGAAGCGACTGGACTGACACCAGCTGATTA
>Ga0209510_1004822_pt1 | contig 11651 bp, 7 predicted proteins | sample BiotimSIPDNA_FD_185749 | JGI IMG/M metagenome (GOLD analysis project Ga0209510, IMG submission 185749) | Anaerobic biogas reactor microbial communites from Washington, USA - Biogas_R1 time_0 SIP DNA (SPAdes) (version 2) | ecosystem: Engineered > Bioreactor > Anaerobic > Unclassified | place... | reverse complement strand
ACGAAATTCGAAATCCGAAATCCGAAACCGGAGTGGGAGCAGAAAATTCGAAATTCGAAATCCGAAATCCGAAATGGGAGCAGGAGACTGAAAATTCACACTACCTTCGGATTTCGTGCTTTATCTCTGGTTTTGTTTTGAATTTCATCTTTTCAGTTCTTTAAGTTTTCTCCACAGGGTTGTGGGGCTGATTCCAAGAATTTCACAGGCTTTCCGCTGGTTTCCCTGGGTGAGCTTTAGCACCGAGTCTATGTGACGGCTCACAAGCTGTTCCAGAGAGAGGACGCTTTTTTCATCACTGGACGGGATGTTGTATTTCAGATAATTGGATCTTAAACTGAGGTTTTCGGGTAGAATAACGTTGCCGGTACAAAGAAGTGCGGCGCGTTCGATAGCGTTTTCCAGTTCTCTGATGTTACCAGGCCAGTTATACTCCTGAAGATAATCCAGGCAGGAGGCATCAAGACGCAGTTGAGGCATTTTCAGGGAATTGGCGTAGTTTTTCACGAAATGCCTGGCCAGGGGCAGAATATCTTCGACTCTTTCCCGCAAAGGTGGGGTGTGGATTTCCACCACAGCCAGCCTGTAATAGAGGTCTTCTCTGAATTTGTCCTCCATTATCATCTGGTGAAGATCGCGGTTAGTGGCTGCCATTATTCTTACATCTATGGGGCGGGCCCGGTTTTCACCGATTCGCACGATCTCATGCTCCTGAAGCACTCTGAGGAGCTTGACTTGTAATGCCGGCGAGATATCTCCGATCTCATCCAGAAAAACCGTACCTCCTGCAGCTTCTTCAAAAATTCCTGCCCGCTCCCGGTTAGCTCCGGTGAACGCCCCTGCGGTGTGTCCGAAAAGCTCACTTTCCAGAAGCGATTCGGGTAGTGCGCCACAGTTAATGGGGAGAAATGTCTTATCGCGCCGGTTGGAAAGGGAATGAATATGGCGGGCCAGAATCTCTTTTCCGGTGCCGGTTTCTCCGGTGATTAACAGGGCAGAATCGTAAGGGGCAACCCGCTCTGCAAGATGCAGAACTCTCATATAAGAGGTGCTACGAATTTCAGGTTGAATCACCGATGAGGGGGCTGGGTTTTTAATTACGGAATTTTTCCTTTGATCATTTTGCTGAGAGGATTTGCGCCGCAGACTCTCTGAGAGCTGCTCTACGCGGTTGCGAATATCCTTTAATTTAAAATCGGAGAGATGACCGTTGATCTGTTCACCCCAGAAACGCTTCTCCCGGCCTACTGCCAGACAGATCCGGTCTCCCTTGGAAACACATTGCTCTTCGATAAAATAGATTTCCCGGTTGAGGCAGAAAGAGGCGTATCCGCTGGCATGACCGCAAAGAATCCAGCAGGTATTATCTTTTGCTGCTCCCTGTGATGAGATCTGCTCGCTGACCTCTACCGATTCATGCCATAACAGTTCCATATGGAAGGGTTCGACAGTAAGATGCTTTACAACGGCTTTGGCTAAGCCGGCAAGGGCCTGCATCCTGGGACCGGCTTTCAGCAGCTCCTCTATCGATCTCCATTTAAAAACCCGTTTCATGGCAGCAGCATCTGCCTTACCCCACCAGTAGCCGAACTGAATAAGGATTTTTCTGGCCTGTTCGAAATCCAGCACCTCAAGCAGATCTTTTTTCAGTTCTGAGAAGGCTTGCAGATCATGCAACAGAAGCCTTCTGCCCTGAAGATTTATATCGCCTTCATTGAACTCGACTATTTCTGAAAGATTCAGATCATTGGCAAACATTTGTTGACTCCAAGAATTTAAGTATTTCAAAATGAAAATACACAATTTCAAAATGAAGGTACAATTACTTCAATTTGAAATACTTCGATGGCATCGAGCAGGAAAAATGGGGTCTTGGAGGTAATATATGAAATTGGCTTGGTTTTTGCATCCTCTTATGCGTTCTTATAAAAAAAACCATAACATTTTCCCAAAATGTATCAATAAAGGGCATGAGGGAAAGAATTAGCAGAAGAGACGGACAACTACCATAATATGTATTCCTTACTTCGGCAAAAAGCATCTGCTCTGGAACCGGATCTTAATCAGCTAGCCTGTAAACTGGTAGCAACATCCAGTCCCAGCTTTTCTGAGAGCAGAATTGCCGAATATGTCATCTCTGCACTTGATTCTCTTTATTATGATCGGGTTTTTAAGGATAATGCAGGTAATGTGGTAGGCTGCATCTTTGGCAGAAACTACAACCCCACGCTTCTTCTGGTTTCTCACCTGGATACTTACTCTGACAATTCCAAAATAAAGAAATGTGGACTGGAAGATGGAAGACTTTACGGAGCCGGTGCATCGGACTGTAAGGGTGGGCTGGCTGCACAGATGTATGCAGGGCGGCTTCTGAAAGAATGTTTTCCCATGTATGGGAATCTGATACTGGTTTCTACTGTGGCACAGCAGAGTGGCTGCAGCGCTGGGATCCGTCAGTTCCTCAAAGAAACACTGCCATCGATTGGACTGGAGCCGTCTTTTGCGCTATTGGGTGAGCCTACCGATCTGGGGCTTTATTACGGGCATGATGGCTGGATGTGCATAGAGCTTATATTGACTTCTGAGGACAAAGCCAGACTTGAGGCCTGTGTAAAGGAGCTAAACCTGTTTCTAAGTAAAGGTTCATCTTCCTCTTCTGAAGATCTGCTTGAAGAGGTATCGGTCGGTGATCCCCAATACAGCAGTGACAAACAGGGCACCCGATGTGTGATCGGGGTTATGCAAAGATTACGGGATAAGAATGAGCCGGTTTTTCTGTTGAGACGGTATCGGGAAACCGCCCGTTTAATATGTAAACAGTTCGAAGTACGTCTGATTTCCTGCGGCATTGAGAGGCGAAGCATATCTGAAGAGAATGGCTGTAAGTTGAGAGCCCGCCAGTTGTCTGTTCCCTGGATGACTGATCCGCTTAACAGCTTTTTTGAGGAGGCCAGGCTTGCATTAAGAGCCGCAGATTGTAAAATTAAAGGCGGAACCTGGCAACTTAAGAATCTGGGGATGGGGACTGCAGGCAGTGTATTGGTAAATGAATATTCGATTCCCACCATAGGATATGGTCCGGGTAACATGTCAACCAGTCCTGAAGAATATGTGGAAATCAGGGATCTTAACGAGGCTTTCTTTGGTACAGCGGTAATTGCACATCGCTTGCTAGGTGTACCCACATCCGAAAAAAACGAACCCAACTATAAATTACAGCTATAACAGGAGTTAATTTTCATGTCAGAACTCATTGATATTGAAGCCAAAAAACTGAAGTCGCTTTATGAGCCGCGCTCTGTTGCCATCATTGGTGCATCACAGAATCCCGACAAAGTAGGCTACAAGATTCTTTTTAATCTGAAGCGGTCCGGTTATCAGGGGACAATCGTACCGGTTAATCCCACTGCTGACAGCATCCTTGATTTTAAAAGTTACAAATCATTAGACGAATTCGACGGCACAATTGACCTGAGTGTAATCGTTGTGCCAAGAAAATCGGTGATGGACGCAGTGAAGGCATCAATTGCAAAAGGTGCAAAGGCAGTCTCTGTTATTACTGCAGGTTTTAAAGAACAGGATCATGAAGGTGCGGAGCTGGAGAAGCAACTGGCTGCTCTCTGTAAAGATTCCGGGGTGTATCTGTTGGGACCTAACTGTCTGGGACATTTAAATACTCAGTTTAACATGGATGTGTCATTTGGTAACAAGTGGCCTAAAAAAGATAATATCGCCTTTATTTCCCAGTCAGGTGCTCTCTGTTCTGCTGTTTTGGACCGTGCTGCAGAGAGAGGTTTCGGGCTTTCAAAGATGATAAGCATAGGTAACAAGGCAGGCCTTACCGAGAGAGAACTCCTTGAATCACTGGCTGATGATGATTCTACCAATGTAATTGTCTGTTATCTGGAAAGTATAGATAACGGGCAGGAGTTTGTAAAGATCGCCGGGAAAGTATCAGAGAAAAAACCGATCATCGTTTTTAAATCCGGTGTTACAAAATCCGGTTCAAAGGCTGCTTCATCGCATACCGGGAGCCTTGCAGGTGCCGATATCGCCTATGAAACCGCTTTCAACAAATGCGGAGTCATCCGTGTGCAGACTTATGAACAGATGTTTGAGTATGCCACCGCCTTTAATTCTCAGTCCCTGCCAAAAGGAAGAAATGTAGCGGTTATAACCAATGCCGGTGGTCCTGGAATCATGGCTACAGATGCCATCGAGTTGTCCGGATTAAAGATGGCAGAACTTTCTCCATCTGCTACTGAAGAGCTGAAAGCATTTCTTCCCAAGGCTGCAAGTGTCAAAAACCCGGTAGATGTTCTGGGTGATGCAGATCCTTTGCGTTATGCAAAAGCGCTGGAAGTTCTTCAGAAAGATCCCAATGTAGACTCTATTATAATCCTGCTTACCCCTCAGGCAGTAACAAAGCCTATGGAAACAGCACAGGTGCTTTGCAGAGCATTAGATGGTTCAAAACCGGTATTAGCATGTTTTATGGGTGGTACCGATGTTACTCCTTCCCGTGATTATATGATGGAAAAGGGGTTGGCAGATTATCGTTCACCTGAAAAAGCGGTTAATGCTTTAAAAGCCATGGTCAGTTATGCTGAATGGAAAAAGAAACCTTCTGTGGAGTCTAAGGAGATTAAGGGTGATCGTGCTGCAGTTTCTGCTATCATCGGGAAATACAGAGCTGCTGGCCAGGTTCAGATAAATGAGAGTGATACCAAGAAAATCCTGAGGGCATACGGAGTTAATACTCCCGCTGGTGCACTGGTAAGCAGTGCTGAGGAGGCTGCAAAGGAATCAGCGAAGATTGGTTATCCTATTGCCATGAAGATTGTTTCTCCGGATATTATCCACAAGTCGGATGTTGGCGGAGTGATGCTTCATTTGAAAACTGCTGAAGCGGTTTCACAAGCCTATTCTGCAATGCTCGAAAAGATTAAGACAAATGTGCCCAATGCCCGTATAACCGGTGTTTATATAGAAAAGATGTCTAACCCCGGAAGTAAAGAGGTTATCATCGGTTTGACCCGCGATCCGCAGTTTGGACCAATGGTAATGTTTGGAATGGGTGGTATCTTTGTGGAACTGCTTAAGGATGTCAAATTCGCACTTGCTCCGGTAAGCAACACCGAGGCTCTGGAGATGATAAAGCAGATTAAAACATATCCTTTACTGTCGGGTTATCGCGGACAGAAACCGGTTGCGGTGGAAGCTATTGCCGATACCATCGCCAGGATAAGCCAGTTGGCGATTGATTTCCCGGAAATCAAAGAGATGGATATTAATCCGTTCATGGCGTTTCCAGGTGCAGAGGAATCGGCTGCTGTTGATGGACGTATGACTTTGACTGCACAATAAATACCTCTTTTTATTGCTATATTCTGGTCCGGAATTTTTTCCGGGCCGGAATTTATTGTTCCGATTGATATTCCCGTTTCGAATCGTCGTTCCCCCGTAACGGGAATCGTTCGTGGGCTGAGGAACCCCACAACCAGTGATCGCCCTCCGAAGATTAAACGATTGAAAATTGATAGTTAATACCACCTAAACCTTTGTTTAAGAAGGGGGATAATCATGATTCGACCCTCTCTCCCAAAAAGAAAAAGGTTACAAACACCTCACGATCGTTTTTTTAAGGCAATGTTTGGCAAAACAGCGGTAATTTCCAGTTTTGTAAACACCTATCTTTTTCCAAATAGTAACCTCGATATCGATTATAACCTTTCCTGTGCGATAAAAAATGACACGGTAGATGGATTTCTGAATGAATTTCGGTCTGATATTGTCTACAGACTATTCGATAAAACAAGATCGCTGTTCATCTATATTCTCTTTGAGCATAAAAGCAGTCCCGATAAAAGAACAATAATTCAACTGAAACACTATCTTAACTCTATCGAAAACGATATCTCTGAAGATGAAAAACATGAAGGTCCAATACTCATTGTAATTTACCATGGAAGAAGAAAATGGAACATCTCTTTATCGTTAAATCTGGATCTGCCAAATCCTGCTCTCCAGAAACATTTTTCAAAGCTTGAATATCTGCTTTTTGATTTTTCTCATACACCCGATGAGAAGATTCTTGGTTCACCACAGCTTCGGTTGGCAATCTTGGGACTTAAGTATGTCAGAACCAGATCGATAATAAAGAAAATCGATCAGATTATCGTAATCTTAAAAGAGATGATTGATAAGGGTGATAAGAGGGAGGTAGGAGAATATGTGGATGATTTATCATCTTATATCGATTCTGCAGCACCAGAGGATTTAAGAGAAAAGGTACGTGAGAAGATTAAAACAGCAATAATTACCGGAGAAAAGAAAATGTCATCAATTAAGGAATATTTCAAACAGGAAGGTCTAAAAGAAGGAATTGAGAAAGGGTTTAAACAGGGTACTGAGCAAGGAATCAAGCAAGGAATCAAGCAAGGAATCGAACAAGGAATCGTACAAGGAATCGTACAAGTCGCTCTTAATATGTTAAAAGATGGTGAATCAATCGAAAAGATCGCGCACTATACTCAGTTGCCTAAAGAAAAAATTACTTCTCTTCAAGAACAATTATTTCCGAGAGATCCTGGAGGATCGGACCACAATTAATTGTCCTAAAATTCAGATGATTGTATTCTGGTCCGGAATTTATTGTTCTGATCCGATATTCTCCGTTTCGAAACGCCGTTCACGTAACGGGCACCCGTCGCGGGGCGAGGAGCCCCACGCTAACCTAAGTGAAGCCTTACAGGCTTCGGATGGGACCCTCCGCATGATATCGGGTATTTTTTTTCATTCGTTTATAATCAGCGCTCTGGTTTCCCTGAATTCTTTGGTGGAAACGATCATCTGGTAAATTCCCCTGCCAGGTTTAAAAGGAGATTGCATCACAAAACGGTTCTGGTTTACCGGCACAGTTATTCTGTGCAGAAGCCTTCCGTTAAGATCGATTATTTCAATGTGTGCGGGTGATAGGAGATTCCTGTAAAAATCGATGGATAACCGGTTGCCTGTTATCCTGACTGCAAAATTTCTTTCAACTGAATTCACCGGGCGCTTTTTTACCGATGTGATTTCGTTCCTGAGGGAATCGACGGGAAGAACAAACTGAACACTCTCAGTGCATTCATTTCTCTCAACAATAGCCCCTAACCAGAACCAATCGCCGATAGTGTCAATAGTGAGTGGATAGTAGGCATTGTAGGATAAGAGGGTGTCCTGAAGAGTCCAGAACTGACCCATCTGCTTGTCAATCGCCGCTTCGATTCTGGAAATAGTCGTATCTGTTACACCGGTAATGATATTATGACTTGTAAGCCATTGAAGCTCTGTTGCTACTGCTTTGGCATAATCGAATGTTTCTAAATTAGCATTAGGATCGGTTATTATTGTCATGCTGGGTTGAACCTGTATCATTGAGCGGTTGGCGATAGTATAATTCAGATAGGCCATGACTTCGGGATCGTAGTGACTTCTGTATCATAGGTACCATTTAATGAATCGAACAAGGTATGGCTCTGTTCTGAGATGTTTTTGACAGAGTCACAGAATCCTTCTTTAGCAGCTCGACTGCATCACGGACTTCCTGTACGCTGATCTGGGGGGTTGATGATTGATTAAAACGATGAACCTTTCTCTCAAAAAATAAAAATATTTTATTGACACCAATCGGGTTATCCACTATATTGGTTTAACAATTAGATTATCGCTTCTGTCCGTTATTATAAAAAATTGCTCTACATTTTTGAAAAAAACGGTTCCTTTATTATATAGTTACGTTAAATTTCCCTGTTCTAAATAACGCACGAAGAACGTGCATGACACATGTCTAAATCCATTTTCAAAGGAGTTTTTCATGGTAAATGAAAAAACACCAAAAGAGTGTTTCGACGAGCTGGAAAAAGCTTTATTGGCGATTCCAGAAAAAGAGATCGTGTATACCACGATGCCTTATGAAGTTGCGATGCAGGAAGGACAGCGGGTGGCTGCGCTGGTTAACAAACATGGTGAAAGGCTAAAATGCTCGGATATAGATCCGGTCCATCTTGACACTATTTTCGAGCGAGCCGGGGCTTTTGCTTACTGTGTGGGGGTTTTGGACTCTTTTGTGAAAATAGCCGAGAGTCATGAAGAAATTTATCCGAAAAAGAAGATAGAGGGATATGAGGTACGAAAAGACCTTATACAAACTCTGGAATATGTATTCAGATCGGACAGAAAGACTCTGGATGCTATTGAAAAGATAAAGAGGGGAGCTGGTGATCTTGACATGATAAAAGATTTGAATGCGATCCACATGTTGTGTATGAAAAATGCGGATAGATTGAGTAAAGCACATGTCGATCAGTCCCTTATTGAAAAGTCGTTACAATTGTATAAAGAACTATCCCAGTTAACTGCCAAACTGGATATCGATCCCAAGCGCATCGATGAGGCAAAAAAGATGTGCAATAGAGCCTGGACTTATCTTTGGGAATCGATGAAGGAAATTTACGCAGCAGGAAAGTATGTTTTCTTTAAAGAACCGGAAATTCAGGAGCTTTTCTATATTGATTATTATCAGAATATGGGAAAGGATAGCAATAAGAACATCGGAAATAAAGAAACAAAATCTGAGGGAAAAACATCTAAACCCGAAGGAAAAGAGAACAAGTCTGAAGAAACAGAATCACCTGAAACTTCAACTGCCACAGTGTAAGACCTTTACTCTCCGTAGCTTCTGCTACGGAGAATTCTGTTATCTCTCCCTTGCAGTCCACTACAAGGAGGGCACATCTGATTAAAAAAATGCCGTTTTTCGATAAATTAAAAGGTTTTGGGTTAAAGTTAAAAGGTCTGTAAAGCAATCAAAAAGGTTTTCCGTTAAAGTGGTAAGGTTTAGGGTTTACCCCAAAAGGTTTTAGGGTTCATCTCGAAAAGGTTTTTCGTTAAAGTGGTAAGGTTCAGGGCTTACCCCCAAAGGTTTCCACTTCATCCCCTAAGGTTTTTCGTTAAAAATTTGAAAGGTTTGTAAAGAAAATTAAAAGGTTTGTAAAGAAAATTAAAAGGTCTGTAAAGTAACCCCTAAGGTTGTAGCTTGAACCCAAAAGGTTTTCCGTTAGAGTGGTAAGGTCTGACCCTCTCTCCCGACCAGCCCTGAAGGGCGCTATATAACAGACCAGGCCACAGGCCTGGGTTAACGAGATAGCCGCGATTTTGGATAGCCCTGAGGGGGTGGGATAATCCGATATTGGATCCCGTTTTTGTCGTAGAGATATGAAATCTTCAGGAAGTGTAACCTGTCCTCTCTTATTGTTTAAGTTGGGTCGGACCACGGTAAATTACTGCAATCTCAGTTTATTAACCGATTTCATACGTAAAATTTTAAGCGTTTAGGAAAAATGAACTTTTTGCACGTAGCTTCACGCATATTTAATGCTTCTCACTCGTTTTACTCTATTCTTTGTTTTACTTAATCTCATGAAAAATTGTATGGTCCGACATAATCCAGATTTTCCTGTAAGAGACCAAATATCCAAAAATTTCCCCAATGAATAATCCTGATTCTGTAAGGACAACATGGGAGGCATCCGGATTAATCGGTTAAAAATTGACGGTTAATACCACATACCACCTGGTTTAATAAGAGGATAAGCCTGGTCCGACCCCATCGCAATGAAAAGATGGTGAATCTATCGAGAAGATCGCTCACTATACTGGCTTGCCTGAAGAAAAGATTTCTTCAACAACTTGTACCCATTCCGAAAAAAGGAAATGAGTTGTAAAGTGACATTCAGGATTTTCTTGCGCAGCATTTTGAATTAACTCTCGAATACAGTTATCCGATGGTATTTTACATTTACCTATGTTCAAGTTGTACAGGCGTAATCCCAACTCGTCAATCGGGTAGACTTCCAGTCTTTCGCCAATTCGTGGTGAATGTTTTAACAAAATTTTTAACTTGTTCCGAAGTGCATTCGCAAGTGGTTCGGAGAATGTAGTAAGTAAAATTCTTGCATCCGGATATTTTTTAGCAAGAAATACTGCACGATGTAGTGCTACAATTGTTTTTCCGGTACCAGCAGAACCCGATACCCGTGCCGGCCCATTAAACTCTCTTTCCACAAAATCCAATTGTTGCGGATGCAGAAACACTGACCATTTTTCCCATGGATAATCGAGTGCCTGTTCCAGTTCCTCGATATTGTTCATTACCCGGAATCTTCTTCTGGCATCCGGATGATCGAATGGGTCGGTTACTCCTGCTGGAGCTGAAGCTGTTTGAGGCTTTTTACCTGTAGCAAGCTCAAGCAAAGCTTCGGCTGCTTCACCGGGAAGATGCTCACAAAGAATTAACAGCGAATCTTCGTCCGCATTCTTAACATCATTGAGCCATTCATGAGGTATGCCATAACCAAGGAATTCTTCTTCGGATATATCAGAAAAAAGTGTTGTTTTAGAAGCTGAAGAGGAATTCTCGATATATTTAGGTACATATATTTCTTTGATGGTTTCACGGATTTCAACTAACTGAGCAGCACCTGTTTTGGGGTGAATCTCAATTTTTCTTCTCTGCGCCCATTCGTATGCCTTGTCGTGATGATCAACATAACAGAGCAGCATGCTTGAATCGGTTTTGTGAACAATGATGCGGATATCCATGCTGACACTAGCAGACCAAAAATTGGGATCGCGAGCATTATCCAGTTTATGTAAGCGCAGCCCTGGATTTAAAGGATTGGTTTGAAGGTCAAACACAGTGGTTTTGACCAGTTTCTGTTCCTGACCGGTAAGCTTAGCCAGACTGCCGGTGAATGTGTCTGATATTCGGAATTCCATGCTATCCTAATACCCATTAATCCGGAAAAGTAATTTATTATTTCATGCTGAACACAATAACATCTAGTTTAACGTCTGATTTATCTCCGCTTTTAATGTCGTTTTAAGCGATTTATAGGGATCATTGGCACCCAGGAAATATGCCTGACGCACAAAGAAACTTTCTTCATTGTAATCGGTATCTACAAACCAGCAGGCAATACCATCGGCATTGTCACTTATAATCTCACCTGTATTCGGATGGAAAACATCAACGCCATTTATCTTTACCTGAACATAGTTGTTAGTTTTCAGTGGTGAGTTGAAAGTGATTTGGTCAGGCCATGAAGCATTTTGTTTATTTCTTCCAAGTCGTGAAACAAGATTTCTGAATCCTTCTGATTCAAAAACTCCAGCTTTTCTGAGAGTGTCACAAATGTTTCCAACTCCGCTACTGAGCCCCGCGCAATACCAAGAAACTGAAGAAACTCCCCCTTTGTATTCCTGGCCTGCCCCTCTGCTATGTTTGCAGGAATTGATGATGCGGCTCGCCTCATCTGTGAGATAATCCCAAATTTCTCTTCGGCAGGACAAACTCTTGCAGATGGTAACAAAGAGTTCTCTTCCGGTAGATCTTTCGTTGGACTGACCTGCACGAAAAAGATCTTCATTTTCCATAACCAGCAACCGGGCTACTTTTTCATGGATCGATTCCATTTTTACGTTTTCACTGATATAGCGGGCAATTTGAAAGCGCCTGCAATTATCTAACTCTATCACTTTTTTAACAAACTCCGGCTTTCCTATCACATACAAATGCGGTTCTCTGAATCCCTGCTTTGCATTATTGA
>Ga0209510_1004819_pt1 | contig 11656 bp, 11 predicted proteins | sample BiotimSIPDNA_FD_185749 | JGI IMG/M metagenome (GOLD analysis project Ga0209510, IMG submission 185749) | Anaerobic biogas reactor microbial communites from Washington, USA - Biogas_R1 time_0 SIP DNA (SPAdes) (version 2) | ecosystem: Engineered > Bioreactor > Anaerobic > Unclassified | place... | reverse complement strand
GGGACCGCCGTGGTGGCCTCCAACGTCGGCGGCATTCCCAGCCAGATCGAGGACGGCAGGAACGGCTATCTGCTCGAACCCCAGGACACGGAAGGATTCGCCGACCGCATCACGCGTCTGCTGAAGGACCCCGACGAGGCGATCGAACTCGGACGCCGGGCCAAGGAGACGGTGCGCGAGAAATTTCTCATCACCCGCCTGCTGTCGGACTACCTCGACATGCTCAACGCCATCATGAACTAACGCTACGGCTTGGGGTGGTGTTCCATCTTCTCGGCGAGATTGGCGAGGCGATACTCGATCTCCAGCAGCTTCTCCTGGCTCTTGAACTGCCCCCGATAGAGCACCCCGAGGACCGCACACAGCCCAATCGTGTTGAAGAGGAAGAACCCGATGAGGGTCATCTGCGTGCCGAGCAGGGCCCGGCTCTCCAGACGCGAGATCGGCACGACGAATACGAAGACGAGCGTGACGAGATAGAAGAAACCCATCGCCAGGCTCGTGACAGCAATCCAGGGCCGCTGCGCCCGGCGAAGCACGCCGGACGCCGCAACCCACCCGGTCAGGATCGTCCACGCTACGCACACCAGGAACGCGAAGATCATGATCATCTGGTAGACGAAGGTCTGCTCCCAGTCACTCCCTCCGTCTCGGCCTGCGGGCCCGGCGAAAGCGATAGCCGTGCACGCGCCGACGAGGGCCAGGAAGCCGAATCCGATCCTCTTGACGACGGTCAACCTCGCGTCCAACATCCGCCGCACCTGCTCCCGCGGCAGCTCCCCTGGCGTCGAACTCAGCGTTTCCATATTCAGCAGCCTTTCTCGCAGTGTCTTGTCGGTTCTATTCATGGCGCGATCTCTCCCGTTCGAGGACGGCCTTCAGTGCGCGTTTGCCATTGTGCAGTCTGGACTTGACGGTTCCGACCGGGACTTCCAGCACGCCCGCGATCTCGTCGATGGACAAGTCTTGCAGGAAGAACAGTGTCAACACTTCTCGATGGACCAGTGAAAGCCGGGCCAGACCGTAGTGAATCTGCTCGGCGTCGTCGAACTCCAGTCGTGCATCCGGGACATCGGCTGGTGCGACTGACTCACTTTCTCGCGAGGCCGCCTGCTCCCCATACCGGTTACGCAGATGCGTCAGCGCCGTCTTTCGGGCGATGCTGTAGAGCCAGGCAGGCAGCTTGCGAGGCTCCCGCAGCGACCCAAGTCCCTGCAAGACGCTGACCCAGCTCTGCTGGAGCACCTGCCGGGCCTCGTCCTCGTCGTCGATCAGACGGCGGATGTAGTAGAACAGCGGCCGCTCCCAGGTGCGAACCAGTTCCTCCAGCGCCGCCCGCTGTCCCTGGCGGCACCGCAGAACCAACAGCTCGCAATAGATCTCCTCTTTCTCCGTCACCGCTCATGCGTCCTCTTCGTGCGGCCCACGGTCTTAGACACATTCCGGTGAATCCGCACAATCTGGCATTATAGTCGCGCTGGGGGATTGGGAGGTTCACTTTTTGCGCGCGAATTGGCGCTCCGAGCAATGGGAACTGGAGCAGGCAGGAGATTCCGAGACTCGGGCGCGGGCCGGATCAGGCGACCTGCTGGCCCTGCGTGATGCGCTTGGTCAGCTCGCTGAGCAGCGCCTGCATGTTCGGATCGGATTGCTGCGCCTCGGCAATCTTGCTGCACGCGTGCATCACGGTGGTATGGTCGCGTCCGCCGAGATGCCCGCCGATCTCTTCGAGGCTGTGCCTCGTCAGGTTGCGAGCCAGGTACATGCAGATCTGACGCGGCACGGTGATGCTCTGGCTGCGTCGCTTGCTCTGAAGATCGGTCAGGCGGACGTCAAAGTGTCGCGTTACGGCGTCGATGATGTCGGTGATGCTGATGTGTTTGGTCGCCAGCTTGATCTGGCCCTCCAACGCCGTCTGGGCCAGGTGCAGATCGACCGGCTCGCCCAGCGTTGTCGCCAGGGCGTAGATCGTCGTCAACGCGCCCTCCAATTCGCGGATGTTGGCCTGCACCTGCCGGGCGATGTACTCGGCGATCTCATCACTGATTTCCAGGCCGCGCAGATGCGCCTTCTTCTGGACGATGGCCATTCGCGTCTCGTAGCTCGGCGGATCGATCCGCGCGACCAGGCCCCAGTTGAACCGGCTGATCAGCCTCGCCTCCATCGAGGGAATCTCGTTGGGCGGACTGTCGGCACTGAGGATGATCTGCTTGCCGCTGTTGTACAGCGCGTTGAACGTGTGGAAGAATTCCTCCTGGCTCTGCTCTCGCTCGCGCAGGAACTGGATGTCGTCGATGACCAGGGCATCGACCGTTCGGAACTGGCTGTGGAACCCCGTGATGCTGCCTTGCTCGATGGCGCGAATGAACCGGTTGACAAAATCCTCGCAACTGAGCAACTGGATCACCGAACCGTGGATGCGTCGCTGCACCTCGTGGCAGACGGCGTGCAGCAGGTGGGTCTTGCCCAGGCCGGCACTGCCGTAGAGAAACAGCGGGTTGTACGTCTGGCCCAACGACTGGCTGATCGCGACGCAACTGGCGTGGGCCAGGCGGTTGCTCGGCCCGACGACGAAATTCTCGAAGGTGTAGTCCGGATGCAGGGCCGGACCGCCTCGCTCGATGTACTCCGTCTCGGCGGGCTGATCCGCCGTGCCGACGACGAAGTCTACCGTCACCAGGTGTCCGGTGATTTGCTGGGCCGCCCGCGTAAAACTCGAACGGCAGTTCTCATGGAGGAATCGAACGTTCGATTCATCGGGACAGCCGATGGCGATCGAGCCCCCGTCGAAACGCACCACGGTCAGATCGTCGAACCACTTGCGCGCATTGGCCGGGTCCGTTGCGCGGGCCCGCGCGACGATATCCGTAAAGATGTTCGCCACCTCATGTGCCGACAACGCCTGCCTCCTGCACGACGGCGCTCATGGAAACCTCGCTGTCGCCATTGGGTGCACTTCGCCGCCTATCGATCATGTTGAAAACCGCTGAAACGCTCAACGCCATAAGCCACAGTATCCGGATTCGAGAAATAAGGCATTGCCCCCGTGAACGAGCCCATCCCCTGCGACGTGTGGGACACAAGACGGGGATTTGACTTTAGCCTCGGGCAGGGCGATTGTCAAAGAAAAACCCTGTCGCAGCGGAGGGGCAAAATGCTCGGCCGCCTGGCGACATCGTCGCGCCGGCCCGGCCGATTTGCCGCCACAGGCTTGCATTTCCCCCGGATGACGATACCATCGGCGTGAAAGATACCCAGACTCTCATGCGATAGGAAGATATATGGGCATATTCTCGAAAACCGCCGACTTCTTGAAGGAGCGGCTGGGCAAGACCCGCAGCAAGATCGCCAGTTCGCTCTCGACGGTGCTGAGCCTCGGCCGGAAGATCGACGACGATCTGCTGGATGAGCTCGAAGAGACGCTCATCCGCGACGATATCGGCGTCGAGACCACGGAAAAGCTCATCAGCGAGCTGCGCGACGCCTATCGCGCCCGCAAGATTTCCAACTCCGAGGAGGTCATTCCGTTCCTCAAGGAGCACATCAAGAGCTACTGGCCCGATCAGGACCGGCAACTGCACGTGGCCCCCAGCGGCCCGACCGTGATCCTCGTGGCCGGCGTCAACGGCACCGGCAAGACCACCAGTATCGCCAAGCTGGCCTACATCCTGCACAAAAGCGGCAAGAAGGTGATCGTCGCCGCCTGTGACACGTTCCGCGCTGCGGCGGTTGAGCAGTTGAGTATCTGGGCCGAGCGGATCGGCGTGCAGATCGTCAAGCACCAGTCCGGCAGCGATCCGGCGGCTGTGGCCTTCGACGCCTGTGAGGCGGCGGTCGCCCGTGACGCCGACATCCTGATCCTCGACACCGCCGGCCGGCTCCACACCAAAAAAGACCTCATGGTCCAGCTCACCAAGATCCGCGACGTCGTGACCCGTAAGATCCCCGACGCCCCGCACGAGGTGCTCCTCGTCCTCGACGGGACCACCGGACAGAACGCGATCTCGCAGGCGCAACTGTTCACCGAGGCGATCCATGTCACCGGCATCTTCCTGGCCAAGCTCGACGGCACCGCCCGCGGCGGCATCGTCATCGCCATCAAGGACCAGCTCGACATCCCCGTCAAGTTCGTCGGCCTCGGCGAAAAGCCCACCGACATCGCCGAGTTCGACCCCGCCACCTTCGTCGAAGCCCTCTTCGCCTGACCGGGCATGGGCGGAATACAATGGCACTTGTGTCTGGCGTACGCTCTTTGTCATTCCGACTGGAGCGGAGCGGAATGGAGGAATCTGGCACCGAAGTGGCCGTGCCCTGCGTTTCGTGGCAGCTTTTCGGGATGCAGCAACGGGTCACTGATTCCACGGGACCAGACACGGGTCGGGCGACTGACTTCTTCGGCGCCAGACCCTTCGACTCCACTTCGTTCCGCTCAGGGTGACAAGAAAAGAGAGCCTCCGGTCGAGATGGCTTTGCGGCGGCTTCGGGAGAGAGTATACTAGGGGCAGTGCAGGGCCAGTGGGTACGAGTCGGCGACAAATGAAAGGCGCTGGATATGGCGACTCCCAGACACCAGTTCATCGTTGACGATGACGGCGAAAAGAAGGGCGTGATCCTGGACATGGCTGAGTATCGCCACCTCATGGAGGAGGCGGAAGAACTGGAGGCAATTCGCGCGTACGATGCCGCCAAGGCCGCAGGCGGCGAAGCCATTCCGTTCGACCAAGACCACAGGGCTCGAAGAAGTTGAGCGGACGGGCAGGGTGGCGGATCAGGGTCGGTTCATACCGCCTGTTTTACGAAATCGATGATCCAAACCATCGGGTGCGTGGCACCTCAAGCGCAGCTTGGGGATGGTGAACTCGGACTCGCGGTGGTCAGCGTGAGGGGTCCCGCATGCGCCCCACGCGACTGGCGCGGCGAGGTCATGCAGGAAACGCCTCCCGGCAGCCACTACGGCCTCGTCCTCCAGAAGATCCGCCTCCTGGATCCGTCTTGCCGTCGCGAGTATCCGCCGCGCAGGAATTGACGGGATGTCGCCTGCGCTACACGTCCGGAATGGAAGCCTTGCCTCGGTACCATTGCTTCCAGAACAGCGAGGCCAACAGAGCTCCAATCGCATAGAACAGAACATCAACGTAGTCTGAGAACGCCAGGTCCCTGAATGGGGCGAACCTGGGCAGCCACAATTCAAAGACAGCCGACCAGAGAATCAGGGGGATCAAGATTTCGTATCCCCGGGGAGGCACATCGTCTCGGCGCAAGCCCAGCTTGCGCATCATGAACAGCATGATCGGGACCCAGAACGGAATACAGATCAAATCGTTGAGATGGTCCTGGCTGAAGCTGTTGGGAAGCAGCGGTTTGATCACCCAGCGGTTCGTGAAGTACAGCACGAAGCAAGAGAGGAACAGTGGATCGCTAAGATATCTGAAGGTCATGGTTCAGTGGTGGTTCGGGATATGTAGAACCGTTATGAACGCGGCTGCTATCACCGCGCCGAGAATCGTCGCGACCACCTTCGTCAAAACGGCCACAACACCCGCTTTGCTTTGTATTGCGGATGGATCAATGGTGACCACGCCGATGAAGAAGACGACGACGCCACAGGCCAGGCAAATGGCGACGACGCCCCGGGCGGGCTCGTGGAGAATGAATTGATGAAACGGTATCATGAATTCTTCCGGGTCTGCATCAGGTCTTGAAAGGTCAGCGTCGAGGCCGACTCCGCCTGGTTTGCCGTCGCGACCGAACGACGCGAGCGTGAACTGGCCCCCATCGACGGAGTACATGATGGGTCGTCCCCATGCATCGAGTGGATGGGAGTCCTGATCCCAGTTGAGTTCATCGTACGGCGGGTCGATACGACGGAGTCCTGCGAGCGATCGCGGCAGTGCATCGGTGTCCTGCTGATATTCCCGCAGCATCGACTCGAGGGCTGAGAAGGTGTGCAGCGTTGACAGCACCTTGGGCCCGAAGTTCGGCATCCAACGCATGGGCAGCCATGCTACGAGACAGGCAATCACCGCGACAAGGCCTCCGGCGGCGAGAGAGATCAAGATGCGTATATCGAACAAGCCAGGCTTCCTCATGTCGTTACGCCTCAGGGCGCCTCCTGCGACTGCCCACGTTTCCTAACGAAACGGCGTCCCTTCATACGTCTGTCAAGACAAGGCCCACCGCCTGCTTCTGACACAGTCTACCAGGAATTGAGGCGTTTGCCAACTGTGGGGCAATCCCGTAGAGTGATCTTGCGCCTGTCGCACTGACCAAAGCCGAATAGACGCCCCCTGAGAGGTTAGCGGTAGAAGGCATTGGCTCATTGCTGTTTGAAAGGCAAATGATACAATGGCAATGGGTGAGACGGACGGGTCCGGCTCGCTTGATGATTTGGAGCGAGGATGTTGTGAGCATCCGGAACAGCGGATTCCGCCGGGAACTCAACGAGAGCATGTAAAAGAAGCACGAGAAGTAGCTCCGCAGAACGGACAATTGCGACGATGAAGAACTACAGGCTGTACCAGGTGGATTCCTTCACGAAGAATCTGTTTCAGGGCAATCCCGCCGGGGGTCGATGCCCAATCTACTTTGTCTCCACGGCCCCCCCGAATGTCCTGGTCGGCATCCGCGAGCGGACCACGTTGAACGGCCTCAAGCCGAACCTTGAGAAACTGACGGAGATCAGCCGACAGATTCGCTGCAACGGCTATTTCGTTTTCGTCCTGACCGACGCCTTCGGTGGCGTCCTGTCCCCCGGCCGCATGTTCGCACCGGCCATCGGAATCCCGGAGGACCCGGTAACAGGCAACGCCAACGGCCCACTCGGAGCGTATCTCGTTCAGCATCGTCTCGTCCCGAACGATGGTCGCCGCTTCGCATTCGAAGGCCAACAAGGAGAAGCCATCGGACGGCTGGGGACAGTGGAGGTCGCTGTCGACATCGCCGAGGGTCGTCCCAAAGCGGTCCAGGTCGGAGGACGAGCCGTGACCGTGTTCAAGTCCGAGATCACGCTCTAACGGTATTCTCTGCGCGGCGGGGGCGAACAAATCAGGCGTCACGTCGTATGGCGCATTTTGCCGTTAGGGGTCGGCCCTGCGGTTTCGGTCTATCGTACCGGTTGGGCATGGGGATAATTTTGGGGTGCGGGTCTTGACGGCGAAGGGGTTTTTGGTCAACCTATGCGTTTTGTTTCTCTGGGGGGAGGCTGGGTCGTCCGGGGCGGAATTGATGCCTGAGTTTTGGAGACAGACATGATAGAGGTCAAAGGACTTCGGCGGCGTTTCGGGCCGGTCGTTGCGGTGGACGGGGTCTCGTTCAGCGCCGCCAAGGGACAGGTGCTCGGCCTGCTGGGTCCCAACGGGGCGGGCAAGACCACGACGATGCGCATGCTGGCCTGCTACATTCGGCCCGACGGCGGCACCGCCAGCGTCTGCGGGCACGACATCCTGACCGATTCGATCGGGGTGCGACGTTCGCTGGGCTATCTGGCGGAAAACTCGCCGGCCTACCCGGAGATGACGGTGGGGGGCTTCCTGAAGTTCATCTGCGACGTGCGGCAGATCACGGGCCGCCGGCGCAAAGCGGCCCTCGACCGTGTCGTGCCGATGTGCTCGATCGACTCGGTTTACCACCAGACGATCGAGACGCTGTCGAAGGGCTACAAACGCCGCGTCGGACTGGCCCAGGCGCTGATCCACGACCCCGATGTGCTGATCCTCGACGAGCCGACCGACGGCCTCGATCCCAACCAGAAGTACGAGGTCCGAAAGCTGATCGGCGTGATGGCCAAGGACAAGTGCATCATCGTCTCGACCCACATCCTCGAAGAGGTGGAGGCAGTCTGTTCCCGGGCGATCATTGTGGCCCGGGGCAAGGTTCTGGTGGATTCGACGCCCCAGGAGCTCAAGGACAAGCACCATGCCAGTCTGGACGAGGTCTTCCGCAAGATCACCCGAAGCAAATGCGCCTGAACCGGTCGATTCGTGATGATAGACAAACGATGATGGGTAAGAAGTAACGATCAATGGTCAACTGTATCGGGAGTGCCACATGAACAGTTTTTGGGCGGTATTTAAGAGGGAGCTGAAAAGCTACTTCACGACGCCCCTCGCCTATGTTTTTCTCGTCATCTTCCTGTTCTTCAGCGGCTATCTGACGTTCAAGGAGGGGTTTTACGAGGCCCGGCAGGCCGACCTGAGACCGTTCTTCGCGAACCTTCCGCTGCTGTTCGTGTTCATGGTCCCCTCGACGGCCATGCGGCTGTGGGCCGAGGAGCGCAAGGTCGGGTCGGTCGAGCTGCTGTTCACACTGCCGATCACGATTGTGCAGGCGGTGCTGGCGAAGTTCTTCGCGGCCTGGCTGTTTCTGGGGATCGCGCTGGCATTGACCTTTCCGCTGGTTGTGACCGTTTGCTATCTGGGTGACCCCGATATCGGGCTGATCGTGACGGGCTATCTCGGCGCGTTCCTGATGGCGGGGGGGTTCCTGGCCATTGGCTGCTTCTTCTCGGCGCTGAGCAAGAACCAGGTGATCGCCTTCGTGCTCAGCGTAGTCGCCTGCGCCGTCCTGGTGTTCGCGGGGATGCCGACGACGTTGAATTACGTCTCGACGTTTTTGCCGCCCGGCATGGTCGCGGCGGTCGAGGGCATGAGCTTTCAGGTGCATTTCGACTCGATGCAGAGGGGCATCCTGCAATTCAAGGACCTCGCCTATTTCGTTCTCCTGATTGCCGGCTGGGTCGCCGCCTGTGCGATCGTTCTGGATGAAAGGAAGGCCAGCTAATGAATCGGACCCTACGTGCGATTGTCGGGGCCGCCCTGGTCCTGGTCATTGCCTTCAGCGGGATCAGCATTTGCCAGAACCTCGGTCGGCGCTGGAAGGTGGATGTCACCGATCAGGAGCTTTATACGCTCAGTGACGGGACCAAGGCCATTCTGGGCCGTCTCAATCAGCCGATCAAGATCAAGTTTTTCTACGCCAAGACCGCGGCGATGAAGGGCCCCGATCAGATTCGCTACTTCAACAACTACTCCGAGTTCGTTCGGGCCCTGCTGGATGAGTATGTCGCCGCCTCGAACGGGATGGTCGAGTTGCAGGTGATCGATCCGAGGCCGTTCTCGGATGACGAGGAACAGGCGTTGCGGCTGGGGCTGCGGCGTTTCCCCATCACCGAGGAAGAGAGCTTCTTCTTCGGTCTGGCCGTGCAGACGCAGTTCGGCGTGGAAAAAACCATTCCCTTCTTCTCGCCTGACCGGCAGAACTTTGTCGAATACGACATCAGCTATCTGATCGATACCGCCATCACCCGCCAGAAGACGCGGGTGGGGATCATGAGCTCGCTGCCGGTGATGGGCGACGACGTCACGGGCTATATGGCCCAGATGATGCGGATGCAGGGCCAGCAGCCCAAGCCCGCCTGGACGATTGTCGAACACCTCCGGCAGAAATATGATGTGACAGAAGTCGCGACGGACGTCAACGACATCAATGACGTCGATATCCTGATTGTGGTTCATCCGAAGGACCTGCCCGAGCAGACGCAGTTCGCCATCGATCAGTTCATTCTCAAGGGCGGCAGAGCGATCCTCTGCGTCGATCCGCATTGCATCGTGGATCGGCCGCAGCAAAACCCGATGCAGATGACGGCCCAGAAGCAAAGTTCCGACCTTGACCGTCTGATGCGGATGTGGGGCCTCTCCATGCCGGCCAACACCTTCGCAGGCGACCGGTCGCTGCTGCTGGAGGCGCCGCTGACGGCCAACCAGCGGCCCCAGCCGATCATGGGATTCCTCGGGCTCAAGCCGCCGTGCTTCAACTCGGAGAAGGCCATCACCGCCGACCTCAACGAGGTTCGCGTGCTGTTTGCCGGCGTGCTGCGCGAGGTTTCTCCTGCCGGCCGGGCGGCGGATCCCAACCAGGTAGACCACGGCAACGATGGGATCGTCAGGACGCCGCTGATCATGACGACCGAAAAGGGCAACAGTTGGAGCGTCAGCAGCTCGTTCGAATTGATGTTCCCCGATCCCGACAAGCTGATGGCCCTGTTCATCGACGGCACGCAGCCGGTCTCGATGGGTTACCTCGTCACCGGGCGCTTCCAGAGTGCTTTTCCCGAGGGAATCGAGGTCGAGGTCGAAGCCGAGGATGGCGAGGACGAAGAAGCCGAGGATGACCCCAACGAGCCGAGGATGGTCACCCGGCAGATCACCGGGCTTAAGGAGGCGGCCGCCGATTGTGCCGTGGCGGTGTTCAGCGATGTGGACTTCCTCAGCGATCAGATGGCGTATGCGAATTCGTTGTTCGGCAAGATGGTCGTCGGCGACAACAGCGCCCTGTTGATGAACACGATCGAGGACCTGAGCGGGTCCGGCGATCTGATCTCCATTCGATCACGGGGCAACTACAAGCGGCCCTTCGCCGTCGTCGACGAGATCGAGCAGCAGGCCGAGCGGGAGACCGCTCAGGAAGTGGCGCTGATCAACGCGCAGATCGATGGTTTCAACCAGCAGCTTCAGAATCTGGTGGAGTCGGGGCAGGCCGCCGAACAGGAAGAGGTGATCGGCAGTTCGATCATCGAACAGAAACGTCTGCTGGAACTGAAGATTCGTGAGGCCCAACGTCAGCTCCGCGAGGTCAACGCCCGGCGGCGGGAGCGGATCGAGCATTTGGGCGCCGTTCTACGGCGGTTCAACATGGGTCTGGTTCCGGGCGTCGTCATGTTGATTGCCCTGGTCCTGGGGTTATGGCGCAGCTTCCGACGGCGGCATTACATCAGCCATGCCAGCGACGCCTGAGATGGAGCATTGATGAATGATGATTGATTATTGAGGAGTGGCAAGGCTTCTTATGGGTGCGTGCCATCTATCATCAATTATCATTCATCGATAGTCGATTATCGAGGCAAGGAGTCTGTGGATGAACAACAAGAATCTTGGCATCTTGGCCGTGGTGGCCGCGATCATGGTGTTGTGGGCGGTCGTTCAGTCTCGTCTGTCCGACCGCTCGACTGTCGAGCTTTCGGGACCGTCGTATCTGATTCAGGGCCTGGACCCGGCCCAGATCGGCCGCATTGTCATCGGCAGCGGTGACAGTGCAGTGACGATCGAGCGGCGCGACCAGCAGTTTCACGTGACCGACAAGGCTGGCTATCCGGCCGACCCCAAGCGGATCAACGATCTGATCACCAAGTGTCTCGACATCAAGACGCTCGAATCGTACACGAGCAACCCCAGGAACCACGAGGACCTCGATGTCACCGAGGAGAAGGCCCGCAACGCGGTCAAGTTCCTCAAGGCCGACGGGTCGGTTCTGGCCGGCGTCGTTGTCGGAAAGGCCCTGGAGGATGGGCAGCGCACCTATGTCAGACTGACTTCAGGTGACAACGTCTATCTGGCGGAGAGCGTCCCCTATATCCGCACGACAGCGATCGACTACGTCAATCAGGAGATCGTCTCAATCGAGCACGCGGATGTCAACTCGGTCAGGATCACCACGCCGGATGGCTTCTACACGCTCAAGGCCGCCCAGGACGGCGATGGCGTCGTCATGGGAAACCTGCCTGAGGGCAAGATGTTGAAGGACAGCGATGCCAAGAGCGTGTTCAGGTCGCTGAGCAGCCTGCGGTTCGACGACGTCAATACGCCCTCGGCGCTCGGCGAGC
>Ga0209510_1004814_pt1 | contig 11661 bp, 5 predicted proteins | sample BiotimSIPDNA_FD_185749 | JGI IMG/M metagenome (GOLD analysis project Ga0209510, IMG submission 185749) | Anaerobic biogas reactor microbial communites from Washington, USA - Biogas_R1 time_0 SIP DNA (SPAdes) (version 2) | ecosystem: Engineered > Bioreactor > Anaerobic > Unclassified | place... | reverse complement strand
AACGACCTCGGAGATGCGAAAAAAGTCGCTCACTTCATTGGAGAATGCGAATCCATGGGCATTGCGGTCCTCGGTCCGGACGTGAATGTCTCCCGCAACAGTTTCACGCCAGTCTATGACGAAGCGCATCCGCAAGGAGCCATTCGGTTTGGGATGGCGGCGATCAAGGGGGTGGGCGACTCTGCGGCCGATGCGATCATCCGCGAACGCGAGAAGGATGGCCCATTCAAAAGCTTCCGGGATTTCGCAAGCCGTATGGATGGCAAGTCCGTCAACCGCAAGGTCATGGAGTGCCTCATCAAAACCGGTGGATTCGACTCCATGGGCGAATGCCGCGCCCAGCTGCTCCTCTCAATTGAAGGGATCCTCAGCGAGGTAGCCTCCATTCAGAAAGACCGGATGGCAGGACAATCCTCGCTCTTCGATCTGTTTGACGATAGTGCATCCAATGGAGGATTCGGCGCTTCGGGTCCCATTTCAGGAAATGAGACAAACACGGTCCCGGAATTGGATGATGAGACCCGGCTGAACTACGAAAAGGAACTGCTTGGGTTCTACCTGACAGGACACCCGCTTCAGCGTTATGGCACCCTTCCCGACGCGCTCACCAACGTTCACAGTGATCGTCTCGTCTCCTTGCGCGACCGGTCCAGCTTCAGGATCATGGGCGTTCTCTCCAAGGTTGAAGTCAAGCTTTCAAAAAAGGACAACCGCAAATGGGCGATTCTGCAAATCGGCACAACCCGTGAGCTTTTCGAAAACGTCAATGTTTACTCGGACGCCTTTGAAAAATACGCCCCTCTGCTCCAGGAAAATGCGGTCATTACCGTGTCGGGTCAGGTCATGAACAAAGCCGGTGATGTCCGGCTGAGCGTGCAGGAGGTGCGGAGCGCCGACGACACGTTATGCAACCTTGTGAAATCCGTTACCGTGGTTCTCGATGCCCGGCAGCCCAACGATCAGGTGCTGCTGCAATTGCGCAGAGAAATTGATGAATCCTGGGGCAGTGTGAAAATGGATATCGGCTTTCAGATATCAGAGGACACCGTTGTAATGGGCGAAATCAGCAATGCGCTGGGTTTCACGCCAAATACAAGGATGATCGCGTTTCTCAAGCAATCTCCAGTCGTGGTGGCCGTGCGTTTTCACACTCAGGATATCCCGAGCTATGAAAACAACCGCCGGTATCCGGGAGGTTGACAGGGTTAAACGATCAGTTGACGGCCTTCTTGGCTTCCTTCACTACAGACTGCTGCCGAGCCTTGTCATTCGAGGCAAGGTATTCATCAATCTGGGCCACTGCCTTGGCGTATGTGGGCGTGACATATTTGAGCCCGCAGATGTAGAAAGTTCCATTCGACTGCTGGGCTATCGTGTAGCCCCGGTATGTTTTCGTTTCACTGCTCATGCGATTCGGTGAATTTGCGGTTATTGTGTCCTTCTATGTTCGGCCAAAATCATCATAGATGAAGCATCAAATTCAAGGTTGTCATTTGCACCTAGAATCTACCTCAAACTCAAAGAAGACAGTTTCTTGCCATGTTGATGCATACATCCGGCCCCGCAAAACTCCGCCTGCCGCCTCATCAGATCCGCACAAACATCTCCTTCTCCTCATCCCCAAACAAATACTGACGACAACTCGTCCGACTCAAAAAGTGATATACGCCATCCATCCCGCGCACCATCGCTCGACGCGGCCTATTCATCATCTTTGTCTTCTCCATAATCTCCACCCTTACCCCCTTCTCATCCCCATTTCAACCCTTTTCTCCCAACGGTGTTGTGTAAGTAACTGAAAAACATGGAGATGTATCATATCCGCCGAGGTCATACGGGCGCTTGGGGTGGGTGTTGCATTACGCATGAACAGCATCTTGGGCCCATAGCAAAGAAAGGCTTGTCGGCAGCCACAAGTGCCTTAAACAGGCATTGGAACAGGCGATGAATGCAATAATTTCGTGTGGTCCTCCGGATGACTTTGATCCGCGGGCGTTTAGTATGTGGGCTCTATGTTCGGGTTGTTCGATTGTAGCGGGAGCATCCCTGTTCGCTCACACATTTCATGCGGCCGATCGGGCGAACTGACAAAGAAGAATCGGATCAACATTGCTCGGATAGTCCATTTGATGGGCTTTACCCAGGCCGATGCCATCCGCCTGCGACCTCGCCGCGAAGCGTAAAGACGAATCCCTATGGGACGTGTATTATCTATCGCCTGAAGGAAAGATCAAGGGAGTCCGCTGAAAGTCAATAAAGAGGCTGCTTCTTTATTGACTTATGATGTGAAGCACAAGGCTTGCAAATCCCACCTGCTTTGTTCACGCTCCATTCAGCCTTCGGCGATCGGGATCAACCGGCGCGCGTAGATACCATTATAATCCTCCTCTCTGAAGCCATGATGGAACCCCTTCTCATCGGAAAAGCCAACGAACTCGAAATCGGGATGTTCCCGGGACTCGCCAACCGCCATGGGCTTGTAGCCGGGGCCACCGGCACCGGCAAAACCGTCACCCTTCAGAAGATGGCAGAGATGTTCTCCAGCATCGGGGTTCCGGTGTTCGTGGCCGACGTGAAAGGTGATCTTTCCGGCATCAGCATGCCAGCAGTCCCATCCGAGAAGCTGATGGCACGTCTCGCCAAAATCGGGATCCACACCTTTGAACCGAAAGGAAACCCGGTTACCTTTTGGGATGTATTCGGCGAAAACGGGCACCCTCTCCGGGCGACCGTATCGGACATGGGTCCGCTTATGCTGAGCCGACTGCTTAACCTCAATGACACCCAAGCCGGTGTGCTCCAGATTGTATTCAAACTGGCTGACGACGAGGGACTGCTGCTTCTGGATCTGAAAGACCTCCGGGCCATGGTTCAGCATGTGGGCGAGCGCGCACGTGAGCTAACCCACGCGTATGGAAATGTTTCGTCTGCATCGATCGGAGCCATCCAACGTGGCCTCCTTACCCTTGAAGAAGAAGGCGGCGAGATCTTTTTCGGTGAACCGATGCTGGACATCCAGGATCTACTCCAGACCGACAACCGCGGGCGCGGGATGGTTCACATCCTTGCAGCCGAAAAGCTCTACCAGAAACCCAAGCTTTACTCCACATTCCTCCTCTGGCTGCTTTCCGAACTCTTTGAACAGCTTCCGGAAGTTGGAGACCCCGACAAGCCCGAGCTCGTCTTCTTCTTCGATGAGGCCCACTTGCTTTTCTCTGACTCGCCCAAAGCCCTCGTGGAGAAAATCGAACAAGTCGTCCGGCTTATCCGGTCCAAAGGAGTGGGTGTGTATTTTGTCACCCAGAACCCGCTCGATGTTCCCGTATCCGTTCTTGGACAACTCGGTAACCGGGTGCAACACGCGCTCAGGGCTTTTACGCCGCGCGACCAGAAAGCCGTGAAAACCGCAGCCGAAACCATGCGCGCAAACCCGGCGTTTGATGCTGAGTCCGCGATTCTGGAACTCGGTGTTGGGGAGGCGTTGGTCTCATTTCTAGACGAGAAAGGTCGACCCGGCATGGTTGAGCGGACTTCCGTCATCGCCCCACGTTCCCGCCTTGGACCTATAACGCCTGAAGAGCGCAAACTCATCATGCGAGACTCGCTTGTCTACGGAGTCTACGAAAAGCCACTGGATCGCGTCTCCGCCTACGAACGCCTCCGTGCTCTGACCGAACAACGCCAGCAGCAAGCGGAAGAAGAAGCCCGGATGAAGGCCGCCGCAAAAGCCACGCCCACTGCCCGTGCACCCGAGCCCGAACGCAATCCCGTGAATGAGATGCTCTTCGGCAGGACCGGACCCCGTGGTGGCCGCACCGACGGCCTTGTGCAAAGCGCCGCCAAAAGTGCCGCACGCACGATGGGCACAGGATTGGGCCGCCAACTCTTGCGCGGTATCCTCGGATCGCTGATGGGTGGCAAAAAGACCCGCTGATCCTCTCTGTTCTGGTTCGAAACATCGAGGCCTCTAATCAACAGAATTATGTCGCATCTCCATCTGCAGACGTGATCCATCTGGCTTCATGTCCGCCACATACAGCTCCGAAACAAATGGGTGAACTAAGCCTACGTTTGATGAAATCAACACAGTAAGCTCCAATTCGAGAGAAACTTACACGTTTGTGATCAATTGTAGCATCGAGTTTGAATTGCCTTTGGTCGAAATTCGGACAGAGCCGATCTTTGATTCTGTCTTCTCAGCCCTAGCAGAGGACATCTCGGGGCACCGGCGTAATGGCAAAACAAAGTCCTGACTGCCTAAGCTATCCAGCATATCCGGTTTGCGGAATTTCAGGAATCCATCGGGACCACCGGCTCCACCATACTGGCCACCAGATCTTCATCTGAGGAGAAGCGCATGGAGAGAATCCTGGACACGCCCTTCTCCTCCATCGTGACCCCAAATAATGAGTCCGCGGCCGCCATTGTTCGCTTGTTATGGCTGATGATGAGAAACTGGGAGAATCGGGTGAAGTCCTTGAGCATATCGATAAAGCGCCCGATATTCGCATCATCCAATGGAGCATCCAATTCATCCAACACACAGAATGGACTCGGTTTGACCATGTAGATGGCAAACAACAAGGCCACGGCAGTCATGGTTTTCTGCCCACCGCTGAGCAAAGACAGGCTGCGCAGTCGTGTTCCCGGTGGACGCGCAATGATATCGATACCGCAATCCAACAAATCCTCCCCTTCGACGAGCTGGAGGTCGGCCTCCCCACCCCCGGTTAAGCGGTGGTAGGTTTCTTTGAAATTGGCGCAGATCTTAGTAAAAGTGTCCTTAAACAAGGCCTCCGAAGTCTGATTGATCTCATCGATGGCCCGAACCAAAGTATTCTTGGACTGCCAAAGGTCATCACTCTGCTGCTTGAGAAATTCGTAGCGTTGCCTAAGGTCGCCATACTCATCAATCGCGACCAGGTTCACAGGACCCATCGCAGCCAAACGTCCACGCAGAGACTGGACCTCCTCCTGGATCTCCTTCCAGTCGGGTTCAGGCACCCCCTTTAGATCCTCATCATCCGGTTCGCGAACCTTGGCATCGCGAAGCGCCAGTTCATCCAAATCGGTCTCCTCATCCATCTCCCCGATGTCCACGTTCGCCAAAATACGCTGTCCGGCATTCCAAATCTCTTTCCGCCAGTCACAGGCACCGATGTCCACCTGATACTCGTCCGCCATTTTTTCCTGAATGGACTTTGCGTAAATATCCTTCTGGGAGAGTGCCAACTGCATTTCCTGCAAACGCGAGGTTGCATCCCTCTCGCTGTCGATGAGGCGTCTTCCTTCATCTTCGACAGCGGCAATACGGGCCTCCACCTCGCGAAACGACCCATCAGCAGCATCCAGAGACTCTTGAAGCGCAGCCTCCTGACCGTTAAGTCGATCCGACTCTTCCTGATCCCGGGCGTTCTCCCGGGACAGGATCAGGATCGATTCCCGCGACTCCCGCTGCTCGGTCTCATAGGCCACCCGACGTTTCTCCATTTCCTGAATGCGTCTGGCATTCTCCGCGATGGTCTGTTCAAGCGCATGTAGGCGCTGCTTCTCCTCCGAGAGCCGCACCCTCTGATCCGAAAAAAGGTGAAAAAGCTCCTCTCTCCTCATGCGCATCTCAGCCAACTCCGACTCCGATGCCACAATCTGCTCACGAAGTCCGTTGATCCTCGCCTCGGCGCGCTCCAAATCGGAACGTGACGCACTGAGCGACTTCAATGCCTGATCCTTTTCGTTATCCAGTCCAGAAAGCATCCTGGCATAATTCTGACGGCGCTCATCCGCTGCCTTACATGCCCGCTCGTTTGCGGCAATCTCGGTCTTGAGATTGGACAACTCCCGTTCCACCAGCGCATGGATATCCCGCTGCTCCTCAAGTTCCGCTTTGGCCACATCCATCCTCGCGAGCGCAGTCTCCAAATCCTCCGCGCGCGACTTCAACACCGATTCCACCCGGGATTTCTCCCCGGCGATCCTCCGGATCTCCTGTTGCCGCTTCAAAATCCCCGATCCCGTTTTTCCGGCACTTCCGGCGTGCAACACCCCTTTTCGCGTGAGCACTTCCCCTCTTCCGGTAACGATCATCTCAAAAGAAAACCCGGGGTCTCCGCGCACAAAACCGATCGCATCCCGAATCGATTCGCAGAAATAAACGTCCTGAAGCAAGAATTCCAGCAAGCCCGAAACCTGTGAATCACCGGAGCGAATCAGGGATTTGGCCGGCGTCAGAACATCGGGTAACTTGGTTGTGTCGGCCTTCTCGCGCCCCAAACCAGGAACAACCAAACATGCCCTTCCAAAGTCACTCGCTTCAAGTGCATCCGCCACCTCCGCGACCCGGTCCACCCTGCTGTAGACAACGGCCTCCGCCAGTGGCCCTAAAACCACTTCACAGAACTTCTGGTGCGATGCATCCACCTGAAGCCCCTGAGCGAGAACACTCAGATCAACCGGATCAACCAAGGGAGCCAACTTACCTCCGAGCATGGCTTTTGCGCCCTCTCCAAAGCCCTCGAGCCGCTTCTGAAGGCCATCCAGGATGCCATACTCAGCTGCAAGTTGGGTGTATTGTTTCTCGAGATCTCCAAAGGACGCCCGGGCTTGGGTCAACTCTCCTTCAAGCAAAGCCAACCGATTCCTCAATGCGGCCAGGGCGGCCGCCGTCTGTTCGCGTTCCTGCGTCTTAGCCGCCAGCATCACTTCAAGCTCGTTCGCGCGTTGGGAGATTCCCTTCCATTCCGCCTCATACTGATGGAAAGATTGAAGCAGGCTCTCATGCTTCGCGTGATAAGATTCTATACCCACCTCAAGACGGGTGGATGAAGCGCGGGTCTGGGTCATCTGGTTTTCTGACGCGACCAACTGCTGCTTGAACTCCTGAAGCTGGCGCGCCTTGATCTGGCCGTCCCGATCAATCTCCGCGACCTTCGCTTCCTGCTCAGAACAACGCGCCTGAGCAGCAGCGACCGCCTGCCTCCGCACCTCCAGTTGCCCGGACGGATCATCCCATCCCTCCCGAATACCCGCCTCCTGTTCCCTGAGCAGCCGCAGCTCACCTTCGATCTGCTGAATTCTTGCCTCCATGTGCTCGACCCGACTCCTCCTCAGTTCACACTGACTGAGAATCTGCTGGCGGCGGGCCCGCAGTGCATAAAGCTGTGCGCGTTTCTCTTCAAGCGCACTATACATTTCGGCCCGCTCTGCCTTGATCTGGGTCGACAGCTTGTATTGGGCAACCACCGATGCCTTCAGTTTGGCCATCTCCGCCTCCGCCTCCGCAACCCGCGAGCGATACGAACCCGATTCGGTGGTGAGGTCAAGATACTGACGGGAATTCCACGCCCGATCCAAATGCTCCATCCGGTGGCGCTGCCGCTTCCAGCGCAGGGCCTTACCCGCCTGACGCTTGAGCGTACCCATACGCTTGGACACCTCATCAATGATGTCGGTTATCCGCGTCAGGTTTACTTCCGTCAGACTGAGCTTGTTGAGGGCCTCCTTGCGCTGGCTTTTGTACTTGGTGATGCCGGCAGCCTCTTCAAAAATCGCCCTCCGTTCCATCGGATTGGAAGACAGAATCTGGTCGACCTGCCCCTGCACCAGAAAGGAATAGGAAACCTGACCTATCCCCGTATCCATAAACAAGTTCTGGATATCCTTCAACCGGCAAATCTTACCGTTGATGAAGTAGTCACTCCCCTCGTCCCGTGTGACTCTACGGACAATCTCAACCTCATGAAACTGTGTGCCAAGCTCCCGCTCACAATCGGTGAACACCAATTTGACCTCACAAAAAGGAAGCGACTTACGGTTCTCGGTTCCCGCGAAGATGACGTCCTGCATCTTGCCGCCCCTCAGAGCCTTGGCGCTCTGTTCGCCCAGTACCCACCGGATGGCATCCATGATGTTGCTCTTTCCGCAGCCATTCGGCCCAACCACAGTGGTCACTCCCGGCCTGAGATCCAACTGAGTCGGATCAGCAAAGCTTTTGAAACCGTGCAGTGTTATGGATTTGAGAAACATCGCGATTCACAGACCCCGGAAATCCTCATCCGTATGGCCCAATCGACCAACAGCAAAGCGCACCGGGACAAAGGCTGCATGCAATCGGGTTGATCCCCATCCCTCAAGTAAAAACTCACCTGACCCTACTACGCAGCCTATCGATCAAATGCATTCGAAATTGATTTGCGACCACCTTGCCCCTATGCATGAATTCGACAACTCCGTTTTCTTTTCATTCACACCAGCTCACTGAAAATGAGGAGGCGCCGACCTTTCCGGAGCACAGAATCACTCGAACTGATCGAGGTGCAAGTCTGTCATCCATCCGACCCGGAGTCTCGCAAAAGACTATCACCCTACCGAATGATGCAACCATCCAATATGTAAGCAATGACGAACCCGAAAATATCGCGTTGGATTGCGACCTCGTTATTTTTCCTGGCAGTAATCACTCTCCCGAACGTCATCTTCTTTGCCTGCTCATCGAATAAAAACACCTCCATTACCTCGATCGAACAGACGGACGACACCATTCTGCTCCGGTCCACAAACAAACCCTATTCCGGCATTGCGCGATCCACCTACACAAGTGGTCAGTATCGAGTTGAATGCAAAATCCATAAAGGACGCATCACTGAATGGAAACGTTGGTATCCAAACGGAGTTCGGGAATACCATGCAATCGTTCAGGAGGCCCGATTAAGAGACACTTCGCTCTCCTATCGCCCCTTACTCGAACACAACACATCCAAGTTTTCAGGAAATTTTGAGGCCTTTCACCCCAACAACCAAACCGCCGTGAAAGTTTCTTTTCGGGACGGTAATCCTGAAGGAATTGCTAGATCATGGCATCCAAACGGCATCCTGCGGTCCGAAATCGACTTCACAGAATCGCCGCATCCCAAGGTCAAGCTGTTCGATCGTCAAGGCATACTGGCCGCCGAGCTTATCATGGGCAACCCTCACGCCAGTGATCTGTTTTTGGGACCCATTCCCTCCCCTGGCACCCCATTGGCGGCACGCATGAGAGAGTTTCGACTGTATCATGAAAACGGCTACGTCCATGTGCATGGGCGGTATTCGAGGTTCGGGCGCTCATTGAGCTCCATCGAAACATGGGATACCAAAGGAAACAGAATCCGGAGACCTCAACCCGAAGATGAACAAGCAACGTTTCGGCTAGGAGACCATACACTTGCCATGAACTGGGTCCGTCCAGGAGAATTGATCCGTTCTGCAATCTCACCACACGCATCTCAAGAACCACTGAAAATCGAGGAAGGTTTCTGGCTTGGAATCCATGAAGTCACTCAGGACCAATGGAATGCGGTGATGGACAAGAACCCCTCATTTTTCGACAATAACGGCCGGCTTCCAGCCGAAACCATGACTTGGCATGAAGCCAACGAATTCTGTCGCAGACTCACCCGCATGCAATCCGATCTCGGAAAGCTTCCCATTGGATACGAATTTTCGCTTCCCACTCACCCCCAATGGGAATACACCTTCCGTGCCGGCGACACCGGGTTGATTCCGCACACGTTTCTGGAAATGATCCCACACACGGAAAACACCCCGGCAAGAACGCTCCCAGTTGCCAGTGCGAAGCCAAATGCATGGGGATTCTATGATATGATGAGCAACGTTTCAGAATGGGGCAAAAAGGAACACACGCTCAGCTGGCGTCATCGCCCCCCAATGGCACAAACGTGGTCGATGGATTTATACCGGACCGGCGTCGTGATGGGCGGATCGACTGCCCATAAACCTAACCGCTGCAACTACCTGCGAATGTATTCTGAAAGCAGCAACGCCAGGTTTCGAACCATCGGTTTCCGCGTGGCGCTCGTCCGAACCCCCTCATCCCATCTATTCTCCGATGCTTCCAATAACTGATTCCAGGTGTCTTTGGTTCCTGAGTCCGATCCTGTTCGGAATCTGCTGCTTCTTGAACGGATGCGGGAAGCCTGTCGAAGCTCCCTATCGTGAAATGCAGGATCGGGGAGGACAAGTTTTCCGAGTCAACCAACAAGACCCCTATTCCGGAAACGTGATCCACAACACCCCTTCCGGCGACCTGCTTTGGAAAGCACAGATTGATCAGGGATGGGTCTCGCGGTTGACGGCCTTCCATCCCGACGGAAACACCTATTTCGACTGCGGTTTTAAACAAGCTCCGCACAGGGTAATGGGCCAATCATGGGAACACTTGCTTCAGCAACATCCAGACCTTCTTTCAGGGGAATTCCAAGTCTACCATCCCGAAGGCACGCTCAAGCTTTCCATTCATTTCAAAGACGGTCGCCCTGAAGGCGTGAGCCGCTTTCTCTATGCTAATGGAAATCCGGAACAGGTCGCGGATTTCCAATCCAACGGTTTCGCCAGGATCGAACGATTTGCGGAGGCGGGATGGAAGACAATGGAAATCAACTTGTGCGAAGCCAAGTTGAGTGATCTCTTCACGGACACCAACCGGTTGCGCGGATTATGTGCCAGAAGAATGGATGGTGAGTATTTCCTCATGCATAACGAACACACCTTGGCAGAACGCGGAGTATTTAAGTGCGGAACGGAAGTCACTCAGTTTGAAAGCTGGTCAGAAGATGGGATCAATCTCTCGCAGGCGGTATCCGGACAGCCTTTTACGATCGGATTCCTCAACAACGCAAGTGACATTCGAATGATATGGGTTCCTCCGGGATCATTCGGGATGGGTGCGCCTCTTGATGAAGTTGGAAGAGAAGACGATGAGACACTGCATTCCGTCACACTCACGGAAGGATTCTGGCTCGCAGCCCATGAGATCACACAAGCGCAATGGCAAGATGTGATGGGCAATAACCCATCCTACTTCGAAGGAGACACTACTCTACCCGTTGAATCCATCAAATGGGCTGAAGCGATGGAGTTTTGCAGGCGTCTCACCGCGAGAAGCCGACTCATGCATTTGATCCCGGAAGGCTTCGCCTACTCACTTCCCACCGAGGCTCAGTGGGAATATGCGTGCCGCGCTGGAACATCCACACCGTTCAGTGGAAATGTCGATGCAGTCGCATGGTACCATCAAAACTCGAAGCACAAACCTCACCCGGTCGGCACGAAACAATGCAATGATTGGGGCTTCTACGATATGCATGGCAACGTCTGGGAGATGTGCCTCGACTGGGAACGCAATTATCCCGAGGAACCCGAAACCGATCCCCTCGCCGTTCAGCCGGCCAAATACAAGGTGGTCAGAGGCGCAAGCTGGGCTCATCTTGAAGCGCATATCCGTTCGGCGAATCGGGGAATGATAACACCTGGAACAAGCGGGTTTCACCACGGCATGAGGATAGCCCTCATTCCCGTTCATTATCATCAGCTTCTGGAGGCGGGAAGATACATGCCACCAACACCATGATCCAATCTGAGAAAAACTCGCTTCCTCAAGACACGACCCCTCAAAGTGTAAGCCTCATGGAGAATCGTCTTTCGTGTTGTTTCAAACCGGATTCCTCGCACTGTAACCCTGGGATGACGCAAAAGGGGTCAGTCCACGCATTCTAACATTTTTAGTGGGATGACGCAAAAGGGGTCAGTCCACGCATTCTAACATTTTTAGTATTTTCCATGTCGGTTCGTCGCTTGACACGGTATTCCGATGGGAGCTAATCCGGC
>Ga0209510_1004812_pt1 | contig 11663 bp, 8 predicted proteins | sample BiotimSIPDNA_FD_185749 | JGI IMG/M metagenome (GOLD analysis project Ga0209510, IMG submission 185749) | Anaerobic biogas reactor microbial communites from Washington, USA - Biogas_R1 time_0 SIP DNA (SPAdes) (version 2) | ecosystem: Engineered > Bioreactor > Anaerobic > Unclassified | place... | reverse complement strand
TGGAAACCTGCTGAAAGCCGGTTTTGCCGAGAATTGCGAGGTAGATCGTGGCTGCAAGTGTCATCAGACCCTGGTTGCTGCAGATGTTTGAGGTGGCTTTTTCGCGGCGGATGTGCTGCTCGCGGGGTGAGGGTAAGCACATAGGCAAGTTTGCCTTCAATGTCTTCAGTCTCGCCAACCAAACGTCCGGCTAACTTGCGCAGGAGGGCGTCTTTGACGGCAAAGAAACCAAGGTATGGACCACCAAACGAGAGCGAAATGCCAAGCGGCTGTCCTTCGCCGAGGGCGATATCGGCACCCAACTCGCCCGGTGGGGTCAGGAGACCGAGCGCAGTCGGGTTGACGACCATAGCAACCAAGGCACCGTATTGGTGGGCTGTGTCGATAACTTCTTTGTAATCGATGACGCGACCGAAGAAATCGGGATATTGCACCATGACGAGGGCTGTATCGTGATCTATTTGGGAGATGAAATTTTTCATATCCGGGTTGATGCCGGTTTCAATATCATCTCCGACGATCTGAAGGTCAGGATCTCCCTGCATATAGGTGCGGATTACCTGGCGATATTGAGGGTTGACCGCACGGGAGATCAACATCTTTGGGCGCTTACCGCGGAAATGGCTGCTGGCGAGGATGACTGCCTCAGCCGCGGCGGTAGCACCGTCGTAGTGGGAGGCGTTGCTCACGTCCATGCCAGTCAGCTTGCAGATCAGGCTTTGAAACTCAAAGATCGCCTGGAGGGTTCCCTGGGAAATTTCGGGCTGGTAGGGGGTATAGGCGGTATAGAACTCACCGCGCTGAAGAAGGTTATCTACAGCAGCAGGAACGTAGTGGTCATATGCGCCGGCACCCAAAAAGCTGAGAAATTCACGGGTGGTGGCGTTTGCAGAGGCAATGCTGCTGAGCTCTTCGGCTGCTTCCATTTCGGTGAGCCGGGGTGCCAGGTTTAGATGTGGATATCGAAACTCGGCAGGGATCTCAGAGAAGAGATCCTCGATCTTTTCGAGACCAATCGATTTTAGCATCACCTCCACATCGTTTTTCGTGTGGGGTGTAAACATAATTTAACGGTCCTGGCAGTAAACTTCGTAAGCAGCTGCGTCCATCAGGTTGTCGAGTTCAGATTCATCTGATGCCTGGATTTTGACCAGCCAGCCCTTTTCGTAGGGGCTTTCGTTCAAAAGTTCAGGTGTATCAATCAGAGCCTGGTTGATCTCGATGACCTTACCACTGACGGGGAAAACAACTTCTGCTGCGGCTTTGACGGATTCGATGGTTGCCATGCTGCCACCGGCGCTGACCTCATCATCTACATCGACATCAAATTCGATAAAGACAACGTCTGAAAGTGAATCCTGGGCATAATCGGTGATACCGACCGTGGCGACACCATCTGCGATTTTCACCCATTCATCGGTTTTTTGGTATTTGAGTTCATCAGGTATTAACATTGTTGCTCCTTTTTTATTCTGTATATCGGAAGGGTTTTAAGGACCCTTCACATTGTATCTATTCTAACAGTCATTGGCTCATTCCGGTTGAATTGTTGGCTGCTTGATTATGCACTTCTGGCGATGCTGCCTCCACCCAAAACCTGGTCTCCAGTGTAGAAAACAGCAGTTTGTCCGGGTGTGATGTCCTTGAGGGGTTCGTCTAATTGAACCTGGAGCGTTCCAGTTGGGTCAGGCTGCAGGCAAGCTGAAACCGGAGTTGAGCGGTAACGAATTTTGACTGAAGTGCGCAGGGGAAATTCTGGTTGTGTGCCGCTGATCCAGTTTACCCGGCTGACGAAAAACCTGTCTTTACCCAGCTCGCTTGCTGTTCCGACGAGCAGTGTGTTAGTTGTGGGGTTTTTATCGAGGACAAAGAGTGCCTCGGTATAAGCCGGTAAGCCTTTACGCTGCCCGATGGTGTAGTGAGCCAAGCCATGATGTTGACCGAGCAGTTCGCCTTTTAGGTTTCTGACCTCGCCGGCTTGAGTCATTTCAGGTACGTTTTCTTCAAGAAAATCATGGTAACTGTCGCGATTGACAAAACAGAGGTCCTGGCTGTCTTCCCGTTCAGAAACGGCTAAGTCAGATTCTTTTGCAATTTGGCGAACTTCCTGCTTGGTCAGATCGCCAAGGGGGAAGATGGTGCGGCTCAGTTCTGCCTGGGTAAGCTGGCTGAGCATATAACTCTGGTCTTTGGAATAATCCCGGGCACGCCAAAGCCCAATAAGACCGCTATCGGCAGGCAGCAGGCGTGCGTAATGACCGGTAGCGACAAACCGAGACTCGTTTTGATCAGCAAATTCGAGCAATTTATTCCACTTGACCACGCGGTTGCAATAAACGCAGGGATTGGGGGTCTCACAATCAAGGTGGCTTTGCAAGAAAGCGTGGACAACCTCCTGCCTAAAAGCTTCCCGGGCGTCAACTACGTGAAGGGGGATGCCGATCGAACTGGCAACAAGCTTTGCGGAATCCAACCCGCTTTGTTCGCTTGTGTTTGCATGCCACATCCGGAGGGTGAGCCCTTCAACAGCGAAGCCTTGCTTTTGAAGCAGTAATGCAGCGATGGCACTATCCACTCCGCCGCTCATTGCGACAATCACTTTAGGTTTGGATTGGTTCATAGATTAATTATAGAGGATTTGCTGAGTTTAAAAAATCTTGTTTACGTTTTTGGAGCAGCTCACCGGTTTCTTCGATGTATTCGATCGATTGATGCCGGAAATAAGTGTTGTAGAGATTGGCATAATGACCACTGGTTGCCAGCAGGGTGTCGTGTGTGCCTTCCTCGATGATCTTACCGTGGTCGACAACAATGATCCGGTCGGCGGATTTTACTGTTGAGAGGCGGTGAGCAATCAGGATGCTGGTTGATTGAGAGAGAATCAGACCGAGCGCTTGCTGAATTTGTTGTTCTGTGAAGGGGTCGATACTGGCTGTGGCTTCATCGAGGATAAAGATTGCGGGACGGCGAACCAAAACCCTCATCAGGGCGACGAGCTGACGTTGACCCATTGAAATGTGCGCACCGCGTTCTCCGACCTGTGTTTCGAGCCCATTGGAAAAAGTCTCCAACCATTCGCCGTTGCCAATGGTTTTTGCAAGGTTGAGAATCTCCTGGCGGGATGTTTCAGGTTTAGCGAAACGGATATTTTCTTCAATTGTTCCTTCAAAAAGGAAGGGGACCTGGTTGACGATACCCATCTGGTTGCGAAGGTTTGTGAGGTCATACTTGCGGATGTCAATATCATCAATGAGCAGTTCGCCTTCCTGGAATTCATAAAAACGGGAGACGAGCCTGGCGATTGAGGATTTGCCAGCACCTGTATGTCCGACAATGGCTACATTTTCACCTGGAGCGATATGCAGGTCAAAATCTTCAAGGATGGTGATGCTGAAGCTATAACCAAAATTGAGATGTGTAAAGTCAATTTTTCCCTTGATTTCCGGTACGGTGATCTGGTCGGTTTGATTGACACTATGTTCACTGTCGATCAGGGCAAAGATTCGCTCGGCGGCTGAGAGACCGGTCTGAACCTGGTTCCAATAAGATGTGATGCTTAGAATCGGCATCAGGAAGCGGTCGCTAGAAAGTAAAATAAGATACCAGGCACCTACGGAAATCAAACCCTGTTGAACGGTGAGAGCACCAAAATAAACAAGCAAAGCTATGGAAATACCACTGAGAGTGCGCATAGTCGGGAAGACGATAGAGAGCACTAAACCGCGTTTCACGTTCACTTTGTAAGAGCCGTTGTTTGAATTCTCAAACTCGTGGTAAATAGCTTCTTCCTGACGAAAGTTTTTGGCGATGGATATACCGCTGATAGTCTCTTTGATGGTTGCATTGACATTTGCCATTGCACGCATGCCTCGGGTGGTGACTCGTCGAGCCAGTTTTCGGTAGCTGGTAACAATGATGACCACCAATGGAACAAATAATAACAAGCCAGATGCCAGGCGCCATTCAGTCTGGAAAAGAATAACTGCGACAATAATGGATTGAACCGCGCTGGAAATAACATCTGTTGTGAGACGGATCAATACTGCAAAATCTTCACTGTCGGTGGTGATACGGGAGACGATTCGCCCGGAGGCAAACTTGTCGTGAAACGAGAGATCCTGCCGGACTGAAGCCGAGAACGCATCCACAGTCAGATCGCGGATGACTTTGCCAACCACCCTTACCATGAGGCGGCGCAGAATATAGTAAAAGACATAACCCATTAATTCGACGACGATAACCGCAGCAACCAGCAAAATAAAGTTGTTAAGAGGTTGATTCACCCCTGCATTTTGATCGATGATCCTGGAGACAAGTACCGGAGGCAAAGCACCAAAAGCTGCCTGGAGCAGGACAATCAGCGTGATCGCAAAGAGGCTGTTTTTATACGGTTTTGTATAAGCCCAGATTCGGCTCAGCAAAGCCTTGTTGCTATACATGCGGTCGTAAGATTCTCCTGAAAGACCCTGGTGAAATCCCATTTACACCTCACCAAAAATCGCCTGGTATGCAGGAGAAGTTTCCATCAACTGATCATGGGTGCCGATATCTGAAATCTGCCCTTTACGCATAACAATGATGAGGTCAGCCCAACGGATTTGAGAAAGACGATGAGTGATTATAAAAGTTGTCCGACCAGCAGAAGCAGAGATAATCGCCCGCTGGATTTCATCTTCTGTTTGGCTGTCAATAGCGCTTGTGGAATCGTCCAGGATCAGAATGCGCGGGTCGGTCAGAAAGGCACGGGCAAGGGCAAGGCGCTGGCGCTGACCACCGGAGATGGTTACGCCGCGTTCACCAATTGTTGTTTCGTAACCGTCTTCCAGTTCGTTGATGAAGTTGGCTGCCTGCGCTTTTTCTGCTGCGAGGTGAATTTCATCCAGGCTCGCATCTGGTTTGCCAAAAGCAATATTATCGGCAACTGTCTTTGAAAAAAGAAAAATATCCTGCTCAATGATTGAAATCTGGTTGCGAAGGCTATCCAGTTTCCAATCCCGCAGATCTACATTGTCAATAAGCACCTGACCTTCAGAAGGGTCGTAAGTGCGGTTGATGAGACGAATCAGGCTGGTTTTGCCTGAGCCAGTCTGACCAACAACGGCGACAGTCTGACCAGCACTGACGGTGAAATTGAGGTTTTCAAGAGTAGGATTTCCTTCATTGTAGGCGAAACTGACGTTTTTGAATTGGACATCACCTTTTACAGTTGCCTGATGACCATCGATGTTTTCATCCAGGTTGTTTTCGGTATTCATGATCTGAAGAAGTCGCCTTGCTCCTGCAAGCCCGGAGGAAATCATTGAATAAGAGCGAATGGAGGTGTTGGTTGGAAAACCCAGTGTTCCCAATGCACTGAAATATGTGAGAACCGAACCAAATTCAATCAGACCCCGGTGTGCAAGGATGAGTGAGTGAAGCAAACCAAACCCCATCGCCAGGGCGAGTAACAAGAGAGGCAGGAAGCGCGCTTCGATATCACCTTGCTTAATGGTGGCATCCAGGTAAGCAACCGTGTTTTTGCGAAACAGATCAATTTCTCCTTCTTCCTGGGCTGCGGCTTTTACGGTTTCAATGCCGTCGATATCTTCAGCAAGCCGGCTGTTCATTGTTCCAAATGTTGAGCGAACCTCGTTGGTAACAGGTTTCAGGATGCGGAGATAATGCCAGATGGAAAGGAAATAGGCAATAATGAAGACAAGCGGTGTCAGTAACAACGAGGGGTGAATCGACGCTCCAATCGAAAGAGGGATAAACAAAAAGTTGATCGATCCGAAGACCATGTTGATACCGGGGCTGAAAATATAGTTGACCTCCCGAATGTCATTGGTGGCACGTGCCATGAGATCGCCAATAGACTGGAGGCTATGAAAGGTCATACTCTTACCAAGAAGGCTGATGTAAAACTCATCCCGGACATCACGTTCGATCATTTGCGCGACAACCTCGAAACCGAAGTTGCGTAAAAACTGCATCAATCCGCGCAGGGTTTGGGTAAGCCCAATCAAAACAGCACTTCTCAGAAAAACTTCCACAGCAGGAGCACCCGATGTGAGGTTTTCATAAACGACACCAAATTCAATTGCTGGAATGCCAGCCAGGGCAGCGTTTGAGATTGCTCCAATAGCAGCGACCAGGAACACTGGCCAGTGATGCAATGCATGACCTAAAACCCACTTGATCGGACTGGAACGCGAGGTTTTATATCTGAACGGGATTGAAAATTCGCTTATTGACATATTGTTTAAGAATGACCAATACATATTGTACCGTATCAACCAAGACTGTGACATTTTGAGACAAAAACTGCTCAAATTGCTTACCGCTACTTTACGAGTGTTACCCAACTATCATCCAGTGTAAGACGTCTATAGTACTTGTGGAGTATAATTAAATTGATTCTATTTTAATATGAGTATACGATGATCAATTCCACCAAATCCTGGTTTCAAGTTTTATTCGTAATTATTGGGTCTTACTTATTGCTGGGGGCTCACAGATGGATTGGGGGAGCTTATACAGGATTACTGATTAGCATTATTGCTTTTATTCTGATAATTTATTTAATCGATAAACAGGGTTTGATTGGCTTGTTTATGCGCTTTAGTCTGCAAGATTTGAAATTTCTCTTTCCAATTGCAATAGAAACTGTTTTAGAATTAGGAATAATTCTAATCTACACCAAATTTGCAAACGTACCGATTAACTTTAATTCAACCTGGCAAGATCTCCTGCGCCTTTTGGCAAGACAAAGCCTTTTGACTATCAGAGAAGAATTAGGGACATCTTTCTTGTGGCTAATTGTGGCTTTTCAGATTCTTCAAATCTATGGCAAGTTGGATGGAAATTCAAAGCAGATGAGAAACATAAGTTTAATCCTGGCGCTTCTTTTTGGAATGGGTCATATTGAAAGAATTTGGCAGGTTTGGTCAATGCAAATCGAGGTGCCATATTTTTGGTTTTGGGCGGTAAGCTATATCTATAGTTGTTTTTGTGTGGGCTATTATCTCAAAACAATGATGTTTAAGACGTTTAACTTTCCATTGACTGTGATTGCGCATATTTTAATAAACATTCTTAGCTGGACGACTGTTTCTGATACTGGATTGGACTTGTTCTTCCTGTTTTTAACTGCGATTGTTATCCCAACAATCTATTTGATTTACACCATAGTGAAGTTAAATAAACTCCCAGAAAATCCGCGCTTGCAAAACTTAATTGAAGGTTTAAAACCAGTAGCAATTGACAAATAATCTTATAGATCTGGAAAGTCTGCTTCACGAGGAATTTTGTAATATCTTTAAATTGGCGTGTCAGGCTAAATGATAATGTTACTGAAATTTGCTTGACGGAATTTGACAGGGGTCTTATAATCAACTTTGATGATTAACTTGATTAATCAGATAATATGAAAAACAGCAAATCTGCGCTCCTTTCTTTCCTGGCAAATACTGTCAAAGAGGGAAAAAGTATCCCGAGTATTGCCCAATTGGGGGTCGATTTAGGACTTAGCAACGCATCTGTCAGGGAACAACTCGAAGTTGCCCGTCAGCTTGAACTTGTTGAAGTGAAGACAAAAACTGGCATTCAGGTTGTCCCTTTTTCTATTAAACCAGCCATTTGCCTGGCGAGTCAGTATGGTATTGATATCAATCCGGATATGATCTGGGAATTATATTCCGTGCGCAAGCATCTTGAATTGTGTTATTGGCAGGAAGCAGTTGTAATACTGGGGCGGAAAGAGATTGAGCAGCTCGGTCAGATTATCGACAGCGCATTCGCCAAAATTAATAACAGACCAATGATCATCCCAGTTGATGAACATAAGGATTTTCACCTGGCAATTTACAAACCATTAAATAACACTTTTTTACAGAGCCTGCTTGAATCATTTTGGACTTTGTTTCATAGTTCTGAAAACAGACTTTACAGTGATCAAAACAGCCTCGAAAATGTCTGGGATTATCATAAAAAAATTTACAATGCAATTGTTTCAAAAGAATATGAGATGGGTTATGAAGCTTTGTTGACTCATTTCGATTTAATGAGAACGAATAAGAAAGCTGAATTAAAGCAAAGATTTGAATAAAGGAGAGAATCTTTATATGATGGATTTGAGCAAGATCAAATATGAAGGAGAGGGACCAATCGTTAACGAGTTTTCCATCACGATATGTACTGTTAACGGGTCTGGCAGTGCGACTGCAAACCATATTCTCTATCGAACCTTATTCCATATGGGCATTCCTACTTCTGGAAAGAATATTTTCCCATCGAATATCAAAGGACTTCCGACATGGTTTGTGATCAGGACATCTCAAAAAGGCTACACGGGTCGCCTGCCTTACGACGACCTTGTGGTTGCCATGAACCAGGCTTCTGTTGAGCGAGATATGGAATACTTACCAGCTGGCGGGGTGGTGTTCTATGCAGACCATCTAAAAATGCCAGAATCTCTCAACCCGGATTTGATCTACTATCCGATGCCAATTAAAGAACTGATAAAAAATGCAGATGTTCCCCGAAAATTACAGTCATTTATGGAGAACATGCTTTTTGTTGGTATTGTGGGACAAATCTTAAGAATCCCGATCGAAGACCTGCAAACCACCATCTTTGAACACTTTTCTTCCAAACCAAAAATTGCCGAATCAAATTTCGGCATGGTCAAGCTTGGTTATGACTATGCAGCAGAAAACCTGGAGAAAAAAGACCGGTTTGTTGTTGAGAAACTCGCTCCTTTATCTGATTACATTCTGACAGACGGTAACAACGCCGGTGGTTTGGGCTCACTTTTTGGGGGAGTTCAATATTGCTCATGGTATCCGATTACTCCTGCGACCAGTCTTGTAGAAGCCATGATTGACCAGGTGGATATTATCCGAAAAGATCCAGTCACCGGAAAAACGACCAGTGTCATTCTCCAGGTGGAAGATGAACTGGCAGCGATTGGGGCTGCTATTGGTGCTGGCTGGGCTGGTTTGCGCTCAATGACTGCAACATCTGGTCCTGGTATCAGCCTGATGACAGAGAATATCGGGTTGGCTTATTTCGCTGAGATACCTGTAGTGATATGGGATGTCCAGCGGGTCGGACCGAGCACTGGTTTACCTACCAGAACAGCCCAGGGAGACCTTTCCATGCTTTACTTCCTTGGTCATGGTGATACGAGCCACATCATCCTTATCCCTGGGTCTGTAACCGAATGTTTTGAATTTGGCTGGAAATCACTCGACCTGGCTGAAAAATATCAAACCCCGATTTTCGTTCTTACAGATCTTGACCTTGGTATGAATCAGTGGGTCACGAAAAGATTCGAATATCCAAATAAACCCATTGATCGTGGAAGGCTGATCTGGGAAGAAGAGCTGGAAAAACTGGAATCCTGGGGTCGTTACATGGATATTGAAGGCGATGGCATTCCATATCGAACCGTGATGGGAAATCAAAGTTCAAAGGCCGCTTATTTTACCCGTGGAACAGGGCATGACGCTTATGGAAATTACAGCGAAGACCCTAAAAACTGGTCTGACATGCTGCTCAGAATCGGGAAGAAACTGCGAAACGCAATCCGCGATTTGCCTGGTCCGGTTTTTCGGAAAGCAAAAGAGGAAGCCGACATCGGAATTATCGCGATGGGGTCTACAGATGACGCGATTCGGGAGGCGCAGGATAAACTGGCTGAAATTGGTATCCATGCCGATTATATGCGCATCAGATCTTTGCCAAGTAATAACGCAGTGCGGGAGTTTATCGCCAGCCACAGCCGCAGCTACGTTCTGGAATTGAACCGTGATGGTCAGCTTTGCGACATTTTGTCTCTTGAAATTTCGGAATATTCTCAGAAACTGATCTCGATATCCGATATCGGCGGGATGCCGATGACTGCGATGTGGGCTGTGGAGAATATCTTAAACCGGGAACGGAAAGTAGGAAAAAATGGAAACTAAGGCAGTCGAACTCAATCTTTGTGGGTTGGCATTAGCAGATTACAAGGGTAAACCTTCAACTTTATGCCCGGGATGCGGTCACAATTCAATTTCTGCACAGGTTCAAAATGCTGTCTGGGAGCTCGGCTTGCCCCCTGAACGTTATATTAAATTAAGCGGAATCGGTTGTTCGAGCAAGAGTCCCAATTATTTCCTAAACCGCTCCTTTGGTTTCAACGGCTTGCATGGACGTATGCCAACCCTTGCCAGCGGTGCTTGTTTCGGAGATAGCTCCATACATATCCTCGGCTTTTCTGGTGATGGCGACACCGCAAGCATTGGTATGGGTCATTTCAAGCATATCATTCGACGCAATGTGCCCATGACCTATATCATTGAGAACAACGGCTGTTATGGTTTAACCAAGGGACAGTTTTCAGCAACATCTGATCTCGGGCTGGTGCTCAAACACCAGGGAGTGAATATGTTGCCTCCTCTGGATATGTGTATGGAGGCTCTAATCAGTGGCGCAACGTTTGTCGCCCGCGCTTATTCAGGCGATACGAAGCAATTGAAAGAGCTGGTCAAAGCGGCTATCTCGCAAAGAGGTATTGCGGTGATCGATGTGATTAGTCCTTGCGTGACTTTTAACAACCAGGACGATGCACTTCAATCTTACACCTGGGGTCGGGAAAACGAAGCACCTCTGCATGATTTTAAACATTTCAACAGCCGTGAAGAGCTGGATGTAGAGGGTTTTCAGCCAGGCACATTCAGAGAAATTAAGATGGAAGACGATACCTATATGGTCCTCCGTAAGATCGACAAAGATTATGACCCAACGGACCGCAGTGCTGCTTTGGATCTGTTGACAGAATCTTATAAGAACAAGTATTTTGCCACTGGTCTTATCTATTTTTCCGAAACGGTGGAAACAATTCAGGACCTTTATGATCTCCCAGATGAACCCTTGAATCGTTTGAGTGCGGAAAGATTAAGACCCACCAAAGCCATGCTGGACGAAATAAACCGGGCGCTCACTTAATTTTTTGTAAGAACATGAAAAGACCGTGGTCAAAGAACATGGTCTTTTTTTTTAGAAATTTATTTGTAGATAATTAGCCGTGCAAAGTATACAATAAAGCCAGGTTGGGAGCAGAAAAAGCGCCAACAGGAAAGCCGCTGATTACAACTACCTGGTCGCCAGAACAAAGCGTTGTAGTAGCGCAGATGGCAGTTTCGACGTGTGTAATCATAGTTTCGAGCGTATCAGCATGAGGTACGCGCATGGGGATCACACCCCGGCAGATTCCAAGCCATTGGTAAGTTTCAATTTCGGGTGTAAAAGCATAAATCGGGACTGTTGGTTTCGTTTTACTCATCCACAAGGCAGACATACCTGACAGGGTGAAAACTACGATTGCTTTAACATCCTGGTCTTCAACCATAACTTTGGCAGCCCTTGATATTGTGACCACATCATCATTGAAAATGCGGCTATCGAGAATGTTATGATGCCCCCATTCATCCAGATGCAGCTCAGCCTGACTAATGATTGTATCCATCATATGGATGGAATCGATGGGGTACTTCCCAACAGCTGATTCAGCGGAGAGCATCACCGCATCACTTCCGTCGAAAATCGCATTAGCAACATCTGCAGCTTCTGCACGGGTGGGTCGCGGGTTGTTTATCATCGACTCGAGCATCTGGGTAGCAGTGATGACAAATTTTCCG
>Ga0209510_1004800_pt1 | contig 11676 bp, 9 predicted proteins | sample BiotimSIPDNA_FD_185749 | JGI IMG/M metagenome (GOLD analysis project Ga0209510, IMG submission 185749) | Anaerobic biogas reactor microbial communites from Washington, USA - Biogas_R1 time_0 SIP DNA (SPAdes) (version 2) | ecosystem: Engineered > Bioreactor > Anaerobic > Unclassified | place... | reverse complement strand
ACCGGACACCCTGGGATGTCTACTCCGGTGGAAAAGCCGGAAAGGTTACCATTAAATAGTCGAAATTCTTTTTCAGACGAGTTAAAAATACAATGATTTTTTGTCTTGACAACTGGGTCCACTTTAATCAGCATTGTTTCAATTCAACGATACAACGGCAGGTGGAAGCAAATGGGAATGAGAAGCGTTGATTTCGACCTTCTCTTCAGGTCTGTCATCAAAGGAAACTTGGAAAACATACGCGACCTGATTCACAGGGGCGGCAATGTCAACATCAAGGATAACGATGGAATGACACCATTGATGTGCTCTATTTCTGGACACCAGTGGTTCTGGTTTTGGAAACAGTCGGCTTTCTCACAGTGGTCTAAGAAGCACTGCCCCCGTTAAATCGAGTTTTGCACCTTCGCTGAATGTATGACTTCCTCTATTTTTTCCACCCCTTTTGCTATTTCGGAAAAACTTAGATGAGCATAGCCCAAGATAATTTCGTTTACATGGCGTCCATGATTCTGGAAGGAAAAGTCCTCAACGGGATAGACTGTTACGCCATTTGCTGTAATTTTGCGGACAAGGTCATCGGAAAAAACAACATTATGGAACGAAACAAGCACGTGAAGTCCTGCGGTTTGTCCCTTGATTTCAAATTCGCCTGGAAAACGGGCATAGAGTTCGGAGATAAGATATTTTCGTTTTTGATTATAAATTTTATTCATTTTTGCAGTGTGTTTTTCCAACCGTCCGCTGTTGATGAATTCTTGTAAAACGTGTTGTGACAAAGATTCCGAGTGCAGGTCGGTGTTCATTTTATACGCTTTATACCGGGGAATAAGGCTATCGGGCAAAAGCATGAAACCAAGGCGAAGAGCAGGGGTCAAAATCTTGCTGAACGAGCAGACATAGATCACCCGGTCAGGGTTAAGTTCATAAAGGGAGCTTATCGGTGTTCCTTCAAATCGGAATGTGCTTCCGTTCCCATAGTCGCTTTCTATTACATAGCAATCATTATCGGAAGCATACTGGACAATTGCCTGTCTTCTTTGTATGGGCAGTATGCTTCCCAGGGGGTATTGGTGAGAGGGAGTAGTGTAAATTAAGGAAATGTTGGGATCGTTTTTCAGCAAGGAAGTATTCATTCCTTTATCATCCGCCTCGATTCCTTCGAGGGAAAAACCGGCAGAGGCAAAGATATTCAGAATGCTGGGATGGATCGGATCTTCCACCAGTACCTTATTATCGTTTTTGTAGAGAATTTTTGAAATGAGAGCCAGCCCCTGGGTAGCCCCTGATATGATCATTACATTTTTTGGGTCGCACTCAATCCCTCTTGTTCTGAATAAGTACTTTGATATACTCTCTCTCAGTTCCCAAACACCCGCAAAGTTGCAGTAGCGGAATGCTGGGAGGGGAAGAGAACCGCATATTTTGCTGTAAAGCTTTCCCCATTCTTTTTGCGGAAAAAGAGAGAAATCCGGGATTCCGGATCGGAAATCGATAGTTTCTTCCTTCGTATCAAAAGGGGCAGAAAGAGCAGAGTGGTCTTTCTTGTATATTCTTTTTTGCCGTTTGGTAATCCCTGTCGCAACAACGGTACCTGAGCCTTGTTTCCCTTCAAGGAATCCTTCGGCAACCAACTGACTGTAGACTTCAAGAACGGTATTTCTTGAGACATCCAGTTTTTTTGAAAGATCTCTTGAAGAAGGCAGCCTTTCACCTGGTGCTGCCTTCCCTTCCAGGATTATTTCTTTGACATAAGAATACAATTGTCGCTTCAAAGAAGTACCGCTATTTTTTTCCAGGCCTTTCCACACAATAATCACTCCTGAAAGTGGCTCTCCAATAAAAAGATAAAAGTGGTGCTTTAAAAACCAATTCCAAATGGTAAGGTAATGGCGGTAGAGATAAAACGACTCACTTCATGACCGCCACAGAGTGGAACTTTGACAGCAGTCCGATGCCAGGTGACCGCCTGTTTCATTTCAGACAGTGTATCAGGTCACAACAAAATCTTTCATTCCGGGCTTTTAAACTGCACATCAGAGAGAAACACCTCACGCAGAACTTGTCAATCACTTTTTTCCGAATGAAAAAAAGACCTCAAGTGAACTGCCCTGTTAATTATACATGCCGGCAATGGTCACCGGAGACGGAACGGGAGCCACGCCGAACTGAAAAAAACAGATACTGAGGTTCAAGAAAAGAAACGTGAAGGGAGTGAGTGAAAAAATGTAAATCGCTTCTTTCCTGGAGTTTCGAAATAACGTTTCTTGATTGAGAAAAGCTGTCAGGCATCAAATTTGGCTCATGGAAACCTAACGACAGGAGGAAGAACCTCTATCGAGGGCATTCATACTCAAATCATGGTAGAAAATACAACACGAGCTTTCGGCTGTCCTTTGAGATATATTCAGGGGTACGGTGAATTCAGCAATCTGGCATCCTATACTGCGAAATTTGGAAGAGCATGCTTCATAATCGATGGTTTTCTTTTTGAAAAATTGAATGAGCGGTTAAAAACTGTTTATAAGGACGGCTCCGGGAATTTCCTTTCAGTGTGTTTCAAGGGGGAGTGCTGGGACGGCGAGATTGAACGTATCGCGAAGATTGCCAGGGGAAATGGAATTTCTGTAATTGTAGGAGTCGGCGGAGGAAAAACGCTGGATACGGCCAAGCTGTGTGCCGATGAATTGGGGCTTCCCGTCATTATTGTTCCTTCTTCTGCATCAAATGATGCTCCAGTAAGCGAGATCGCGGTTCTTTATACCGAGAGCGGAGAATACATCGGCTCCAGGAAAATGAAGCGGAATGCGGAACTCGTTCTTGTAGACAGTGAAATAATTGCACAATCCCCCCGGAGACTCTTTATTGCCGGAATGGGCGACGCCCTCGCAACTTGGTTTGAAGCCAGGGCAAACGAAGCTTCCGATTCTCCCAATTACGTCGGTCAGGGATATAAGCGCTGCAAAATCGGCATGGCCATTGCAGAAACATGCCACGAGACGCTCTTTAATGACGGTAAAAAAGCTTTGATGGCTCTCGAAAGAGGAGCTATCACTGAAGCAGTTGAAAACGTAATAGAAGCCAACATCCTCATGAGCGGGCTTGGGTTTCAAAATACCGGGCTGGCCACGGCCCATGGTATTCATTCCGGGCTTACTGCAGTTCCTTCAACTCACAAATACCTCCATGGAGAAAAAGTTGCTTTCGGAATAGTCTGCCAGATGATTCTCGAAAACAGTCCTGAAGAAGAGATTGATGAAGTAATGGACTTCATGGTCGAAATTGGTCTCCCTGTGACTCTGGCCCAATTGGACGTTGAAGCTACCAACGAGAATATTTCTGCCATCGCTTCCAAGACAGTTCAAAATCCCCTGATACATCACGAACCTTTCAAGATTACCGGTGAACTTGTGTACAGCGCAATTCTTGCGGCAGATCAGCTTGGCCGCAGGTATCTCGAAAACAATTGATTCAAAGGGCGGGCATCTCAACTGCTGTAAATGAATTATCGTTTTTCTGATTCTATCTTGAAGGAGGAGTAGTAATGAAGCGTTCTTTTCGGATCCTGATGATGTGTTTGGCAATTTTCTGTTCTTTCTCGTTGCTCAGCGGAGTGGCCGGTGCGGCAGATAAACCGCTGTCACTTGAGTTTGGCCACATCCAGAATCCCGGGCATTCTCTCGCCATCGCACCGGAAGAATTTAAAGCCATGGTTGAAGAGCGGTCGAACGGCAGGGTCGTGGTCAATATTTATCCCTCGAGCCAGCTTGGTACCGCCCGCGAGATGATGGAGCAGGTTTCCATGGGCACCCTCGACATGACCTGCTGTGACACTGCGGACTGGGCCTCCGCCCTCAACATCCCGAAGCTTGCGGTATTCAATCTTCCTTTCCTGACGAAAAACCTTGCGACTCAGGCTACTCTCATTCGGACAATAGTCCCTGAAGAAGTGCCGGCAATGATCGAAGGAGCCGGTGTCCGCCTTCTCATGACGTATTCCAATGGTATTCGTCAGCCCCTGCTGAAGCACAAGCCACTCAACAGCCTCGATGACATTAAGGGGCTCAAAATGCGTACTGCGGAAACCGCCATGTATGTAGACCTCTGGAATGCTCTTGGGGCAAGCACCGTGACCTCTGCCTGGAGCGAAGCATACACGCTCCTCCAGCAGGGAGTGGCGGATGCTCTTGAAGCAGACGTAACCGGCCTTGTGAACCAGAATATGCAGGAAGTCGGAAAGTACCTCTCGAAAATCGGCCATCTGGGCGCTATCTACTGTGTGTTCATTAACGAAGACAAGTGGAATTCCATTCCTGAAGATCTCCAGAAGATAATCCAGGAGGCGGCCCTGGAAAGCCAGGAGAAGCAGCTTCTTGGACGCCAGGCATCTGACGATGCAGCCGAGCAGGTCATGGTCAAGGCCGGAGTTGTCATCAACGAAGTCAGCCCCGAGGAACGCAACAGAATGAAAGATGCCTGCAAGGCAATCTACGAGAAATACGAAAAAATGGGACTTGGTGAACTCATCAACCGTATGCTTGCACTGAACTCCTAGTACGGACAAAGAATCTGCCTGAAAAGTGTGCGCATAATGAAAGCCTATGCGCACACTTTTCTTTTTGAAAGGGCTGAATCACATGAATAAACTTCTACAAATTGACCGTTTTATTGAAACCGCGCAAGTTCTTTTTTGTGCTCTGATGTTTATCATGATCCTCATTTTTGGCAGCATACAGGTTTTCGGACGCTCGGTTTTCAGCGCTGCTCCTCCCTGGACCGAGGAAGCCATGCGCTTTTGCGGGATCTATCTCACTCTTATAGGCTCTGCCCTCACGGTCCGGGTAGACGGCCACGTATCGGTGGACATTCTCATCGAACACATGAAAAGCCATAAGGTCAAGGCAGGGCTGTACCTGTTCTCCAGGCTCCTCTGTGTGGTCTTTCTCATTCTCTTTTTCCCCGGTTCCATTACCCTGGTCGAAAAAAGCACGAGGTCGCTGGGAGCCGCAATCCGTATCCCGTACTCGTATATTTACGCAGTTGTCCCGGTTGGTATTCTGATGATGCTTTGCTCCTATGCCAGCGCTATTCCCCAGTTTACACGGCAATATCTCAAGGGGGAAAGATAAATGCTCACAATAGCGATTGTTGGTCTGTTGGTTTTTCTTGCATTGGGAGTGCCCGTGAGTTTTGCAATAGGGCTTGGGGGGCTTCTTGCCATTCTTTTGGGAAGCAATTTACCGGGATTTATGGCCGTACAGCAGATGATCCGCGGAATGAACTCCTTTGCTCTTATGGCCGGGCCTCTTTTTATCCTTGCAGGAGAAATAATGGGGGCTGCGAACCTTTCAAAGCTGATTCTGGACTTTTGCCGCTCAGTAATTTCATGGACAAAAGGCGGCCTGGGGATGGTTTCAGTAATGGCAAACATGATTTTTGCCGGTATTTCAGGATCCGGTGCTGCAACGATGAGTGCCATAGGTTCTCTGACAGTGCCTGAATTGAAAAAAATGGGCTATCACAGATCATTCGTGGCTTCTCTCATTGCCGGTTCCGGCGCGCTTGGCCCGATAATTCCCCCCAGCACAAACATGATAGTGTATGCCTCCTTGACTGGTTTCTCTACGGGAAAACTCTTTATCGGAGGCATCGTTCCAGGAATCATTATCGGCCTATGTCTCATGGGCATGTGCTACTGGTATGCCCGGAAATACAACGTTGACCTTGGTAACGGCACGTTCGATATTCACCTTGTCTGGAAAACCTTTAAAAAAGCCTTTTTCGCCCTCATTATGCCCTTTATCATCATCGGGGGGGTAACTTCGGGCTTTTTTACTGCTACAGAATCCGGAATAATAGCCTGTCTGTACGGTTTGGTTTGCGGTTTTTTCATATACCGTACTCTTCAGCTGAAGGATTTGTATACAATCTTTAAAAGGGCGACTGCATCATCAGCAATGCTTATGATGCTCATGGGAATGGCGAATATTTATTCGTACATTTTTGCCCGTGAGAACCTTGCCGGATATATCAAGGACCTGATGACATCAATCTCCACAAATCCTACAGTGGTAGTACTCATCATCATAGGCATAATGCTTGTTATCGGCTGTTTCATGGAGACCCTCGCAGCAACGGCGGTTATCTTGCCGATCGTCTATCCGATCATTATCAACCTGGGTGTTGACCCGCTAATGTTTGGAGTTCTCTTTTCGATAGCTACTGTTGTTGGAGCACTTACGCCACCTGTGGGACTCTATCTCTTCATGTCCATGAACATCGCTGAGGCGACGTTCCAGGAGGCGATACGGTATAGCACACCGGTCATCCTGTTCATTCTTATTACGATGGTTTTGATCCTGATTTTCCCTCAGCTCGTTACATTTCTTCCGAACCTGCTGATGGGTGCAAACTGAAAATGTAAAAAGGAGCTGGGCAAATGAAACTCACCCTTGAAACGGTCAGGATAAAGGACCTGCAATTTGGCGGCGATACGTGTCTAAAAAACGGGGTTCTGTACGTCAATATGGATGACATCATCTCAATTGCTGAGAGTGAACCGGTATTCAATACCCTGAAAATAGACATCGCCCGCCCCGGAGACAGCACGAGGATAATTAACGTTGTCGACGTTATCCAGCCGAGGTGTAAAGTCTCAGACGGTATTGATTGGCCGGGTGTCCTTACGGAAGAATACGACATTGCGGGCAAAGGCGTAACACGAATCGTTGAAGGAATGGGAATCGTGATATGCCAGAATAACACGTACTGGTCTCGCAAGTGGGGGTCATTTGACATGAGCGGGCCCTGTGCTTTGATCAATCCTTTTGCAAAAATGCCTGAACTTGTCATAGAGCCTCTCGCCCCTGAGAGAGCAGATTTCCGCGAGTACCGGGAAGCGGTTCGGCGCATAGGTTTTAAAACAAGCGTTCTTCTCGCAAAAGCGACAATGGGGGCTGAACCCGACGAAGTTGAAGTGCTGGACAACGAAACCAGCTATCCAGGATTGCCAAGGATTGCTTATTCATACCAGATTTACTCAAAACAGTACGATACACAAAATTATCGGGAACCGATGTTCTATGGAAATGCTGTCCCTGATATCCTGCCGATCGTTGTCCAGCCAACGGAAATACTCGATGGCGCTATTGCACATTGTGGAGGTTTCCGCTGCGTTACAACCTATGAAATTCAAAATCACCCGGTAATCCTTGAACTTATGCGTCGTCACGGAAAAGAATTGAACTTTGCCGGAGTGCTGGTAACCGTTACATCGGTCGAAGCAAAACACCGATCACTGGTTTCCAAGATGGCGGCGAACATCTTGAAGGAAACTTTACGGGCTGACGGACTTATCGTCACCAAGGGCGTGGGGGGGGCATCAACTCTTTGTGTGGGTGCCATCGCCAGCGAGGCAGAGAAACTTGGAATTAAGTCTGTTCCCATCATCCAGATCCTGAATGGAAAAAGCAACCTCAGTGTTGAATGTCTTATCAGTGAACCGAATGTCGATTCAATCGTCTGTTCTGGTACCTACTATCACAACTTCAAACTCCCGCCGGTAGACCTCCTTCTTGGAGGCCCAGAGGACGCCCTTTACCTTAGCGGCGATGATGGTGTAATCGGAGGGCACAAAATTGCGACCGGAAATCCAGCTAAGGGAGAAGTCTGGTCTACCTATATGAAGCAAGTCGGCCTGATGAGCCAAGTTGGAGCTTCTTTCGGCAAAGCGGTCGATTATTGAAAATGTGGAGGTAGGACTATGAACGGCAAAAAATGGAGAGTCGTCTGTTTCATCAATCAGTTTTTCGGCCAGATCGGCGGAGAGGATATGGCCCACGTAGGTTTCAGCGTGAAGAACGAAGCTGTCGGCCCTGCCAAACTTTTTGAGACCCTGATGAAAGATGAATGTGAAGTGGTGGGAACGGTCATCTGCGGCGATAATTATTTCGCTGAAAACACGGAAACTGCTGTTGCGGAAGGTGTTGAACATGTAAAAAGTCTTAATCCCGACCTGTTTATTGCAGGCCCCGCGTTCAATGCCGGTCGATATGGAATCAGCTGCGGAAATATGGTTTCGGCTGTTGGTAAAACCCTTAGCATTCCTACCGTTACGGCAATGTATCCTGAAAACCCGGCGGTAGAGCTTTTTCGTAAGGACACCTATATAGTAAAAACAGGCATAATGTCGTCAGAACTAAGAAAAACTGCGCCCCGAATGGTCAGCATAGGGCTTCGTCTGCTTCGTCAGGAGCCCATCGGCAGCGCGATGTCCGAGGGCTATATCATCCGGGATATTATCCTCAACGAGGAGCAGGAAGAAAATGCAGCGGTGCGCGCAATAAATATGGTGCTGAAGAAAATTAAGGGAGATCCCTTCGAGAGCGAACTGCTGCCTCCCAATTTTGACATAGTGGAGCCTGCACAGCCCGTCTCCGATCTCAAAAAAGTCAAATTGGCTCTTGTATCGGACGGCGGACTTATCCCGGAATCAAATCCCGATAAGCTCAAGCCGAATGGAAGTACTACCTGGGGGCAATACAACTGGGAGAGCCTCATGGGGGAAAAGCATTTCGTTATCCATAGCGGGTATGACGGAACATCGGTTCTCGAATTGCCTTACCGCCTTTTCCCTTGGGATGCGCTGCAGGAATTGGTAAAAGAAGGCAGGCTTGGTTCGCTGGACACGGATGTTTTTGTTGCCTGCGGTAATTGTGCATCGGTAGCCGCCTCACAGGAGAAAGGACGCCGGATTGCAGAGGCACTGGAAAAGAGAGGTGTCACTGCGGCCATTTTGACATCCACCTGAGGAACAAGTACTCGTTGCGGTGCAACGATTGCAAAAGAGATTGAAAGAGCAGGAATTCCGGTAACCCAGATCTGCGCTGTCGTGGACATCGCGAAGTCTGTGGGGGCTTCCAGAATACTGCGCGGGTTTGCAATTACATGCCCGGTGGGGAATCCCACCCTGGGAGAAGGCGATGAAAAAAGACTCCGGCGCCGCTATGTGGAAAAAGCCCTGGAAATGCTTACCAGGCCAGGACAGAGGGGCATGGTTGAAGACCTGGTCTAGGAGAAACAACTTTTTTTCAGAAAGAATGAGGGAAATTACGATGAGAAAAAAGCTCTTGGGAATTGACCTTGGTACCGGAGGCTGCAAGACAACGTTCATCGATCTGGACGGTAATATTTGTGCTTCCTCTTTTAAGGAATACCCGTCAGAGCATCACAGGCCCGGATGGTCGGAACAGGATCCCTCCCTTTGGATAAACGCTGTTCTGAATACCGTGAAGGATTGCAAATCACAAATGTCAGATGGCTTTTCCGGTGTAATCTGCCTGGCCGTTACCGCTTCGACCCACAATGCTGTCCTGCTGGACAAGCATGGCGAAGTCATTCGCAGATGCATCATGTGGAACGACCAGCGAAGCGGAAGCCAGTGCGAAAGTCTGAAACAGCAGTACGACGAACCTATCTTCAGGATTGGCATGCAGCGTCCAACACCTACGTGGACCCTGCCTCAGCTTATGTGGGTGAGGGAGAACGAACCGGAAAACTATGCCAGGATAGACAGGATCATGTTCACAAAGGATTATGTACGTTCCTGGCTAACCGGTGATTTTTGCACCGACGTGGTGGATGCCCAGGGAAGCCTCCTGTATGACGCCAGGGAAATGAAATGGTCACCCGAACTATGCGGAATGATAGGCCTTCCCATTCAGACACTGCCGGAAATCAGGCTTTCAAAAGAAATAGTCGGGCATGTGCGAGCTGAAGCTGCACGCCTTACAGGTCTGCCCGAAGGGCTTCCTGTCATTGCCGGGTGTTCTGATACGGCCGCCGAGGATTTTAGCGCCGGTGCAACCAAGGTGGGGCAGATAATAGTTAAACTCGCGACGGCGGGGAACGTGAACGTCGTTGCAGACATGGCCAATCCCCACAGCAAGACATTTACATATCCCTACTCGATAGAAGGGCTGTGGTACACCGTTACCGCAACCAACAGCTGTGCTTCGGCATACCGCTGGCTTCGTGATAGTCTTTACTGCGGTGACAAGGCAGCTTGTGAGAAAAATGGAGAAGAAGTTTACCGTTTGATGGATGAGGAGGCTTCCAGTGTTCCTCTTGGGGCAAGGGGACTTATATTCCACCCGTACCTTCTCGGGGAGCGATGCCCCTATTTTAATCCCAAAGCCAGAGGAGATTTCTTCGGCCTGAGCATGGTTCATTCAAGGCCACATTTTGCGAGGGCGTTGCTTGAAGGAGTGGCATTCAGCCTTTATGACTGTCTTCAGGTTCTTGCAGATTTCAACAGGAACCTCGAGGATATTGCAATTATTGGCGGTGGAGCAAAGAGTCCTCTCTGGAGCCAGATAATATGCGATGTTTTCGGCCTTGAAGTAAAATTTCCCAGAAATGCTGAATCCTCCTACGGCGGGGCTCTCCTTGCGGGTGTAGGAGCGGGAGTATTTCAATCAGAATATGAGGCTGCCTACAAATGCATCAAAATGAATAAAACCTATGTGCCGAACATGGAGAATCACGAGAAGTATCTGAAATACTATAAGATCTATAAAGAAATTGCGGACGCATCCTTCCCGATCTGGGAGAACCTCGCTCTTATAGCAAATGAGTAAAATCAAGGCCCCGTCAAAACGACGGGGTCTTGATTTATCTCTTGCCAAACATATCAGACGGTCGGGTGACATTAGCTTTTTTTAAGAAAGGCCCGATCATTTTCGATGAGCAACTCTACCGTTATGCAGTTCTCTCTTTTGAAATAGTCTGTTCTGGGGGATTTTTCAGAAGTGACCGGGGTTGATTTTTCTCTGGTCTGATACGGATCAGCTGAAGAAAATCAGAAAAAAAATGGCGGAGAAGGAGGGATTCATTACCATTTTCCTCTCTTTTTATAAGTCGTTGCAAACACTGCATTCTTCAAAAACCCGTTGTGCCGTTTTGTAACACCACTTTGTAACACCACATCCGCCCCCCGCAACGGTTTTATTCTACATTACGGAACACCAACGTTCAAGAAGCAAGACCGATTTTTCGTATAGTGTTCAGATTAATTCAGATGCTGAAAAAGACTCCGTGGACGCAAAAAGAACCGCTGGGAAGTTTGTCGATTGATTTGTCCTGACCTGTCTTTAAAGGAATGAAGACTCTGTTTAGGGTGAATTTAGAATTATTCAGAAGACCAACACTCCTAAAATTTCGAGAATTAAGGTATACTTACTTATGTGAGAGCCGAGAGTCCATTCAATTCATAAGAATCCTGCAATAGCGAGGATTCTTTTCTTACACAATCCAATGAGTGCCACAAATACAAAATGCATACATTATTTTTCGGAGGGTTAATGATCGACAGAACATTCTCGTTGTACGGTAACCATCGAATCCCGCTCGTGATATTGCTCGAGCGATCCAATGCAATAGCTTGAATACTCTCCGAAAATTTGAGTCCTTATTTTTAAAGCGAAGATGTGGAATTTGGAGGAGCTCTTGTTGAGTATGTTGAACCTACAAAAATAGGGGATGAAGACCGTTGGCCCGAAGGGAAATACTCGGGGTGCGGGTCAAGCTCGCAAGCCCGGAAAGAATACGGGAACTCTCCAGCGGAGAGGTGAAGAAGCCCGAGACCATCAATTACCGGACCCTCCGGCCAGAAAAGGA
>Ga0209510_1004799_pt1 | contig 11676 bp, 17 predicted proteins | sample BiotimSIPDNA_FD_185749 | JGI IMG/M metagenome (GOLD analysis project Ga0209510, IMG submission 185749) | Anaerobic biogas reactor microbial communites from Washington, USA - Biogas_R1 time_0 SIP DNA (SPAdes) (version 2) | ecosystem: Engineered > Bioreactor > Anaerobic > Unclassified | place... | reverse complement strand
TTTAAAATGAGAAATGAAATATTTTTACCGGGCTAATTTGCAAAATTACTCCTAATGGCTCAATATGAGGTGGTTTTAATTTGAGAATTATGGCAGGATTAATGTGAGAATTCACACCATAACACATCGCGCCATGATAGAAGCCCTTTTTACCACAGTCACCAACGTTAACTTTGACAACGAAATAGTATGCCGCCAGGTTGAAGCGGTCCGTAACGCGAAAAATATTTTACTGGCCCAGGGCGGAAATACTGGTGTCAATACCGATGATTATGATGTTGAAAAGCTTTGGAATGATAATGAGGACATTCGTTCTCTGAAATCTCTGCTCCTATTTGGTCTGCGCGGTATGGCAGCCTATGCCTATCATGCGCTGATCCTGGGGTATACCAATGAGGATGTTAATAATTTCTTCTATAAGGGCATGTTTGCTATCGGTAAGGACTGGGGTATGGACGAACTACTGCCCCTGGTAATGGAAACCGGCACAGTCAACCTTAAATGCATGGAGCTGCTGGATCAAGCAAATACAGAAACTTACGGAACACCCGTGCCCACAACTGTACCCCTTACCATTGAGAAAGGTCCTTTTATTGTGGTAACCGGCCATGATCTGTATGATTTATATCAGCTGTTGGAGCAAACCAGCGGTAAAGGTATTAATATTTATACAAATGGCGAGATGCTTCCCGCCCATGCATATCCGAAACTGAAGGCTTATCCCCATCTTAAAGGAAACTTTGGCACAGCATGGTATAACCAACAGAAGGAACTTGACAGCATTCCCGCACCTGTTCTCTACACAACCAACTGCCTGATGCCGGTAAAAGACAGCTACCGTGATCGCGTCTTCACCACCGGGGTGGTAGCTTATTCTGGAATGGTGCACATAGACGAAGCTAAAGACTTCACACCGGTCATTGAAAAGGCACTGGAACTGGGAGGTTATACCGAGGAACACAGAATGACCGGTATTAACGGAGGAACACAGGTCACAACCGGCTTTGGGCATGGTACTGTACTGTCGGTTGCAGATACGGTGATCGATGCCGTTAAAGCTGGAGCCATTAAGCACTTCTTCCTGGTCGGCGGCTGTGACGGTGCCAAATCTGGTCGTAACTATTACACCGAGTTTGTTCGCCAGACACCTCAGGACAGTGTGATTCTGACGCTAGCCTGCGGCAAATACCGCTTCAATGATTTGGATTTGGGAGAAATCGGCGGACTACCTCGTATCATGGATATGGGTCAGTGCAACGATGCCTACAGTGCGATTCGTGTCGCGGTAGCACTTGCTGATGCTTTTGGATGCGGTGTGAATGAACTGCCCCTCACCATGGTTCTCTCCTGGTATGAACAGAAGGCTGTCACCATCTTACTGACACTGCTGTCTTTGGGTATCAAAAACATCTACCTGGGGCCAACACTTCCGGCCTTTGTTTCTCCTAACGTCCTGAATTATTTAGTGGACAACTTCAACATTTCCCCGATTTCGACACCTGATGAAGATCTGAAGAAAATCCTGGGATAATCTATGCAGCAGGGACTGTCTCAAGATAGCGCATTTTGAGACAATCCCTTTCAGGATCATTAGACATTATTCGACCGAAAGCAGATTCAGCCAAATTCTAAGACGTTGGCAGCCCACCGCCATTATCGAGTACGACGAGCAACTGGTCAGGCGGTTGATTGAAAAGGTCACCGTCTACGAGGATAAATTCATCGTAGAATTCAAGTCTGGGGTGACGATGGATGTGAACAAATAAGACTGAAAATGAGCAAGGCACTCTACGAAATTACAGTGCAGAGTGCCTTTGCTTTACTTTTATTATACTAACTGCCCCGGCAGCTTCTTTTTTTCTTTCAGTGTATTGCAATCCAGCATCCCTGTCATATCCATATACATGGCGCAGTTCGTAAGGCTCAATAACCTCTATCGCAACAACCTTGCCACCCTTTATATAAAATGTTATATCCCTTATTTCATTAGTCTCAGATGTAAAAGGCTGCCATAAATATGCGTAGTCAAAGTCATAGTTTTCGTCAAGCTCCGTTAAATTACCTTCATCATATCCTATAATACTTATTGCAGATAAACCTGTCTCTGATAAGGCCTCATCCTTATCGATATAATACAAATCATCTGTGTATGCATATAAAAGTTCTTTCTCGGCACTGCCTACAGCAACATTTTTATTTGTCCTCACGCCTTCAATATCTGACCAAAGATAAGATATGTATTCCACATTATCAGGCTCGTAATAATGGGTGCCAATCATTAAATCTCCTTTTTTAAAGGTGTACCAATATCTTTTATGCATATGAGGCACCATGCCGTCGCCATCATAAAGATATTCTTTTAAAGCGTGCATTTCATTATGATGTTTTTCAAGCAGAAAAAGGGTATCACTGATTGGACTGGCTTTGTCGGAAAATACAAGAGAAAAATCGCCGGTAATTCTACCGTCATATCTTTCCGAAAAACGAAATTCATAAAGATAATTTATACCTTCAGGTACATTTTCGGGGACAGTAGGACTATCATTTACTATTTCCTCATCTAAAACGATAATTTTATCAGGTAAGGTGGGTCTGCTACATGCGATAAACTGGTATAAAAGCATAATAACCAAGGCACTGATAAGTACATTTCTAAAACTGTTTTTCATTAATTACCCTCCTTAAAAATAACTTATTAAAACAAATTGCTTTCCTATAACAGCGCCGCAATCTAAAAAGAATATGAAATAATTTGCTTGTAACTTACAGGTCTTTATTCTCAAAATAGCGCACGGCCAGGAGCAAGATAATAATAATATAGATTAGTGTGTAGACAAGCATCCAAACGCTGGGAGTGGATGCTGCCCCAAAAGGTCCAATATCCGCAAACATTCCCCCACCCGCCAGGCCTCCAACCCGGCTGATAGCCATCCGGTAAACAGCATCAGTGGGAAGCAACAAGCTGCACGCGATGCAGGAGTTTAACAGAGCAGCATTGTTCCCCATCATAGTTGCAAACTGTTCTATAAAACCAGCAATAATAGCTACAGAAAAAAGCATAAAGCCGGTAATGCCTGCAGCCAGGGTACTGTAACAGGCTGATACCAGGTGGGTAAGGCTCAACAGTGCCATAGGTATTAGCAGGAACAGAACTATAGCGATGCCAAGGCTTAGCGGTTCCAGGTTCAGCCTAAAATAATAGGCCGCCACAATAGAAATGGACAGCAGCAGTATAATGCTGTAAAGTGCAGAGACCAGATTATAAGCCAGGAATTTGCCTGTAAGTATGGTCCGCCGTCTCAAAGGGCGGGATGCGAGACCGAGAATGGTTCCGCTCTCAATGTCCCGGGACAGGCTGCCTGCTCCCATAAGTATCGCCAGGGTGCCGATCAGAAATGTAGACATATACCAGCCCAGACATATCAACTGATTACCTACAATAAACCTGTATTGCTCTCCAATCATGTTATTGTCGTTAGCCAAATTATATATACCAATCCCATATACAATGAGGAAAATAGCGGTGAGTACCACACCCAGGTGCAGGATACGTTTATTCACTATTTCTTTCAATGTCAGCCCTATAATGTATCTCATTACTACTACCCCCATCAAGCCTTCATGAGATTCATAAAAACATCCTCCAGGCCTTTTTCCACCGCATCAACCCGGTAGACCCGAGCTCCTCTGTCGACAAGCTGCTTGACTATTATTGCGATTTCATCACGGCTTTCTACCTGCAAAGTCACAGCCTGGGCATGAGAGTCTATTAATTTACCCTCCTGCTGCCATTCATGTAAAGACCTGAGGTCGATTTCATCCGCTTCCACCTTAATCTCACGGCTTTCCTGCATAAATTCCTCTATTCTGCCAGCGGCAATCAATCGGCCCTTTTTAATAAAACCTAATTGGCTACAGGTCATCTCCACTTCACTTAACAAGTGGCTATTCAAGAATATGGTGGTTCCTTCATCATTCAGGCGGCGAATAATATCCCTTACTTCGCGTCTTCCCACCGGGTCCAAAGCTGAGGTAGGCTCATCGAGAAAAAGCAGCACGGGCCGGTGTACCACCGCTGCCGCTAGAGCTAATCGCTGTTGCATACCTTTCGAATAGCCCTGGATTTTGTCCTTACTTCTGTCTTTTAACCCGACCAGTTCCAGGGCATCCTGAACAGCTCTCTTTTCCTCGCGGGCAGCAACACCGTAGAGTCTGGCATTAAGACGCAGGAAATCGAGGGCTGTCAACCATTCATAGAGTCGAAACAGCTCAGGCAAATATCCGGTATCCCGTCGGCTGTCAACCTCACTAACTGCCCTGCCTTTGATATAAACCTGTCCCGAACTGGGTCGCACCAATCCCAAAAATATTTTTACCAGGGTACTCTTTCCGGCTCCATTAGGGCCCAAAAGCCCAAATACCTGCCCCTCCTCCAGGGAGAGGCAGATATCAGAACAGGCAGAGATATGACCGTAATCTTTATTAACATTTTGTGCTTGCAGCAACATATTTCTTACCTCAGCGAATTGGCCAGATCCAGCAGGTTAACATTTCCTTGTGACAAATCCTCCAGGATGAAGAGTATTCCGTTATCTTGCCATATCAAACAACGGCTGGAGGGATCTCCCATAAGGACTCCGCTTGCTCCGTTAACCCTCACTTTCTTAGCATTTCGGTCGCCTGGAATGACCAGGCTGTGTTCCCAATCGATTGAGACCAACTGTTGTTTTACATTATCCGGCCAGATAGGCAGGGATAGCATGGCATCGATTACTTCCTTTACATCCACTCCGGCCGGTACTTCCACCTGTGGTGCCGGTCCCTGCATAAGCCTGTAATCCTGGCATTGGGTGGAAAGCATTTCTCCCATCTTCACTGTAAAGCTCTGCCCCTGCAGTTCTTTTGGCAGCAGGCAGGTCCCTCCCATACTGGTCAGCAACTGGTTAAGGTTCTTGACATCCGGGCTAAACTGCATGGCCGGGCAGTTTTCCACTGTGAATTCAGCCTGGTCGTTGTTCAATTCCTGTGGCAGGCGGGGTGTAAAAGTCAGTTTATTGAACTGTTCGGGAGTAATTTTTTCAAACTCATATTCACCAATAGTAAGCATTTTACCAAAATTATCGATATCAATTTTCCCATTGCCTTGAGTAATAGCATTTTCAATCTCGTTGATATCCTGGGGACTTAAAACCAGGGTATCCACCTTTTCTGCTCTGAATACCTGCAGCCAGTTGGCAGCAGTCATACGCAAGGACGGCACCGACACTACCAGTCCCAGTGCTACAAGCAGCACTGCAGCTACAGCCATCTTCCTTATCTTCATAAAATCAATTCCTTTCCTTCTGAACTTCAGACCCCTTTTAACAGCATCCCATACCCGGGATTCTCCGCTTACCTCAAGCTGAGCCGCTTCTTTCCGGAGCGTCCCCAGCTTGTCAGCAATTAAACCCAGCTCTTTCTCCAGTTCCTGCAGGCAGCGGGCACACTGCGGACAGGAGGCCAGATGAGCTTCTATCTCCTGCATCTCCTGGGCTGCCAGTTCCTTATCCAAATATAGTAAGAGTCTTCCCTCGTCCCGGCATTTCATGGTCCCGGCCCGCCTCCTTTCCCTGGTATTCATACTTGAACTTCTTCATGGCCCGGGCCAGCATAGTCCCTACCGAACCAATAGATACTTCCATTACATCTGCCATTTCCGCATAAGACATTCCAGACATTTTCATCTTGAGCAGCATCTGCCCAGAAGAGACAACGATTGCGGAGGTACGATATATTTTAGGAATGATTGGAGGGAACTTGAACGAAGCAATTCAGAAACTTAAACGTTTTACATACCCTATTTGAAATTTTGTCCGGCAAGAGCTGCAGCCGTTTCGTTTACTATTAAGATCGCTGCATTTGTTTCCTCAACATAAAAAAAGCAGGGCATCTTCGTTAGAAAATACTCCCGCTGACTTTTTTCTTTCAGTTTTCTATATTTACCATACCATAAAATGCCAAACCCAAGGAAGTTGTCCCGCGTCATGGAGGAATAATTTGCACTTGGTGTATTGGAAAATGTCCAAATGGAATCCCGCACATAACCCGTTGTCTGACAGTACAGCGTAATATCATCCAACAGCTTTCGCTTTTCCTGTTTTCCCATCGGCTTAATGGTAGAATTGGTAAGGATGAAATCTATGAACGGATATATTGCAACAACTTTTATATCAAATTGCGATATTCTCTTCTTCCATCTACAATGGCATATATAATTACCAACTTATCTGCCTCATTTATCTTGTAAAAAACAAGATGTCTTTCAACAATCACTACTCTATACCCTTGCTTTTTCAAAATCGTATATCGAGGAACACTTCCCGACTCTGGAAACTCCTGAAGACGATTAATTGCTGTTTCAATCTTGTCTAAATATCCAAGTGCAATATCAATATCACCAGAATCATCGGCAATATAAAAAATGATTTCACGGAGTTGTTCCTCCGCTTTATCCGTTCGTAATATCTTGTACTTCATCCATTCTTCCTTTCCAGTAAAGATGCACGAAGATCATCGAACGAATTCTGCATTGGTGCCAATCTCCCATTTTTCACATCATCATCCGCCTCTGCAAGAGTTCTAAGTAGTTCCAGTTCCGATTTCATCTGGTAGTAATCCTGTAAGCCAAGAACTGCTGTATCACCCCGTCCATTTACAGTAATAATAACAGCATCTCTTGATTCTTTGCACTGCTTGGAGATTTCACTATAATGATTTCTTAAATCAGCCGATGGTCTGATTGCTTCTCCCATGGTGGTATCACCTCATTCCAAAAACTTGATAATCTTATTATAATATAATATAGTCGTATAATATCATAATATGACTATATTGTTAAATCGTTATTCTCTAACTCTTGTGTTAACGCCTTCAAGTCATCAACGAGTTTTTTGAACCGCTCCTCGCCTTCAATATAGACATCGTTGTAATAAACTGGCTTGCCAAACAGAATCTTTGTTGCTCGCTTAATTCTGCCCCAAACCGTATTGTAATTGTGGTCGTAACGGGAATCCTGCACCGTGATGTTATAACTGATGTCGCCATCTTCCCATTTTGTCTTTTCGACCACAAACATACAGCACTTGCAGTCGCAGGGCAAGATAACCATTTTGTTTTCACTTTTCATTGCAATCCCCCTAAAAGCGGGCACGGCACTCTATGAAATTATGGATGTAGAGTGCCACGCTTTATTATATTCAGCTATGAGGTCTATTAAAAATATCCAAAAATGGCCTGTTGGTTGACGTATTAAAGGATGCGAAGCCAATCGCGCCTACCATACAAGATTCTTTCGATGTCAACCACCTTGTTCCCCTCATCAATGGAATAGAACACAACATAGTTTTTTAAGGGTAATTTTCTGTATCCCATTTGTGCAAGCCGCTCATCGGCGACAAAAGGATGGCGCTGCGGCATATCGGAAAGACCCGCCATAGCTTCTTCGAAAAGCTCTATCATGCTTAGTGCCGATATGGGGGCGGACAACTGCGACGTGATATATCGGACTATGTCTTTAAGATCGTTTTCGGCTGGTTCAGATACATCCACTCTATATTTTGCCATTAGTGATTCCCTTATTGATATCCTTTATGACCTCCTTAAGCGGACGTTTTTTACCGGCCTTCACCGCTGCCCTGCCTTCGTCGAGCAAACGGTAAAGCTCCAGCTTTCCGCTCAATGCTTCATAGGTTTCGATGCTCATGACGGCCAAGTCCCCTTGTCCGTTCTTGGTGATAAAGACGGGCTCGCGGCTTTCATGGCAGAAAGTGGATATATCGTTATAATTGTTTCTTAAATCGGTGCTTGATTTAATGTTGGGCATTACGAATACCTCCTCGGATAAATCTAAAGATATTATACCCGAATTTCTTTAGAATATCAAAGGGAAGTAAGGGGACGTTCTTTTGCTTCCTATTATCATGCCTTATGACTGATTCCCGTTACACGCGCTATTTGGCGTTGCAGGACATCGCTGCGGATATCCCGCTCGCGCCTAAACTTACCCTGATGCCAGACGGTCGCTTTAATTTTGTTTACTCATCGCTTAGCAGCTATTTGAATTACGGAAAATATGAAATCACGGGAACGGAATACAAAATGGTACGCCCCGTAAAGTGGAAGATATATTGAAAGATATGGAGAAAGTGGAAACAGACTTGCGCCGGCTTCGTGTAGCCCGCGATCTGGCCAATCATCAAGCTGTGGTAGCCTGGAAAATAGAAGGTTACGATAAACTATCCATTGCGGAAGCATTGGAATTGGCTAAACAATTTCGTGAACGCCTTAACCTGTACCGGCAAATGGCCCGGGAAAACCCTAATGTCCATTCCGTAGTTAATTTTAGGTCTTTTGGCTCTGGCTCCGATATGTTAGCCCGGGTCACCTATGATCCGGCTTTCTACCAGCACCAGGCTAAAAAACTGGAACGACAGGTAAATGCCCTGTCTATTGCTATTGATAAAGCTAATCAAACCGTACAACTTGAGTTTGACGCCAGTCCTTACCTGGAAGGCCTGGAGGCTTAAATACCTGTAATAGAAGTTATTACTAAACCGGGTGCAACCCTGGTAGCAGTAGTAATCCTCAATGGTAGGGGGATCAAAATCTCTTCAGCCCTGCCCGGGTCAACAGGCGGCGGGTTACGTGCACAAAAACCACGATTCAAACGGGGGATTAAACCCCGCACAGCAAGGAGAAACTTTCAAAATAGTATCCATTTGCCTCTCAGTTCCCCCTGCCTATTAGTTCTTTCTTGATATTCATCTCTGCATGAGTAAATTCTTTGTATTCTTTCTTATAATCAAATGCCATGACTTATCCCTCCGCGTTCTCGTCCATCGCCTCTATCAGAAAGCTAACCGGGCGAAAGCCATCATTACAGGAAATCATAGCCGACTTCTTATTCTTCATCCAGCCATCATAAAAATCCTCACCGCCATGAGCTAGAGCCATTACAAAAGAGGACACACTGTCCCATGCACTATCACAAAATCCCTCTGGTTTCTTCCAACCATTAGCAATAAACACTTGGCCCTCAACCATATCGCAGGCATGGGTGATTGGATTTTCATATTTTTCAATCAAGTCTTTATAGCAGGCTGTCTTCATGACAGTTATTTTTACTTTCTTCATAGTATTCCTCCGGACTGAAATTCACTCAGCTTAGTCGGCTTTATTATTGACCGGTGCTAATTTGCTTAGTTCTCTATTATTACCTATTTCCACTCAACAGGTATAACTACTTTATCCTGATCGCTTCCATCTTTCAGGAAGCAAGGGGACGGGGGAAGCAAGGGGACGTTCTTTTTGCTTCCTATTATCATGCCTTAAACTGTTTCCCGTTACACGCGCTATTTAACGCTGTGTTACCCCTTCGCTTTTCTTGATTTTTTGCAAAATTTCCTGACGTTGTGATTTTTCCAACCCTATTAGCTTTCCTATTGGCATACCATTCATAATGGCTTGTATTTCGGCTTTCACTTCACTATCAGTTTTCTGCAGTTTGCTTTGCAAGGCATTGGTCCTCATTCTTCTGCTGCATGAATTCTCTAAATCCTTTTATTGCTTCCGTTCTCTTTTCGTGAAATATTCCCAGAATGAACTCTGGTTCTGTCAGTCCATCGGGATATTCCCCGCCTTTATAATATGCCTGAATACTGCTCCAGCGGTAGTTTCGACTGTAATAACCTTTTTCGCCTTAACCGGATTTTTATGTATATATCTTGGAAGCAAAAAGAACATGCGTCCTTGCAAATTCAGTATACTGGCCCAATTTAATGCAGTTCTAAAAAGAAAAATCGCCTGTTCGGCGGTCAATGATTGATATAATAGTGCTAACTATATTTCTCCAAGAATTGTGTGGGCGTAAGTATTTCCGGCTTGTCTATCTCCACATCGAAAAAATCCTTATCACCTGTAATTAAAATATCTACATCCTCTGTAATAGCTGAAACAAGAACGGGCAGGTCCTTCTTATCCCGAATATTCGGGTATTTATTGGCATCGACCTTTTCAACCGTATAAGTATATTCAAAAGGTAATTCCATAAGAAATGCATCCAAAAACTGATATTTGGCCGGGAATTTACGTTTAATTACTGTCTTGAGTTCATCAATCACATAGGATGGTAATACAGTGGCATGCTTCTCGGTGATAGTGTCAACTAATTTAAGCATAACCGGAGTGGGGAAAAGATATATTGAAATGAGGATGTTTGTATCAATCATTATCCGCATATCGTTTTTCCCACATTTCTTTTCGTATTTCATCCACCATATCCACTACATCTTGTTCGTCTTTCAACCCAAGTCTTTCCGCTTCACCTTCAAATGCCTTTTGAATATTCATAAAAGCTATCTTGGCAGCATTAGCAAAAATAATCTTATCACCATCTTCAATAAAAATTACCTTATCACCATCTTTCAGGTTAAGTTTTTTGCGAATGTCAATAGGAATTGTAATCTGACCTTTGCTGGTAATTTTGGCAACTTCCATTTTGAGCATCCTCCTTTTCCTTACTTTCCTTACCTATATTATATGCTCTTTCTGGCAAATTATCCAGTCTAATTAAATAGATTTTGAACCCACCATTACTATGCCCGCTGCAACAATTACGTTTTTTTGATATAAAAGCACATTTCATATTTTACTTCAAATTATCCCCTTTATTATACCTCTATGGAAGCAACCAGGTATACAATATATACCATATAAATGATTTTATTCGCTTATCCATATATTTGCCCATATTAAAAAGCACCTACCTTCCAGCAGATGCCCTAAATCACCGTTAATTTTTTTATTCTTTCTCAACTACTCTGGCAACTTCGCTTCCACAAACGCTGCATTTGCCACTGATTATCAAACCCAACCCATTATTTTCAATTTGATAGTCAGTAAGCGATACAACATCCTGACAATTCGAACACCAAACATTGCTTAATATCTCTTCTCTAATATTCTCAGGTATCCGTTTCCATTGCATATTTACAACTGCCATAGCAATCACAACCTTGTTTTTCATGTTCCCCTTAGAGCCTGTCGGAAATAAGAAAGCACTACTTTGCTATTTAAGTCCGGTGTGACGGTGGATGTGAATTGTATAAATCCCTAGAGGCTGCCTTGAGAAACAGCGGGGAGCTTACAAGAAAAGGGCGTAATTATTCGCCCTCTTGCTTTTTTGTGCTTATATATCCGCTTGTCATAACCATTCCCAGGGTTTCCTCACAATAGGGGCAATCAATTACTTTCTTTTTCCTTGCCGCCCGGCCACACGTCACCCGTATTAACCCAACTAAAATCACGTTTGCATTTTGGGCAAGTTGCTTTTTGTTCTTTTTCCATAGTACACGCTCCTATGCAGCGTTCTCAAAAATCTGTTTTTGAACCTCTAAATATCGCCGCAAGCCGATTACTGCATTATCTGCAAAAGCTAAAACTGGCTCTTTTTGTTCATTGTATTTAATAGAATTAGCTTCTGCAAGTTTTTGCGTGTAATCAAAGACAAGATTGAGACTTTTGCAAATTAATTAGCTTAGAAATAATGGCATTTTCAGAGAGTAAAAGAAGGACTTCACCCCCATTTTTGCCGAATTTATTAGTGACAAAACAAACCAAGCAAAAACGAAAGGAGAAGTC
>Ga0209510_1004798_pt1 | contig 11677 bp, 5 predicted proteins | sample BiotimSIPDNA_FD_185749 | JGI IMG/M metagenome (GOLD analysis project Ga0209510, IMG submission 185749) | Anaerobic biogas reactor microbial communites from Washington, USA - Biogas_R1 time_0 SIP DNA (SPAdes) (version 2) | ecosystem: Engineered > Bioreactor > Anaerobic > Unclassified | place... | reverse complement strand
CCTGAAAGGGCGACACATAAGTACTGACTTGGAGAAAATCTTTCGCAAAAAACAAGATTTTGGCGGATAGTACTAGGTCAAGTCTCTCTTTCAACCACAGGTTTTCGCACTTTTACAGCTACGGTTGTTTTTGGTAATAATACCACACGCCTCGCCAAGTCGGCTGTTCCGGCGGGTCGGTGCTGAACTTCCCGTCCTCCCAGAACCAGCGCGTGCCTTGAGCCTCACCAGGGGCGACGATGAATTGCCAGGCGTTGTCGCCCGGGGACTTCTTGTTGTAATCCTCTTCAAGCAAAAGTACGCCAGGAAGGGGGAAGCTCTCGGTGTCGTTGTGGACGAATATCCAGTAGGCATTGCCAGCGGTTAATATTTTTGCAAGTATATAGGCGGTTTTATCCGGGTCGTATGTGGTGAACAAGTCGACATTGGCAGGGGCGTCGAAGCTGGCTGCGGCAACCCCTGCGTTGTTGTGACGGAAATTTTGCGGTATGCCGATGAGATTCCAGCCTAAGTGCAACTGCACGACTTCCGCTAAGGGGTTCTCCTCCGGGTCGTCTCCCGGCTTCTTGAAAGTGACCAGGGACTCGTTTTGCCGGTAGAGGCGGAGGATGGCCTTGTCGCTTTCTGCCTTTCCGGCCTCTTGAGCCGTGAATTCCTGCCGCGAAGCTGGAATCGAATCAATGGTGAGTTCATTGGCGCCAGCAGCAGCGGTATGCAAAAATATCTCTTGGGTGCCGACTTGTCGGCGGAAGATTTGCGCATTGCGGGGAACGCCGAGCTGAACCGTGTTGTCGTCCGAATCACTGATGTAACAAGCCTGGTCCGGCGCAGCAGCGCGCGTACCGCCTGGGGTAAATGCGCTAATGGTCGGTGCAGCTGTTTTTTTCGGACGTTGTTCATCGTAGGACGGATTGAGGATGGTGACCAGATAGGTCGTGCCATCGTCGATGAAGTAGCCGTAGCCGACTTCGAGAGTATCAACAGTGCAGCAGCTCGTGTTCGGCGTCAGGATGCCGCGGATGGTGCATGGGGTTCGTGTGAGTTTCCCGTTGGCGCTGCCGTCGGCTGTTTTCAGGACCTTGATGGCGCCGATGAACGTTCCTTGGCCGGCGTCGTACTCCAAATCACCCAGTTCGGCGGAAAGGATGCCACCTTCATCGACGACTTCCATCGTGGATGCATCGCGGTTTTCCTTCAGCTTGACATAGTTGGGCAGGGCGGTTCCCGGCGGGAATGATGTCTCTGGCGGAGCAGGCTCAACCTTAATGTAGAAGTTTGGCGGGTTGGGTGGATTGACTTGCTCGGCAACCGGGAGCGTCGACTCAAAGACGGTTCCGCAAGGGGCAAGAAGGATAGAGTCGTTAGCAGATTTCTCCCAGACCGAATAATAATCGTCGTCGCAGACGGAAATCCAGGGGAAAACGATTGGTTGTTGTTGGCGTTCCGCTAACGAGACGATGGAGAGTCGGCCAGCCAGGCGGCCGGGGTACGGGTTTTGTTCCGTCCACTCTCCAAGCGGCAGGAAGAAGGTCAACTCGCCATTAGGCACGTCGCTCTGGTGGCCAAAGAGGAGTTCGCCGGGTGTGATATACGTCGTCTTGGGGCCAAATGCGGTGCCGTCAATCAGTTCGCCCGAGTAGGTGGCGAGGCCGTCGTCGTCCACCCAGACTTGCAGCCAGCCTCGGAGGGAGCGAGTGGTGGTATCCGCTTCCCGCAAGGCGACCGTGTAGTAGCCTGCGTACTGCTCGGGTTCTTCGGTAACGGCCTTGGCATGGATGGCCAAGGAATTGCCCAGGGGCAACGTGTAGGTCCCGGTGCAGGTTCCGTCGTCGAGGCAGACCTGCAACTCCAGGGTGGAATCATCATAAATGGCTTTACCTGTTAATGTAACCGAGCCCTGCTTGCCTGGGGAGCCAGGGGAGTAGCTTGACCAGGCAGTGAACTTAAATAAGCTGGGGGCTATGGTGTCCTGGGTGGCGACGCGAACCAGGATTTTTTTATTGATTTTGTCCAACTCGTTGTCTATCTTGATATCACCGAGAATGTCCTGGGCAGCGGCGATGACGTCGTTCCTGGTACTGCCAGGTTGCTGGTTCACGGGGGCACTTTTGACGAGGTAGCCGGCAAAGGTATTTTTGACCTGGGGCAAATCTTCAATGTTAAAAGTCAGGTCGGTGTATTGCATCGATGATTGTATCAGGATCAACCGAAGTTTGTATTCGTGTTTGGCCTCATTCTCTGGTGTACCGGTGATTTCAACGTACGGATTATTTTCGTCGTTGGTTTTGTACTCTACTTTCAGGCCTAGGGGGACACCGGTTGGATTATAGGCTAACGAGTTCTCATCCGCTGCACCGCCGATAATCGGGAAGCAGAGCGTTCCCGGGGTGATCGCTACATTTTTGTAGAGATCAATCGTAGCCTCTTGAGGATAATCGAACGTGGCATAGCCGTATACGTTGATGGTCGTCCTGTACTGTTTCGGGTCGATCTGGCAGTTGCCATCTTCATCCGATTCGATGAGTTCGGCGGTTAATTCTGTGATTGCGCCATTGGGGTACTCGATGTTCTTAGGCAAAGTGATGTTGAAGGTGTATGGGGTTGCCTTGTCGCCATGAGGGATAGTGATTGGCAGCAATCTCAAGACCGTGCCGTCTTGGGAGAGCAGGCGGCAGTTGAACGTGATATCATCATTATTGCCGGTAAAAGTATCAATGTTCAGGCGGAGGTCGACCGGGCGGCCATCCATGACATTTTGTTTGGAAACCTTAATTTCCTTGTCGGCCATGGCCAGCACGTAGGACTTGGTTTTTTCCTCAAGCTTCAGAGTGTATGGGAAGCTGGCGTTGGCGCCGGTCGAAGTGACTTGCAGGAGATATTCTGGAGCCGTCGGGTTCCTAGTGCCCCCTGGGTTCTCGGCTGGCACAAAGTCGAGGCTGACTGATTTGCCCGCTGTGCCGGTGGCTGTCTTGAGGGGCGTCTCCGTATTGTCCGCGGCATAGACGGCCAGGTTGATTATGGCGCCGTCTGGGGCGCCGGTCGCGGTGATTGTCGCGAACGTGTTATCATCATCGGGGACGGTGAATCGCCACCAGTCAGCTGTGATCAGGCTGCCGCCAATGCGGGAGTGTTCCTGGACGCCGTCTTCCAGCACTTGGGTGGTCAGGTCGGCATAGTTGTTGTCCTCGACAAAGCCGTCCGCCGCCATGGCTTTCAGGTCGTTCAGCTTGGCGACGACGGTGGCGGCGTTGTAGTCTTTGGAAATCCGTCCGACAGAGACCAGGTCATTTGCTTTTCGGACGCGATAGACCAGCGTCGGATAGTCGATTTTTCCCCCGGCGCCTGGCAAGGCCAAGGCATCCTGCACCTCGATGTTGTCGTCCAGATCGGCTCTGGGGAGGGACGGCCCTGTGCCGTCGCGCTCGCGGTTGTCCAGGACGACCAAGTAGGCTTTGTTGTCGACGTTGGCTTGATTGCCGATCACCTTCGCGAAGTTTTCCGTTTCCAAAACTTTGTGAACCATGCAGACGGTTTCCGAGTTCCACAGCAAGCCGCCGAACAAGTAGAGGATAGGCTTGTCGTTGGCTTTGGCTGCGGCTTCGGCGGCGGTGCGGTTCATGGTCCACTGCCCAGGCTTGGCGTCGTTCCAATGCGGATTGGTGACCGAGCCGGCCGCAGGCGCACGTGGTGCCTCGTGTATTCTTAGGGTGTAGGTTGCATTGATGCTTTTGGTGGTGCTGATCCTGACGAAGTAGGTCTGGTTGGTTGCCGTGCCAGCCGGCATATCGACTTGGATGCCGCGTTCCAGGGCGTCGAAGCCTGGCGACGTGATAGCTTGGTGCGCATTTTTGAGCGGCACCCACTCGTTAACTTTCAGCTCGCTGCCGAACAGCTCGAAGGTGACCTCCGCCCCGGGGTTGCTGTTCCCGATGCCCGTGGCGGAAAACACATAGCGTTTGCCCAAGTCGCCTTGGAATTTGAACCAGTTCTGCGTCGCTGTCGGGGTGAGGCGATTTGGACCTGAGTTCTTTATCCACTCTTCGGCGCTGGGCGGCGGGTTGGCTGTATTGGGTATTCTCCCGAAGTCAATGGCATTTTCGTAGCCGGTGTGGGTGGGGCCCGGCACGAGTTCTACTCCGTTAGCGTTCGGGAAAAAGGACTTGAAGATCTGGATAAACGTTTCGGGCGTCCATTTGTCTTCCTCCCCCTCAATTTGTATATTGTTTATTCTTTCGCCTGGTGTGTAGTTAAAGCCGCTGTATCGGTTAGGCTTGGATGCGCCAGCGTCCAGCAAGTGGACATAAGCTGGGTCATCAAAGGCGCTGGCATTTGGCGTTGTCGTGTCCGCCCCTTCCAGGATCTCGAATATATAGACATGTGGAAAAACAGACGTTATGTTGCATTGGGCACCGTAAAGACGCTTGAAGATAATGGGCAGGGAGGCGGAGTTGTGGCATGAAAAAAGGACGATTTGGTGTTGCTCCGCAAACGCTCTAAATGTGTCGGTAAGTAGTACCTGGTGATATAAAGAGTTGCAATGTGCGCAAGGACCCGACCCGACCACAGCCAGCAGTGGGCGCTTGGTTTCTATTGCCCTTAGTTTGACATTATTCACTTGTGCAACACCGATGAACCATCCTGTCCATATTCCTTCGCCATTTTGGGCAGGCAGGCTGGCTGCAGTGAAAAAAACAAAAAACAAAGCAGCGATACCTGCTTGTATTTTTTTGCAAGGAAACAATTGGCGCATCTGGTCCCTCCCGCGGTGGTGAGATCGCTATGGTGAAGTTTGCTTTGGCTGTACAGTGTTTTCTCGAATTGGAAGAATAGCGTTCTTCCTTATTAATGTGTGAAATGGTTAATGGGCAAAAAGTGGTGATGAACACTGGCAGGACTGCCTTCAAGCTGTCGTATGTAGTTCAAGCTTTAGCTTGCTGTATGTAGTTCAAGCTTCAGCTTGCCGTACGTAGTTCAAGCTTCAGCTTGCCGTACGTAGTTCAAGCTTTAGCTTGCCGTACGTAGTTCAAGCTTCAGCTTGCTGTATGTCAGGCTATCCTTGGTTCAGGCTTTATGTGTCGCCCTTATACAGGAGGACTCCCAATTATGTTCCATCTCACCCTCACTCCACCCCGGGTTCCGCTTCGCTTCACCCGGGGTTATTCCTAGTGCCGCCTCTCCGAGGCTCAGGCTTGGGGGGGGACTCCACCCCAGGTTCCGCTCCGCTTCACCTGGGGTTACTCATGGTGCCACCTCTACGAGGTTGGGGTGGCTCTCAGGTCATTCGGGCCAAACGGGAGGCTACCTGATCCCCACCCTGTCCGAGTCGCCAGACAGGACAGCTAAAGAAACCAACAGGCCAGATCGCACGTCTGCTGACAATCTCATTCGTCAAGACAACAACCCTACAAAAAATCAGTGTTCATCTGTGTCCATCCGTGGTTAAAAAATAGGCTGTGGGCGGATAGTCCACCCTAGGTATTCGGTAGTTTTGAAATAGGTTGTGGGCGGGTAATTCAGCTTAAGGAATATAATGTCAAAAGCGCATTTTTACCACAGTCCCTGGGGGAAAATAGGTGTTGACACGTGATAGCGCTGGGTCAGTCCGCGGGCTGCGATGTCCATAACCTGTCTTTGCCTGTCAAGCATGATGTTATTTTTGGCTTCTTCGAAGGAAATGTCTTTTTCGGGCAATTTTCCAAACAGCATTTGTGCGACTCGCAGTCGTTCTGGTTCGCCGTCTTTTGTTGGTGGGATGGCTCGCAGCACCCGCATGATGCGAAAGGCTGTCGGCGTCTCCATGATTCCGGAGGTTTCTCCTGGTTGCAGGGTGAATTCTTCCAAGTGGTTGACTTCGGCCATTTGTTCGCGGGTGAAGTTCATGTCCAGTTCACCGCCTTGGCGCGCTTCGGTGCCTTCGGAATGGCGTCTTGCCAGGCGGGCAAACCCGTCGTCAGTCTTGATGGCCGGGTCTTTCAGCAGGTCTTTGAGTTGTTGTCTTCGCTGTTCATTCTGCTGTTTCAGCATGTTTCGCAGTCCCTGGTCGCGTTGTCTCCGCTGTTCCACTTCGGCGTCGTCAATAGTGATCAAGGCAAACATCTGGTTGCCGAATTTCACTAATTTTTGGGCGTCATCAGCAGTCAATTCCAGGAGGGTGCTTTCCTTGGCTGTGAATTGTGCAAGATAGCTTTCCGCAGTCATGCCCGAAGGGTCGTTTTCCAGGCTTTTGGTCAATTCCTGCATATAGGCTTGTTTTTCTTCTTCGGTGATGGTGATGTTGCGGGCGCGTACTTCCAGCAGGAACATGCCTCGCGTCGCCAGGCGCTGCAAGGTGGCCCGCGCCCATTGCTCCTTGGTGTCCTGGGCGGAAACCGCGCCTTCGGTTTCGGATGTTGGGGACGATTGCAGCAATGGCTTCAACTGCCGCCAGGTTGCGGACATGTCGCCGACTTGCAAGGCAATGTCATCATCTTGCAGCATCGCCATGATTTGAGTGGCGGTGGGGCCGATGGGCGCAGGCGCTGTTTCGGCGGCAGGCGCGGGCGCTGGTTCCGTATTGGGAGGCGCTTCCGCGGCATCAGCCTGCTCTGCATGGGCCTCAGCGAGTTCGGCCTTGGCTGCTGATGGCTGGCAGTAGGCTGCAGTAACAGCCAGCAGGAAAAAAAGCATGGCCGCAGGTAGCAGACAATAGCGGGCAGAACGCCTGGCATTGTCATAATGTTGATAAGCAGAAAGCGTCGCCATGGTCGTCAATTCTCCTCAGTGGCCTTTTCTTCCTCGGCCTTTTGGGCTTCCTCTTCCTCTTCCTCTTCCTCTTCCTCTTCCTCTTCTTCTTCTTCTTCTTCTTCTTTTTCCTCGGTGGCTTTTTGGTCTTCTTTTTCTTCTTCTTCGGCTGCGGCGGTCTTTTGAGCTTCTTCTTCCTCGAGTTTTTTCAATTCTGCGAAGCGCGGCAGGTCAACGGCTCCTTCCTCAGCGGCTGCCAGCTCTTGTTCTTCTTCAAGTTGTATTTTTTCTTGTTCTTCCAGGTGTTCTGTCAGCCATTCTTCGCCTTGTTCGCGGGTAGTGATTTCTTCTCCGCTGGTATTGGCTTCCAGGTGTTCCTGTGCCAATTGCTTTAAATTATCGTCGTCAGATTCGAGCAGGTCAAGCAAGACTGGCACGGCATGTCTGGGCGGATGAGCGCCGAGCAAGACCATGAAGGCCTCCTGCTCTGATTCATCGCCAGCAGCCTCGATGGCCTCCTTCCAGAGGGAGGGATCAAAGGGGGCAGGGCTGTCTGTGATCAAGTCTTCGGTCAGGAGATGCATGAGTACATGACGCGCTTCGGTGGCGGCTTCCTCGCCGGCTGAGGCCATGACTTTAACTAAGGTTTTTTGGGCGTCCTGGCCGCCCAGCCAGCGGAGCGCATTTACAGCCTCAAGCTGCTCATAGTCGGAACCGGTGACGGCCATGGTCATAGCCATGACGCGCGCCTGAGTGTGCTTGGCGTCGTCATCTAAAAGCTCCTGCAAAGCGCTTGCGGTGGCATGTTCCTTGTTGGGCGCAGGCGTTGTGGCAGCAATAGGCGGCGGAGTTTTGTCAGCTGGAGGAGTGGCGGACAAGGGGGTCGCCAGATCGGGTCGGCTGCCTCCTTGGGGCAGGTTATTGTCTTGAAGGGTGGAAGGCGCCGTAGCACCTTGATGCGTCTCTGGAGGTGTATTCGGGTCTCGTACGGCGGTTAGGCGCCATGCCACGCAAATTGCCGCCACAGCCAAAACCATTAGGCCAAGGCCGATAAAAGTATTTTTTTGCAGACGCATTGTGGTTTTTACCTTGAATCAACAATGGTAGGTCGTGGGTGTGATGGTATAATGAATATGTTTTTATGACCGCGCAGCCAGGATGAAAGTTGCGCGACGAGTGACAATTGTTGGGCAAAACTGGGAGGTTTTGAGAGAACAAATAGGTTTGTGAACAATAGCCAGGACGCCTGGACGCGAAAGAGAACATGTCGCGCAGATGGCACCAAGGGGGGAGGGAGAAGGTGGGTTAAGATGGCACAGTGCAATGGAATATGGCTGGATGAAGCCCGGCAGCGTACTACTATCGGCTAACTTCTTTTTGGGGGAAAGATTTTTTTCGAGTCAGCATTTGTACTACTATCGGCCAAAATCTTGTTTTTTGTGAAAGATTTCCGGAAAACAAATCTTCAAGTCATTGGTATACAATACGTAACAATAATTCTGCACGAAGCCCCGACAACATGTTTTCAGCACTAACTGTAGTGCCCCTACGGGGCACCAGTTTAGGGGGTATGCTTCCCCCAGGCTAAAGCCTGGGGTTAAGCATGGTTAAGTGCCTACGGCGCAAAGGAATGTGACTTTAAGTATGATGCATCTGTCCCGGCTGGAAGCCTGTGGAAGCCTGTGGGGGACGCGTGTTTTCGCTCTACCGTCCACCAACGTCCGCAGCTGCAGAGCTGCAAATGCCCTGAAGGGGCGAGACATACCAGCCCAGGGCGAGCCGACCTGCTAGGGTCGGCGACGCCCTGGGTGAGGCGATGTATAATTTTGAGTCCTGAAAGGGCGAGACAAAAATGCCGCTGTGGCTAAAAGACAACATAAAGGCATACAAGTATTCATCACAAGATTTCGTACATTAGGTTGTGGACGGCGTAGTCCACCCTAGGGACGTGGTGGACATAGTGGACGGCGGCAAGCGTATGTAGTTCAGGGCAAGTTCTCGCTCTCGCCCCTAATTCACGCCTCCGTCCAGTGTCGGCACTTCAGTGCCGGAGCTCGCCCCTCGCACAAAAAAACCGGGCAGGTTCGGCGTGCTTGCCGATCCTGCCCGGTTATTGCAGTCGTTGTCAGCGGGAGGTTCCGCCGTGAGCGTTATTTTGCGATGACTTTGGCCATTTCGATGAGCTTGTTGGAGTAGCCCCACTCGTTGTCATACCAGGCGACGACTTTGACGAAGGTCGGGTCCAGGGCGATGCCGGCCTTGGCGTCAAAGATGCAGGTGCGGGCGTCGCCGCGGAAATCGGTGGCAACGACGGCATCTTCCGTGTAGCCGAGGACGCCCTTCAGTTCGCCTTCGGAGGCCGTCTTCATGGCTGCGCAGATTTCGTCGTAGCTGGCGCCTTTCTCCAGTTCGGCGGTCAGGTCGACGACGGAGACGTCCGAAGTCGGGACGCGCATGGACATGCCGGTCAGCTTCTTGTTCAGGGCCGGGAGGACTTTGCCGACGGCCTTGGCAGCGCCGGTGCTGGACGGAATGATGTTTTCCAGGATGCCGCGGCCGCCGCGCCAATCCTTCTTGGACGGGCCGTCCACCGTTTTCTGGGTGGCGGTGGTGGCATGGATCGTCGTCATCAGGCCGCGCTTGATGGTGAACTTCTCATGCAGAACCTTGGCGAGCGGTGCCAGGCAGTTGGTGGTGCAGGACGCATTGGAGATGATGTCCTGGCCAGCATACGACTTGTCGTTGACGCCGTACACGAACATCGGGGTGTCGTCCTTGGACGGCGCCGACATGATGACTTTCTTGGCGCCAGCGGTGATGTGCTTGCGCGCCGATTCGTCTATCAGGAAGAAGCCAGTGCATTCGAGCACAATGTCAGCGCCGACTTCGTTCCACTTCAGGTTGATCGGCTCCATTTCAGCGGTGAGGCGGATTTTTTTGCCGTTGACGATCATGAAGTTGCCGTCGACCTTGACGTCGCCCTTGAACTGCCCATGCACCGAGTCGTATTTCAGCATGTAAGCGAGGTAGTCGGGATCGAGCAGGTCATTGATGCCGACGACTTCAACCTGACCCGCGAAGTTTTCCACAGCAGCGCGGAAGGCCATGCGCCCGATCCGTCCAAATCCATTGATGCCAATTCGGATAGCCATAGTTACGTTTTACTCCTTAGATATTATCTGCGATTTGATGGCGAAGGCTCGACGAGAGCCGGAAAATTGCCTGCGAAAACAGTTTCTAATATATATGCGGAAATTCAGTTTTCAATGCCGGAAGCCAGGATTAGGAGCCAATCGTGTAGCGGCTACTGGTTGATGCAGGGTGAGGGGCGAGGGGCTGAATGCCGAGTGCTGAATGCCGAATGCCGAGTGCTGAGGCGCATTTGTCATTAGAGGACTTGCGGGAATCTGGATGGGATAGGACGAGGGGTGGCGTCGCTTTATGGCTTAACGTTCAATTGGGTGACTGGTTGCGGACTGGCGAGATTGCCGCTTTTGCCCGGTTGCCGCAGTCGTTGCCAGCTAGAGGTTTTGCCGAGAACGTCATTTCGCGATGACTTTGGCCATTTCGATGATTTTGCTGGAGTAGGACCACTCGTTGTCATACCAGGCGATGACTTTGACGAAGGTCGGGTCCAGGGCGATGCCGGCCTTGGCGTCAAAGATGCAGGTACGCGCGTCGCCGCGAAAGTCGGTGGCGACGACCGGGTCTTCCGTGTAGCCGAGAACTCCCTTCAGTTCGCCCTCGGAGGCGGCCTTCATGGCTGCGCAAATTTCGTCGTAGCTGACGGCTTTCTCCAGCTCGACGGTCAGGTCGATGACGGACACGTCTGAAGTCGGGATGAGCATGGTTATGCCGGTCAGTTTCTTGTTTAGGCACGGCAGGATTTTGCCGACCACCCTGGCGGTGCCAGTGCGGAACGTAATGATGTTTTCCAGGGTGCCGCGGCCGCCGCGCCAGGATGGCCTGCACGGGCCGTCCACCGTTTTCTGGGTGGCTGCGGTGGCGTGGACAATTGTCGCCAGGCCGCGCTTGATGCCGAAATGCTCGTGCAGAACCTTGGCGAGCGGCGCCAGGCAGGTGGTGTCGCTGGAAGCATTGGAAATGATGTCCTGGCCAGCATACGACTTGTGGTTGACGCCGTAAACGAACATCGGGGTGTCGTAGTCCGTAGGCAAGGCCGATATGATGACTTTCTTGGCGCCGGCGGTGATGTGCTGGCGGGCCAAGGCGTCACTACGGAAGATGCCGGTGGATTCGACCACGATCTCGGCGCCGACTTCGTCCCACTTCAGGTCGATGGGAGACTTTTCAGAGGTGAGGCGGATTTTTTTGCCGTTGACGATCAGGAAATTGCCGTCGACCTCGACGTCGCCCTTGAAGCGTCCGTGTACCGAGTCGTATTTCAGCAGGTAGGCGAGGTGGTCGGGGTCGAGAAGGTCATTGATGCCGACGACCTCGACCTGGCCGACGAAGTTTTCCACGGCGGCACGGAAGACCGTGCGCCCGGTCCGGCCAAATCCATTGATGCCAATTTTGATAGCCATATTACGTCTTGCTCCTTAGGATATGACCTGCGATTGATGGCGAAGACCTGGCGAGAACCGGAACATTGTCTGCAAGAATAGCTTTCAACATAATACATGGAAATTCGTTTTTCAAGGCCGGAGGCCAGGGCTAAGGGGCGCCGCGGAAAATGGCGGGGCCAAGGCAAGAGCAGGAAGACAAGGTTTGTTATTGTGTGAAATCCTGTGACAGAAAGAGAGATTTGGCGCAGTGATTGTGCTGGTAGACGTCCCGGTAGTGCCCCTACTGGGCACCAGTTTTGGGGCATGCCTCCCCCCAGGCTAAAGCCTGGGGTTAAGCATGGTTAAGCGCCTACGGCGCAAAATGCATGCACAACTGCCTGTTAAGCAGCTCACTATGATAGCGGCAATATATGATTGCTTAGGCTATA
>Ga0209510_1004797_pt1 | contig 11678 bp, 4 predicted proteins | sample BiotimSIPDNA_FD_185749 | JGI IMG/M metagenome (GOLD analysis project Ga0209510, IMG submission 185749) | Anaerobic biogas reactor microbial communites from Washington, USA - Biogas_R1 time_0 SIP DNA (SPAdes) (version 2) | ecosystem: Engineered > Bioreactor > Anaerobic > Unclassified | place... | reverse complement strand
AATGCAGAGGAGACAGATGCAGGATCATATGAGAGCGAACATACTCTGGCTTCTTATGTTGGTCGTATCAACTATAACTTTGCCGACAGATACCTGCTTTCTGCAACAGTAAGGCGTGACGGTTCTTCCCGTTTTCCTAAGGATGGACGCTGGGGAACCTTCCCTTCAATATCTTTAGGATGGCGTATTGATCAGGAGGACTTCTTCCCTGTTGAACAGGAGATTATCAGCCTTCTGAAGTTAAGAGGTAGTTATGGAGAACTTGGCAAACAGGATATTGGGGACTACCTCTATATGGATGTAATGGCAAGGAATAACTACACCTATAGTTTTGGCAACTCAAAGATTACTGGTTCAGCCATTTCCAATTTTGTAAATACAGGAATCACCTGGGAAAAGAAGAAAACTACAAATATTGGTTTGGATCTTGGCCTATTTGGAAGACAGATAGAATTCTCTGCAGAATGGTATAAATCTGTTTCAGAAGACCTTCTGTATGAAGTTCCGGTTCCTGCCAGTGGCGGTTTCACAAATGAAACAGTTGTCATGAACGCTGCTACTATGGAAAACACAGGATTGGAATTCAACCTTATTTACAGAAATAGGAAGAATCCGTTAAAATTTGAACTTGAAGCCAACCTATCAACCTTAAACAATGAAGTAACCCAACTTGGTGTTTCCAATACTCCTTATACTACAGCCTTCACACGTACTGAAGTAGGTCGTGAGGTCGGTTCCTTCTATGGTTATGTATATGAGGGTATCTTCCAGTCTCAGGAAGAAATAGACAACAGACGTAATGCCAATGGTGATTTCATTAATCAGCCCGGAGCAAAACCCGGAGACGTGGCTTATGCAGACCTCAATAATGACGGAGAAATAACAAGTGAAGACCGGACCTATCTGGGCAGTGGAATGCCTTCATTCAACTTTGGCTTCAATGCCCGCTTGGAGTGGAAAAACTTTGACCTTAGCATTGCCACATATGGGGCAGCTGATTTCAAGGTATTGGACTTTGTAGATATGACACTTCACAGCTCTTATGGCATGCTTAACAAGAGCGTTGATATGATGAATGCATGGACTCCCGACAATACAGATACCAACATTCCAAGGGTCGCATACAAAAGTGAGGGTGCTATAACAAACGATATGTTCAGCGAACGTTTCCTGCAAAACGGAACATACCTGAAGGTTGCAAACATAACACTTGGCTATAACCTACCCGACAGCTGGTTTAGGGGTAAGATATCAGGAGTTAGGGTATATGCAACAGGACAAAACCTGATAACATTTACAAACTACACAGGTTATAACATAGACTTTGCTGGAGGTGTACATACTCCGGGTTATAATTATAGCTCATACCCAACACCACAGACAGTTATGTTTGGCTTGAACTTCTCATTCTAACCAGTAATTTAACAGATATGAAAAAACTAAATATTTTCCTGACAGCATTTGCGCTCCTGACAGGTTTCAGCTCATGCGAGAATGAGCTTGATGTTGTCAATACAAACAACCAGACGACCTATGAGTTCGGAAATAATATATCCGACCTGCAGGAAGCCGTTATTGCGTGCTACAATCGTATCCGCCTTGAGGGAACATTTGCACGTGTGGGTTATACAATGGACGCTGTTCGCGGTGACGAAGTATGGAACTCCTCTCAACAATGGTACCTTGAATATGATAACCTAAACTCTCCTGGAACTATTGATATAGGTGACCAATGGATCTGGAGGGACTGGTATCATGTAATTAATCGGGCAAACTTTATCCTATCAAAGGTTGACAAAGTCTCTATGCCGGAAAAAACCTACAATCAGATTGCAGGTCAGGCATATTTCCTGAGAGGACTTGCATATTACTACCTTGCAACATATTACCAGACTGTACCACTGATTACAGACTACTCTGATTATATAGATATGAACTCACTGTATGCAGCTAATGTAACACAGGACGAGGTCCTTGATCAGGTAGAATCTGACCTAGGTAAAGCAATGACAATGCTGCCCTCTCGTGATGAAGGTGGCGAATGGGCTAAGGGAAGAGCAACCAGTGGTTCCGCAGCCGGTTACATGGCCCGTGCTCTTATGTTCAGACATAAATTTGCTGATGCCTATGAGATACTTAAGGATATAATAGCAGGTGAATATGGACACTATGATTTGATGCCTGATTACGGCGCAAACTTTATGGAAGGCCCTGAAAACGAAAACATAATCGGGCAAACTTTATGGAAGGCCCTGAAAACGAAAACAATATCGAAAGCCTTTTTGAAGTTCAGTTCATGGACTTTGGAACAGGAGGAACCGATCAGGAATGGACCCCTGTTAACATCAGCCCACAGTCTACTCAGGGCCATGCAGTTGAAAGTAATTATGCATCCCAGGAATATGGAAGTTGGGGAGACCTTGCAGGTTCTCCATGGCTGTACAATCTATACAAGAAGGAAAGAACTACAGACAACAGACTTGATCCCAGACTTTACTGGACACTTGTTACCTATGAACCAGAATATGACAGCTATACAGGTCTTACTACTGCAGCATATCCTGATGGAGACCCCAGAAAGAATGTTGTCTACAAGGCTTCTGTAACAAGAACTCCTTTGTCAAATACTGCTCAGGGAGGTATATCAATAGCAAAATTCACCTATGCAAGGGCCGATAAAACTGAAGCAGTTACCACTGGGCTTCACTGTGGTATCAACATAAGGCTTATGAGATACAGTGATGTTCTGCTAAGAGCTGCAGAATGTGAAAATGAACTTCATGGACCCACTCAGATTGCAATAGATTATATAAATCAGGTACGTGAAAGAGTGGCTCTGCCACCGCTGCAACTAGATGATTTCCCAACTGCAGATCACTTGTTTGAGCAAATAGCTAACGTTGAACGCCCAAAAGAATTTGGTTGCGAAAATGGACGTGGTATAGACCTGCTGCGCTGGGGCTTTTTCTATGACGAAGGTCGTCTCCAACAGCTGAGACAACATGGATTTTACAGACTGCCAGGAACTGGTGAACAACCTGTTGCAGGTACTGATGAGTTGACAGAGGAAACAGCAACCCGCTCTACTTACGACTCATATTACAAGGGGCACGAGTACTTCCCGATTTTCCAGGGAACCCTCAATGCTAATCCTAAACTGACAGGCAACTCAGCCAACAAAAGCTCTGACAACAGCACCAGCTTTAAAGAAAGATACAACATACGCCCTGTTGTTAACCTGAATGATTAAGTTGTGTACATCCTATGCGAGTCTTCCGACTCGCATAGGATGTCTCTACGTAAATAACACTATCATGAAAAAGAGATTTGTATTGATACTTATGGGTGGATTAATCACCTTCTCATTAGCTGGTTGCAAAGATGATAAGGATGATCCGGGAAAGGGGAAACCTCATGAGGGGGAATCCGAATGGACGGCACCGGACTATGCTGATGATTATTCCCCTATTTCCTCATGGACTCACAGAAGCAAATGGAACCTGGCAAATGTCCATGATCCTTCGGTAGCTTTCTACAAGGGCTATTATTATATGTACGCAACCGATGCGTCTTATGGTAACGAACACGAAGGGCATGGTCACTTTCAGGGCAAGCGTTCCAAAGACCTGGTCAACTGGGAATGGATTGGAGGCCCCTTCTATGACCCGCCAACATGGGTAGCTGACTCACTCAACGCCATCAGGCAACGTATGGATCTTGACCCTATTGAAAAGGACAAAATCAATTACGGCTACTGGGCACCGGTCGTGAGACGAGTAAATGTAGGTGGGGAAGAAAGGCTACGTATGTACTACTGTATTATTATCGACAACTATATTAAGAGTGGAAAGGCCAATACAAATGCCAACTTCGACGGAAGCTGGACTGAACGGGCTTTTATTGGCATGTGCGAATCAACTGACCCGGAAGGAGCCGTTTGGGTTGACAAAGGCTATGTTACCTGTTCTTCTTCAGATAGAGGTCTAAACTACAATCGTGCAAGTCTCAATGACTGGAACGGATATTTCTACTACAACGCAATCGACCCCACTTACATAGTGAGCCATGACAATAAGCACTACCTCATTTACGGTTCATGGCACAGCGGTTTTGCCCTTCTTGAGCTAGACGCCCAAACCGGCAAACCTGTAAAGGTGCAGGGAGAACCGTATGCCGAAAGTGCATCTGAACTGGAAGAAAGGTATGGACAAAGGGTTGGTACCCGTACACTCAGTTCCCGCTGGCAGGCCAGTGAAGCTCCTGAAGTAATCTATAAGGATGGCTACTATTATCTGTTTATTGCCTATGATGAACTTTCAGTAGCCTATAATACCCGTGTAGTAAGGAGTCAGAGTATCGACGGTCCCTATTATGATATTACAGGACGCAACTTCACTAATGGCGAAGGAGATACATATCCTATCGTAACTCACCCCTACAGGTTTAAAGATCATCCCGGATGGGTAGGAATATCCCACTGTTGTATCTTTAAAAAGGAAGGCTCCGATGAGTGGTTTTATATGTCACAGGGACGTCTTCCCGCCAATGCTTATGGTAATCCATATAGCAATGCTATCATGATGGGGCATGTTCGCCGTATTGTGTGGTGTCCTGCTTCTCTGGAAGAACCCGACAATCTTTGGCCGATAGTATTGCCAGAACGGTATGCAGCGGTGCCAGATTATGGCGTTATCACAAAGGATACTCTGGTTGGAAGGTGGGAACATATCAATCTCCAATACAGTCCGAAAAATCAAAACACATCGACAATACTGAATCTGAATGTAGATGGAACTATGTCCGGAGCTCTAAGTGGTACCTGGAGCTATGATGAAAACAAGAAACTTCTCAGGCTGGGAGATGTAATGGTCTGTGTGGAAAGGGAACTGGACTGGGAAGCAAATCCAAGAATACCAACAATTGTATATGCAGGTACGGGCAAGAATCTGAATGCCACTTACTGGGGTAAAAAAGTTGAGTAGCCTGCATGCAGAACAACTGTAAGAGAAAAATGTAAAAGAGGCTGCCCGTGTGGGCAGCCCCTTTTTATACTATTGAGATCTTATTATTCCAAACCGAACTTCATTACGGTTGTAGATTGATACTTTTCACCTGGTCTCAGGATAGTTGATGGAAACTCAGGCTTGTTTGGTGAATCCGGGAAATGTTGTGTTTCAAGGCAAAGACCTGTGTGTTGATGGTAAACTCTCTCACCACGTTTTTGTCTTCCGTTAAGGAAGTTGCCTGAATAGAATTGAATACCTGGTTCTGTAGTATAGATTTCCATCCAGCGTCCGCTCTTTGGATCCTTAAGTTTTGCAGCAAGCTTCATGCCCTCACCTTCTGCAAGTACATAGTTGTGGTCATATCCACCACGAACTTCTTCGATACGGGCACCAACAGTAGTAGCAACATTGAAATCGAATGGAGTACCTTCTACCGGTACCAATTCGCCTGTCGGTATCAGAGTCATGTCAACAGGAGTGTAAGCAGGTGCATTGATGTATAGTTCGTGATCAAGTATTGTACCTTCTCCTGCCAGGTTATAGAATGAGTGATTTGTAAGGTTTACCGGAGTTGCCTTGTCAGTTGTAGCTTCGTAATCGATGCTAAGTTCATCTCCCTTAAGAGTATAAGTAACAGTTACCTCCAGATTACCTGGATAACCTTCCTCACCGTCAGCACTCAGGTAAGTCAGCTTCAATGCTTGAAATGCTGAGTCATTGATAGCTTCTGCATTCCATACTACCCTGTCAAAACCCTTTACACCACCATGAAGATGGTTAGGACCATCATTTGTAGCAAGATTGTAAGTAACGCTGTCAAGAGTAAACTGGCCCTGGGCTATACGGTTACCAAAACGACCAATTGTAGCACCAAAGAAAACCCTGTTTTGCTCATAATCAGCCAAATTATCAAAGCCAAGAGTTACATCGGTAAGGAGACCATCCTTGCCTGGTACTTCCAAGGACACTATAGTAGCACCATAGGTCATAATCTTAACCTTAATACCTGTAGTACTGGTCAGAGTGTAGATGTCGATTGCCTCGCCAGTGGAAAGTGTACCAAAGGATTCCTTAACGATTCCCTCTGGTTCCTTTGGTGTGTTGTTACAACTTACTGCAAGGCCGGCAAAAAGAATTGCAGCTGCAGCAAATGTTAGTAATGACTTCTTTTTCATAGATTCTAATTTTTTGTCTATCAATAATAACAGCAAAGATGCCATAAAATTACAGTTCCTGAAAAACAGTTAACTAAATTATAATGTAAATTTTACTCTGGAAAGCTATTCAGCAATTTTCTTAGCCCAAATAGAAGTTCCATCTTTCAGAATACCCGACAGCAGTATTGTCTCACACTCATTCTCCCAGTCCCATCCTGTAAAAACAGCACACTCATTGCCGTCAAGTTCAACATATTCACCATTATAAACCCAGGTGTTCAGTCCTGCTCCATCAATGCTGCCATTCCTTAAAAACTCAACTCTCCGTGACACGTTAAAAGCTTCTTTGCTGTATGTCCATCCGCCGGGACTTACCTGTCCCTGCCATAAAGGCGAAGGTTCTGGTATATCTCTTAGATGTATTATCTCCCAGGTTCCATACAATTCCTTTTTCTTTACTGCCCGCTGATTCAATCCGGCGTATCTCTCAGGTGAAAAAACTGGCCATCCTGAGCTTAACCACTTGATTTCCCTTACATGCATCAACATCATATTATTGTTGGGCGCGAGTCGTCCCTGATGCAAAACAAAATACCTTCCTCCATCATTTAGTATAGCACAATGACCGTTTCCCGACCACCCAGGATGATTTTCAAACATATAAGAATGGGTCAGAATAGGGAAATTGTTGGTACTATCAGCCATATCATGTCCAAACCAGTCGTAAAACGGACCATCAGGATTAACAGAGTGACCTACCCTGATATTATAAAAGCTAAACAGCGGCTCATATGATACAAACAGGAAGTATTGCTTCAACTCAGGGTTGTAAATAATCTCAGGAGCCTCAATAATACGGGTACCTCTATCTTCCCTGGTAGCAACCAGATGCCCCTGATCGCCGGGATGTAATGCAAATCCGGTATTCTCATCAATTTCAAGTGCATACAAACCGCCGAAGTATGAACCATAATGCATCCACAAGCGTCCTGTTACCTGATCCTTAACTAGCGAGGGGTCTATTGCATTCATTTCACTTCCGGTAGTAGTGCTAACCACCATCCCCTTGTCAGTAAAAGGTCCCTCAGGCGAGGCAGATTCAGCCATACCAATGTATGAAGTATTGGCCCCGAAACTGGAAACACAGTAATACAACCTGTAAATATCCCCATGCCTGTAGATATATGGAGCCCAGATATTGTCTGCACCCCGGTTGCCTGTCTGTTCATGAACATGTCTGACAGCCTCAGGGGGAATTGAATCCAGGGCCCAACCTACAAACTCCCATCTAACCAGGTCAGCAGACCTCCTGATAGGTATGTTTCCAATCTTCTCCCCTGTGTCATTAAACTCAATCCCATTTCTTATATAGTAAGCATCTGTAGAATAGACATAGTAAAAACTATCTGTCTTTATAACAGATGGGTCATGCATATTGGCCGCTCCCCATTTAGACTTGTTGGATACAGGTGTAAGGGCTGAATAATCATCCTTATATGGATTCTCTGTCAACGTAGGGCTGTCTGTTGTACAACCGACCAGTAACAACACCGAGGCTAGCAACTCCGGCATAGGGATAAAAGCAGAAATTCTCATTCCTCAACCTTTTTAGTTATTTTTTTCAGATTCTTCCATAAAAGTTGTATAATCAAATGTATTTATTATGCTCCACTGTCAGGAGGATATAGGTTTACAAGTGGGGGATTATTGGATAATTTACCGTGATAACTAAAGGCACATAGTGAAACACATTTCAAGCTTTGTATTTCTGTTAACCCTGTTCACCTCCTCAGGATTGAACATAGACCTTGCTTACGCAAAATCAATCTACAAGATTGAATACCTGACTATTGACCAGGGTTTGTCCCAAAACACGGTAAACAGCATCCTCAGGGATGCTGATGGTTTTATGTGGTTTGCCACAGGCAACGGACTCAACCGTTATGATGGTTACAGCATTGTATCTTTCTGGAAACCAGATCTTCCATCCAGCCTGGTAAATGCCCTTGCTGAGAGTGAAGGGCACTTGTTATGGATAGGCTGTTCCTCAGGCCTTACCTGCCTCGATCGCCATACTGGTAAGTTTACCGAAATAGACCTTTCTGCTGAACTTGGTGTCAGACCCCATATAGCTGCTCTTACTACCGACAAGGAGGGCCGAATATGGGTGGGAAGTCTTGAACATGGACTCTTTCTGATAAGCAGAGATCATGAAAGTGGAGAATTACAAATCCGTAATTTCAATATGTCCAACAGTCAGCTATCTGGTAACCATGTTGCCAGCTTCCTTGAAATGAATGACGGCAGGATGTATATAGGAACCAATCACGGTATTTGCATAGCTGATAAGGCTGGCAGACAGATTCATCAATTTGCCAGAGCCGAATTATCCAACTCCCTTGTTCTTTGCATGATTGAAAGTATTGAAGGAGACCTTTGGGTAGGCACTTTCGCTGGTCTTTGGGTAATTCACCAGTCAACAGGTAAGAGCGAGCTGTATGTACACAACCCCAATGATCCAGGTTCACTAAGCCACAACTCTGTATATGATATAAGACAGGACTTTCGGGGGACTATCTATATTGGTTCCCTGGGGGGAGTGGACATCTTTCAGCCTTCTACAAACTCCTTCACTTCCTTGCCCTACAAGGACATTGACAACTTCTCCCTCAACAGTATGTTTGTAAGAAAGATACTTATAGATACAGACGGAAATGTATGGATAGGAACTGAAAAAGGGGGAGTCAATCATTTCAACCTCTACCAGAAGCCGTTCAACTACATTGTGAATGAACCCAATAATCCCAACAGCCTTTCAAACAATACAATCAATTCAATTTTCAGCGATGGGGACTCATTATGGATTGGAACGGCCGGGGGAGGTCTCAATTTGTATAACAGAAAGACCGGCATTTTCAGGCGTTATATCCATCAGCCAGGCAATCCTTATTCCCTATCTGCTGACTATGTTACAGCAATAACAAAAACACCTGACGGGACAATATGGGCCGGAACATGGGGTTCCGGACTATGCAGGATGCTAGCTGACGGACACTTCCGAACCATCCTGCCACCAATTGACAATCCCGAGACAGGATATGTCAACACCTTTATTTCTTCCCTTTTATACTACGATGGTTACCTGTATATCGGTACCGAAGGGGGGCTTGCCATTATGGATGTAAAAACAGAGACCTTTGTCCATCTCAGCCGAACAACCAATGCACTGGCTAGAATCAGCGAGATAGGAGCATTACTAAGGGACAGCAAAAACAACCTGTGGCTTGCTACCAGAACCGGCTTATTCACATTTCCTCTTAATGTACTCAATCTGCCACATGATGCCGACTGTCCGGTAAACAGGATAAGTGTCTACAAGCATATCCCTCTGGATGAAGCCAACAGCTTGCCAGGCAACTACATTACATCAGTTATGGAGGACAGGGAAGGTCGAATGTGGATTGGGACCTATGGAGACGGTCTGGTAAAAGGTGAACAAAATAATACCGGAGACCTTGTATTTAGGCGTTATACTACCAGGGATGGACTAAGCAATAATGTTATCTATACCATACTTCAGGATCATGATGACAATATCTGGGTAAGCACAGATTATGGACTTTCCAGGATAAACCCAGATAATGACAAGATCGAAAGCTTTTTCACAAATGACGGTTTGCTTAGCAACCAGTTTTATTGGTCTGCCTCATATATTTCAGAATCGGGTGAACTTTTTTTTGGTAGTATCAATGGCCTAAGTCATTTTTACCCTTCCAACTTCCCCATATATCCAATAGAACCCAAAGCCAGCCTTACCTCATTAAGAGTTTTCAATGCAGAAATAAGTCAAGGTGTGAAACGATTTGGGAAGGTGATACTTGAGAAACCACTGTATAAAACCGATGAGATATCTCTTTCATACAAGGACAATGCATTTTCAATTGAGTTTTCCGCACTTGACTACTTCCAGCCACAAAAGACCAGGTATGCCTACCGTCTGGAAGGTGTTGACAAGGACTGGGTGGAAGTATCTTCCGACAAACGCATTGCCACCTATACTAATCTTAAAGGAGGATCTTATACATTCAGGGTCAGGGCAAGCAGGAGTGATGGAACCTGGGGACAGAATGATACCATCCTCATCTTAACAATACGTCCGCCCTTCTGGCAGACTGGCTGGTTCCTTACCCTTTTGGTTTTGTGTCTGCTTGCCATCACATATATCTACAGCAGGTACCATTCCAAGCGTCTGCTTCTCGAAAATGAAAGACTTGAAAGAATGGTCAATATAAGGACCCAAAAAATAAAGGAGCAGAATGAATACATGCAGCATCAGGCTGAGATACTTAAGGAAGCAAACGAAAATCTGAAGATAAAAAGTAAACTGATAGAAGGTCAAAAAAGAGAATTGGAGGCAAAGAACAAAGAGATAATGGAGCAGCGTGACAGGCTGATTACACTTAACAAGGAGATAGAGAACATCAACCAAAACAGGATGCGCTTCTATACAAATATAACCCACGAGTTTAGAACTCCATTAACTCTTATTATATCACCTATCGACAGACTTATCAGAGAGTTTCACTTCCCCGGACAGGCCTTCGACATGCTTAATTCAATACAGAGAAATGCCAGGCGACTGAGTCTGTTGATTGATCAGTTGCTCATGTTCAGAAATATTGAAACCGGCAACCTGAAAATCAGAATTACAAACAAAGATCTGAAGGAGTTCATAACGGAAATATTCTCAGCATTTGACACCATAGCAAGACAACGGAGGATAGATTACACCCTCGAGATCCATCTTCCGGGAGGACCATATTGGTACGATTATGACAAAATGGAGGATATTGTGTATAACCTGCTGTCTAACGCCTTCAAATACACACCCGAGGGAGGAAGTATTAGGCTTACAATAAAAGAAGCGCCGTCGCGGAAAGGAAGCAGACCATCAATTTCAATCTCAGTAGCCGACTCGGGAGTAGGTATCAGTGATGACCAAATGGAACGTATCTTCGAAAGGTTCTACCGCAGCGCCAACGGGACCTTTGCAAAAGGCTCAGGTATAGGCCTCTCGCTTACCAGAGAACTAGTAGAGGCAATGAACGGAACCATCATGGTACAAAACAACTCCGGCAGAGGAAGCCGTTTTATTGTTACCCTCCCCTTCAAAAAGGAAGATTTTGAAGGGGCTGAAGTCAACGAAATACCAGTACACGACTTCACAGAAATGAGCAATAAGGTACAGGTGGTTATTGACAACCTCAGTGATGATGATGCTACATTCGAGCACTCTACTTTGAGTATATCTGAAACTCCGGTGGTTCTCGTCGTTGAAGACAATAAAGAGCTGGCACTATTCATTGCCAACTCTCTTAGCAGCCAGTACACCATGCTGCTTGCCGAAAACGGCAAAGCAGGGTATGAGATGGCCAAAAAGCACTCTCCCGACCTTATTATTTCAGATGTGATGATGCCTGAACTGGATGGAATAGAAATGTGTCGCCTGCTAAAG
>Ga0209510_1004793_pt1 | contig 11685 bp, 9 predicted proteins | sample BiotimSIPDNA_FD_185749 | JGI IMG/M metagenome (GOLD analysis project Ga0209510, IMG submission 185749) | Anaerobic biogas reactor microbial communites from Washington, USA - Biogas_R1 time_0 SIP DNA (SPAdes) (version 2) | ecosystem: Engineered > Bioreactor > Anaerobic > Unclassified | place... | reverse complement strand
GAAAGGGATAGGCGCCGATCTCCCGGCGGTAGGCCGCAAACTCGGGGCTGTTCCATATCTCGAGGAGCGGGCGGTCATGGACTGATCCGAAGGAAAGGGCGTCCACGGGACGGATCCGACCGTCTGCATGGCACGTGAAGGAATGCCAGAGGAAATAGCAGGGGTGGACCGTTCCGGAAACGGACACGAAGGCGCTTCCTTCCTCGATGAAATCGCACCGCCTGTCCATCCTGGGGCCGAGGGCGGGGAGGCGCAGATCAACTCCACGGACGGCGGCCAGGGCGCGGCTTTCGCCGAAAAGCCGTTCCATTTCCCTGTATTGATCCTCATCGTGGGACACCAGGTTCGGAATGTGCTGGGGCAGCCCCATGTCAGAGATTTCCCGCACCACCCTCTCCATAAAGGAGATGAACTCCTCCCGGCGCTCCACCGGCGCCAGGCGCCATTTCGCGGTGTAATACTGCGACAGGTCGATTCCCAGCTCCGCCGCTTCCTTTTTCCGTTTCCGGTAATGGGCGAGGGTTTTGTCTACGTTGGGGTCGTAAACCACCGACGGAACGGCTTCCTCCCTATAGGGCAGGATATGGGTCACGATAAGGAACGAGCCTCCGCGCGCGGCCACCCATTCGATGACCTTGGGAAGCTCCGCCCTTGTCTCCCGCGCGAGCACCAGTTCAGCCCCCCAGCGGAAGCCTGTTCTTCCGGTCCGTTCTTTTGCCCTCCCGAGAGCGGCGGCGGCCCGGTTTACATCCTCCGTCTCCCCTCCCTCCCTCATGGACCGGAAAAGAGCGGCATCTGCGGCATCGACGGATATGCTGAAGACGTCCGTTCCGGCGGAAAGGAGGGAGCACGCCCGCTGTTCCGTCAGGAGCGAGCCGTTGGTCTGGAAACCTATCACGGCATCAGCGGGAACGTTCTGCCTCGCCGTGCGGATATACCGTTCCAGGCCGGGATGGAGCAGGGGCTCCCCTATGCCGTTGAGGATGAGCGTCCCCAGCGTCGGGAAGGCCGGGACCAGCTTTTCGAATGTTTCATCGGAAAGGTACGCGTCCGGGATTCCGGGCCCCGACTGCTTGACGCACATGGCGCACCGGAGGTTGCATGCCGTGGTCACCTCGACGAAGAGCTTGGAAGGCCAGGGACGGTCCATGGGGGGAAGGTTGTTTCCCATGCTACGCCTGCTCCGCCGCCTCGGTGCCGAAGCGCCGCTTCACCCTCCAGACCAGCTTGTACACGGGAGGGATGGCAAAAAGGGCAAGAACGCCGCCCGCGACGAGCCCGCCGATGGAGACGATGGCCATGGGAGATCTGTAGGCTCCTCCGGCCCCGACGCCCATGGCGAGGGGAACCATGGCGATGACCGAGGTGGCGTCCGCCATGATGATCGGACGGAGCCGGACTCTGCACGCCTCGATGATGGCCTCGGCGGGATCCACGCCCCCTTTCCTGACGATCTCGGCGTAGTCTATGATGACGATGGCGTTGTTCACCACCAGTCCCACGAGCATGATGACGCCCATGAGCCCGTAGATGGACATGGGGGTGTTCGTCAGGATGAGCGCCGGCACCACCCCGATGATCGACAGGGGAACGGTCAGCATGATCACGAAGGCGAAGACGAAGGATTCGAGGATGGCCGCGATGAGGAGAAATGTCAGAAGTACCGCCAGCCCGAGGGCAAAGCCCAGCGCTCCGAAATTATCCTGGATGGACTGGATTTCTCCGGAGTAGGAGAACCGGTAGCCCGGAGGCAACGGGATCTCCTTCAGCCTGCGGTCAATGACCTGGTATGCTTCACCCACGGTCGTACCGGACACGTTGGCGTCCACGGTGATGGATCGCTGCCTGTCCTTCCGGAGAATCTGGGTGGGTCCCATGGTTTCTTTCAGCTCGGCAAGATCCTGGAGCGAAACGAAACCCGCCGAAGTGGGAAAGGGCAGGTCGGGAAGCTGGAAAGGGCTGGAGACTTCTTCGGAGCTGAGCTTCACAAGGATGTCGTATTCCTTGCCGCCCTCGCGGAAGACCCCCGCCTTCAGTCCGGTAACATATCCCCTGAGGAGGTCCGAAAGGTTCTCGGAGCTGAAATTGAGCCGCCCCATCCGGAGCCTGTCGGGCAGCATCTGGATCTCCGGCCTGCCTGTCCGCCAGTCGAGGTCCACGTCCACCACGCCGTCCACGTCCCGGAGCATGTCCATCACCTTCACGGCCACGTCGTTCAGCACGTCCACCTCGTCGCCCCTCACAACCACCTGTATGGGCTTGCCCCGGACGCCGCCCCGTCCTCCCCCGGCGGTCACGCTTGACTTCATGTCCGGCAGGGATGCCAGCAGGGGCCGGAGGGGAGCGGCAAAAGCGAAGGAAGAAGGCCTCTTCGGGTCGTCCTCCAGGTAAATCCGCACGGTGGCCCGGTTCAGACCCGACTGGGACCCGCTTCCCCCGATGACCACGTCCACGCCCTTCACGTGGGGGAGTCCGAGAACGTGCCCCTCGATCTGCCGAACCAGGCGGTCGGTCATGGAGAGGGAGGCCGAGGCCGAGGTTTCCATGGAGATTGAGATCTGTCCTTCGTCCGAGGACGGGAAGAACTGGAAGCCGATGCGGTCCATGATCACCACCGAGCCCGCCGTCAGTCCCGTGAAGAGAAGAATCGCGAGGTACGGGTGCCCCACGGCACTCCGGACCAGGACGTGGTGGAGATCATCGAAACCGTTGTAGAGCCACTGCCACCACCCTGTCAGGAAGCGGCTGAGCTTCGACGGCCCCGATGAGCTGCCGATGCGGGCTGCCAGCATGGGGGTGAAGGTCAGGGCCACCCAGAGGGAGAACAGGGTGGAAAAGACTACCGTCATGGCGAAGGGGTTGAACATCTGCCCCATCCGTCCTCCCGACAGCGCCACGGGAACGAAGACCCCGAGGTTCGTGGCCGTGGTGGAGAGGACGGCGATGGCGATTTCCTTCGTGCCCCGCTCCGCCGCTTCGATGGGATGGTACCCCATCTCCTTGTACCGGATGATGTTCTCGATGACCAGGATGGAGTTGTTCACCAGCACGCCCGTGGAGATGGCCAGGCCGAGGGTGGTCATCATGTTCAGAGTGTAGTCCGCCAGGACCATGGGCATGAAGGTGGCGATGATGGCCGTAGGCATGACGATGGCCACGAGGAGGGTCACCGAGAGCCTCCGCAGGAAAAGGAAGAGGATGAGGCCCGTCAGGATGGTCCCCGTGATCATGTCCTTGAAGACATTCCAGATGGAATCGGCGATGAACTCACCGTCGTCGAAGGGAATGGACATGGTGAATCCCGGGGGAAGCTCGGGAACGATCCGGTCGAGCATTTCCTTCACACCCCGGCTCGCCTGCACCACGTTTCCGTCGGGAATGGCCCTGATTGAAAGGATGAAGGAGTCCTTTCCCATGTACCGGGCGATCCGGCGCACATCCGCCGTTCCGTCGGTGATGGCGGCGATGTCCGCCAGGCGGACGGAGACGCCCCCGGAGAGGGGGATCTGGAGTTCCTCAAGTTCCCGTATGGTGGAGGACTCCCCCACGACCCGCAGAATGGACTCCTGGTCGCCGAGAGAGATGCGCCCCGAAGGGGAACTGTAATTTCCGCTCTTCACGATGTTCGTCACCTGGCGGATGCTCAGGCCGAGACTCCCCAGGGCCACCGGGTCGAGTTCCACCTGGATCTCCCGGGTAAGTCCTCCGTAGAGGGAGACCTCCGCCACGTCCACCACCTGGGAGAGCTGCATCTGCACCCTGTCTTCCAGGATGTCCTTCGCCCTCTGGGGCGGAAGGGTGGACGTGAAGACGATCCCCATGAAGGAGCGGGCGTTGATGTCGAACTTCCGTACCACCGGATCCTCCGCGTCCTCCGGGAGGTTGACCGTCCGGACCCGGTTGGCCACGTCCAGGGCTGCGTCGGCCAGGTTCACGTCCGTATCGAACTCGACGAAAACATAGGACATTCCCTCGAGGGATGTGCTCTCGATGCGGCGGACCCCCTGGATCTGGCTGATGGCGTCCTCTATGGGCTTGGACACCAGGGTTTCGATGTCTTCCGGACCGGCCCCCTCGTACTCGGTGCGCACGGAAACGAAGGGGACTTCGATCTGGGGCAGCAGTGCCACTCCCATTCCCTTCATTCCCGAGAGGCCGAGAAGCACGAAAAGGATGACGATGACCAGCGTCAGGACAGGACGCCGGATGGAGATGCTGATCAGGTTCATGGACTATTTTCCCCCGGGAATGTCGGCGCTTGCGGCCCCGGAGCCCTGTTCCGGCTTTTTCAGCATCCCGTTGGAAATGATCAGCCGGGCCCCGTCGTACAGGCTGCCCGCTCCGGTCTTCACGACCTTTTCGCCCGGGGAGAGCCCTTCGGAAACCTCCACGTAGCCTCCGCTCCCCTCGCCGGTGACGATCGGCCTTTTGGAAGCACCATCCCCGGAAACCACGAAGACGAAGGGGTTCCCGTCCTCCCGGAGGATGGATTCATAGGGCACCGCAATGGTGTTGTCCCGGCGGACCATTCTGACTTCCATCCGGACATAATCCCCGGGAATCAGCCTGCACTCGGCAGGCAAGCGGACGATGGCCCGGAAAAAACCAGTGGCGGCGTCAGCCTCGGGATCCATGCGGAAAATTTTCCCCATGGTCTCCCCTCCCCAGGGAGCCTTGACCAGGACATCCATTCCCGGGGTGATGAGGCCGCGGATCGTCGGGGAGACCAGCATCTCCACTTCCCTGCGGTCGAAGTCCGCCACGGCGAGAAGCTCCCGCCCCGGCTCGGCGAATTCTCCCTTTTCGGCGGACCGCCGCACCACCACGCCGTTCAGGGCGGACCGGATCTGCGTCCTGGACACAGTGGTCCGGGCATCCCGAAGCTTGGCGGACTCATCCTTGAGCTGAACGTTGGCCCGGTCGAGCTCCTGTTTCGAGGTTCCTCCCGCCTTGTACAGCTTCTGCAGGCTCTCGTAGCGGCTTCTGGCATCCTCGTAGGCCGCCTGCCGGGCACTGAGGACAGCCGCCTGGCTCTGGCTGGCGAGGGAAATGAGGACATCTCCCTTCTTCACACGGTCGCCCACCTCCACGGCGATATCCTCGATGACTTCCCTTGTGTGGGAGTTCACCCTCTGGACCTGGGCCGACCGGACGGTACCGTAAAAATTCCTCCAGATCTCCCAGACCCTGGGCTGCACCTCGTACACGGTGACGGTGATTCCCGCGGGGGGCGCGGGGGGCTTCTGCTGGGCGCCCGAGGGCATCACGACCTTGTACCCGAGGACCCCCAGTCCTGCGGCGAGAGTTATGATCCAGATCCACACGTTCGCTTTTTTCAGAATTCCCATGGGGTACCTCTCTTCATGAACCGGAGTGAAAAATACGGCCTTTATTCTATCCTATGAAGGAACGCCGGGGATACAAAAAAATACTGAAAAGACAACGAATCGCCTTTCCGGACTTATCTCGTCCGGTGTTCGCCGAAGCGGGCCAGGATGTCCTCCCTGTCCTTCGGCCCGAGCACCCGGTCCATGAAGAATCCCATGAGCAGTACGCCGGCAAGGGACGCCCCGTAGCGGGAAAGGGCAAAAACAGCCCCCAGGTTCTGTATCTCGAAGAGGAACATGGGAATCCGCATGGTGGACCAGGCGCCGAGGAAAATAAAGGCGTTCCTGAGGCTCGTCCCCTTCCGAAGCATAACTTCCGCCACGGGAAAAGCGATATACAGGGGACCGGCGGAACCAGCCCCGAGAAGAATCGCGAGGACAATCCCCTTGAGTCCGGAAGCCTCCCCGAGATGCGGGGCGACCCTCTCCCGGGGGACCCAGGCGTCAAACAGCCCGAGGAGAAGAAACACCGGGGGAAGAATGCCGAGAATGGTGGCCACGTTCATCCCGAAAAGGGACAGGGCCTCCTTCCCGGCCCGGGGAAAGGCGACGGAGAGGACGGCGGCTATGCAGAGGGACGCGATCGCCGTGCGCCATCGCTTCAGCGCTTTTCTCACATCCATGCCTGCACCGCCAGCAGAACGATATATCCCACAAAAAAGGAGTAAAAATAGGCCATTCCGTTGCGGAACAGGGTGGCCTTCCAGCCGAAGAACGAGGCCTCGAGAGGAGCTGTGGCCACGCCCACCATCATGAGGGTCGACACGAAGACGGCCATCTGGGCCGTCCCCGCCCCATGCTCCAGAAGCACCTTCGCCATGGGAAATGCCACAAAGGCAGGGATCAGCGTGACCGAGCCGATGACGGACGCGAAGACCTGGCCGAAAAATCCGCTTTCTTCGCCGATGAGCGAAGCGATCACCCGTTCAGGAAGAAGCGCCACGGAGATGGAGACCAGCAGGAGCATGGCCGCCAGGGCGGGAAGAACGTTCAGAAAGCTGCTCCAGGGCCTTTTTCAGGGCCTTCTTCGTCTTCTCCGCGCTCGCCGCCGCCGACAGGGCGAGGGCAACCGCCGCCGCCAGGTACAGGAACCATGTCATGGTGCAGAACCACGTCCTTTCAAAAAAAACGGTTCGGAAGAGATTCATAATGTACCATATATTTCCACTGAACGGAGTCCCCTGCCGTTTTCTGCGGTCCCGGGGAAACGGGAAGAACCGTTCCGCAGGAAGGGAGTGTTTCCGGGGGGTGCGTTCGCCGAAAACAGGAGCTGCCCCATCCCGGTTTCCCGGGCTTTTCTCTGTTATAATACCCCCAGGGGGTGATAAACCATGAGCGAATCCGAGAAAAAAAGAAGGGGTTTCGCCTGCCCTCCGTGACTGCTCTTCGTCATCGCCGCGGCGGTCGTCGCGGGCATATCCCGTCTTTTCAGGATGTTCCGGTAGAAAGAAAAGGTCCCGCTCCGGACTGCCCGGAACGGGACCTTTTATTCTCTTGACAGGACGGCGGAAAAACGCCGCGATCCTGCCGTTTTCTCCTCTTCCTCCTCCGGAGCAGCGGGCCTATTTCTGCCGCAGCAGTCTCCGGAGCACCTTCCCCGTGCTTGACAGGGGGAAGGACTCCATGAACTCCACGCTCCTGGGGACCTTGAAATGGGCGAGGTGTTTCTTGCAGAAGTCGATGATCTCCCTCGGCGTGACCTGGGCACCCTCGTGGAGCCGTATGAAGGCCTTGGGGACCTCGCCGTTCACCGGGTGGGGGATGCCCACCACCACGGCCTGGGAAATCGCCGGGTGGGTGTGGAGGATGGCCTCCACCTCCTGGGGATAGACGTTGAATCCGCCCACGATGATGATGTCCGTCACCCGGTCGAGAATGCGGACGAATCCGCCTTCCATCCTGACATAATCCCCCGTGTTGAACCATCCGTCCACGAACCGGTCCGCCGTCATGACGGGATCCCTGAAGTAGCCGGATGTCACGGAAGGCCCCTTCACCCAGAGCACCCCTTCGGCCGAGGCAGTCACATCCTCGTTCTTATCGTTGAGGAGCTTCCACTCGTATCCCTTCACGACGGGCCCCACGGTGCCGATGCGCCGATCCTTGTAGTTCCGGTTCACCGCCACAACGGGGGAGCACTCGGTGAGACCGTACCCTTCGATGATGCCGACGCCGAAGACTTCCTTCACTTTTCCGTCAAGCTGGACGTTCAGCCGGTCTCCGCCCGTGACGATCATCCTGAGGGAGACGGGCATGGGGGCGCCCTTGGAGGCGGCCACTGTCATGAAATAGAGCATGGTTGGGACTGCCACGATCACGTTGGTGCCGGAGTCATGGATGATCTTCATGGTCTCCACGGGGGGAAGGAAGGATGCCACAAGGGTCTGCCGGAGCTTTTTCACCAGGGGCATGAGGCCGGCCACAGTGTAGCCGAAGGAATGGAAGTTCGGCAGCACGTTGAGAAGGATGTCCCCATCCTGGAGAAGCTCAAGGGCATCGTACATCATCAGGGAGTTGTCCAGCAGGTTGCCGTGGGTAAGGGGAACGGCCTTGGGCATTCCCGTGGTCCCCGACGTGGCGAAGATCACCGCCAGGGAGTCGTCCTCCGGGGACGTCTCCTTCACCGTAAAGGGCGGCAGGGCGGCGGAAAGGGATTCAGCCACCACCACGGGAACATCCTGCTCCTCGAGGGCCGTCTTCAGCTCGTCGAGGCCGGGGGCTACGACCACGGCGCAGGGTTCCACAAGGTCCAGGGTCCCCATGAGCGACGGGAGCCCCGATTTCGCGTTCAGGGGCGAAATCGCCCCTCCGAGGTTCCAGGCCGAAAGGGACAGGGCCAGCACGAGGGGAGAGTTCGGCAGGAGCACCGCCAGCCTGTACCCAGCACGAAAACCGCCTTTTTCCATAACCTTCGTCGACTCTTCCGTGAGCCGAAGCAGGTCTCCGTTCGTCCACCACTTTCCCTCCCACCAGAGACAGGGCTTCTCCGGCTCGAGGCGCAAATTGTCGAGGACTATCTTTTCCAGTCTCACCATAGGATTCTCCCCCTTCGGTTTATTCTCAAGAGTGCGGCGGGCCGCACATATCACCAGCGGGTGACACATGGTATTGTAAAGCAAAAAGAGCCCTCCGTGCGAAAAAAATCGCGGAGGGCTCCAAAAAAACAGCAAAAAAGGGGAAAATGATAACTACTTGCCGTGAAGGACATCCTCGTTTCGTGTCTTGAGGGCGCTGAACGCCCTGTCGATCAGGTTTTCGATCTCCGACACCGCCTTTTCCATCTCCTCTCCGGAGGAAAGGCTCAAAAAGCGGCGGCACTTGTCCTCCAGCGCCGCTACGGCGAGCACCACCTTCTCTTCCCCGTCCTCGCCCCCGGCGCTCATGGGGTCGCTGAAGCGGATGGCCTCCTTCAAGTCCTTCAGCCCACCGATGATGCCGGACGCCATCTCCCTGTGGGAACAGAGGTTCAGCTCCCCGGCCAGGGAGCCGATCCTGGTGGTAAGGACGAAGAGCCTGCTCCTCTTCAGGGAGGCCGTAGTGTCCGCCTCCTTCGTGCTGAGGGACAGGATGGTGAGCGCCCCCCCGCCGCCGGCCAGAAAAATGAACCCAAGGATGTGGGTGGCAAGGTAGGCGTTTCTCGACAACCCGAGATAGTAGTGGGAGACAGCCACGTTTCCGAGGACGAAAGCACAGTACAGCGCCAGCGCAGCCGAGATCCCGAGCAGCAGGGGAAGGGGCGCCGTTCCCTCCCGCCCGGCGAAGATGTGGAAGAGCATGTAGACAAAGGCGAGGACCACCGCAAAGATGATCGCCCAGAAGGAAATCCAGAAATTCCCGGTCCTTCCCTCCTCCGGGGTGAGGAGGAGCATCGCTGCCGAAAGCCCCGCCAGGACCACCAGGAGAACCGCCAGCAGAATGAACCCTTTCGTGAATACCCTGTTCATGACATCACCTTCCGTTTATCTGTCTTCAGGGCTGTTCTTCCCCGACAGTTCCGCCCCGCACTCCGCGCAGAATTTCGCGCCGGGGGAGGCCGTATTTCCGCAGGAGGGACACCGGGGCGACAGGGCCATGCCGCATTCCGGGCAGAACTTCATCCCCCCGGAAAGGGGAGCGCCGCACCCGGGGCAGACGATCCTGCCGGGCACCGGGGCGCCGCATCCGGAACAGAACCGTGCTCCCTCAGAGACGCCCGCGCCGCACTTTCCGCAGGTCCTGGAAGAAGACGGTGCGGCAAGGTTCTGCCCCATCTGCTCCGCCATCCGCCCGAAGGCGCCGCCCATGCCCACGCCGACCCCGAGCCCGAGCCCGGCGTTGATGAGATTTCCCCCGCCTTCGTTGGAAGCCGCCTTCTCCAGGGCGTCGAAGGAGCGCATCTGCTGGTAGCTGTAGCCGAGCACCTCCATCTTCGCCCGCTCCGTGAGGGTTTTCTTCAGCTCGGCGACAGCCGGGTCCTCCTCCGGCACATTGATGGAGTTCACGAAGAAGTTGAGCACCTCCACGCCGTACTCGCCGAACAGGGGGGCCACTTTCTCCCCCATGACTTCGGAAATCTCGTCGAGCCAGGCGTTGACTTCCACCACGGAGATTTTCCTGTGGATCAGGTAGGTGGAAATCAGGTCGTGAATCCGGGTAAGCAGCAGCCCCCGGAAATGCTTCACCAGCATCTCCCGGTCGAGCTGGGAAGCGGCCCCGACGAGCTTGACCAGGAATTTCCGGGAATCCGCGATGCGGATGCCGAACTGGCCGTAGGAGCGCACCGGCAGCAGGACGCCGTACTTCGGGTCCTGGAGCTGGATGGGAGAGGCGGTGCCCCACTTCACGTCGAGGGAATGGACCCGGTTGACGAACCACACCCATGCCTTGAAGGGGGATTCCCCTCCGTAGGGAAGGTTCACCACCTTCGAGAGAAGGGGCATGTTGGCCGTGGACAGGGTATACCTTCCCGGACCGAAGAGGTCCAGGGCCTGCCCGTTCCTGTAGAGGACCGCCTCCTGGGACTCGTCCACCACGAGCTGAGCCCATGTGCCCAGTTCATCGCTCTTTCCGGGGCTGTCCGGGTCCCTGTACCGCCAGGCCAGGATCTCGTGGGGATCCAGCCCGGGATCGAAACTCACAACCTGAATCATCGCCATGGTCGAGCGCACCGCCTTTCATGCCGTGTCCCCGGGGTGCTCCCCCCTCTTTTCGGGGGACAAACCCAAGGGTGCGGAAATATATGCTACCATATCTTGCCGGAGATGGAGCATTCGAGAGCCCAACAGGGACGAAAGGACGGAGCGGTCAATGGATGAACACAGTCTTCTTTCCCTCATCCGCCGGGTGAAGGACGGAGATCTCGACGAAAACGAACTGGTGCGGCAGATACGGGCAATGCCCTTCCGTGACCTCGGGGAGGTGAAATTCGACACCCACAGGGCCCTGCGGAAAGGCTTCGCGGAGATCGTCTACTGCCCCGGGAAGAGCGATCCCCAGATCGAGTCCATCGCCACGGCCCTCGCCGGGACGGAGGACAACATTCTCTTCTCGAGGGCGACGGCCCATCAGTACGGCATCGTTCAAAACCACCTGCAGGACGCGGTATTCCACGAGAAGGCCCGGATCATCGGTGTGAAGCGGAAAGACCTTCCTGCCTGCCCGGGCCTCACGGTCATCACTGCCGGAAGCAGCGACGTCCCCGTGGCGGAGGAGGCGGCGGTGACCGCCGAGTACATGGGGTGCACGGTGGAACGGCTGTACGACGTGGGTGTGGCGGGGCTCCACAGGCTCCTCGCCCATGTGGACATCCTGCAGCGGTCCAGGGCCATCGTGGCCGTGGCGGGCATGGAGGGGGCCCTTCCCAGCGTGGTGGGGGGCCTGGTGTCCTGTCCAGTGGTGGCCGTGCCCACGAGCACCGGGTACGGCGCGAATCTCGGGGGGATCGCGCCCCTGCTCACCATGCTGAACTCCTGCGCCTCGGGGGTCTCGGTGATGAACATCGACAACGGCCTCGGCGCGGGGTACTTCGCGGCCCTGGTGGTACGGCAGTCGAAGTAGGGAAAGATTGCAGAAGCGAAGAGGGAAGGCCGCCGATGGCCTTCCCTCTTTTGTCCCGTTATTTCCCCGCGTAGAGTTCCACGATCTTCAGCACCAGGTCCACCGCCTTCTCCATGGAGGAGACGGAGATGAACTCGTGCTTCCCGTGGGCGTTGTGCCCGCCGGTGAAGAGGTTCGGCGTCGGCAGCCCCCGGTAGCTGAGCTGGGATCCGTCGGTGCCCCCCCTGACGGGGATGACCTTCGGCTCGATGCCGAGCTGCCC
>Ga0209510_1004792_pt1 | contig 11689 bp, 11 predicted proteins | sample BiotimSIPDNA_FD_185749 | JGI IMG/M metagenome (GOLD analysis project Ga0209510, IMG submission 185749) | Anaerobic biogas reactor microbial communites from Washington, USA - Biogas_R1 time_0 SIP DNA (SPAdes) (version 2) | ecosystem: Engineered > Bioreactor > Anaerobic > Unclassified | place... | reverse complement strand
AATAAAAAAAGGGCACCAGCTTTTTTTTATACTGGTGCCTTTCTGCCTTTATCCGTGCTATTCGGAGTGGCTTATCCGTACTATCCGAGGGTGTTTTTGAGGCTTTTTCCCTCGTTGGGACTTGTTACAATGGGCGCTAGAGGACTCGAACCTCCGAACCTCACGGATGTGAACCGTGCGCTCTAACCAACTGAGCTAAGCGCCCAAAGTAGTGAGATTATAGCAAACCTGATTGATTTTGTCTATAATTTGCGGAGAACGTTTGTCATAGGGAAATTGCGGACAAAAAGACCCTATCAACCTTGCAGGGAAAGTATCTTTAAAAAAGTGCGTTTCAACCACTGTCCGATTGGTTGAAAAGGTTTATCAGATGGGCGAGGATATAGCCGTCTTCTTCCGGCGGAAAGTGCGCGATTTCTGCCCGAATTCGTTCTTTCGTGCGCTCTGCCAGAGGAAAGCGCGGTTCGCTGACCATGCTTTGAATCAGATCCGCGGGCATCGGAGCAATAGCTTCACCCAGGCGTAAACGGTTGAGCAGCATCGCAAAGTGAGTAAGGAGCGCGGCTCCGTTTTCTTCGGTCATCTCAATGCCAAATTCATCCCTGAAAAAAGCCACGAGTTTCAGCACCTGCTTTTCTTCCGTGTTGGTCAGGGTCCCGTTCTGGCGCATTAAGTCGACCCGCAAGCGCAGTGTCTGCGAAGGATCCTCAGCGTTTTGAGGAATTAGCAGTTCCTTAAGGAAGCTGACGCCATTCTCAGGCATGGGAACATTGAAAAATTCCGCTACTGTCGCGGCAACATCCGATAATGTGCCTCGCGTGCCAAGGTCAATGCCCTTGCCCACCGCACCCGCAAACAAGAGGGGAACCATCTCACGCGTATGGTGGGAGTGACCAATGCCCGGATCATTTCCATGATCCGCCATCACAACGAGAATATCCTCACGCCCCATCGCGCCCAGCAATTCCGGAAGATGATTATCCACAATTTTAAGCACAAGGATGTAAGCATCTGCATCCTGCCGGTGCCCTGAGAGGTCTGTCTCTTGAACGTTCGCGCAGAGGAATGCGGTGTTTTGTTCCCGGACTTTTTCTATCAGGATCCGCATGACTTTTTCCGTTGGGACCATTGGGTAGCTGTTTGAGGGGATGGGATTATGGACGATATCCGCCACCTTGCCTATCAGGACCGAGGGAATATCCGCCTGGTGCAGAAGCCCCGTGATTTGTACCTGCGGGTCGACCTTGTAGCCCAGATGAACGCATTGGTAATCTTTCTCATAGACCCCCGACTTTGGGGCGCTGATGCCTATGAAGCCGTTTTCCATTTCCACCCGCGCGTTGAGGATTTGATCGATGCTGACGCCCGATCCGCCAAAGGCGATCACGCGGGAAACCGAAACCAAACCGCGCACGATTCTGCCGACTTCGACCACCTTTTCAAAGGGGACACTATCCAGAGCAGCGGTGATATTGATGGCAAGACCCGGGTCGCTTTCGATGTTGTCGGCGATTGTCATGGCGTTGTCCACCACGAGGAAACGTCCGTTTTCTCCCTTCACAAGCCTTGTCTGGTGACCTTCGTCTTCCAAAGCCGCCCTGATCCGCTCGACACACTGGCTGATCCGCTCAATTTTGGACTTGCGCGGACGAGTTCCCATGATTTCCTGATGACCCCAGAAGGTGTCCGCGCCAAAATGCGTAAGCATAGACCGTCCGACAGTCGCAGCGGCAGCAAACTTCATCCTGTCGGATTCGAAGCCGGCAGCGTTCATCAATCCCAAACCTGCCAGATTGGGCAGGTTGAGATCAGGCTGATGCTTCAACAGGCTTTTGAGCGTATTGGCGCCCAGGTCTGCGGGTCTGACAGCGGCGACATCCGACTGGCAGCCAATACCAAAACCATCAAGAACCAACACGATAAAATTTGCCATCGCGGCTTAGATCCTTATGCCCTGAGATGTATAGAGCGCCTGTAACCTGGGTTGATTGGATGAAAGCCCTTCCACCAATCCGATTTTGCTGCGGGTAACGAACAGTTGGGTTCTGAAGGACATGATGACGGTGTCGAAGACCGCGCAGGGCTCCGAGAGTTCCAGATAATAATCGATGTTCTCATCGTTGGGGGAAATGACCGCTACTTCTTTGGCGCTGTCCAGACCCGAGCCGACCAAAGCGCGCGAAAGATGACCGCGGCGGTAATAACCGCCCCCGTAACAGAAGCCATGCGCGTCGTAATTATGCGAGATTTCACTGACGTAGATAATTGCCGGCTTTTCGTCCGCCACGCCGGGGACAGCATGGTAGGGAGTGGTGCCGAAAAGCGCGTGCCCGGGTTCCACGTGCGTCGCTCCTTCTGAGAGGGCAAGATCAAGGGAAGCCAGACAATTGGCGGAGGGCATGTTTAACTGCGTTATCTGGCAGCCAAGCGCGCGCAGGAGCTCCGCCGCTCCGCGAACGGATCGGGCGTTTGAGGTCGCTTCGATCCGCTGCGAGGACTCATTAAACAGGAAACAAGGAAAAGAACAGACACCGCTGATGTGGACATTCGGCAGCGATTGCAGTTTTCGCGCCGCGCTTTCCAGTTCGTCCAGGTTGAATCCGCCCTCCTGCCCGTTATAGGAAGCATCTCTTTCCCCGATTACTTTCAGCATAATGGCTTGGGTGATCCCCAGCTTCGCGGCAGTCCGGGAAATGGCTTCGGCGTTCTCGACGCTGAAAACCGTAACAATTTCGGGCTTTGCGGCAAGAACGGTCTCGATGGCATTGCGGGGGATTTGGACCAAATGCCCCACGTTCCCCAGCTTGATGCCGTGATCAATATAAGAAATCGTTTCGGAAAAATCGACACACACGGCTCCGTCAAAGCCCATGTTCTGAAGGAATTTGGCAATGTGGGGGTTGCGTCCAGCCTGTTTGAGCATGTAATAGCTGTGCAAGCCTCTGCGCTGAGCAGCCTCAACGAATTGGAGCGCGTTTTGAAGTACCGCGTCCAGATCAATCAGGTAAGTATCCGGCAGGATCAAGCCGTCCCTGAGGGCTTTGAATCCGTATTCAACCAAAGGACGATTTTGCTGGATTGTCTTATGTAAAAACATTCATCGTTCCTTAATGTATCATCTCTATCGCTTCCGCGAGGATGCGAATGACGGTTGCCGCGCCAGAACGCATGGGATTGATGCGCAGCATGCGCTTTTCCAGGCTCGGATCATAATTCCTGAAGGTGCCGCTGATGCGGTAAATCATAGGGGCGATCTCATAGATCGACTCAGACCCAACGGGGTGAGCCGCGGCTCCCAACCGCGGCGTGAGCTCGAGGATTTTTGCCGCGATCTCCTCATCAAATTCAACGAGGACCACTTTGCTCTGCGCGTTGGCGATGAAAGCCTTCCGGACGTGGGGAACCTCCCCGTGATTCAGCCGGGTGACGATCTCTTCGCACACGCGGGATTGGATCGCAAGAGCAACAGGGGCATACGCCATGCCACGCAAAACCGCCATAGCCTCATGCCCCTGCACCTGGCTGCCGCCGGAATACTGATATTGGTGGATCTTCTCGATGAGAGCGCGCTTGCCAAGAACAACGCCAATCCCTTCCGGACCCAAAGTCTTGAAGCAGGAAAAGGTCGCAAGGTCCGCGCCCGCCTGGCAGCCGATTTTTGGGACTTTGAGGGCGGCGTAATTGTCATCGGTGATGATGGGCGTTCGCGGATACGCTGATTTCAGAACGGAGATGACCTCCTCGAAATCGTAGCTGTCATCGATCTTCTGCCGGGTGTGCTGCACAAGGACCGCGTCAAAGCGCTCATGCAGCTTCTCGGATAATTCCCGAAGAAGCTGCGCGTCATTGAAGTTCACAGCTACCGTCCGAACGCCCATGCTTTCCAGGGTTACCCTTGTTGTGGGGTAAACCGGAGCGTCGTGAATCAATAGTGTGCCGCCTGGTTGGAGCACGCTGATAAAAGACCAGCGCAGAGCGCCGGTACCGGCGCCGCGCACCAGGATCGCCGCTTCCGCGTCAAAGAAATCCGCCAGGACATTTTCAACCTTGAGCGTGCAGGCAGGTTTGTTTTCGCCCAAAACCACACCGAGGTCCCCCAAAGAGAGGATCTCGATGCCCGAAAAATGTCTGGTAATGGAATCAATCAATTTGAATTGAAGTTGTTCAGCTTCTTCCAGACTGATGGACTGCAGGGGAAAAGTTTTCAGATAGTCCATGACGCCTCACTCTCCGTAGATCCTTGCGGGGTTCTGCCGCAGCATCCAATCGATCCACTCTGTCTTGCAGCCCGCTTCGACTGCCATAGGCAGAAAACCATCCACCAGGTAAGCATACCCCAAGCCGCCGTTCTGCCGGTATTGGGACCTGCGGGTGATATCCATTGAAAGAAGAATCTGGTTCACGTACCCTGCCCGGCAGAGATTCGCCAACCATTTCGCCCGGTTGAAATCGGGCATGTAGTTTTCCTTACCCACGGTATCAAAGGCGATATTCACGCCCTGATCCAACAGAGCAAGCATGTAATCATAATCGCCGGAAAGGTCGATATGGCTCAGGACCACACGTTCGAGCGGGACATTGAACTGCCTGAAGATCGCGATCTGCTCAAGCCCGAGAGCGCCCAGAGTGCAGTGGGTACAAATCGCTGCTCCCGTTTCGTGGTGGGCGAGGCAGGCAGCGGCAAAAACCTTCTGTTCTTCCGGTTTGATGCTGCCGGAGCCTGTTCCAATCTCGCCAATGTGGTTGGCTCTGATGGATGTGCCCTCCATACCCACAGTGAGGTCCGCGATCATCAGATCAGCAAGCTCACGTTCCGAACGGGTGTAGCATTCCTCCGGCAGGAAGGGCGCTTTGTAAAAACCCGTCGCATGGAAAATCCGCACCCCCGACGCCTCCCCGACAGCCTGGGCGTAGGGGATGTTTCGCCCCATGCCGCGGGCGGTTTTGTCGATGATTGTTCTCACACCGCGGTCATGGAGAGCTCGGAACTCCTCCACCGTCTTCTCAAATTCATCAAGACGACAATCCAGGGTGTTCTTGACACCGGAAAGGTCAATGGTTACGTGTTCATGGGCATAGTAGATCTGATCCATCGGGGTTCTCAGAAGTTTGGATAGCGCCGTCCTTCGATGACCTGCTGCTGCTGCTCGAGCACAAAATTCACGTCAACGAATTCGTTCAAAATCGATTTGATAACAGGATTTGCCCGGGATATCAGAATAACAGCCGAACTGTCATCGCTGGATTCAGAATACTTAAAGGGCACGTAGTTGGCGTCACTTTGGTGTTCCATCAGGTTGTCCACGTTCCAGACCGCGACATCGATCTGGTTCTCATCGATCATTTTCATGATCTGGTTGTAATTGAGGTTTACAAACTGAACCTGATGGTCTCCCACTGCTTTTTTGGTGAGCTCCACATGGTCAATGGAACTCCTGTCCACCCCGACGCGCATCCCATCCTGAATTTCGCGGGTGTTTTTGTCGTGGAAGAAGACTGCATGGCTCGAGAGCCAACTGCCCGGACCAAAATCACAGACGATTTCAATGGAGGAGCCCCGGTTGATCGCTACCAGGGCGGAGAGCCGTGAGGTAATGGCGAAGTCGTAGCGTCCCTTTTCCACTGACGCGATACGTTTCTCGGAGCCGCGCATATAAACAATTTCCACCGCCAAATTATCCGGATTGGAAAAAGTGTTTAACAGCCCGGTAGTCAGCCCTTCGTATTTCTTGGTATAGGGGATGGGCATGATGCCGCTTATGTAGGAGATGCCCAGGCACCTCAACAGAGCATCGGTGTTCTTTTCGACAAGGTAGGTGCCCATGTGCCCTTTTTTGACCAGAGATATTGCCTGGATGTCTTCCAAACTTTGCATCGCGTTTTGGAGCGTGCCTCTGGAAAAGCCGCTCGTTTCGAGCAATTGGGAAAAGGTTGGGATTCGACTGCCAGCATTGATTGTAAGGATTTCACCTGCGAGGAATGAAATCGCCTTACCCATCTTCTTGAGCATCAAACTCTGAATCTCATGGTCCTGTACAGTCATGTCTTTGATGGTACACCAAATTTCCTCACATCAGGCTATTAAACCTGATGTGAGGATGAAATTTTAGCAAAATTAAGCTGGATTGACCGGGAACAAGCCAATAAGATGGAGAATGTTCACCAAAATACCCAGAAGAATAGCGCCGAGTGGTCCGATAGCCATAGTCGGGACCGGTTTCTTGGAGACCTGGTTGAGGAAATACAACCCGAAAATCCAGATGTAGCCGATCGTGGGGGCGATGGCATTCGCGGCAAGCGCGCCGCCGATCAGCAGCGCCAGGTCGAGGATCTTGCTCATCGCAGTGCGGGTGTTATCGCCCATGTCCTTCATGCCGGGGAATTTATCGAGACCCTTGGCGATGAAGCCGAGCAGAAGGATTTCCGCCGCCATGATCAGAGCGCCGACCACAAAGGAGCCAGCCATACCCATAATGCCCATGTTGATGAACAGAATTGCCGGGACGTGCAGTGTCTTTGTGCCGGCAGGGGAATAGAGACCCGAAACGATGGCGGTGGTCATGACCAGCGGGATGAACCCGAGAGCGCGGCCCAAAGCGACCAACGCCGCTTCGTTGTAATTGCCCTCAGCGGTCAGGGTCAGAGAAGCAGGTCCTTCCGCGACGAGGAGGAGGGTCGTTGCCAGAGCAACAACGCCGCCGGTGATCGCCAGGATGAGGATGTTTTTCTTGATGCGGACAATGTTATCCTCAAAAACCGAGAACGCCGCGGACATGCTGCCTTCGGTTTTCTTGCTGTGCATCATCGCTGAGACAACCATTGCCAGGATGGCGAAAAGCAGCGCCATGCCGTCAGGGTTGAGGGCGATCTTGAGTCCGCCAGCGGTGGTCCAGGAACCAAAGAGGGTCACAACTTGCTTGACGAGCATCGTCAATGCCAGAACAATGATGCCGTTCCGGAGCCCCGACTGGTACGCTACGACGAGAGCCGGGAAAACACAGAAAGTGGTGATGATGAGGGAACCAACCGTGCCAAGGTTACCCAGGAAGTTTACCGGCAGCACTGAGAAGACATTGATGATTCCTTGCATACCGAAAAGCAGGAAAACGCCAAACGCCGCTCCGACCGCAGCCGCGATCCACTTTCCGTTGCCTTGATCCGAAAAGGCTGCGCCGATGATATCGCAGGCTAACAGGATGGTGTGGATGATGATGATTCGACCCGCGATGGAAGTGGGCAGACCAAAACCGATGACCAAACCCAATGAGAGAGCAAGGCTGGTCGCAAAGAGGGTTTTCCGATCCATGACGCCGGATAGGTACTGCGGATAAATAGGGCGCATCCCGTCGTGGAAGACGGCGATGTTCTGGTTTGCCAGGTAGGCGCTTAAGCCTCCCAGCAGTGCCATCACAATGATTGTAAGTGCGTTGATTTCAAATGCCATGATATTTCTCCTTTTTAATAATGGTTATGAATTAGGGTCAGTCACATGCCTGTGACTTTGCTAATAAAGCATCAAATAAAATGGGAAGCACTTTTTCGATATCGTTGTTCACCATACCGAACGCCTTCTTCCCATCAGCCACATGCTTTTTGATCTCTTCTTCCGAAGCGATCCTGCCCGGGATGGAGAGGGATGCGGTGTATGCGGGACCGAGCAGCCCCACGGCGATCCCTAAAGCTCCTCCGGCACCAGTCGCGCATGCGCCGACGTAATAATCCGCGGCACCGCTTTTAATAGCAAGTGCGCCTTCAATATCACTTTTGATTTCAATTGACAATTGATTGGGATAACGTTTCTCCAGAAAGGACGCGATCATTTGCTTGTCCATCTGACCTCCGACGACAACTTTTACCATACGCAATGCTCCTTTTGCTTGTTCAATATACAATACTTTGTATATTTGTGAAAGATTCTACCCCCCTTTTTCCCATCTGTCAATGGGTTTTTAATATTTAATTTAATATTTAATTCGCGGAATAGTTGTGTTCTTCTATCCGCCAGAAGCGCATCAGAGCGCTCGGAGAATGCTCTGGACCTCGGTCTCTTCTGTCAGGATAGCGGTAAAGTCCTTTTTGCTTTCGATCGCAGCTTTTACCTTGGCTGACAGGCTGGCATCGCCGAGCAAGATCGAGCCGACCATTTTGCCTTCTCGGAAGAGGAAGCTCCGATACTCCCCGTCCTTGCTTTCCGCGATCAGGGTTTCTTCCGGCACGTTTGGCGAGAATTGCCCGATACTGAGCAGGTCCACGCCCAGCGCTTTCAGCTTGGTGGAAGGCGGGTCGTCCTGGAAGCTGCTTGGGATGCCGACCGCGTTTTGCCCGGCAACAGTGCCCTGGCTCCTCGCCGGCGCCCACAGTCCGTAGCATCTCCCCTGAAATTCGGTTATGTCGCCCGCGGCGAGGATATCCGGATCGGACGTGATCATGTGTTCGTCCACCAACACGCCCCGGTTGACCTTCAAGCCAGCTGATTGCGCCAGTTCAAGGTTCGACGCAACGCCTGTGCTGACCAACACCATGTCTGCCGGTAAAACCCGCCCATCCGCCAGCGCGACGTTCTCCACCTTTTCGCTGCCAAGCAGCGCCTTCGTCATGGCTGGCACGATCACTTTGATCCCTAGAGCTTCGATCTTTTCTTTCAGGATCGCACTCGCGCGCGCGTCCAACTGGCGCGGCAGCAGCCAATCCAGCCCCTCCAACACCGTTACGTCAGCGCCTTGCCGCGCGACTGCCCCAGCCGCCTCAAGCCCGAGCAGACCACCTCCGATGCAAACAACTTTTGCCTTTTTTCTGGCGATTTCGAGAATCAGGTCAGCGTCTTCAAGCGTTCGCAGCGTCTGCACACCTTTGAGGTCTTTTCCCGGGAAGGGAGGCACGCGCGGGTTTGCTCCGGAAGCCAGAATCAATTTATCGTAAGCCAGCTTGGCGCCGTCCGCAAGCGTGATTTCTTTCGCGGGGGCGTCAATTGCCAGGACTCGGGTCTCGAGCAGCAGGGTGATGTGGTTCTCAAGGTACCACTGCTCGTCGTGCAGGAAAAGCTTTTCGCGCCTCACTTCCCCTGCCAGATAGCGCGTGAGGCTCATGCGCATATAGGGCAGGTTGGGTTCTTCTGAAATGAGCGTGATTTCCGCCTCCGGTCGCGATTTGCGGATCGCCTCCGCGGCACTGACCCCCGCGATCCCGCCGCCGATGATGATGAAACGATTGTCTGAGCTGGACTGTGACATGTTTTCTCCTGATCGGATATTAGGTAAACAGCGATCCTATGCCGCCGGAATTACTCGCAAAACATTGTTCAGGATCCCAATGGGATGGCACCCACCGCGGCAGCAAGGGATCCGGCATTTGAACAGCAAGGCAATAACGAGCCTCCGGCAATTTGGAAACCAAAGCCGGCGTTCAAAGCTGAAAAGCCTTCCTGTGGGGCATTCCAGGTAAAGTAGTCAATTCCCTGATTCATCGAGCCAAAGATCGCGAAAACAAGCGCGAGCACCAGGATGGTGCCAACAATCATGATAAGGCAACCGCAACCGCAGCAGCCGCAGCCACAATTTCCTCCACTTTCCATAACAACCTCCTTGATTGGTCTGAACTAATTGTAAGACAGATTTACGATGTTTTACAAAAAAATCGTGTTACAAACAGAGAAATCGATATTAATCAATTCTGGATACATTCTTTGAAGAAGAAGCCCGGAAAATTCGCAGTGTTTCCCTTTGGAAACCACGAACAGAAGTTCATCAATGTTAGCCGAAACCATACATTGATTTTCGATGACGCTTGCCTGACAGCTCCACTTTCTCCACTGGGAATCGGGGCTTTCGATGTCCCTCGTTCGCTCAACAGCCCCGCCCCTCCGCGGATGGAATCGGAAGAATTCGAACCTTTTTCGGGAGAGGGTTTAACACCCGGAGGTCTTTAAGAAAAGAAACGAATAAGATGCAATTTGCCCTGTTTACGCTGCCGCGCAAGTAATCGGGCTTGGTTTGATCATAATCGTGCAACGGAAAAAAGCTCCATATATTTTTTCTTCTGACTTGCCACCCGACTTGACACCCGACTTGACAAAATGATTAGAGCTGGATAACATAACCGGAGTACCCTACCTAAATAGAGTGCTGGATGAGTCAAAGGAGAATTTATCAGATATGACCCATGATGAGAGAATCCGACAAAGCATTCCCACAAACGATGCCGATACTGAAATTATCATTAACGCTAAAAGCGTCGTCAAGCGCTTTGGATCCAAAACGGTGCTCAACCGCCTCGATTTCGTTCTGCCGAAAGGTCAGATTTACGCTATTTGTGGAAACAACGGCAGCGGTAAAAGTGTTTTTCTCAGGATCATCGCCGGGCTGATCCTGCCCGACTCAGGCAGCGTCGAGGTATTTGGGGACACGATAGGCAAGGACCTTGAATTCCCTGACCGAACGGGCGCCTTGATCGACCACCCTGGATTTTTACTGACAGACAGCGGTTTTCGCAACCTTGAACTGCTGGCGATGATCAGTGGCAACGTCAGCAAGGAAAAGATCGCTGATACCATGGCTTTTGTCGGTCTGGATGCCCACGATCGCAAACCAGTCCGCACTTATTCGGTGGGAATGCGGCAACGCCTGGGTCTGGCGCAAGCGCTCATGGAAGACCCCGACCTGATCATCCTGGATGAGCCTACAGCCGGGCTCGATTTCGATGCCCAACGTGAGATCTACGAATATATGATCACCCTGCGCAAAATGGGCAAGACTCTCCTGATCACCAGTCACTATCTCAACGAAGTTAAACTGCTTTGCGACCGGGCTTTCATCCTCAAGGATGGCAGGCTCAGCAGCATGCAGGATATAGACAGCGATTCAGCATACAGGTAACCATGCAAATTGAATACGATAATACCAAACCGATCTATCTACAAATCATGCGCCTTCTGAATTACAAAATCGTGCGCGGTGAATACAAACCTGGCGACAAGTTGCCCTCCTGGGTGGATGCCGGTCTGATGTTCAATGTCAACCACAACACCATTGCGCGCACCTACCTTGCGATGTCTATGGAAGGAATCGTCAACACCCGTAGGGGAGAGGGGACCTTCGTCACCGAAGATCAAAGCATTCTCGATGAATTACATGAAAGAATGAAGCAGGAACTGCTGCAGGATTTTGTCTCGGAGATGAATCGTCTCGGATATTCGCTCAGTGAGATCTCCAAAACCCTTGATGAGTACATCGATGGGATGACGGAGAGTATCCAGAAGTAATCCCGATGGGAGAAAACAGATTGGAAAACCAAATGCTTATCAGCAAGATAACATCATACTCCTGCCCCAAGGTGAAGGCAAAGGGAAGCGTTCTTAGAGAAGAACTGGCTCGTGCTCTTTGGAACCCGCGTTGGCTGTTTATCGTGCTCATCGCCGGCGTCATCGTCGTTCTGGGCAGTTACAACTGGAGCCAAAGACCACCTCATCCGGTCAACTGGCTGATGCTGCAACTATTTTTTGGTCATTATCAGATGTTGGCGCCCTTTTTAGCCGCAGTGCCTTTCACTGACTCCTTTGTCAATGACAGCGACCAGGGTTTCGGTCGCCTGATCCTTCAGCGCGCGCCGTACAAAAAGTATTTGCGCAGCAAGGCACTGGCTGTGTTTGTATCCGGCGGAATAAGCCTGGCGCTGGTATTGCTGGTCATGCTTG